>Ga0214917_10001378_pt1 | contig 31168 bp, 16 predicted proteins | sample LL_1208_BB_MetaG_FD_177983 | JGI IMG/M metagenome (GOLD analysis project Ga0214917, IMG submission 177983) | Freshwater microbial communities from Lake Lanier, Atlanta, Georgia, United States - LL_1208_BB | ecosystem: Environmental > Aquatic > Freshwater > Lake | place: USA: Georgia | collected... | reverse complement strand
CGAGACGAGCCCGGAGGATTTCCAAAGTGTGCTCAACACCCATGTGCTCGCCGCGCACTCGCTGACGCGGGCGCTCATTCCCGGCATGGTGGCGCAAGGCAAAGGCTCCATCCTCTTCACCTCGTCCATGGCTGCCTTCATGGGCGTGCCGCTGGTGTTGGCCTATGCGGCGGCCAAGAGCGCTTACTTTGGCATGGTCTCCACGCTTTCCGCCGAGCTCAGCGCCAAGGGCGTGCGGGTAAATGCCATCGCGCCCGGCTGGATTTTTAGCGAGATGTCGCGCAAGGCACTCGAAAGCGATCCGGCACGCAAGGCCAAGGTGTTGTCCCGCATCCAAATGGGCCGCATGGGTGAGCCGGCCGACATCGGCCATGCGGCGGTCTATCTCAGTTCAGCGGCGGCCGGCTATGTGACAGGCGTCACTCTGCCGGTCGATGGCGGAGCCTCCGTGGGCTTTTGAGATTTCTGGGACTTGAAGTTGCAGGTCGTGGTGGTTGGGTTTGCCGATTTTCGGCTGTGAATGCGCCTGCACGCTCTCAATCTTGCAGACTTGCCGCGATGCCGCCGTGAAGGGCTTGGAGAATAAGAAAACTGGAAACGGCGCCGGCATCCAAGACACCTCGCGAGCGTTCTCCGAGTCGGGCTGAGCGCCCGATTTTCGCCACCAGGGCGCGGGTCGATTCCTTGCCCGCCTCGGCTGCAGCGGTGCTCCTTTGCAGCGCCTGCGTAAAGTCCGCTTTGTCCGCCAAGGCGCATTGAAATGCCTGGTAGGCCGGCACTAGCGTATCGATCAGTGACTTGTCCCCGACTTTGGCCCCGCCAATCTCCATGACCGCTTCGGTGGCGGCCTGGAGCATCGTGCCGTAATTTTCGGCGCTGATATTCTCCAGGCTTTTCGAGTGGCGCCACAGCGCCTTGAAAAACGAGCCGTAAAGCGGCCCCATGGAGCCGCCGATGTCCTCCATTAGGGCTTGCGCGACGACGCGGCAGGCTTCTGAGAAGGTGTGCCCGTCCTCCAACCGCTCGCCTGCCATGGTGAAGCCCTTGTTCATATTCACACCATGGTCGCCGTCGCCGATTTCACCGTCCACACTGCCAAGGTAGTCTTTATTGGCCTGGATGGTCCTTACGATGCAGCGCACAATAGCGGCACCCTCTTTGTTTTTGAAATAGTTCACAGGATTATGTTTTGGGGTATATGCTACCGTCGTCTGCACGATCAGAACTGTTTTAAGGCGACCGCATTGCACTTTATATCCAGCAATTGCTTCAGTTCGTCATCGAGTTTCATCAGCGTGAGGGTCACGCCCATCATGTCTAGGGAAGAGAAATAATTCCCAACATAGGACTTATGAATGTTGATATTTTGGCTCTGTAGAATCTCTGCGACCTTGCGAAAAAAAACATACAACTCGTTGACGGGAGTGGCGCCTAAACCAGATACTAGGATGGCAACCTCGCAACCCGGCGCAAAGGGCAGGTCGGGGAGGATGTGCTCCAGCGCCAGCGAAGCCATCTCATCGGCGGTCTTCAGCTCGGTAATAGCAAGGCCCGGTTCGCCGTGGTGGCCGATACCGAACTCCATCGTGCCGGGTTTAATAAAGAAGTTCGGCTTGCCCACGGCGGGAATGGTGCAGGAACTTAGGCCGATGCCTACGCTTCGCGTATGGTCGATGGCTTTCTGGGCCGAGGCGATGACTTCGTCGAGACTGCCGCCCAAGGCCGCTCTCGCCCCGCCTATTTTCCACATAAAAATCTCGCCCGCCACTCCGCGACGTTTGTGGGGTTCCGATTTAGGGGCCGATACCACGTCGTCGTTGGCGACCACGCTTTTCACGGCGATGCCGTCATCATCCGCGTCGATCTTGGCCATTTTCACATTCATATTGTCGCCCGAGTAATTGCCGTAAAGCACGGCGACACCCCGGCCGGAATCCGCCGCCTTGATGGCATCGGTGAAGGATTTTGCGGTGGGGGACGAAAAGATCTCCCCCACGGCCACGGCATCCAGCATATTCTCTCCGATATAGCCGATGAAGGCCGGCTCATGGCCGGAGCCACCACCTGTGATCACGCCCACTTTGCCGGGGACGGGGGACTGCTTGTATTTGAGGACACGATGATTGTTTGGAACTCGGGCCACGAGGTCGGCGTGCGTGGCAGCAAAGCCGTCCAGCATCTCATTCACTACGTCGTCAGGGTTATTGATTATACGTTGCATGGGTGTGGTTTTATGGGGAACGGGGGAGGTGGAACTAGTCCGGAAAAACCACCTCTTCATGGAGGAGGTAATCGGCAAAAGTTGCGGCGGGCGTAAAGAAGCAGGCGACCTTCATATCCTCGTCGGACGAATTTCGGAGCATATGGATACAGCCTGCGGTAAAAAGGATGGCGGAGCCTTGACGGACCTCCGAAACCACGCCGTCGATATAAACCTTCCCGCTGCCGCTCAACAAATAGACCACCTCGTCGTGTTTGGGATGCGAGTGGGCGGGCTTTACAGTATTGCCGGCCCTGATGTTGACCACGTTCATGGAGAAGCCCTTCGACTCCACCAAGTCTGGCGTGTAGAGCCATTTCAAAGAGCGTCCCGGGAGTTCTTGAAAGGGTATTTCGTCTTCTTGTATTATTTTACTCATGGTGAGGGATGTGCTTTGTGGGCTTTAGAAAGAATTGGGGCGGGTGGGGTATCAGGAATAGAGAGCGACCTCGTTTTTTACCTGGTTGGCGCTAAGGATGTAGTCCGTGCCCTTGTGCGTGAAGAGGCGCGTTTGCGTCGGTCCAACCCCGGTCTCAAGAATGATGCGTTCTATGGCCCCGTTCGCGAAATCCACCACCTTGTGCAGCTCAAGCGCCAAGGTATCACGGCGGCTCCCTACTACGATTACAAGTTCCCCCTTGAACGTGCCGGCGCAGAGTCCGTGGCCGAAGCTCAAAGGTGACGTGTAACGACGCTCCCAAGTCTGATCTTTCTTCTTATAGATATTGAGGGTGTTGCCGTGAAATAGCTCGATAGTAACGAGCTCGTCCACGCCGTCATGATCGAGGTCGATGAAGACAAATTCGCTCACTTCCGTATCAAAAAGGCGGGTAACCGCATACGAGCCCGTCGCTTGGGGTCGGATCGCAAAGATGCCTTCGGTGCCCGAGACGCAAAGGCAGTCCTCGCCGTCTATGGCGGATTTAGTCATGCCGTGGTTGCGGTAAAGGTTATCCATGATGAGCGTCGGTTTCCAGTCGCAGGAATCCGGATCGCCCACCTTTACCCCGTAAACCTCGCCGGCTTGTTTCCAGTCCTCTGGGTTGGCCTTATGTTTGCTACAAGTTCCTATTAAAAGGTGGCTTGCACCCTCCACGGTGAGGAATTCGCAGCGGTGGGAAAAGGGGAGCGCAATGACCATACGTGAGGACCAGGCTCCATCCTTTTTTGTATGAAGAAAGATTCCCGCCTCCAGCCCGATGAAGGGCGGGAAGAGTCCCATCACCGAGACGAGGTGGTGATCGCTTCCGGGCACCGGCACCAAACTCATGGTGCCGCCGGGAGCCGGAGCAATCTCAACGGGTTCTCGATTTTCGAAATCAAGCAGATAGGAGGGATGCGGTCGCTCCGATCCGGCGCCGACACACAGTCGGTCGCCGACGGAGAAAACGTTGGCTGTATAGACATAAGGCAGTTCGAGAATCTTTTGTTTGGTGAGCATAAATTATAATGAAGTTGAGGTGGTGTAGGAGCTTTCGATTTCATGTATACGGTCGATCTTGGCCTGGGAGCGTCCGCCGACTTCGTAGGTTGAGTTCATCCAGATGGTAAGGAGGGCCTTGGCTTGTTCCGGGCCCATGACCTGAGCGCCAAAAGTGAGGATGTTGATATTGTTGCTTTTAATAGAGCGCTCGACCGAGTAGGCATCCGCCGCCACCGCCGCATACGCCCCGGGGACTTTATTTGCGGTCAATGCCACGCCTATACCCGTGCCGCACAGTAATATGCCGCGCGGGTGTTTGCCGGCAGCGACGGCGCGGGCCACATCCAATGCGGTGTTGGCGTAGATGGGATCATCACTTCCGTAGTCACTCGTTTCGTAACCGATGGTGTGCAGATGTTTTACCAGTAACGTTTTTAACTCCGCAGCGTTCGGGTCGCACCCGATGGCGATGGTGGTATTCATGGTATTTGGGGGGCGTTTACGCGTTACTCCATAGCTTCCAGCATTTCGCGGATCTTGGTGAAGCCGGTGCGCCCGCTGTTAAAAATGGGGACTTTGCAGTCCCCCAGCATGGGTTCGAGAGCGCTCATGGAGAGCTGCGCCAGCACGATGGTATCCACCGTTTTGGCCAGGCTAGCGATTTCCCGCAGAAGCAATTCGTTGTGCCGGGCGACGTTGCCCTTTTTGATTTCGGCGAAGGCTTCGCTACAAAGGACGGTGGTGACGTCGATATCTTTTCCCGCTTCGGCGGAGGCCAGATGCAAGAGGCGCTCCGAGGCCGGCACGGTGGTGGGGACGGTGGCGAGCAGTCCAATCTTCCTACCCTGTTGGACCGCCAGATCCATCATGGGGCGATCAATTTGTAGCATTGGGGTCGTGATCATCGGCCTTGCTACTTCGACGGCGCGATTAAAGGTCGAACAGGCGAGAAGGATGACATCCACCCCCGCGCCTTGCAGCATATGCGCGTAGGTTGTGAACTTATAGAAGTTTTCCTTGGGAATGATGCCCGGCGCGCAGGCGAAATTTGAGTTTTGCACCGTATCATCCACATGATGGACGATTTTTACCTCCGGTAGGATCGAATCTATAAACGGTTGAACGGCTCGGCTGGTGAGTAGAGCGGCGTGGATGATTCCGACGGTTCTTTGGCTGATATCTTTCATGGTAGGGAGTGGTTATAATGGAGGGGATTGGCGGTCTTGTTCTGGGAAAGTGGGTTAAGCAGTAGCTAAGGCACCCGCGGCGCGCTGGGAGAGGGGAAAGGGTATTAAAGATGAAGCGAAGGGGGGTTTAGCAGAAGATATCGAGGTAAGTAGCCTCCTCGGTGAGCGCCTCCACTCCGTGCTCTTCCGAGGCGTCGAAGTAGAGACTGTCACCGGCGTGCAGGGTATAGCGGACGTTGCCTACGTGGAAGCAGATGGAGCCGTTCAAGACGTAGAGAAATTCTTCGCCTTGATGCGTGACCGAGTGTCGGCGCAAGGTGCCTTTTTTGATTTGGAAAAAGACGGGTTGGATGCGTTTGGCACCGCGGTTGGCGGCAAAGGCAAAGGTCTCATAGCCGAGTTCGGTAGCTTTGACGGAGGATTTCACCTCCTGTGCAGTGGTAAGAATGGTGCCGATACTGTCGTCCGTTTCCAGAAGGGCGGCCAAGGTTACATTGAGGGCATCGGCGATCTTAACCAACGTGGCGACGGGCGGGTTGACATCACCCGTCTCGATGCGGGAGAGCAGACTTTTTGTGAAGCCGCAGACTTTCGCGATGTCATCCTGCGTGCGGCCCTGCTGCCTGCGGATACGCCGTATCATTTGCCCTAGCCTGCTGTTAATATCTTGCTCTGCGGCCTCAATGGACTCGACTGCGGTTAGTGCGGATGACAGGGGGGAGGCTCCCGCGAGTGTAATGTTTTGGCTCATGGATTGGGTCAGTTTTGCGGGAGACAGAGGTGCTGCGTTTGGAATTTATAAACTCCGCCAATTTCAGCTAGGAAACTTAGCAAGTTGCCGTCTTCCCTCACTAAAACAAATGGGGGATGGGTGGCGGCAGGCACGAGGAGGTCGGGAGCGCGAAGGCGGCAGCGGCTGGTCTGGGTGGCGGCCACCGTGGCCGAGACCAGTTTTCCGCGCGCCCACGTCATCGAAACTACAAAGCCGCCTCGCGCCCGGAGTCCTCGCACCGCACCGTCCGCCCATGTAGAGGGAAGCGCCGGGAGTAGCGCGACCTCGCCTGCGTGGGATTGGATTAGCATTTCCGTGATCGCGGCGGTCGAGCCGAAGTTTCCGTCGATTTGGAAGGGCGGATGGGTGCAAAAGAGATTGGGCAAGGTGGACTGGGTGAAAAACTCGCGCAGGTTAGTCCAAGCCGCTTCCCCATCGCCCAAGCGCGCGAAGCAATTGATGATCCATGCCTTGCTCCAGCCGGTGTGGCGCCCCTGCACATGTTTCAACCGGTGGTCGATGGACTTACGGGCGGCGGCAGCCAGCTCGGGCGTGTCACGTGGCGTAATCTCCGTGCCGGGATGCAGCGCGAAGAGGTGAGAGATATGTCGATGCCCTGGCTCGGCTTCCTGATAGTCGCCCAGCCACTCCAGCAGGCGCCCGTCGGCACCGGCGGCCGAGGGGGGCAACTGCTTTGCCAAGGCGGCCAATTCAGCACAAAAGTCCTCATCTATGCCCAAAACCTTGCCGGCCTTGTCGCAGGCTTGAAAAAGCTCGCGGATGATTTGGTGGTCCATCGCAGGCCCCATACAGAGCGCCCCTTCTTCGCCACTGGGCAGGCGATACCAATTCTCCGGCGAGAGCGAAGGCCCGCTCACCAATTGCCCGGCAGGATTACGGACGAGAAAATCGACAAAAAACAGCGCAGCTTCCTTCATCACGGGAAAAGCCCGATCCCGCAGAAATGCGACATTGACTGAAAAGAGATAATGCTCCCAGAAGTGCAGGCTTAACCACGCGCCACCCAGCGGCCAAATGGCGGCCATCATAGAGATGCCTTCGGGCGCGGTTTCGGCCCACAGGCCGGTATTGTGATGAGCCACGAAGCCCCGGCAGCCATAAAGGGTCTGCGCGGTTTTGCGTCCATTTACGACCAAGCGTTCTACAAAATCAAACAGGGCTTCGTGACACTCGCCCAGACCGTTCACCTCGGCGGGCCAGTAATTCATCTGGGCATTGATATTGATGGTATATTTTGACTCCCAGGAAGGAGTGTAACTCTCGTTCCAAATACCCTGCAAATTCGCGGGCAGGGTGCCCGGGCGGGATGAAGAGAGCAGCAGATATTTACCAAAATTATGATACAAGGAAACGAAGCCGTTATCCTGCGCTCCCTCCGCCAACCGACGCAGACGCACGTCGGTGGGAAGGTCGGTCGGATGAGGCGTCTGCGCGTTTGCCTCTTGCGGGGCGGCTAGCGAGAGCAGGCAGCGTTCGAAAAGTTGGGCGTGTTCACGAACGTGCCTTTCCCGTAGCTGCGCATAGGGAAGTGCCATCGCCTGATTAAGTTGTTCCAAGCACTTTTCCAGCGGATGCTCACACCGGAAACTGGTATTCGCGGCGATATATACAACAGCCGAATCGGCGTCTTCCACGGAGACGAAATCGCCGATTACCTTGGTGCGTCCGCCCTGGGCGGCCACTTTGACCGCGCAGACATAATGCACCCCGCCTGCGCCGCACTGGCCGGATAGGGCCAAACCATCGGTGCCAAGCGCAACGGAACCGGGGTCAAAGGGACGGCGGAACAAATGGCCGGCAAAGCGTAGCTTACCCAGTGTATTGGACGTCAGGCGCAGCGCGATCACCTGGTCGACGTTGCTGGAGAACATTTCCCGGCTAAACAAAACTCCGCCCAAGCGGAAACTCACGCCCGCCACCGCCTGCCCCAAGTCCAGAAAGCGGCGGTAATCGGTCGCACGGCCGAGGGGAGCCTTCATAAATACCGGCACGCCGGTGGAATCGGGCTGCACCGAATAGGCCGCCGCTCCTCCCTCTTCGTGGAAGTAGAGATTGAAGTCGCACAGGGATTGATAGGGACCCAGATGCTTGGGCCGCGAGGTCATGGCGATACGGGTGAGCGCAGCGGCTTCGTTTAATTTCCCGGCAAAAAGCAGCTCCCGCAAATGTGGAAGATGCGCCAGCGTATCGGGGTTATTTCGCTCCAGAAAGCCACCGAACCAGACGGAATCTTCATTGAGCTGAATGCGTTCGTCGAAGGTTTTACCAAAGATCATTGCCCCTAAACGCCCGTTGCCGATTGGCAGCGCATGATTCCAATCAATGGCGGGTTGGTCATACCAAAGCACCGTCTCGGACCTAAACTCCGAGCTTTCAGGTGTGCCATCGGGCGTATCTTCATTAACCATAAAATGAGCATGGCTCAACTTTGTTGAGCCGTCAAGACTAAACAGCACTTTAGGCGCATGCTCCTGAATCTAGGTATTTTGCTAATTAACAGGGGGAACCAAAGGAGACACGGCCGGCGCAGCAGAATTTAACCCAAATACTCATAGGCTAAAACCGGAATTGCGGCCAGGGAGCTTGATTCGAGGCCGCTATTTCAGCCCGGTGAATTTTAGCTCTACGGTGTTTTCAAGTTTATCGGAGATGATCTTAAACCGCAGGCGGGCGAGCTTTTTTCCCCAGGATACTTCCACCGTCTTGTCGTTGACATCAAAGGGTTCAAACGATGCCTCCACTACTGCGGGATCATACTGCACCTCAATCGCCGAGTCCTCATTTCGCAGCTCCACGACGCCGGGGCTCTTTTGTGTCATTTCGCAACCGGTTAGAAAATTAAGATACGAAGTGGTTTTGAACTCGGTTAAGACGTAGGTATCGCGCAAGAGCAGATACTTCCCGCGCTCGAGAATTATCGTGCGCTGCCACGACGCGACCGACGCAGTCGCCGGATACGCCCCCGCTATATCCAAGGAAAACCGCACCCGCTGGTCATCGCCTTGCAGTTGGGTTTGCTTCGCCCGAAACTGTTCGCCCGGGGCCTGCTCCACGCCATTGATATTTGGAACATTGTGATAATCCGAGCGCGTTGGCCAGAACGTATACCTCAAATTGCCGAAGGAGTGCTTGGTGTAGTATAACTTACCCGCATCGATTAGAAACGGCTTGTTATCTCGGAAAAGCAAAAAGTTACCTATGTCATTATGATTATGGCTCTCGTTATTATGGCCGCCTTTGGCGACAAAATAGAGGCCGCGAGAGGTTTCGGCGCTGTCCCGTCCGCCGCCTATCTGATTATCCGCAAACCAGAAATGGCTCTGTAAAGGCTCCCACGGGGTAAATGCTGTAATCTTTTCGTTGCCTACATAGGAACTTCTCCGGGCCAGAAAAGAAGCGAAGCCCATCATTTTTTTATCTCCGGCGACCTCGCCCCAGCGAAATATCAATTCGGGGTCAAAGTAGTTCTTCGCGGCCGCATCCGCGAAATTGACGTAATAATCATCCCCGATATATGCGTTATAGGAATATTTACCAAGGTTCTTGATCAACTCGTTCTGAAACACATTCACTTTGCCATCGGTCGCCAGGTATAGGTTATCCAGTAAGGAAAAAACCTTGGCACCTGCCACTTTCCAGTAACTCGGCCCCTCGTCGCACCAGCCGTCCGATTTTACATAGTTAAGATATTTATCAATGGAACGCATCGCCTTGTGGGCAATCTTCGCCCGCCGCCCGCCATCCTTCTCCATAAGGAGCGCGGCTTGCAGCACATTGCAGTTGATCCACGGGTTCCAGTTATTAACGAATTTGTCGTCAAAGCCAAACCACCAGAAATCGTTCCGCTCGAGGTAGGGCACAAACACCCTGCGATTCATCTCTACTTCGATTCTTTCTGCGATGATGGGATTCAAGGCATCGAACTTAGCCTTGAAAAGAAAGTATATCCGGGATAGTTTCATCGCTTTCTCGGAAACGAATAAGTCAATAATCGGTTCGTTGATGTCCGGAAGCGAGCCCTTGCGTTTTTGCACGTAAACATGAGCGGAGATCCCCCAGAAGGAGTTTTCACACAGCGACCAAACCCCGTTCAGAATCTGGGGGATGAAGCGTCCCTTGTTTTCGATCAACTCCGCTTCGACCAATTGGTCGAGCGCCCGGACTCTCTCGAAAGCAATGTCTTCCATGGCATTTCGGTCGCCGACGGCATCAAACGCCAGGTAGCCGCTCGCAGGCTCCGCCGGCCAGGTATAGTCCAACTGTTTCTCTGCCTTGGCAATAATACTGGCAATCTGCTTCTCGGTATAGCGTTGGGCATACGCCGGCGATGGATAGATCGGATCCGGATACCAAGTAGCGGGCGGTTGCAGGTGTTCCTTCAAAAACGCTTCGGAATAGCTTGGAGCAATGATATTGCGCATAGTCGCACGTGAGGCAGTGGGATTTGTAGGAGTATGTTCAGTGGAATCTGTCGTCTTACCCTTTCCTCCCATCGGCAAGCCGCAAGCGGCAAGGGTGGCCAGCAAGGTGATGATTCGTAGACGGGATTTTGTTGGGGGGGAGTATAACATAATTTCAGGATGATTTCTTATATCTACGATGTGACTTTGAACCAGTCGAAATCGACTTGGCCGCGTCTCGCATACGCGTTATAGGTGAAAAGGGCAATGCTGTGGGATTCGAACCATTCGGTGCGAAAAACGATATCGGCCATGAGTTGCACGAAACTTTCCCCTTCAAAGCTGTAATACAGCGCGCCAATGCCGTGCTTGGCGGTTCCCCTCAGATAGAGGTGTTTTTGGCCGCTTACCTCGGGTCCTGCACGCTTTACCAGTTTCCCTCCTGATTTAGCGTAAACCGCCAGCGAACGTATACCGTTCTCTTGGATCACACCGATCCAAGCATAACTTTTATTAAAATAACAGAGTCCGGCGCGCTGGCCATCTTCCATTTTGCTAATATCAACTAGCGTCGTTCCGGTGCATGAATTGCCCAGAATGAGCTGACTCAATACATTTCTAGCAAACAGTATGGAGTCATCCTCGGCGGGAACTTTTTGATGCAGCCCATCTTCTCCGGCGCCCTTCTCCAAGGTATCCGCTTTTAGACGCAAATAGCCTGGACGATCGGTAAGCGACCAGAGGGCCGAAGCGGGGTTATGGTTCCACCGCCACGCCAAGTTCAGGGAAACGCTGTTGAAGTCGTCGAGCTCATTTAATACTGGGGTTCGGGGCGTAGATCGTGCAAAGGGCACGGCACAGCGGCCAACTACGGCTCCCGGCTCATTTTCCGCATCCACTTTTCCAATCCAAGGCCACGCATTACTCCAACCTGCTGGTTCCAAGAAGGGAACTCTGCCATAACCAGCAAAACCCACGTGGTGGATAAACCAGCAGCTCCCGTCCGGGAGCTCCGCCCAGCCGCCTCCCCCCGGCGAACAGCCTTCGCCACCGGCAGTTAATATTCTTCGTTCTTCAAAGGGCCCGTAAATGCTTTTTGAGCGGTAAACGTATTCGCCTCTAATGTCGTGCTGGCCATGCCCCATGCCAAAAATGTAATAATATCCATATCGTTTTAATATGAAGGGATTGTGGACACTTGGATAGGTTTCCCTGATGGTAAAGCCTTCATCGAGGATATGCATCCCGTTGGAACTCATCTTGTGGATCACCAAGGGAGAAGGGCCGAATCCGCTGTGTATCAGGTAAGCCTGGCCATCATCGTCCCAAAATGGGCAGGGATCTTCCCAGTGGTTAGCTTTATGGATCAATCGCACCGGTTCCCATGGGCCTTTTATGTCCGATGCAGTGCTGGCAAAAAGCCCATCGACGGAATTCCCGCAGTGCACGATGAATTTACCATCGTGGTAGGCTAGGGAAGGTGCCCAGCTTCCCTGTTGATAGCCTTGTCCGGGATGGTTATATTTTGCATCATAATCGAGGGATGAATAGATGCGGGCGATGATTTTCCAATTCACCAGGTCCCGTGAGTGGAGCACGGGCATGCCCATGAAGTGATGGGATGCGGAGACCATGTAGAAATCGTCCTCGTGCTGAAGGAAAAACGGATTGTTGTAGTCTGACCAGAGCACGGGATTCAAATACGTGCCATCCGCTTGGGCACCCCAATCCTTCGAAGGTAGATGGGTGAAGAGATTCATGTTTTGGCTGACGAACTGATGTTGCCGGGCATGATAAAGGTTGGGATACGGCTTAGCGGTGGCGGTTGGCGCCTCCAAACTCGGTTTGATAGAAGGGCGAGATGTGTTCGCCGGGCGCTACGATACGGTCGATGTCTGCGTTGTCTTGGGCGGTGATTTCCACATTGAGGCAGGCGAGGTAGGCCTCCAGTTGCTCCAAGGTGCGCGGGCCGATAATGGGGCTGGTCACGCCGGGCTGATTAACCACCCAGGCAGTTGCGTAGGCGGTGGGCGCAACCCCCTTCGCCGCGGCGAGGGCGGTGACTTCGGCCGCTTTGGCGACGATGGGATCCGTGAGGCGCAGCTTGTTGCGCCAGTTGGAGGTATCAGCGAGGCGCGTGCCGGCGGGCGCGGTTTGGCCGGAAGTGTATTTGCCGGACAACATACCGCCGGCGGCCGGGGCAAAGGGCATTAGCGCGATGCTGTAGGTCTGCGCCATGGGAACGAGTTCCCGCTCAACGCGACGATCCAGGATATTGTAGGGCGGTTGTTCGCTCACGAAGCGGTTAAGCCCCAATTCCTTAGATGCCCAAAGCGCCTCGATGATCTTCCAAGAGGCGAAAAAACTGGAGCCGATGTAACGCACTTTCCCGGCTCGCACGAGGTCGTCGAGCGCGCGCAGGGATTCGTCGATGGCACACTCAGTGCTAGGCCGGTGGAGTTGATAAAGGTCGATGTGATCGGTCTGCAAGCGGCGCAGGCTTGCTTCGCACTCGGCGATGATGTGGCGGCGGGAAATGCCTTGGGCGTTGGGATCGTTGTCATCCATGGTGCCTTGCACTTTGGTCGCCAGCACGATGCGCGCGCGGCGGCCGTTGCGTTTCAGTGCCTCGCCCACCAGTTCCTCGCTGCGGCCGCGAGAATAGACATTGGCGGTGTCTATAAAATTGATGCCGGCATCGATCGCGCGGTCGATGATCGCGAAACTGGTGTTGAGATCGGTCTGTTTGCCAAAGTTCATCGTCCCGAGGCAAAGCGGGGAAACGAGGATGCCGGTGCGGCCAAAATTACGGTAGGTCATGCGAGGGTGTTTAGTCTGGTTGGTTTGAAAAACGGCGTGGGATCTAGCGTAGATTTTTTACCGCATGAGCACGGGTTGCGGCAAAACGGGAAACGCCGTCGGGACACGGAAACGGTATTCGTTTGCGCTGTTATCGGGGTGCGAGGGGAGGTTGAAATCCACCGCCCAGCTGAGGGTGGTCGCGTTGAATCGGCTCTGCCAGCCGCCTTGTTGGGCATCGGGGCCGGGCAGCACGGGCTCCCAGCGACCATCTCGCAAATGCTCCAAAGTCGGGTTCAAGTAGCCCGGCAGATTCTCGATCGTAAAAGGCACGAGACCCAGCCCGCCGGAAAGCCGGAAACGCAACATCCCGGTGTCGGCGTGACGGCGCAGACGCACCGGATAACGGTCTAGAACATCAGCACCTTCCACGCTCAGTTTGAGGTCGTTTCCGCGGGCTTCGCGGTGCACCGGTTTCCAGGTGTCGGCGGTCGCCTCGAGCGCATCCGCGAAGGCGCGATCGGGCCCGTGGTAGCGGAGTTTTTTGGAAGGAAACAACACCCACTCGAGGTCCGCCTCTTGATAATCTCCCGCCAGAAGTTCGTCTAGGCCAGGCGGCGGAGTGAGTTCTGCTAGGGTAGCCAAGGGCGAGAATGCTTTGTGGCCGAGAATGCTAAAGCTCGGTGTCAGCACCTCCTCCCCGCGGACCTTACCGAGCCAACGCCGCACGATCAGCCCGCGAGTGGCTTGGTCGTGCGCACAATCGCTGACCTGGTCCGGGCGCAGGGAGTGGGTGTGATCGTTGTGTTCGGTGCCATGTAACGAGATCCACGGCACCGCGCCGGGTAAGGGAAGTTGTCGGCGCTGCCAACCGGCCTTCTCGCCGCTCGGCCATTCCTCGGTCAGCCCGTCGCGGGTGCCGATGGCGATGCGGTCCGAGACCGCGTAGTTATAGCCGTCGGCCCCGAGTTGAAACCAGGCCAGGCGCGAGAAGCGGGTGGTTTTTAATACATCGTGCCTGATGCGGAAAAACACCCGCAGGCAGTCGTCGCTCGCGGTCAGAGTGGCCTGGATCCGGGACGCTATCGCGCCATCGGTGGTCACGGTGCGGTAGGTGACGGAGGAGAGGTTCGGCATTTGCACGGCGTAGTGATCGAGGACGCGGTGCGTGGCGATGGGTTGGCCGGTGACTTCATAGCGCAACCACGAGCCGCCCCCGAGATTGCCGCTCCAGCCCCATTTCGGGGCATTGGTGCCGTGCGCGAGAAAAGGTCGCACATCGCAGATGTTGGCCCCGCCCGCCGAAGGGGATGGCCAGAAGGTCATGGATTCTTGCCAGCCACCGATCGCCGCCTGGCCCCAGTTTTGCTGGTTTCCCGGATAACCCACGCAGGAGAGGTGCGCCACCGAGGCGGCCGGCATCCCCGCCCACCATGCGTAGATCTGGGAAAGCCCGAGGGTGACCTCGAAGTGGGGCGGTAGAGTCAGGACGAGAAAACGCCGCGCCCAAGGACCCATAAAGCGATTCGCGACGTTGTCGTGCCAGTTTTTGGTCAGGGCCACTGGCAGCCCCAGCGGATTACCCGCCGAATCGGTCAGGAGGTTGGACATTCCGGGCATGGAGACCTCGCGGATGGAGTCGAGCCACAGCCGCACGGACCGGCAGCGCGGCGACGGATTTTTCAGGTCGAGCCGCAGGCGGACGAATGCATCGTTCACGCTCAAACGTTCGCGGGTGTTTGTTTGCGAGATGCGCACGCAGCCAAGATCGGCATCGCTAGCGGAGGGGAGGAGAAGGGCGTCTGGAAACGTCTGGTGAATCGTGACCGCAAGCGGGTGCCGCTCCTCCTCAAGCACCTCGTGCCAGCGCTCCGGCGGCAGACCTGAGAGCGGGATGAGGCGCAGGCCGGTGTTGAGTTCGGCCGCCGGATCGCGCCGAGTCGCTTCGGTGGTAACGACGATGCGGTGCCCATCTTCGGCCGTTCGCAGGGTGCCGCCGGCGGCGGGCAGGATCAGGAAGGCTTCACCAAGTAATGGGTTTTCCACTACAAGCGCTCCCTCTGCAAGGGGGAGGAAACGCCAGTTCCCCGGCAGGCCCAGCGAGATTTCCAGAGCACCCCGCACGAGGGGCGCGAGCGGGCGGAAGTTCCAACGCAGGGTCAACGAATCCGGCCAGGCCGCGATTTCCAGTCCGCTGTAATCGGGATCCGCAAGCGGAGCGCCCTCCGTCATCCGGAGGGATTTCAGGAAACGGCGTTGAAAATACTGGCAGGCCTCGACGGCTTGCTGATCGGCCTGCTGGATCGGGCCGCCGATCACGTTATGATCGAGCTCCGGGGTTTTTAGGGTGAGGCGCAAATCCCAGCCGGGCGTTTTCGGCAGCGGGGCGGGAACCTGGTCCAGCAAATCCGGGAGACTCGGCGAGCGGACCGGCGCGGAGAGCGCCTCGATGGCGAGCCGGTCTTGGGCGAAGCTGAGCGTAAAGCGGCTGGCGCGAAACGTGAGCGGCGAGCGGTCTTCCTTGCCCAGCGGCTGCATGCCGTCCTCGCGGTAGGCGAAGCAGTAGTCGCCCGCGTTGGTGAACAACTCCGGCGGTATCCGGGAAGTCGCCGGAGGCAACGCGACGGGCCGCGATTGGGCGGAGGGGTTGCTGGCCGCCGCGGGTTTTGGTGTCGGCCAATCGGTGCGGTCCGAGCGAAAAGGGCGGGCGGGTAGAGCGGCTTGGTTCGTGAGATTGGCCTCGGGAAAATTTCGCCAAGCATACCGCACGGCGACGGGCGCGCCAGCCCGCTCGGAGCGAAGGACGCGAACGTGGCTGTCTCCGTCCAAGGCGGCGGAGGCCGGTGTCCACACGCCGTCGTCGTCGGCCAGTTCAAAGCCGCGCAACTCGCCGCCGACGTCGCTGGCGACCCGCAGCTCGCCGTCGTTCCGGGTGCGGCCATTGGGCGCGAAGCGTAGCCGGGCGCCGAGGGGGTCGAACGTCGCTTCCAGAAAGACCGGTCCGGAGGCGACCACGTCGCGTCCATAGACCTGGGACTCGGCCAGGAGCGCGAGGCGGCGCCCGACTGGTTCTTTGTCCGGGGGGTGACCGTCTATTTTGTCGCCGGTGTCGAGGGTCACCGCGAGCCCGCAAGCCGGCGTGGATTCGGCCACCCACTCCTGGCTTTCGCGCATCTCCGCCCAGGGGAAAACTCCGGGCGGGCGCTCCGGCTCCCCGGCGGCGGGCAGTTGCACAATCAGGAAAGGGAACTGGCCGCCAGAGAAGCGGGCGCGCCACGAGTCGATCAATGCGGGCAACAGAGTGCGATATTCCTGAGCGCGTGTCGCGTTAGCCTCACCTTGATACCAAAGCACGCCCTTAATCGCCAAGGGCGCAAGCGGTGCCACCATGCCATTATAGCACATCGAGGGCACCGTGGGCTCGACGTCGAACACCAAGGGGAACGGGTCGGCGGCATCGTAACGGCCTCCGGTGTCTGAGCGCCAAGCGCCGTTAAGCACGACGGGCGCCCCAGTTTCGGGCGCGAGCAGGAGGTCGCCGGTTTTGTTTTCGCGCACATGATCGGGACAGGGGAAAAAGCCGCCCTTGCCATGGTTGAGCAGGCGGATAGCGATGTAGTTCTTGCCCGGGCGCAGGATGCCTTCCGGCACAGGGTAAATGCGCTCGCGGTGGCGGTAGGCGGTTTCGCCGATGAGTTTGCCGTTGATCCACACGGCGTCGGTCGTGCCGATCTCACCGAGAAGCAGGCGATGGGCTTGCGTTGCGGCGCCCGCCGGCAGGTCGAATTCGCGCCGCAACCAAGTGATCCCGCGAAAGGAGCCGAAACCGGCGTCCTCCCACGTGCCGGGCAGGCGCAGGGTTTTCCATCCCGCGACGTCGAACTCCGGAGCCGACCAGGCCGGCGTGGCGCTAGTGCCGGCGTCCGTGCGTTGCCACCACCGGCTGGTTTGCTCCTCCACCGTGATTCCGACCGCGCGCTCGGCAGCGGCGCGATCAAGCGGGGCGAGCTTGGCCGAGAAACCCTGGATAGGAAGTAGGCTCTCGCGAGGCATCCAAGCCTCGGCGGGAGAACCGCCCCAGGTGCATTGCAGGAGCCCGATGGGCACACGTAGTTCCGAGCGAAGCTGGCGGCCGAAAAAGTAGCCCACGGCGGAAAAACCACCGCCTTGCGCCAGCGTGTCGGGCGAAGCGACCTGCCAGCAGGCGCTGCGGTTTTTTTCCGCGAAGTCGGCCTTCGGTGCGAAGGCGAGGGAGCGCGGGGTTTGGAAGATCCGGAGTCCGTCATCTTCCGAATCAGCCAAGGCCGCCGGCCCGCCGGTCGCTTTGTGCAAGGGGAAATCCATGTTCGACTGGCCGGCGCAGACCCAGACGTCGCCCACCAAAACGTTTTCCAAGACACGGCGCTCTTTTGCGCCCTCGACGCGGAGGATAAAAGGTCCGCGACCGGCCAGGGGCGCGAGCGTGACTTGCCAGCGCCCATTGGCATCAGCGATGGCTTCCACGCTTTGCCGAGCCACGGTCACACGGACCGAGGTCCCAGGTTCGGTCCAGCCCCATACCGGCACGGGCACCTCCCGCTGGAGGACCATGTGGTTCGCAAAGAGCGGATGGAGAAACGGGCGGTCGCGTCGGTCCGCGGCGGTCGCTTGGTCGACGGTCAACCATGCAACCAACAGGAGAAATAAGCCGCACCGTATCATCGCGGAGCGGGTTGTTCATGCCCTGAGGCCCCCGACCAAGTCTGACCGTCATCGGACTCGAACGTAATGCTTTTCATCTGTTCAACAGGGAGACGTGGAAGCAGAATGCATGTGGGAGGCGCTTTGACGGTGACGCGTCATGCGTCTAGGCGAAAGCGCATGCGAGATTTTCCCACGACGCACCGCTCCTGGATAAGTTTGGAGTAAAAAAGCCGCAAGTGTTTCATGCCCATGCATAAACGATCGCATGAATGGGAATGAGAGGCTGAGGACCATGACAACCGAAGGGGTAGGGGCTTTTGGAAACGAATTCGTAGGGATTGATTACCGACTAGTTTTAGCAGTCAGGGGAAGACAGCACACTGGTTCGCTAAGGAGGTCCGATAGCTTATTTTAAAAAACCTTTGTGAACATGAGAAATTTCCCCTCCAGCTTAACATAAAAACGTCCGCGAGTCACCCTCGGCCATCTGCGGTGTTGGATCGTGGCGCGGCACCTGATTCTGCTTCGCGTTCAAGGTTAGCCGCAGCGCAGGCTTCCACTCTGCTCCGATGCAGAATGGGAGCCTGCGCTACGACGAGCCAAGATCTGTCTAAAATTGAACACGAACTGGAATAAGGAGGTGCGATGAAACGTGGTCGTGGGGGAAAAATCACAGTTAAACCACGTGAAAATTCATGTTCGGAGTAGGCGCTATTTGACTATTATTACTTTATTCTGCCGCAGGTGTTGAGATGGCACTGCAGTAGATAAAACAACCCCGCCCCAATGCTCTACAACCAACTACCGGCCCATGGTTTTGCTCTATGCGACCGCAACGCCCCTTTCTCTCGGGTTTGCCTCCTCTTCGGAGTCCTAGGCGCTCTGGCTTGCCCTTCGATGGCCCAGGATTCGCTGGTCAGTGCTCTAGCAGCCCCGCCGCAGGCCCAAGCTACCACGGGCGCTAATAAGCTCCAAACCGTCCCGGACACGAAGGCCTCGGTCGTGCCAGACACCCTGCGCTCCGACCCTTCGCTGCGCGACGGGCGACCCACCCAAGCATGGAAGTTAACGCAGGCTCGGGAGCTTACCGTGTCCGTGAGCGGAGCCGTTCAGGACTCCAAAGACTACCTTGAGTTCTGGCTCTACCTACCCGAACGCGCGTCCGCCGGGCGGATCGGCTTTCGCTTAGGCAACCGCAGCGATTCCCTCATTTTGTCTTGGGTCGGTTGGCGGCGCATCTCGATACCGCTTGCGGTGATGGGGAAAAGCAAAGCGGAGGGCGAGCCAGACCAACTCTATCTGACGCGCGAAGGTGAGTTTCCGGCGGATTACACGGTTTATCTCCAAGATGCTCGACGCGTGCCGGTCAGCACAGGGGCAGGCATCACGGAGGAGGATTTACTAGATCATCTCGATTTCACCCGACCGGGCTTGGCGGCGGTGCGGATGGCGATGGAGAAGAATCAAAAAGCCGAAGCATTGGCGGCTTTGGCAGCTTATTTTAGGCAAGATTTTACGGCGCGTATGCCTTGGACGGGGCTCGAGGGCCATGCGGTCTCCGAAGATACAGAAGAGAAGCGCCGCAAGATGCTAGAAGCTGCGGATAAACTACTGGCGGGGACCGTGTCGCACGCGGATAACACCTTCAACTTTCCCGGTGGGGATGTGGACTGGCGTTTCAACCCTACGGCGGGAACCGCCAAGTTCACTTACGAATGGGGATTTTCCCTGAATCGCCATGGGATTTGGGAACCCATTACCATGGCCTACAAAGCAACGGGCGACGAAAAATATGCGGATCTTTGGGCGCGGCAGTTTCGGCGATGGGTGGAACAAATGCCCGCGCCCGGGATCGACGAAGAACGCGGCGATTCGGGCTGGCGGGGACTTGAAGCTGGGTTGCGTTTTTCACGCATCTGGCCGTCCGCCTTTTTTTCTGTGGCGCCGGCCAAATCAGTGAAGGATGGGGATATACTCTTGTTTTTGCGTTCCGTCGTGGATCATGGGAATTTTTTATCCGCACATCCCTATTCGCCGGGCAACCATTTTTTATTGGCCATGTGCGGCCTGTTCACCCAGGGGGTGACGTTTCCGGAGTTGAAAGATTCCAACTACTGGCGGCGTCGCGGACTTGAGCAACTCACCCTGTCGCTCGAGCGCAATACGGTGCCCGAGGGTGCCTGGTATGAATTCGCGCCAGGGTATCACCAGTGGGTGGTCAATCGGACCATGACCGCTTTTCGGATCGCCCAGATCAATGGATTTGGCCAGGAAGTCGCCCCGTCTCTCTGGGCTCATTTGGAGAAAATGGCCTCGTGGAACGTGCGTATGTCCGCACCCGATGGACAGGTGCCGACGGTGAATGACGGGGGCAAGGTCAATATCGGTGAATCGGTGGCCACGAGTGCGCTGGTGTTTCCCGAAAATCCTCTGCTGCGCTGGGCGGCTCAACGCGAAGACGCCAAAAGCGCGCCACCGCCCCAGCAACCGAGTTACGCATTGCCCGATAGCGGCTATACAATTTTCCGAACGGGTTGGGGACCAAAGGATAGTTATGTATTATTCGACGTGGGTCCGCTCGGAGGGTGGCATGGGCACCAGGATGCACTCAATATAGTCTCCTATTTTTATGGCCGCCCCTTCCTCTTTGATAATGGCGGCTGGGCTTACGACGCCACTATCTGGCGTCAATACGGGCCCAGCACGGCTTCGCACAACACCGTTATGGTGGATGGCTTGGGCCAGTGGCGCGGTTACAGTCGCGCCGACCCGATCGGGCTCAATCCGACGAGCACACCTCCGCCGGTTTTCGCCACCAATTCGACGGTAGATTACGCTTCAGGTTGGTATGTTGCGGACTACGGAAAAAAGGGCGCTACCAAACCCATCGCACATCATCGCCGTGAGCTCGCTTTTCTGAAGGGGGCGTCTCCGCTTCTGGTAGTCGTGGATACGCTGGCACCGCTGGATACAAAGGCGCATCGCTACGAAGCCAGATGGCACCTGTTAAGCACCAAATGGACCGAAGACAAAAAAGCGCGCGTCTTGTGGACGACGGACCTGGATGCGCCCAATCTTGCCGTGCTCGCCCTGACTGGGGCAGAGGAGTTCTACGCGGATTCAGGCGTTACCACCCCTGAAGTGCTCGGCTGGTCCTACGATGGCCAGACCGGTGGGCCTTACCCGGCCTTGACTCTCCGGCAGGCGGTGACCGGCGCAGGTGTAAAGCGACTGGTGACGGTTTTTATACCCTTTCAAGGGAAACCGAGCAATCCGGTGACGAGCGTCCGTCACAAAGGAACGAACCAGTGGGTGATCACACTGAAGGGCCAGGACTCGGTAACGCTCGATCTGGCGGAGCAAGCAGCAGGCAGCCAACCTAGCTTCAGCTTGCGCGGGGTAGTCTGGCCGAAGCCTCAGTAATAAAATCGTCCACTTGATACTTCGCGGGCGGCTCGAAACAATCGTTCCGGTTGTATCAACCCCGCATTCGGCACCTTCCCATTCCATTATTATGCAAGCTCCCCGCCTCCTCCCCGTTATCCTTTGCGCCTTCTCGTTGCTCGATTCCATTCGAGCCAGCGTCGTCCCTGCACCGTTGTTCACCGACAACGCCGTCCTGCAACGCGGTAAACCCGTGCCAGTGTGGGGCACCGCCGACGCCGGCGAAAAGGTCTCTGTTACCTTCGCCGACCAGTCGCTCGCCACCACCGCCGACGCCGCCGGTCGCTGGCGGATTGATCTCGCACCGCTCCCCGCCAGCGCCACTCCGGCCGAGCTCGTTATCAAGGGCACGAACACCATTACCCTCACCAACATCCTGGTGGGCGAGGTCTGGCTCGCTTCCGGCCAGTCAAATATGGAGTGGGCGGTCAAAAACACTTATGACGCCGCCCTTGATATTCCCGCCTCGGCTCGTTTCCCGCTGATCCGCCAAATCCAGATCGCTAAGAAGGTTTCTGATTCCCCGCTTAGCGTGGCCAACGGCTCCTGGAGTGTCGCCAGCCCGGCCACGACAGGCGACTTCTCCGCCGTAGCCCATTACTTCGCCCTTGATATCCACCAGTTCCTCGACGTTCCAGTCGGCATTATCCACAGCTCCTGGGGCGGCACTCGAATAGAGTCTTGGTTAACGCCAGACGCACTTCGATCCGACCCCGCCTTCGCATCTGTGGCCGAGGACTGGGCAAAAGCCCTCGCGAGCTACCCCGAAGCCAAGGTTAAACACGATGTCGCAATGGCCGCGTGGAAAGCCGAACAAGCTGCCGCCAAAGCGGCCGGCCAGGCCTTTACCAAACGTGCTCCCTACCCCCCGTGGGGCCCCGGTCACCACGCCACTCCCGGCGGTCTTAACAACGGCATGATCGCTCCGCTCGCTCCCTATGCCTTGCGTGGTGCCCTCTGGTATCAAGGCGAGGCCAATGCGGAAAAAGCCTCCGAATATCACGCCCTCTTCTCCGCCCTTATCACCGGCTGGCGCACCCAGTTTGCCCAAGGTGACTTTCCCTTCTATTGGGTCCAGCTCGCCAACTTTAAGGCCAAGAATGCCGACGCCACTCCGTGGGCGTCCTTGCGCGAGGCCCAGAACCGCACGCTTGCTCTGCCCTCCACCGGCCAGGCGGTTATTACGGATATCGGCGATTATAACGATATCCATCCGCGTAACAAAAAAGACGTGGGCCGCCGCCTTGCCCGTCTCGCCCTCGCTCGCAACTATGACCAAAATCTTGCCGCCAGCGGCCCCGTCTTCGCCGGGGCCGAGAGGGACGGGTCTGGCTTCCGCGTGCGTTTCACCGAAGTGTGGGGAGGCCTGCGTGCGCCCTTAAATACCCTCTCCGGCTTTGAACTAGCCGGTGAAGACAAGGTCTTTAAACCCGCCGACGCCAAAATCGAAAAAGACACCGTGCTCGTGACCAGCGCCGAAGTCCCCGCACCCGTCGCCGTGCGTTACGCGTGGCGCAACGCCCCCGTGGCCGGCCTGTTTAATAACGAGGGCCTTCCCGCCGTCCCGTTCCGTAGCGACACTTGGTAACGAAACGCTTATCTGGGCGGTATTGGTTTACGTTTCCGGTTGGAAGGAGCGAGAGCAGTCCCTCAAGGAGAACCGCTCGCAAGCGGCTATGAAGGGCCAGATGCCACCCAGGCGTGAGGGTCAGTGATTGAACCTCGTGCCTCGTGTTACCCACGTGATTGCACACCGCCCTACGAGATAACCGCTTGGCAAGCGTTTTTCTTTGCCCTGCCCACCAGCACGTCCTTTCACACCCATTGGAAATGTCGAAGAACCCGGTGTTTAATCACAGATTTCGCAGATGAATACTGGGTAAAAACTTGGTGCTTTAACTCTGTTGTCTCACATCCGGTTTTTATTTGTGCAATCTGTGGTTAAAGTCTAAATGTCTTGGGCTTATTCCAAGGGGACGCAGGCATCGCGCAGGATATATTCGAGAGGGTAGCACCAAGGTGCCTTTTGGCCCTGTGATTATGCGCAGACGCGACAACCCAACCGGCTGCGGTGTCGGTCGGAACGGAAACTGACGATCGGCCCGATAATCATCGAGAGGGCCGCCGGGATCGTCATCATCATTGGCCCGGTGATGAGGTCCGAGGCTTTGAACTTTTTAAGCATCAACTGCAGCACCGGTGCGACGGGGTGCTCGCGCATTTACTAGGCGAAGTCGCCCCAGAGCAGCCAGCCGAAGAGCACGGCGAGTCTGTCCGCGGTGTAGGCGAATGTGCCAGCCTGCCATCCTTTACGCCCACCCGGCAAGGGTGGCGTCACGTGGGCGCCGAAGACGGGCTTGGAGACTGAGGAAGAGGCAGCGGCCAAGGGTTTTACTCACGTAAATCGACTGAGGGACTTAAAAAGATCTTGCGTGGAACAACTTCTCACAGGGCCAAACCTGATCCTCGGGTCGAAAATCCCATTATCACGCGTTAGCTTTTACGCCACTTTCCGCAGGTAACGGCGGCGGTAAAGGGCAAAACCGATCATCCCTACGCCCGCTAGGGCCGCGCAGGAGGAGTGCTCGGGAATGGCGGTGGCGGTGATAGAGATATCCTGTGCCGATAGGTCGGCATCAAGCAGACCTATTTGCTGACTCAGACCGGAGAATCTGAGGGTCCCAGTGTAGATGCCTCCAGTGGCTGCGTTAAACGAGATGGTGAACGTGTTCGACGTGCCCGCAGCGAGGTTCGAGAAGGTGGCGGCGGAGCTGGAGATCGAACCCGATCCTGAGTAGGCATAGCTGCCGCCCAAAGAGTCGCGGAAGGCTCCCGAAGCATTGGCGAGATTGATGGTCGCGGTATAGGTGGTGCCGAGTGAGACTGTGCCAAAATCGAGGGTAAGGCCACTGAAACTGCCGTCACCCGAGGTCTTGGTAAAGCTCGGCGTTGCCAAGTCGTAAACCGTGCCGCTCACGTTGACCGTCTGGCTGCCTAGGCTAAGGTCGCTAAGGCCACTATTCGTGCCACTGGAGGCGAGGCCGATGCTTACAGTGCCCGACTTTACGCCCGAAGTGGCAACGTCGGTGAGTCCCACCAAGATGGAGGTGCTGGAAGAGCCACCGGCAAGATTGCTAATGTTTGTGCCCGAGACCGAGGCGGCTCCGGTGGTGGCCCCTTGGGTAGCATTGAGGCCTTCGGTGTAACCACCCGAGGGAGCGGTGTTGCTAATTGAAAGCGCGGAACTGGTGAATGCCGTGCCTACGCGGGTCTTGCCTAGGTTGCCGTCCGCGATCAAGCCTGCAGCCGCTGCGTTGTAAACCCCACCGGAAACCGTGACGACTTGAGAGCTGTTGGCGGTGGTGCCGTATCCGCTGGTGCCAGAGCCGTCGGAGGTGAAGCTTACGGTGGCCGTGCCCGACTTGGCACCCGCCGAAGCGGTGCTGAGGCTCGCGCCGATGGTGTTGCTGGAGCCGGCGGCGAGTCCGGTGAACGATCCCGAGCTGGTCACGTCGCCGGTATTGCTTCCCGCGGCGGCGTTGAGGATTTCGGAGTAGCCGTCTGCTGTAGCGCTGTTGGTTACGCTGATGTTGCCGCTCAGCGTGCCACCGACGCGAGTGTTGCCGAGGCCCAGGGTGGATGAGGTGCTGCCGGTCGCGAGGCGGTAAAGGTTGAGGTCAACCGCGCCACCGCCGCTGGCGGGGCCGTAAACCACTTTTTCGTGCAGGGTGGCGCTGAGCGGATTCGTGATCGTGCTGAAGTTGCCCGTGAGCGTGCCACCGTAGGTGGCGAGGCGATACGCGCCGGCATTTGCGGAGCCGTTGCTGTTGGCACCAGCGTTGTCAATGAGTTGGAGGGTGCTCCCAGTAAGGGTGAGGTTTCCTGAAACGACGGTGCGGTCGGAAACGCCCGCCGTGGCAGTGGCTCCCGAAGTTCCGAGTTCGGACTGGAGTGTGCCGGTCAGCGCCAGATCGCCTGTGATTGTATTGGTGCCAATTGAGTTTCCGGGGGCGAGGTTGCCGGCAATCGTCACCGTCTTGCCTGAGCCGATGTTGATCGTGCCGATGCCCTTCACCGTCTGCCCACTACCGAATCCGAACGATGATTTCGAAGTGAGGTCGAGCACGGTTCCGGTAGAATTGGTCGAACCGACGGTGATGACGGTGCTGTTGCCTATGCTGCCTGCAGCGCCCAGAATGAGAGAACCTCCAGATATGGTGGTTCCCCCGGTATAGGTGCTGACACCGTTAAGGGTCAGATTCCCTGTATTATTTTTCGTCAAAGCCAGACTACCCGAAAGCAAACCACCGAAGCTGGTGTTGGTTGTGCCGGAGATGGTCAGGGTTGGTGTGCCGACGGAGGATGTGATGATCGAATCAGTCACCGTGCCAGTGCCCGCGAGGGATGCCACCGTTTGGCTGTAACCCTTTAAATCCAGAGTGATGGAACTACCGGTATTCGGGTTAAAGGTGAACGCCGTGGTGGCAGGCAAAGCGTCGGTGACGCCCCAATTGACTGTGCTGGCGGTAACAGTCGCGGCCGTCGGGCCGATGGAAGTGTTCCCCGAATAGGTTCCTGCGGTGTTGAGATTAACGGTTGCCTGCCGGAGTTGATAATTCACCGAGCCGTTTCCGGAAATCGCGTTGGTCATATTGAGCGTTCCTGACCGGCGATAGGTTACGACTCCGTTGTTGACGATGGCGGCCGAGCCGAAGCTTCCGGTGGAACTATTGGAGCCCGCTTGGAGGAGGGTGGACGAACTCACCGTTATCGTGTTCGCGGTTGTTTGATTACCGTTTCCCCAAAGAACAACACCTCGATTTCCGGACCCGGTGACCGTAAAATTTCCTGCCACCACCGCATTAAAGCTTATACCGTTGGTGGGTGCACCCGTCACGTTGATGGTTCCGTTTCCGCCCGTGAAAGCGATCGTCTGCGAGTTGGCCGTGGCACCGATGGTGTAGGAGCTTGATCCGGTGTAATTGGCATTGATGCCGCCGACCGTCGTGGTGGCTCCACCGAGCGTGACCGTGTAGCTGGCCGCTAGGCTGCCGCCGGAGCCGAAGGTGACGGTGTCTCCTGTGGCGAAATTCACCCCCACGCTCGTTGTGCCATTGTTCCAGTTGCCGGCACCGGCGGTCCAGGTGCCAGCTGCATTGGTGATGGTGGCATCGGCGGCGATGGTAGTGTCCCAAGTTAAATTTGCCGCGTGCGCCGACTGTATAGCGAGGAGCGCAGCGAGCGCGGCGGAAGGGGGGAGGCTGTATTTAGTCATGGGGGTAACGAAATGATTCGGGGTTGGGGTATTGCAGAGGCAGAAAACCACTGGGGCATGGGTTTCGACTGAGTCTACGCTCACTGATGGTAGGCAATTCGCGTGAAATCTCCCATGTGTTCTTTCGCCCTCGGCATAAACTTTTTCTCGCACCTCGCCGGCCTCCCAAATCCTTTCCTTGGTCAATGGATGGTCAACGCTACATCGCTTAAAGATGGTTCGCAGTCCAGTTCCGGCTACATTCGGCCAAATTCATTTGTTCTATAGAAAGCACATTCCCAATACGCAAAAACTCATGGCGCATAAGGAATCTTAGGATAGTCTATTGATCGATTTTGCCCGCCTCGACAATTCTACCCGATGAGCCACGCAGGCTTTGCCACTTACCTCGTTTCCTCGCGCCGCCCTCACCCACTGCGTCCGCTCCCCCTCAGCGCCCGGTCCACTTTTCGCTAGCCGTCCACCCTCGAGGTTCGCCCTCTCGCGCAGCCGATTTTCAATAATCAACCCCAAGCCCCCCTCGCGATGCCATCCACCTCAAAAAGCCAACGTCTCAAAGTCGCAATCATCGTTGAAACCTCGAATGCCTACGGTCGTAGCCTGATCAAAGGCATAATTCACTACCTGAGAAAGAATCGCCCCTGGTCGGTTCAGCTTCTTGAGCAGGACTGGGGTGAGCGACCCGATAACGCCATGCTTGCATGGAAGGGCGATGGCGTGATCGCGCGCATCGAGACGCCCGTGATGGCGGCAGCCCTTCGCCGTCTGACCGTGCCGATAGTCGATCTCAGCTCCGCGCGCCTGATGCCCGCGCTTCCTTGGTTCGAGAACGACTATCGTCTGATCGCGAAGGCGGCCTTTGACCACCTACGCGAGCGGGGGCATCGGCGCTTCGCGTTCTGTGGAGAAAATCGCTACAACTGGGCAAGCTGGCTCGGGGAACATTTCGCCACCATCGTGCGCGAAGCCGGCTATACCTGCCATGTCTTTGACGCCACGCCTGTGCGGGAAGGCAGGCCTGAACGAGCACAGGCTGCCTGGCTCAAGAAACTGGACAAACCGGTCGGATTGCTCGCCTGCAATGATTTTAACGGACGCATGGTTCTCGATCTCTGCCGCAGCGAGGGCATCCTCGTGCCCGACGAGATCGCGGTGCTGGGCGAGGACAACGATGAAGTTTTCTGCGAACTGTCGGACCCGCCGCTCTCCAGCGTTCAGCAAAACGGTATCCGAGTCGGCTATGAGGCCGCAGCCGGTCTTGATCGCCTGATGCGTGGCGAGACGATCGGCAATGAGGGAGTATTCGTGCCCCCGCTAGGCGTGATAACCCGCCAGTCCACCGACGTGCTTGCGATAGAAGATCGTAACGTCGCCAAAGTCGTCCGCTACATCCGTGAGCACGCCTGTGAAGGAATAAACGTGAAAGACGTGCTCAACCACCACCCTCAGTCTCGCCGTTTGCTGGAGGCGCGCTTCAAAGAAATCTTGGGCCACAGCCCGCATGACGAAATCCTCAATGTCCGAATCGCCCGGGTGAAATCCTTTCTGGTCGATACGGACCTCAGCCTTGAGGTCATTTCGGAGCACTGCGGATTTGCTTACGTTGAATATTTGAGCGTGGCCTTCAAGCGTCTGGTCGGGGTCGCGCCCAGCGTCTTCCGGCGCGAGCATCGGCGTTGATAAGGCCCCTCACTTTCTGGTCGTTTCCTTTGCCTCGTCAACGCGAGCCACGTCCTTGTCTGGCGCGGCGAGGCGCAGGAGTGAGACCGCTCTTCGGCTGGAAAATCAGCCTCGGGTTGAAGTATAAAGCGGTTCTTTGACGTTTCTGGTGGGTGGGCCATGATCGTCCCTAAAGGTGTGCCGCTTGCCCTTCACGCCCCCCTTACTCGCCTACTGCAAATGCCATTATTAAGCCCGCCGCGTCTGCGGCGGGCTCGGGATTTGAACGGAGACGCACTTTGATTTAAGGCGTGTTGACAACCTTCAGACGGAGGAATTTGGCCGCAGTGCCGCTGAGGGTAACCGTAAAAACTCGGCGCTGGCAGTTCGCGGGGAGGTTGGTTTGGTCTGCCGCGATGGTCATGGTGACCGTGCCTCCGGTGCCCCAAGTGCCGGTTAGGTTATCCACGGCCTCACCAGTTACGACCACAGCGGCGTCGTTGGTGCGGACGACGGCGGTGAGCGCGAGCGTGCTGGCAGTGGAACTCAAGACCGGGGCCTGCACGGTATCGGTGGGGCTGGTGGCACCGAAGGCATACTTCATCAACGGGGACAGGCCGTCGGCGCCGGCTGTGGTGGGATTGGCGATAGCGACGGTGACGGTGCGGGTGGCGGGCGTGGCGGGGTTGCCCGCGACGTCGGTGGCGTTGTAGGTGACGGTGTAAACTCCAGGAGTCGCGGTGCTGACCGGGTTGGTGGTGTTCACGGTGGCGCTGAAGGGGGCGATGTTGTCGCTCGCGGTGGCACCGGCGTCAGTGTAGTTCGCGCCCCAAGCGGCGGAGTTACTGGAGGGGCTGGTCACTGTGATGACGGGAGCGGTGGTATCCAGGGTGACGGTGAGCGCGTTGCTGCTAGCGGAGACGTTGCTGGCCGCGTCGGTCACGGTAGCAGTTAGGGAGAGGATGCCGGGCGCCAGAACGCTAGTGGTGAGGTCAACGTAGGTTGCAGTGATGTCGCCGGCCGAGAGGGTGGCCGAGGCGACCTGAGTAGCGCCATTGGAGAGTTTGACCACGTCGCCTGCGAGGGGAGCGGTGGGGCCGGTGCCGTTGAGGGTGATGCGAAGGGTGGGCGTGGTTAACTTGGTGATGAGGTCGCTGCTGCTAGAGCCGGTGTCGGAGGCGGCGAGCAGGCCGACGGTGGGCGCAGCGGGAGCCGTGGTGTCGGCGACCACGCTGGACAGCACGGTGAGGGTGCCCGGGCCGGTGATTTGGGCGATTTCGATGCCGGAGCCCGCGTTGCCGATGGCCTTGTAAATACCCGCAGCCTTCTGGACGCCGCCGATGAACAAGGTGCCCACCGTATCGGAACCCGAAAAATTAAGGTCCAAGAAGGCACCGGTGCTGGCGATAGTCACAGAGGAGGCATCGTTGTTAGGATTGTCATTCGGGAGGCTCAGGGTGCCTTCGTTGACCGTTGTATTTCCACTGTAGGTGGTGCTACCCGAGAAGGTTTGAGATCCGCTACCCGACTTGGTCAGTGACAGCGAGCCAGACACCAGACCGGCAAAGGTCGTGGTGGCGTTGCCGGATACTGTGAGGGTCGGAGTGCCGGAGCTGCTGGTGATCACGGCCGTGGTGGCAGTGCCCGTGCCGCCCAGTGAGGCCACGGTCTGGTTGAAGCCAGCCAGATCGAAGGTCTGCAACGAGGTCGTGCCGTTGAGGTTGATACTGAAGGCAGTGGTGGTGGGCAGGCCGTCGGCGATTCCCAGGGCCAGGGTGCCCACGGTGTTCGCGCCGGTGGGTTGTAGATAAGTGCCGGTGCCTGCTGTGTAGGTGTTGGCTTTGGCCACGGTTACTACTGCGTTGTTGTTCAACTGGAAGCCAACGTTGCCGGAAGTGGAACCGGTTAGCGTGCTGTTCAGCGACATGCTGCCGCCAGTTCCTTTACGGATTGCAAAGGTGGCAGATCCAGCGAGAGTGATTGTGCTATTACCAAGATTACCGTTCGCTCCGTTGTTACCCACTTGGAGCAGGCCGGCGTTGACGGTCACCGCACCGGAGTAACTCGGGCTATTACCGTCGATACGCAAAGTTCCCGCGCCTTCTTTAATAAAACCAGCCCCAGCTAACGGGGCGGTGATCATGGCGTTGGCGGTGACGTTGATTGTGGGCGTGCCCGCCATAGTCAGGATATTCAGCCCGGAACCGGTGATGATGTATTGGTTGGTATTGGCGCTGGTATTGGTGAAGGTGAGGTTCCCCACCGTGATTGGAGCGCCGAGGGTTACCGTGGTGTTTGCCGCGAGGGCGCCGCCGGTGCCAAAGATGGCCGCGTCATTACCATTGTTCAGCCAAATTGAGTTTGCTCCGCCTTCCGCCCAGTTCGGTGTCGTCAGATTCCAAGTGTCCGCGCCGTCGGATGCGCTCTTGGTGAGCAGCGGATCCCACGTAAAAGTGAAGCCCGTAGCCGGAGCCGTGAAGACGAGGTCGGTCGTAAAGGTGTATGCTCCCACCGTGACAGTGACGGTCTTGGTTTCCGCCTTTCTCGATTTAACGGTGAAGGTGGCGGCGCCGCTGCCATCGGTGGTGCCATAGTCGGAGGGAGCAACCGTGTTGCTAGACCCGCTGACGGCCCATTTCACACCCACACCGGTAAGCGGGGCATTAGCCGCGTCTCTAAGGGTGATGGTGAGGGTAGAGGTGGCCACGTTATCGGCGGCGAGCGTCGCGGCGCTGGCGGCGAGCGTGGAGTTGGTAACGCTGACCGGTGCCGCGACGAGGTTCAGCTTAACCGCGCCAGCGGTGCCGAAATCGAGTGTCGCAGTGGAGCCGGAAATAGCAGTGCCTGCGACCGTGAAGGATCCGCTGTTGGTGATCGTGCCGATGGCTTGCTGGATTAGGGTATAGCTGCCGGCCGAGAGTGGGTTTGTGCTGTGGACAGTGAATGCGTTGCCATTCAGGGTGAGCGCACCCTGCGAAACGGTGAGGGGCGGATTCGTTCCGTCGTGGAGCAGCGTAATTGGCCGAGAGCCAAGATTCACGGTGGTGCCGCCCTTAATGTCGGCGGGGGACAAAGCACCGCTGGCACTCAAACCGGTGCTCGCGCTCAGCGTGTAGGCCGGAATCGCGGAAACATTCAAGGTGCCGCCGGCCGCGATAGAGATTAGTGATGTGGCGTTGATAGACCCGGCAGCGCCCAGAATGAGAGAACCTCCAGATATGGTGGTTCCCCCGGTATAGGTGCTG
>Ga0214917_10001377_pt1 | contig 31174 bp, 39 predicted proteins | sample LL_1208_BB_MetaG_FD_177983 | JGI IMG/M metagenome (GOLD analysis project Ga0214917, IMG submission 177983) | Freshwater microbial communities from Lake Lanier, Atlanta, Georgia, United States - LL_1208_BB | ecosystem: Environmental > Aquatic > Freshwater > Lake | place: USA: Georgia | collected... | reverse complement strand
AGACCGATGAACAGACGACGCTTGGGAAGGGCGACGGGCGATGTGCGAAGGTCAATGACATCTCCAATGCCAGTCACCTTCACAAGACTGCTGCTTGAAGATGCGGCGGAAACGGCACAAACCGCCGGGGTTCCGCTGTTGTCAATCGCGGTCTTTCTCGATCCAGGCGTAATCGTAATTGTGTCAATCTTGCTCACGCCCATCACCGAGTTGGCCTTGTTGGAGTCGCAATCGACCCAAGCCAAAGTCAGCGTGCTGGCGGCACCAGCAGCCGAATCAGTGGCACTGATGTCGATGGCTTGGTGGCCGGTGTTGGCTTGGGCGTAGTTGCCTTGCGAAGAATCAAGGGGGATCTCTTGCCAAATCTGACCGGCGGTAGTATTGGAAATGCTGCTGTTTGCGCCAGTGAACGAGAATACATACGAAGCCATTGCTTGCTCCTTATTGGGTCTTCTTCTGCATGGCCTCAAGCAATCCTTCGATGCGGCCAAGCTTGGCCGAAAGTTGCATGAGGGTACTGTCTAGTTGCGTCTTCATAGAGCTGGCCTGATCCAAAGCCTTCTCGGCCATTTGCTCGGCGGACGCGGCCTGTCGCCGTGCCTCGGCCACGCTCTGATCCATCTTGAATAGCGTGGTGTAGATCATGCCTGAGCCGACGAGTATGGCACCGATCACTCCAAACCACTGACCCGGAAGAAGCTTGGCGGCAATGGGCTTGTTTGCGTCTAGCAAGGGCGGATTGCTCATGTGTGCTGAACCTTGTTCACAAAGTTGACAACCTCCGGTCCTTGCCACTCGGAAAGAATCCTGGAGTTTGCTTTCATGGCCCCCGCCACTTCAGGTGCGATGTGCTTCAGCACGTCGATTGAGTCCACAAGTCTCGCCGCAATCTCAGCCTGCTTCTTCTTCTCGGCCTCGGCATTGCTCGCAAGAATCTTGTTGCGACCGGCACTGACCATGCCGACCACGCCGGTCAGCAAGCCACCGATGGTGGCGATGCCGGGCAATCCGCTTTGCTGGGCAACGCCGCCAATGGCGTTGATCCCATTGAGCCAAGCGTTCTGCTGCTCCTCGGCCACGGCGATTGCCTGCTTCGTGGTCTCTCGCAATGCAGTTGCTTCGGCCTGCACCTTGTCGAGAGATTCGTTGTGAGCTGCCGTGATCTCAGCAAGATTGATCTGAGCCTGGGCCTCAACCTTCTTGACCGCTATCTGAAACTTTGACTCGATTGCCTTGGCTTCTCGCTCTTTTTCTTGAGCGAGTTGTTCGGCTTCAAGCATGGCTTGGCTCGCCGCGACCCGCTTCTCTGGGTTGCGTGGCGATGCCACCTTCGGTTCACATCCAAACAAAAAGGCGGTGGCGATGCACAAGGCAATCGCCACCGCTGTCTTGGAGGTCGTGTGTTCCTGCGCCATGATGCAGGATTCTAGTCAGCCAATCACTTCGACGTTCCACTGCCCCTTGCTCTTGGTCACGGCCTTGACCACGAACTCGGGGTACATCTCCGCGAAGACTTTAATCTTGACGCGAGCGTCGTCTTCCCAGAATCCCTTGACCTCATGGAACTCGATGCTGCCGTCAGCCAGCATGACCATGAAGTCCGGCGTGTAGAACGTCTTGTCCGCAAGCCTGAACTTGATGGCCTCGAACCGATGAAACACCCCGCACAAGAACGCGGCGTACTCCGCCTCGAGCCGGTTCATCCGACCTGGCTCATGCTTGATCCTGCCTCTGGCTCTGCCTTTGGGACGCATCATCTGACGAAGCTCCGAGATCTCAATCATGGATCACCTTGATTCAACGAATTGATGAATCTCGTCACGGCTTATCAGCACCACCCGATGAAACGTGACATACCTAACTTTACCCGACTTCAACCATCGGTCGATGGTTCGGGTTGACACTCGCAAAGCCTTTGCAGCCTGACACCTTGTGTAGAATTTTTCCAGATCCATGCTGAATCGTATGTCTACTTTGATAGAAAGCAAGGGGTATTGGCCACAACAGATAGTACCGTCTTCTTGCTGGCCCCCAACTGCTTCCACTGCCGAGCGTCCTTGGCATTGATCGGCTCGATGATCTTGACGCTGATGCCGATGGCAGAAATCGCCTTCGCCGTCTTCTCGGCGCCCACCTGACCGGGCTTGCAATGCTGACAGTGTTGATCAGTGCAGAACTTGCAAGGCTCTTCACGGCCATCAACGTCGCTGACCACCACCACCAGTCCAGGCTTGAGCTTCTTGAGCATGGAGACGATGTAGTCGTTGCCGGCGTTGCAGCTGGGCTTGCCGATGGCGCAGAAACCCCAATCCATCAAGGCCGCGGTGTCGGTCGGTCCTTCGCAGATGTAGATGTCGCAGTTGGGTTCGATGCTTCCGTAGAACAGCCCGGACTTTGACCCATACACAGCCCACTTGTGGCCGTCTGCATTGCGAAGCCTGACTCCGATGATCCTGTCACAGTCGTCCCGCATCGGAAACGAATAGGTGCCGTCAAGATATTGCACCGCCTTGCCCGTTCCAATGCCGACCAATGAATCAATGCTCACGCCCAAAGCAATGGAAAGCTTCGCGTAATCAAAGGCTTTCATTTCGCTTTGATACTGAGTGCAAATTTGATCCGCATCAATGACGACCTCTCGCGGCCTGAAGTCGATCTGATGAGCTGAGAAGGATTCGCTCAAACGATGCAGGAAACCAGCATCACCTACCTGCTTGTTGCTCGGTGATCGTGGGCAGATCGCCGCCGAACCATCCTTGGTCACCAAACACCAATCGTGCTTGCTGCACACCGGGCATGGCTTGCCCTTGCTGACGCGAACGAATCCTTGGGGGATCATTTAACCAGCCTCCTTGCTTCTTCGAGCGTGATGACTTCCTTGTCCTCGACGTACATGTACATGCCTGGCCGTGACTGCTGCGTGAACTTGTCGATGGGTTCGACGGCAATCTCGCCAAACCCGTTGGCCTTGACTTGGCCGATGACGCGGACGCGAACGTACGCGATGTCACCGGGCTTTACGGTTGGTCGCACGCTTGCCTCCCTTCTTCAATCCGGCCTTGACCTTGGCGACCATCTTCTTCTCCTCAGGGTGCGGAAGCAAATGGTCGATCACTCGCTCTAGGTTGCGGATCTCGTCGGCCACCTCAATCGCCCTGATGCGCAAGTCATTCTGATTGCTGGCGGCGTGGCTCGTCAGTCTGAGAATGGCAGCAATGGCTCCTGCTCCGGCGACGATGATTCGACAATTTCTCGGGGTCGGCTGAAGTGACTCTTGGCTCTCTGCACCGCGTCCAGTATTGCTGTCCATTTGCATTCTCCATATCCGTTGAACTGTTCCTTGCCGACCACGATGGTCGCATAGAACGATGGTGACTTTGGCTTGGCTTGAACCGTAACGTGTATCACCGCTCCTCCATCGCCTTCGCCGCGTCTATCACTTGCCGCTCCACTTCGATTCCACGCAGTCGATATACATGACCACGCTGCCCTTGTGAGCACGCACAACGCCGCACGGTTCGAGAATCGTGTTCTTGGTCGGACCACCAGTGGCGATCTCGCCAAGGCCTTTCGTCGTGCCCCACACGCGAATCACGCTCGCGTTGCCGATGGTCACATCGTCGCCGCTGATGGCCACCATGCCGACGACAACCCAACCACGCTGCAACACCACGATCTGAAGTCGCTGCTGCGTGATGTTGTCGCTCTCGACGCCGAGAGCCTTGTTCACTGCCGTTTCGATTGCCTTCTGAATCAACATTCCTCACTCACTTTCTGCGGCTGTGCCGCTTAGTAACCGTTGCCGTAGCCGTCGCCGTTGCCGTTGCCGTAGCCGTAGCCGTCGCCGTTGCCGTTGCCGTAGCCGTAGCCGTCGCCGTCGCCGTTGCCGTAGCCGTTGCCGTAGCCGTAGCCGTTGCCGTCGCCGTTGCCAAGATTGACCAACGACTGAGATTCTTCGTGGTTCATCGCTTCTCCTCCATCGCCTTCGCCGCGTCGGTGGCGGCCCATGCTTTGATCACGGCCTGATACAGAATCGGATCGGTCACGTTGACGTCCTTTTCTTCTTCGTACCACGCTCTCCACGCCTTCACCTCCGCGGCGAGGATCTCAACGTTTTTCCGTGCTTCGTCGAGGTTGAATCTGAGCTCGTGAGCGTTCAGGCACTTCGTCCCCAAGCACGCCGCCATGATTGACGCACGCAGCGATTCAACATGCTCCTTGAGTGATCTGACTTGCTGGCTGAGGCGATTGATTTCTTCATCTGAATTCATGGGTTTCCTTTTCAAAAATTCTAGAACAATTTCAGAACGTGTCAACTTGAGGAGACAACCTTTCTGAACTTCTCAGACCACTTTGCAAACCGATCCTGATTCAATGCAGTGAGGGTCATCGTGGGGTCGGCACCCGCGGCAATCTGACGGTATGAGACAAGACCCTCATCACGCCGGCGATAGGCTTCATCAAGTACCCTGGCGGCTTTGGTTCTGGTCATGTCCTTAACGGGAATGCCGAGCCTCTCCAACGCTCGAATCTGATTGATGGTCGGCGGGCGCCCCTTGTCCCAGTCACGCTCTCGCACCGGCTGCAGATCAAACACATCGAACGGATCGACATAGGTGACCTTGAACGCCGCGTTTGCGATGATCATCTCTCGCAACTTTCGCTTCTTGTCTTCCTTGATCTCGTCGTTGATTTGCTCAAGCATCTCACTCATGTCAACGGCTTCGTCGGATTCCTCGGCCTTGGCCTTTGCCTTGGCGATCACGTCCTCGTCGTAGTTGCCGCCGAGGATGTCCGCGGTGGTGACGAGCTTGTGCCTGCCCGAGTTGCCGACAAAGTCCAAGACCTCGACGTGAGACTTGGCCGAAGCATCGATTGCGTTTCGCCGCTGATCAGCATGCTCGAAGGGATCGACGATTCCGGGCAACGGTCTGGTGCCCCTTCCAATCATCTGCGAATACAGGCTGCGGCTCTTCGTGGGTCGGGTGATCGCCACCATTTCAACCCCAGGTTCGTCAAACCCCTCGGTCAGAACACCGACGTTCACCAGATACTGGAATCGACCGGCTGCGAAATCCTGCAGCATCTGCCGGCGTTCAGGCTTCGGCGTGTCCTGCGAAACTCGTCTCGCGGAGTCGGGCTTGTGACGGTTGATGATCTCCGTCATTCGCTCCGCGATGTGAAACCCATCGGTGTCGCCATCGGACTTCTTGCTGCCTGGAGTGGCGAAGACAATCGTCTTCTTGTTGCCCGACATCTGCACGATGGGATCGCACATCGAGTGCAGGATCTCCTCGTCGGCCTGGGCCGCGGCGACATCGGCCTGATTCAAATCGCCGGCGGTGGTTTTGACGTTGCTGTAATTCAGACCGGTGATCGTGATCATCTTTTGCCTGATCGGCACCAACCAACCATCGTGAATGATGTCGGGCAGCTCGTAGTTCATGGCGACCGTTTCGAAGATCTGGCCCAATGCACTCTCATCGGCACGATCCGGCGTGGCCGTCACGCCGAGATGCTTGCATCCACGCGACAGCATGTGCTTGTAGACCTTGCGATACGAGTCGCTGGTGGCGTGATGAGCCTCGTCCGTGATCAGCAGCGAGAACTCCTCGGGCTTGAACCTCAGGATCCTGCCGGTCGAAAGCGTCTGCACGCTGCTCACCACGATCTTCGGCTTCATGAACCCGTCTTCGTTCGACCATTCCATCGCCATCTCAATCGCGGGCTGATAGCCCACGATCTGCTTGATCTTGTTCGATGCCTGGCGGATCAGCTCCTCTCGATGAGCCATGATCATGACCCTGCCCTTGGTCATGAAATGCTTCGCGATGTTGCTGAAGACGACCGTCTTGCCGGCGCCCGTGGGAAGGACGATCAGCGTCGATGCGTTGCTTTCCAGTTCGTTGATTGAGTTCTCGACCGCGGTGTTCTGATATGGCCTGAGCTTCATCTCATTCTCCTCGAATGTCCTTGGGAATGTTGTCCCAGATGTTCTTCGTCACCCACTTGCTTCCGTTGCAAGCCTTGCAACCACTCGTCGTGCAGGTCGTGTAGGGACACTGCCTCCAAGGCATCGCCCAGCGAATCGTCTCGACCGCGTTCTTGATGTCGAGGCTGACGGAATCGTACCGAATCATTCGACCGGCCGGTTCCTTCGACAGCTCGTACAGCTCTCGCTTGATCGCGTTGAGCGAGTTGCACAGAGCCTCGAAATCCTTGCGTGTCTCGAAGATCTTCTTCAGCTCGGGACTCAGCTCGGGCTTGTTCTGCGTGATCGCCTTGGGAATGACGGGCTTCTTGCTCTCGACGGTTTCGATGGCTTCGGCAAGACTGATCTCGCCGCTCGCCATGCGATCAAACGTCTCGGGATCCTTCTCATGAACCTTCTTCGCCTCGATCATCGACTTGCGACTGATGCCCACGTCTCGAGCGAGACTGCTGATGTTCGGCTTGGGAACGTCAGCGACCTCAGGCTCGTTCATGCTCTTGATCAGGATGTTGATGCCAAGAGCCGCCAGTTCGCCGACGCTCAACACGCGACGTGTGTTCGACCGAACGACGAACTTGTACGCCGTGTCGTTGGCGGCGGGATTCCAGTTCACGACGTACGGCTCGATGCCCAACTCCAGGCACGCCTGATATCGATGACGACCATCGATGATCATGCCCTCGTACAGCAGGATCGGAAAGTTGATGTCGAAGCCGTTGTCCCTGATGTTGTCCTTCAGGGATTGGAACTCGCCATCCGTCATTGCACGGATCTTGAGACATTCAGGATGGAAGCTGTATTGCATAAACCGGCATCGCATCGTTTCCGAGTGCGTGCCGGTGACAGGAGAGATCAGAACGGAATGTCGGCCAGCTTCGCGACCCGCTGCCAATCCTCAGGGGTCTTGGGCTGAATGGACTTCACCGCGCCGAGCCAGTCCTGCGTGCGAAGTTCCTCGTTGGGGATCTTCGCACAGAAGTAGGCCCAAGCGGCCTCCTCGGTGCAGATGGCATCGCTCGCCGGCGGGACCGGAGGAGGAGGGACGGTGGGAGCGGTCGGGACGAGAGGCACCGCGGGCGCCCTGCTCGGGGCCGGAGTGGGCATCGGCGTGGCGGGCTTTGGAACCACGCCGGCGACGGACTTGTATCGAGCCGACAGTTCAGCCGCCTTGCTTGCTGCAATCGGAGCGGCCTGACGAACGCCCCAGAACGTCCACGACTCGTAGACCTTGCCGTTCCACTCCTCATGCTTGCACTCAAGATCGAACGGACCCTTGGCCTGCATGACGGGGTTCTTGAAATCGTTGTTGAACCCCAGGTCCGCGAGCAGCTTCATGGTTCGATCCATGCTCTTCTCGGTCAGCCAGAGCTTCACGAACTTCTTGTGCGACTCCACCTCGAAGCACACTTCAAGATACGGGGTGCCCTTGCTCGACTCCTTGTACTGAGCCGCCACGGGAACGCCCTTCCACTCTTTCGATTCCTGCCACAGTTCACTCATTGCGAGTCTCCTTTGTTGAAGATGAACTTCGTGATCTCATTCCATGCCTGATTCGGGTCTTCGGTCAAGACGATCTCGGGCGGCAACGCATATCCAGGCTTCGCGTCATGCGTGTCTCGACGCTGCGTGTACACGATTCGATCCGTGCCGCCCACGCCCTTCGCCTTCGACATCTTGCTGGTCTGCTGCGTGACCGTGAGGTAGTTGCCGAAGAAGACGCAGTCGGCCCACGCCTTGATGGCCGACCACGCCAACCCATCCATGCGACATGAGTATCGGTCGAAGTCGTTGCCGCTCGGGTTCTTGAACTTCTCGACGAACGAGTGCCCGAGCAGCACGATCATGATGCCCTTGCGATTCAACGCATCCAGGCGGGCGAGCATCTTGGCCCATTCGGTCAGGCAGACCTTCACGCCTCGTCCAAATCCGAGGAACCCGCCGTCGCCCGGATCTCCCTTGAACGATTCAGCCGTCACATGCTCATGGCAAAGACGCTCGAACGCGCCGAGACTGTCGATGACGACGGTCTTGCGATCATGGTCCTGGGTCGCCAACGCATCCAGCACCGCGAACAGCTGCTTCCAGTCGTTGATGTCGATCACCGGGGTCTCGGGAATCGAGCCGGCGTCGAGCAGTCGCTGAACGCCACGCTCATCGCGAGCCGCCAGCACCACCGGAGAGGGAGCCTGACACCCAAACGTGGTCTTGCCGAAACCCTCGACCGCGTAGTACACGATGCGAGGAACCGGGGTTGAACCCTTGCGAGGCGTGAGATTGAGAACCGCGTTCGCCGCCTGCGTCGGAGGCTTGGGTGCGGACGGTACGGGGGGACGGGGAATGCTCATTGATTCAGCTCCTCATGGATTCGTTCGACTCTCCTGAACCCGGAAGGCACGCTGCCGTCCGAGTCGATTCCGCTGTGGCAGACGTTGAGATACGGGCATCGGCCGTAGGTCAAGCATGCCGCGGTGTTGCGAACCTTGTGATTGTCCTTGCGTGCGGCGGCGATCTGCTTGGCGGTCTGCCCAAGCTCAAGCCACCACTCGCGAATGTCGCCGTCCAGGCGAGGGATCTCGTAGCGTGCGTAGTACTTCGTCGGATCAGCCTCGATGTCGGCCGACAAGCGGTCGCGGAACTCGGCCGGGGTCTCATCGACCTCTCGCTGAGATGCGTACAGCTTGCCTTCCTTCGTGTACTTGCGAGCCTCGGGAGGAGTCGCGGACAACGGCCTGATCGTGGGCTTCTTGATGATGTTGTACAGCACGGTCTCGACCGCATACTTCAGGGATCGGGCGCCCACGACGTAGCCCGAGATCTGATTGTCGATCCGCAGGCGGGCGACGTAGTCGGAGTCTGGCGAGATGTCCTCGCTGCTCGTCTTGGTTTCGACCACGGCCTTGCGTCCGTCGCCGAGAATTGCGATGCCGTCGATCTTCCCGGCAAATCGATACTTCGACCGCGGGATCTTCAGCATGAACTGCTCTTCGCATGCGACGAACATGATCGTCCGCAGATGCTCGGGAACTTCGGGCCGCTCCCAGAACCAGAAGTAGCCGCGGAGCAGTGTCATCACGACCTCTCGCTCGATCTGCCACTCTCGTTCGGTGACGTTGCTTGGCATGTCGAGATAGATTCGTTCGACGGCGGCCAAGGCATCGTCAATCGAACGGCCCTTGCCGCGGACTTCGATTCCGTAATGGATGTTGGTTCCGAAGCGAAGAGCCGTGCTTTGATTCTCAGGCACCACCCCGGCCACGGACTTGAACCATTCCTTCCGCTGACATGTGCGGAAGGTCGCGAGCTGACTGTTGGTCAGCACCATTGCGTCTTGAAAGATGGGCAGATTCACTTCTTTTCCTCCTCCTTGCGTGGCAGCTTGTTCTTCGCATCGCTGCGAACGATGATGGTGTCGCGACTGCACTCGATGCCGATTCTGGCACCGCGAGCATTCGCTCGCACGCAGTGAACGCGCACGTTTCCGATGTCAACGTATTGCCCAAGGGGCACGGTGATGACGAGCATGATCGCTCCTTCTTGTATCGCCCGACGAGGGCGAGGAAATCCATTTCACAGCTCGGCAACGACGTATCGACGAACGATCACGCCGGCGGCCAGCATGTCCTCCAGACTGAACTCTGCCCCGCGAGGAGGCTGGCCGGAGAACTCAACTGCGTACAGAATCGCGCAGATGCTTGCAAGATGCATCGGCAAATTGCCGTAGACGATCTTGTTTCGGACATCATCGGCGGTGGCCTGGGCCACGACCGGAACGTCCTCACCCAGATCGAAGGTGTCTCGAAGCCACTGAATGGTGGCGGGATGACGCGAAACGATGACCTGCTTCAACATAGAACTCCTTCACAACAACACACACAAACCGTCACATGTCCTTTCGGCCCCATGTGACGATCCACCATCCACCATCACTTCACGATGATCTTGAACTCAAGCCAATCATCATCGCCCAATCCCTCATCGCTCTTCGAACTGGCGGCGAGAGCGTAGGCCGACATCATGAGAATGCAGGCCTTCATGATCAGGTTGTCCGTGACCATGGTCTCGCTCTTCTCGTTCTGCTCATGAGTCGTGTTGATTGCAGTCTGCAGCACCGACTCGAATGAAATGCCCGAATCGATCTCCCTCTTGATGAGATCGACAAAGCATCGATCATGCTCCTCCAGCCCCTCGATTTCCATTTTCACTTGCATCATGATCAGAGTGTATTGCCCAACATATCCCTGTCAAGTTAAATGGTCACGGACATGGTCAAATGTCTGTGACCCAAAGAGATGCGATCTCAAGAAAGATTCAGCAGGTACTTCGTGTGATTGACGGCGCCCAGCATGTCGTCCCTGATGTTGAGCAGATCGGTGTCGGTCTTCTCATCAAGGAACTTCGGCAGCTCGTCACTCAGATATCCCACGATCTCGTCCATGTACATCATGGTCGATTCCTTGCCCGAGTAGTTCTTCGCCCTGATCGAGAACAGATCCTTGGCAGCAGGCACTTTCCCCTTCGAGCCTGAGAACGTCTCGATGAAATCATCGACCAACTCATCCAGGCTTTCGTACAGCTCGCCCAGAGCCTTATGCTCCGCGTAGCTCTTGGTCTGCCAATGGAAGATGCGGATCTGAGCGAGGATGGAGAGGAACTCGGTCATGCCTGAATGGTAGGCCCCCCCGCGATCTTGGCGAAATGCTCCTCCTGCGGACGCAGGTAGTACTTCGCGGCGACTACCACGCTGTGCCCCATCCACTCGGCTACGGTCGAGAGAGGCACCAGATTCGCCCAGTCCATGCCGCAGGATTTCCGCAGAGTGTGGAACGGCTGGCCGTCCCACCTGCAGATCTTCTGCAGTGCATACCGGTAATCGGTGTACATCAGTCGGCCGCAGATGCGACCCGCATCTTGATCGCCCCCCCTCTCGACGATCTGCAGCAGGCGGGGATCGAGCGGCACGACCCGCCGCTTGCCCTTCGTGCCCTCCTCAAGTCGCCCCCAGTCGTCGGGCGTGGGGTCGATGGTGATCGTGCGCCGGGCGACATCGACGTTCTGCGTCGTCAGACGCAGAGCCTCGTTGATGCGGCACCCGGCCCACCTGCACAGAGAGATCGCGGCCGCGAGATCAGGCTCTGCCTGGAGTGCGACCTGGGCCATCTGCTCGGCATCGACGTAGGCCCATGCCTTGGGGGTCGATGGGGCCTTGACCGTGATGCGATCCGATGGGTTGGTCTCGATGTGCCCCATCTTCACCGCGTGAGCCAGAGCTGCATGCAGATACCTCGCATGCTTCGCCACCGTGGAACGACGCAGCCCCTTGGCGTGCATGTCCGCGACGAACCGATGGACGTGAGCCGGCTTGATGCGGGCCAGCACCATGCTCCCCCCAACGCTGTCGGCGAACGCCGACAACGTGCAACGGTGACCCGCGGTCGTGACCGACCGCAAGTCGGGGCGAGCGTACTCGTTCAGGAACTGATTGATCTTCAAGCGTCCCCTCCTAGGTCGATGATGTCGAGAAAGATCTGGGCTGCGTCCTGCGCCGAAGCCTTGCGGCCCACGGGTGCGACGATGCCCTCGATGCTCGCCGCGAGATCCTTCAGCGTGTAGGGCGGAACGTCGAGCAGCCGCCTCGCAAGCTTGGCCGCAAGCTCCCTCCTCATCTCCGACTCGTCGTCAAACAGATGCGAGATGCGATTCATTGGGCGCCCTCCTTGCGAGCGAGTGCGCGTTCCACCATGCGGCGTTGCGCCGCCGAGTGGATCAGCGGCGACCCATCGGGTGCGATGTAGCCGTTCGCCAAGGCCCACGCAGCGAGACCCTCGATGCGTGCCTGGGCCTTGGCGAGGTTGTGAAGATCGGTCTTGCGGATGCGGGGGCGACCGGTGATGCTGTTGGACTGGTTCATCGAGTACCCTCCTTGTCAACCCACGACTGCCTGTTCTCGGCGCAATACACCGCGTCCTCGTAGCTGTGGCGTTCATGCTCGACCACGGGCACACCATCCGCGGCGTGAACCACCCGCCAGTCGCGCTTGCCGGGAGTGCCCATGACCCCGAAGTCGCCCCCTTCGATGTAGGCGTGCATGATGCCCGCCTCTCCGAGACTGCTCAACTCATTCCATTTCATCGCTGATCTCCAAGGCCCCGGCGACATTGCCGGGGGGAAACGCGCGGCACCCCCTGTCGGGCGTGCGCGCGTAACGCTACGCGCTCAGGCGATCTTTGCCGCCGCCTCCAGAACCTCCCAGTTCCACGCCGCCCTGTCGGCCAGCGACCAGCCGCGGTTCAGCAACTGCCCCAGATCGCCGTCGAAGGCCGCTTCACAACTTCCGAATTCGTCGAGTACCTCGACGGGATGCCACCACTTGAGCCTCTCGAACGCCTCCATCATGACGATGTTCGCATCGCACCAGTCGTGCGCCGTGCAGCACGGCCTGTCCGATGCGTTGCAGGCCATCTGCGTGGCCCGGTACTTGGCCCACTTCTTGGGTTCGACACCCTCTGCGAGGCACCGCGAGAAAGTCGCGGCGAGCTTCAGCGCGTTCTTGTTCGTGTTCTTCGGGATCCTCATTCGACACCTCCTTCGGCAAGCTTCGCCTCGGCCACGTTGGCCTGCAGCATTTCAATCTCGCACAGGGCACCCTCAAGCTGCTTCGCCATCTCCATGGCGCGTTCAGCGGTGACGAGCAGGGTGTGGGCCTGAAAGCGGACCTCCTCCCCCTCCTCGTCGTGACGGTCCTGGTACTTGTCGCAGTCGTTCGAGGCCGACTGCATCGCCTTCTGCAGGATCGCGATGATCTCGTTCACTTTGCACCTCCTTCGGCCGCCTTGATGGCGGCACGCAGAAGCCCCATGGCGGGGCAGAACTCGGGGTCCGCATCGGAACCTTCGTACTCATCCAACGCGGCCTTGGCCGCCTCCAGCAGCCGCGGCGCGGCAGCAATCAGCCGGGCGTTCGCACCCGACTCATCGAAAACGCTTTGATCGGTGCCCGAGATCGTGCAGATATGCCTGCACACACCCGAGGAATAGGTGACCGTCACCACCCACTGCGTGGGCATCTCGGGATCGAAGACGTTCAGTTGGGTGCCCACTTCCCACCTACCGGGCGTGGGCTTCGACTCGGGCATGCTGTCCATGCTGTCCATGCGTTGCTCCATCTCAAGGCGCGGCCTGCACACTGCGGGCCGTGAATCCCCCCGCAGGCCTTTCGGCGTGCGGGGATGGGGTTAGATCTTGCCGACGAAGTAGTCGCGATGCAACTCGCGACGGTGGCTGAGCGACCCGTCGAGAGGTCCGCCCATCAAGCGGATGCGGGCGGCCTCGGCGCGGCAACCCTCGGGGAAGGACAGGTCGTGGCCGCCCGACGCGTACCACGTCGTCCCATCGGTCGAGAACCACCTACCGTCCACGATGTACACGCGGGTCGATGCCCACGTCGCGACGTGGGTGACCCCGGCCTCGACGCATTCCTTCGCCAACGCCTCGGCGCGGCGGCGGATGCCCTCGTTCAGCACCTGACCGGAGCGAGACTTGTACTGTCCATCGACGGTCACGATGAACAGGTTTCGGGGCGCGCCCCACGACGCGCCCCAATTGCGCTGCTGCTTCCAAGCGCGGACCTTCTCGACGTTCGTCGAGGAAGCAATCATTGCCAGCCCATCAAACAAGAAGTGTGTGCGTTTCATCACCAGCTGTCTCCATTCATGAAGGCTTCGTCCTGTGCGGCGGCATTGAAGTCGCGGGCCGCCTGTTCCGCGTCGTGCCCCTGCATCACGGTGCGGGTGCGGGGGTAGTAGAAGATGCGGGTGCCCTTCGACACCTTGTCCCCCTTGTAATCCTTCCCATCCCACTTTGCGGTCGTCCAATACGGGTCACCTGAGTAGCGTTGCATAAGAACTCCTTTCGGTTGAAGTGTACATCGGCCGTAGACTCTTGTCAACTTGAGAAGACAGGGCCGGGTCGAGAGTCGCACGCGCCCTCCTGTTTGCAGAGGCGGGGGTTGCGCCCCCCTTTTTTTACAAGGCCCCCCTCCCCCCTTTTTTTGCAGAGGCGGGGGGGGCCGCAGACTCGCGTGCGGCCGCGGGGGATCGGCCGGACCCGCGGCCGCGGGGGGCCTGTGCATCGGCCGGACCCGCGGCCTGTGCCTGGACGTGCGCCGCGGCCGCATGTTTGGACAAGCTGCATCGGGGGCGCGGCCGCGGTGCATGCCTGGACGTGAGCGGGATCCGCGGGGGCACCGCGGCCGCAGGCGCCCTGTCTACCTGCGTAGACGAATCCTGGCGCAGGTTTGGGTCAAATCAAAAGGCAAAGTGCCCCGCGGGGGTGAACCCGCGGGGCACAGAGGGAAGGGCGTGAAACCTGATCAGCGAACCGCGGCGCGGCCGCGGGCTGAGACGACGAACGAAACCGACGGAGTAGCGAATCCGGTTTCGCGAGCGTGCTCGCGCTCGGCGCGGCCGCCCTTCAAGCGCAGGCCGATCCAACAGCCCCGCGGGTCGATGAACCGATTATCGTGCGAATCCCCATCAATCACAGGGCGGCCCATATAGCTGGGCGGCATGGGTCCGATGTCGCCGCTTTGGGGGTTGTACCTGATATCCGAGAAAACCACAGCAACGGTGCCCCCCGAATCCAACAACGACAGCGCGGAGGGCGTGGGCACTGTCTCAGACAGCGAGTAGCACAGACGGTAGACTTGCTCCCCTGTGATCGGATGGACGTAGGCCCTTGCTCCGGCCGCGGCCGCGGCCGCGCGGTTCCGAAGCTTCGTGTAGTCGTAGAACCGGAGCGCGGAGTACTCGGCCAGATGCCGCGGCAATTGAGATTCCCAAGCGATATCCGAGTATGCATTCAAGCGCACGTATGCACGTGCGCCGCGCTTGGCCAAGTGTGCGGACAGGTGGGACAATTCCGCATCTAACTGCGTGAGGAACCCGCGCCGATCATTGAAGTACCAGCGGGTCTTTCTGATTCTGGATTTCATCACGTTCGGGAACACTCGCGCCATGCCGGAATTACCGACGCACGAGTAGGAACAGCCCGGCGTACGCTTGGGGCACACTTCGAAGCCCGACAAATTGCCGGGGGCCAAGCTCAAATGCCACGTCGGATCCTCATTCTTTCCGAGCTTTGGGTGGTCGTCTCCGGGCAATAGCAATTTGAAATCGTCGAATGTCACGCGCTGCACTCCATTGAAGGGAAGGGAAAACCGAAGCATACGTGCATCGGTTGAAACCACAGGCCGCGCCAGCGGCGCGGCCTGCAGGGAGGGGGATCAGTCGGGGCTCATGAGACGAGCGAAGCATGCGCGAAGCTGATCAAGGGTTGCATTGTCGTACTCGCCGTTAGGATCGATCCTGTAGCATTCAAAGATCAGGCGGCGACGGCGAGTTTCCTGTTGCGTCGCAAGCTCATTCTTTGCGGCCGCGGCCGATGCTTCTGCATCGACCACTGGCCTATCGGTTCCAACGTCCGCGGGGCCATACTCGAAGGGATCCATAGACTGCACTCCATTGGGGCCGCGGGGGAATTCCCGCGGGACCGAATGGTATATCGGCCGCGGTGCCCTGTCCACTTCAGTCGACCTGGGCCTTAGGTGTACTTCGTCGGACGATGAGCGCGTGAATCTGGGCGCGGCCGCGGGGTCCGCGGCGCGACTTGGCCAAGCTCGCGCGACAGGGCACGCAGCTCACGTAGGTAGATGCGCCTGTAGAGGGTTTCAATTCGGCCGCGGCCGAGCTGCAGCCACAGGGCGTGAACCTGCAGGGCTAGGGCTCGCGTCGATGGTGAGAATCGCGCGCCGACAGTGTTATGACGAGCAACGGGTGACATGGAGCAAGGGTAGACAGGGGGAGGGGCAACGCCCGTTCGCTGCCTTCCATCGACTCTCGAGACCTGCAGCATGCACCATGCACACCGCGGGCCTGCAGTCGATGTCCCCCGCAGCATGCTACCTATACGTATCATGCCGCAGCATGCATGCTGTCCGGAGTCTATGGTAGACTCGGATGGACGGACGATCCGACGCAAGTGCATCAGTGGCAAGGGGTTACCGACGAACCGAACGGACGCCGGCCAGGCTCCGAAAGGAACCCGACCCACCCCAACGCCCCCCGTACGCAATCTTTCTTATTGTCCCCTCATCAAATCGAGAACTGTTTTTTAGAAGTTCTCGCACCTCAAAGACTGCTGGATTCTATTGTCTGGCAAGCGTGATTCAACTAGACACGCTGTAACATGTTGTCTTATAGGAACATAGTTTTCAAATCCGCATGTTTTATATATCTATTAGGTGACTGATAGATTCTGTACACACACCAAACTAACCACACCCTAACGGTTGCATTGTATTGTCAAATATACACTTACGACGTTAGGTTTTGTTGGTTTTGAATGTCTACTTCAGTCACGTTAGGTGTGTAAGTTTGGTATTGACTATCTGGGTTGACAGGGTATGATGACGATCATGAGAACATGCTTGTCTTTGTTCAGCGGGATTGGTTTAGGCGACCTTGGGTTTGAGGTTGCGGGGGTGGAGACTGTTGGGCAGGTTGAGATTGATGCGTGGAACAGGGCTATGTTGGAGTATCACTGGCCTGGATTGTGGAGGCAATGTGGGACAATCAGAACATGAAGGGACAGAACAAGCTTGGGCCGAGCAAGAATCGATGGTTGAAGCGAAGCAAGACGTACCTTGGCATTGCCGAGGCGATGGCTGAACAATGGGGGAACGCATGAACCACGCACCTTTGCCCTTCCCGATCTACGTCAACGTCAACAACATGCTGCTTGGGTTGAAGGAGAGTGGCGTGACCCGTGCCTTGTGGCATGGGATTCATTCGAGGCCGGGTCAGGTGGTCATGTGTCACCTGATGCTGGAGACTGGGGCACATTGGTCTGGGATGCCGTTGCACGGTGTGAGTGCGACGACGTTCTTCATGGAGCCTGGTGAGGTCTGCCCGTGGGGTGCGATGGGGGATAGGCTCACGGTGACGGCAATGCCGTACCTTGAGGGGTTGGAGGTAAAATGCGGCAAGCAGGTTGGGCAACACACGGGCATCTTGGTCGATTGGGTGGATGGGTGGGGCAAGGTGCCTGCGGAACACAAGCCGCTCAACCTGCTCAAGACGCTCAAGGGGCCGTACCTTCTAGTCGAGAACAACAAGTGCCGGTTCTACGACTCGCATTTCATTGACGACAAAGTGAACGTCAACGAGATCGGGTACAAGCGTGGCACGCAAACGTATTGGAGAGGATAATGACAAATCCATACTACATTGAAGGCCCCGCACTTATTCAGGTGAGCGGTGGTCGTACCAGCGGGTTCATGCTGCGGAAGATTCTTGACTCACATGGCGGGACGTTGCCCGACGATGTGCGTGCCGTATTTCAGAACACAGGCAAGGAACATGAGGCAACGCTGGCGTTTCTCAAGGAGATGTCCGAGCGTTGGGCCGTGCCGATAACATGGTTGGAGTTCACGTTCATTGATGGCGTCAAGGGTTTCAAGGTGGTTGATTACTGCGGAGCCAGCAGGAATGGTGAACCGTTTGCGGCGGCAATCAAAGAACGCAGATACCTGCCGAACCCGATGGTGCGATTTTGCACGGTAGAACTGAAGATCCGAACCGGCATGAGGTACGCAAAGTCGTTGGGATGGCGTGAAATCAACCGAGTTGTTGGAATCCGGGCCGATGAGCCTCGTCGCGTTGCACGCATGAAGGGTGACAACACTCACGAGAATGTGCTCATGCCGATGGCACAAGCAGGACACACAGAGGCCGATGTGCTTGCCTTCTGGAAAACGCAGCCATTTGACCTCATGCTTCCGGGTGGAAACAACACTTTTGGAAACTGCGATCTTTGTTTCCTCAAGGGAAGGGCGAAGATTGATAAGATCCTCAGGACCAATCCAGACTCGGCTCGGTGGTGGGCAGAGCAGGAGGAGCGTGCCGGAAAGACGTTCCGAATCGACCGTCCGACTTATCGGCAGATGCTTACGCAGATCACGGTACAGGGTCAATTGTTTGATGATGCTATAGAAGATGACACGTTGCCGTGCCAATGCACGGATTGAATACTGGAGATGAACATGGCTGACGACGTTGAACAGGTGGCGAAGCGGATTTGCGGTGATTGCAAGACGGGGTTCATGGTGAAGATTCCGAGTGCGAACGAATCAACGTGGCTGTGCGAGTATTGCCACGTCAAGAAGACCTATCCCTCGGCGTTCATGCCGAAGGGGTGGTGTTGCCCGCGTTGCTTGCGGTGCTACTCTCCTTCTATCCCGTCTTGCTCCCACTGCAACAAGATGATCGGGGAGATCAGCGACGGGTGCTGAAAGGAGCAACCGTGGCGAAGAAGAAGCAAGTCAATCTGAGCGTTGGCAGGGGCGAGAAGTTGCCGGTGTCGAAGGGTGCTGGTCTGACGGCGAAGGGCCGTGCGAAGCACAACCGAGAAACCGGGTCAAATCTGCAAGCCCCGACCAAGGACAAGGACAACCCTCGTCACATTTCGTTCTGTGCGAGGAGTCAGCAATGGGCCGGTGAGCGTGGCAAGGCAGCCAGAAAGCGATGGGGCTGCTCGTGAACCTCGACCCGTACTTCTACGAGGAAGACGACGAGGACGACGAGGTCGGTTGTTGTCGCATCTGCGGCAGTTGGTTGGAAGGAGATAGTGATCACGCCGGCGACGACGTGTGCGATGATTGCCGCGAGATTGCCGACACTGAATGACGGGTAGCACAATTGGCAGTGCGCCTCCCTTTGGAGGAGGTGGTTGCTGGTTCAAATCCGGCCCCGTCAGTTATTCCGCGGCGACTTCCTGAGGTTGCTTGAGCATTGAGATCTGACCGCTCGCCCACTTGGGAATGGTGAGGCCCAGGCCCTGCATCTGGTTGAAAAGACGCAGCAGCTCGACGCGACGGGAGATGGATTCTTCTTTCTGACCTTCGCGTTCGGCAATGCCGATGCGGCGGCGAAGTCCATCAACTCGCTCGTCGTATTCCTTTTGCAGGTTCTGGACTCGACGCTCTTCCTCGAACGGTTGCAAGCGACCGCCGATGAGAAGACGGCTGACACCCATGACCGGCGAATCCTTGAATGCACGCTGAACCGGTCCACCGCGGATCGATCCCACGCCGAATTCGCGGAACGGACGAATCTGCTGCAGCAAGTATTCGGTGGGCGTGATGTCGCCGCCTTCGCTGCTGATGACTCGCTTGGTAAACGCCTCGCGTCGAGAGCCGAGTTCGTACACGGCCTTGAGCGGGGGCGTGATCGAGTTCACGCCGTACGCAAGGGAATCCTGCAGGGCACCGGCTCCCATGAACGGAGAGAACAGGAACGACAATGCGTAGGTTGCCGCTTCGGTGGGAAGCGACGACGTGAGCGTAAAGGCACGCCTGGTGTTGGGGTCGGTGCCGATCTGCATGGCGAGCTGATCTCGAATCCACGACGGACGTGCATTCTCGGGCAGATTCTCCTCGCCGTTCATGGCTTCTTCCAGGGCATGCTTGACCTTGGGCGTGATGGTGAAGAACTTGGGGTTGCGATAGAACTCCCTGACACCGAGAACGCCGGAGTTCTTCATCCAGTTCCAGAACGGGATGAGCGTCCGCATGTTCTTGTCGGTGCTGGTGAGAACGCTCATGTCGAGCATCTTCTCACTGACCATGCGTGCGGCCTGTTCTGGATTGTGGCCTTCCTCAAGCAGGCAGAAGTACGCCGTTGCCTTCAGCCAGTCGTTGGCGATGCCGTTGGCATGCGCCCAAGGCTGCCAGACGCGACGGACGATGCCCTGATTGAACAAGGCCTCGCCGTACACCGCGGCCTTCTCGCCCACGCTTTGAGATCTTTCGCCGACCGGAACGCTGAACGGCGTGACGGCTCGACGATTCTCCATGATGTCTTCAGCGGCTTGGTAGGTTTCCTTGATGGCTCCGGTAAATTCCTGTTTCGCCCCGGCGAGATCAAGCTTCGCCGCCTTCTTGATCGAATTCCAGATCGAATACCCGAACGGTTGAACGTACTTGCCGGTGACGTTGAGCTGACGCTCGACTTCGCCGGCGCCGTGCCCGCCGAGAATCGATCCAAGATTGCCGACAAGGTGTTCGTACGCCGACTGCCCATTGATCGAAATGGACTTGAGCTTTTCAATGTTGCCTTCGGCAGCTGCATTGATGATCTGGAAAGTCTCGCGAGACTTCTTGGCGGCGGTGATCGGGTTGATGCCCATGTTCACCATGAGGAACATGTTGCCGATGATGTCGTTGATGGTCCACGACGGGTGAAGCAGGGTCTGCACCTTCCAGTAACCGCTGATCTTGTCAACACCCTTGAGGATCTTGATCATGTTGTCGGTGACCTTGGAGTCAACGCCGAACACCTTGGCGATCTGCGATCCAGGCTTGGGCTTGCTGAAGAACCCAGCGGTGTCTTCGATGAGATGAGCGATTGGTTCGGGGTAGAAACCCATCTGAATCGGTCGGCCATCCGAGGTCTTGAAGAGATCCGCGAGCGGAGAGAACTCGTCTGAAATGTCAACGGAGGGCTGAATGTACTTGTCGTTGCCGAGGTACATGACGACTCGACCGTTCTCGTTGAAGACGTGAACCTTTTCGCCGGTGACGAGAGTCGCTGAAAATCCGCTTCTCGACTTGTTGCCGGAGGCAAGACCGCTGTCCGCGATTTGCTTCTCGGAAAGACGAACTTCGTGCGGAGCGACGTACGACTGGAACAGGCGACGTGCGTAATCGCGTTCTTCCTGACCAAGTCGATGCGGAATCGACCTGACCGCTTCGGAATACACGAAATCGTTTGCACCAAGCGCATTGTTGGTCAAACGCCCGAACATGCCTTCTTTCTTGACTCGCTTGTTGATCTCAAGCGGAGAAAGGAATCGATGCTGAGCCGTTTGACGTTCTGCCTCGGTCAGCTCGGCCCACGCCTTTGCATTTTCTCGTCTATTGAACAAATACTCTTGATAACCGGGATCTTCATGAGCAAATTTCATCAGGTCGGAATCGGTGTAATCGAGGTATGCAAGCTCTGATTCAAGAAGGCGGCGTTCCTTTCCGCTCTTGTCTATGAACACATGCTCAAGAGTCGAACGACGCTTCTGGTAGTTCTCAATGAACGCCTGAGCTGGTGAGAGAACCTCATTGCCCTTGGCGTTCGTTCCGACGATGTCCATGCGATTGTTTCGCATGAAGTCAATTGCCTGCTGGCCTTGAGGAGTGACGACGTTCGGCGTGTAGTTCGGCACCCGTCCGTTCAACGGGTTCTCTTGCTCGAGCCTGCTGAACACGCCGGCGTACTTGTTGGCGAGATCCTGCACGGCCTTTCGCTTCGCGTCGGTGTTGAGAACGCCTCCCTCGACGGCCTTGACGATGACCTTGTACGCCTCGTCTTCTTCCTCGATGGCGGCGAGACGCTTGATCTCATCGTACGGCTTGTTGCCCGCGAACATGTACGCCGTGACGAGCCTGTGAGCCTGGGCCTGCTCATCGCCTCGGGCGAATCCCGCGGCTTTGATGGCGTTGCTCATGTCGTTGAATGCGGTCTGAAAGGCTTGAGTCTGCTGGATGTCCGACGACTTGACGAGGTTCTTGATGACCTCGTTTGCCAGTCCAGGGGGAAGACCAAGTCGGTTGACCATGGTCTGCTCGATGTTCCGCATTCCTTCGTAGAAGGAGCGAGCCGTGGGACTCTTGCTGGCGATGAACTTCTCGGTGATGGTCTTGAGCGATCCCATCACCGAATCGCTCAAGTCGTCGGCGCCCAGCCCGAATGCAACCCTGAACGCATTGACCACGTCTTGAGATTCGCTTCCCTGAGCGGCCTGAGATTGCTTTCGAATCGCGTCCGTGATCGACACCGAAGCGTTGTACTTCGCGTGCAGATAATCGGCAAACGCCTCGCGATCAGCAATTTCCTCCTTGCTGTAGTACAAGGGAAGATCTGCCTTTTCCTGAGCGATTCGATGCTGTTCGCGGATATTGGCTCGAATCTCGTTGGCGACCTTTTCAGGAGTCTTGCCGGCGTGTTCGGTTCCCTCACCGAATTTCGGTTCCAGATCCTTGTACAACTCCATCATTCTGTTGTACATGCCGATCTCGTCTTCGGCATCGGTCTTGATGTATTCAAGATCTTGATTCATTCTGGCATCGATGTCGAGCATCTTCTCGTTGTGTTCCGCCTCAATTGCGGCGATTTCTGGATTGACGGCCGCTTCCGCCGGCTGGATGGCGGACGGAGTTGCTTGTGCGACGGTCTTCTCCGACTCAAGCTGCATCGCCTGAGACCGCTGGTAGGGATTCATGTCCTTCCAGCCTGGAACGACCTCATCCATGCGTTGACCGGTGGCGGGGCTGACGGCGGCATCGTGCGCCTTCTGACCCCACTTCATTCGCAGATCGATGAGTTCCTGAGCGGGATCGGCGGTTTGAAGGTTTCCGAGGTTGACCTTGGCCTTCTTGACGAAATCCGCGGCCTCGTCCTCTTCCATCATGTGCTGACCGACGTTGGCCTTCTGCCAACGCTCTTCATTGGCGATGTGCTTGGCATCGGCCGCGACTTCTTCGATGGCGGCTGGCTTAGCGGCGGCAGCTGCCTCCTCAGCCGCAGTCACTGCAGGCTTTGCTTCTTCAACCTTCCTATTGGCGACGATTTGATCAAGAACGCTTTGAATGCGTTCGGCAACGCCCTTGGGATTCTTTGTGTTGAGTCCTTCAAACTTGCGTTGGCCGTATGCCTTTCTATGAGTTTCCTTTGCTCCCTGAAAGAATTCCTCTCCATTGAGACCCTTGGAGATTACGCCTCTTTCATTTGCAACAGGCTTGAGTTGTTCAAGAACCTGATCCGCTTCCATTTCCGGCGGGAATCGCTTTGACAGCATTTCCGAAACGCGATCAAGTTCCTCAACGCCGTACGGCATCTTGCCGGTGGCCTTGTCAACATTTCCCTTGATGACCCAATCGCCTTCTCCCAAACCAAATGCCGGAAACCATCCACCGACTTTCTTGCCGCTTGTTCCTTCGGAAGAACGATAAAAGACGACCGGCACTCCGTTGACTTTGACAGTCACCATGGGTCGATCAATCTTGCCGCCCATGACACCGACATCTTGAATTTCAGAATCAGGAAGAGGTTGAACTTCAGCGGGCGCCGCGGCTTCAGCAGCTCTTACTTCTTGTGGCTTGACTTCTTCTGCGGCTTTACGCGCTCTGGCAATTTTGAGTTCTTTGGCGTATGTCGTTCCCACTCTTTCGCCATCTGCTGATTGTTTGCGTACATCCATCGCCTCTGCGCTTCGCTTTTGAACGGCATTGATTCTGTCCTTTAGATCTTGAATGCGTGCATTGTGTTGAACCTTGGCCTTTTCAAAAGCCTGCTGCAATTTGGAGACGGTGTCGTTGACCTGATTCTCCATGCCTGGAACGTCAACGCGATACAGAGTGTCGAGCTGATTCTCAAGATGCTTCTTGGTGAGCAACTGACGAACCAGAACCGGATCCGTTCCGGCGTATTCGGTTCCGTGACCAAACGAGACATCCTTGAGATCTTCTGGATTGGTGATTCCAGACATCTCAAGAGCCTTCTTGGTTCGTTCTTCCTTGGTCAAATTCTTGAATTCAAACTGATGCAGCAGGTCGTTGCCAGCAGCATCCTTGACGATTTCACCGGCTGGATTCCTGATGGGACGCATCACCACGGGCCGATCCTTCTCGGCCGTGGCGAACACCGAAGCAGTGTTGTCAACCGAGTAGTACTTCGGAGGATGCTCGATCTTGACACCGTTCTTCGTGATTCCCTCGGGAATCACCTCAAGGTTGTACACCTTGCTCTTGTCTTCAAGCTCAACGATGCTGTGGACGCGAACCTTGCTCTTTCCCATGAGCCAAGAATCGCCTTCCTGCACGTTGGCAAGATTGATTCTGGTGTACTTCTTTCCTGAAGTGAACGGTTCATATCCAAGACTCTTCGCGGTCTTCTTGTCCTTCAACGAAGCTTGGAGTCGTCCGAACTCCGTGCTTTCATCGGCGATGAAACCCGTGGGCGATTGAGCCTTGGTGTTCGCAATGGCTTCAAGTCTGCTCGGATTCTCATGAGACCAAGACCTTGCTTCAGTCGCCTTTGCGATTTCATCAGCGGTTTCGGTGGCAAACTCGGCGGCCTTGGGATGTTTTGAAATATCGGCCTTTTCAACAAGGTAGTCCTTGTTGAAATTGACGATGTTGTTCTTCATCTCCTCAAGCTTGTCGGTGTCGTCGTGAACGTACGGAAGCTTGGCCTTGTGAGCTTCCGCCATCTTCTCTTCTTCTTCGGCAAGACGATCAATTGTCGTCTTGACTTGCTTACGCTTGTTGGCTCGATCCACGTTCACCGATTTCGTTTGCTCAAAAATCGCGTCGTAGTCCTTGTTGACGAGATCCTTGACATCCTTGTCGATCACGCCGCTCATGCCGGCGGACTTGGCGATTACTTGTTGCGCTCTTTCAAGCTTGATCTTGGCGAGAGCTGATTCCTTGCTGTGCTTGTCAAGCAAATCCTTGACATACAGAAGATCCGCGTACTTCACGTTGGGATCGACTTCCATCTGCTTCACTCTTTGGCGAAGCTCGTTGATGATGCCGCCCTCGAACTCTTTGGTCGTGCTGTTGTACGAACCATTCAGCTTGGCATTCAGCTCGGCAATGAGCTTGGCCTGGCTCTTCGTGGCCTCTTCGGGATCAACGTCTTCGACATCAAGCAATCCCTTGCGAGCCTTTTCGTATTCTTCGTGAGCAGCATCGATCTGCTCGGAATACGACTTGGCCTCTGCCACGTTCTTGTCCATGTGTTCAAGATCAACAAGCGCATCGTTGGCGGCTGATGCAACGGCTGCTTGCTGAGCGGCGCGAGGGGTGAACCCTGGAATTGACAGCTGGGTTTGAGTGAACGGAATGTGGGCGATGCCGGATCCGTGAGCCACGTCTCGAGCCGTCGTGAACTTGTATCCAAGCTTGCTGGCTGGATCCTTGATGACGCGAATTCCGGACGAGAACGGACGACCATGCTCTTTGTAGAAAGCCTTTGCCGCTTCGGAAGACTTGAGTTCCGCTTCGGTTGAAGCGGTGGTCACATACCCGGCCGCATGATCAGCGAATGACTTGCCAGCCTCATCCGCGGTCCTGTGAACGTCTTCTCCGAGAAACGACATGACCTTGTTGAATCGGCCTTGCTTGCCGCCGAACAAAGTCTTTTCAATGTCCCTTGCCAAGGCTTCTTTGTCTTGAGCCTTGGCAATGCTTTCCGCGGTGTGACCCATGCTTTCAAGATACGAGCGAAGCGCAACGTCTTCGGTCATCTTGCCTTCCTTGGCAAGATTGACTGCGGCCTGCATGATCTTTCGACCCTTGCGGGTCATGGAAACTGTTTGCCCTGCCTTTGAAGTCAGCTCAAGACCCCATCCAGCGGGACCAACCCAGGTCAGAGGGTCGAAAACAACGTCACCAATAAATCCAAGAACTGCTGTTGCAAGTCCGGGCCGCATGCCAAGAGTTTCAAGCACATCGCTTGTGTTGACTCTCGCAAGGCCGAGAGTGGCCGTATCGCCTTCAGCAAGTTTCCGATTGGCGGTATCTCTTGCAACCAAATTGTACAATGCATTTCGAGGAAGTTCGAGCATGTCGAGGAACCGCGTGACGGGGCCTCTGGTGTCAACGGGCACTGCATAGAAACGCTTCTTGATCTCATCGATGTCCATGTCGTTGAGTTCCGACATGGTCAATCTCTTGGTTCGTCGCTGCTCGACAGCGGACAACGGAGTTCGTTCCCGGTTTTCCTTGATGATCGAATCGACGGCCGCAGCCCGTACGGGATGAGGAATCTCCTCGACATCGGAAATGCGACGACGCTTTCTGGGCGCACCAAACCCCACATCGGTGCTGACCGATGGCACTTCATCCGTGGTGTCAAACGTCGAGTTTGAAAAATCAAGAGACGTTGTGGGATAGAAGCTGGTCATGAATTAGCGACCCTTGGGAGCTTGACCTTCGGGAACCTCGCCGGCGAGTTCCTTGAAAATGTTCATGGCGTTTTGAATTCGAAGGAACGTAGCCTTGAGTTCTGGACTGTTCAAAGTTTGAGCGGCAACCAACAATCCTGAAGTTGGAACAATTGTCAAGATATTTCGAATGGTTCCCGCTGCAGTAGTTCCATAACCCGTCACCTCCGGCGCCCCGGTAAGAAGTTCTCTGGCCTTGGTCTTGATGAAATCCTTGTCGAGCTTTGAAGCGTCTTTCATGCTTAAAGCCATGTCTTCAAGTTGAGCGGCGATTTGCTTTGAACCACCGGGATCTTGAGTCCAGAACGTACCAGTAAGCGTTTTGCCGTCCCAACCACCCATGAATTCCTTGAGCTTGTTGAATGCATCCATTGTTCTTGTGAATTTCTCTTCGGTGACTCCAGCGGTATCCATGCCTTTCTTGATCATGGCATCCTTCTGAGCAGTCATTTCAGGAGTCAATCCACCAAGAGATTTCTGAGCTTCAGCCTTCATCTTGAGAACATCAAGATTGATCTTATCAATTTCATCTTGAATCGGCTTTCGAGCCTTGTTTGTTTCAAGCTCAAACTGCTTCATTTGATTTTCAATGCTAACGCCTTCATTCTGTGCAATTCGACCAGCAGTGACGGCATTGGCCTCGGCAATGTCAGCCTTGAGCTTTTCGTCGGATCGACGCTCTGCGTTCTTCATCGATTCGATTTCAGTCTGACCCTTCTGCAATCCAAGGGCGCGAATCCTTTCAGGAGCGGTAATCTCATTCATGGCCGCTTCATACTGAGCCTTGCGATAGTCCTTGATCTTCTGCTCTTGATCAAGCCGACTGCCCTGAATCTTCTCGCCCTCGGCATAGTTGATCGCCGCCAGATCGGAGGCTTGCTTCATGAGGCGAGGACCGGCTTCTTCTTGCCGCGCCGTGGCTTCTCCGGCCTTCTGCATTGCGGCCTGATAATCGCCGGGCTGAACGCCTGGAGCCGGCGGCCCGACATCTTCCGTGTCCATGACGTTGGCTTTGCGGAATTGCTCCTGCTGTTGATACTTGAGGGCGCGAAGCTTCTCGGCTTGAGCGTCCTTTGCCGGTCCTTCAGGCATGGTCGCCAGCTGCTTGGTCATGTCTTCGACATCCTTCGCCATGATGTCGGAAGCTTGCTTGGCGAGATCACGCTGCATCTCAAAGTTGCTCTGAGGCGTGCGAACGCGGAACTTGTCCTGCTGACCGGCACGCTCGTAGTAACCGAGTTCCTGCCTGAGAGCATCGATTCGATCCATCGCCAACGTCTGGGAATCCTTCTGGCTTTCGGGTTTGTCGGCATCCGCGGCAAAGACCTTGGGCATGTCGGTGTATTGCAATCCCCGACGATGACGCTCCCTGAGCATTTGATTTTGGATGTCGCTGATTTGTTGACGAAGAGCCATTGCCTTGGCACGGGCATCCTGGGGCACTTCGGACTTCATGAACGTATCGGGAAGCTGCGGCGGCTTGTAGACGGGAGCATTGGCAGCTGCGATTCGCTTTGAGATCGCATCCATTTCAGCCTGATTGAGCGGAGTCGAATTCGGATCCGGCACCATGTCGGTGGGATCGACCTCGCCACGCATCTTGTTGAAATCCCAAGTGCTTTTTTCAGGAAGTTTCGGAAAGCTATCCCAGTTGTTGGTGAGTGCAGGCTTGATCAAATTCCCGTAAACGCCGGGAATCATGCTGGCGCCCTTGACAAAGTTTGATGCATTCTGAGAAGCTTTGCCAATCTCGTTACTGACGACTTGACCAATCAAATTCCCGTAAACGCTTGGCACCATACTGGCGCCCTTGACAAAGTTCGATACATTCTGCCACGCAGAGTTGTTGGTTTCTTTGGGTGCATTCGGAATAGGCTGAGCCGAAGCCATTGGATTTTGAGAGGCTGCTTCAGGAGTTTGCACCAAAGGAAGCTTTTGAAGCGGAGCTGCAGCCGCGGCAAGATCGCGGTAATCAACCGACATCTTGTTTCCGGCTTCTAGCCTACTCGGAACCCTCATTGGTTGACCATCAGGTCCAGGCACCGTGATTGAATTTGCCGGAAGAGCATTACTCATTGGAGTAAGTTCATATTTGCTCTTTGGCAATCCGCCAAAACCATTCGGACCCATTTCAGGAAAAGACAAAGTGTTGGGCATTGTCCCAAATTTAGAAGAATCATCATTCCTCTTCATTGGAAACACAAGACCATCAGGTCCAGCTTCAGGAAGCGGAAACCGATATGGCAGCGTTTCAGGTTTCTTTGCGCCTCCGTTTCGACGGGCACGTTCCGAAGCAATGAAACTGGCGACGTCTTCAACGCCATTGTTTGAATTGGGATTTTTAGCCATTGGTCAAGCTCCTTGTTGCCTGATGGTATGCGTTAGTTAGTGCCCGCAAACTCGGACAGTGCGGACGCGAATCTGGTCCGAAGCAGGGTGATGCCTTCGAGCCAGGGTTCAAGATACTTGCCGAATTGGGATTCCTTGACGGCCTTGATGCAGCCGCACCCGTCTAGGTTGCGTGGCGACCTCTTGAGCTTCCACGTCAGAACCCAGCGTAAAGGCTCGGGCACGCCGATCCATTCGACACCCCACCATCGGATAGCCCCCTGATTGTCAAAGCGTCTTAAGGGGCAAGAAACGTCGCTGGTGGCAATCGTCAAAGTCTGCAATTTTGCATAGGCGCATTCGATTGCCGACCCGTACTTGTCCCGTACTGACGCAGGACACGTTTGACACATGGCCGCCTTGGACGACGAGCCGGTGGACGGGGGTGGTTTGCAGCCGCAACTCATAGCAGGGTCAATGCTCCGGTGATGGGCTGAGGATTGGGGTTGGTCGGGAACGATGACAGAGTGCCGTTTCTTGCGTACCCGTCACACACGTTTGATCCGCAGTTCAATCGAGACAGGGATCGTATCGAATAGTTGCAACTCTCTCTGTAGATTTGACGGTAGATAAGTTGGCCTTCTGGCGGACACACCGGACGCGAATCATCCCATCCGTCAGGCTTGATCGTGTACACATCCGTTGTCACTTCAATCCGCTGTGTTCCCGCGTAGCAGCCAGCGTCGTAGTGATAGGTTGTCGTCTGAACGGTTCGCCTTCCGTACTGACGATCAATGCACTCGTAGGTGTACCCGTTCAAATCTTCGCACACCAGTCTGATGCTTTCCGTTCCGTTCGGTGCCAAGATGATGCACCCTGGACGACACCCCTCTCCAAAACATGATCCGCTGGAAAGGCCGGGTCGTTGCCGCCAAAATCGTTCTGGCGGAAAGATGACGTATGGGAATCGACACACGTTGTCTCGTTCTTCTTCTTGACGAGCTACATAGTCGCGGTATTCAAGGCAAGCAATGCCTTCTTCGCCTTGAAATCCGTACCGTCGATAGGTCTCTTCCCTTCGTCGGTAGTACGAAGCATCGCATGAAATCACCTGATCTGAAAGCGGTTGCCCGTTATCGTCGCAACTCTTGAGTTCCGTTGTTTCCGTGTATGAAACTTGGTCAAGACTTCTGTTCTTGAAGAACAACCCATGACATCCAGGCGGGCAATACGGATCGTTCTCAATGCCGTCGAAGTATGAGCCGTTGTCAATGCTGGTCAACGAATACTCGTAGTTCATCGTGCGTTGCAGATGACTTCCGTAGTTGCAGCAATAGTTGTTCTTGGGAAGCGGATCAGGAATCTGCAAGTATTGCGAACAGTTCTTCGGGTATATTTGAACGAGACAGCATTGCGTCGGGCATGGACGACACACGTCGGGGGCAGCCCCGCAGTTTTCAATCGAAGTCGGATCTCTTGGATAGCACACGATTGACGTGTCGCCAATATCAAAGATTGGGTATCCAAGTCTTTCGGCTTCTGCTCTTGAGATGGGAAGTCCGCCGTTTGCCAGCGTGTAGCAAGCGGTGCTTCCTGTCTGTTTGACAATGTAGTCAGTGGTGTATTGCTGACTGCATCGAGGATTGAGGTCGTAGTAAAACTGTTGCGTGATCGCAAATCTGACTACGCCGTCGCAGCACTCCGCAAAAAGATATACGCCGTCGCTTCTCACGCAGCAGCAGTCCTTGACAAATCGAAGCGTGTCGCCAACCGATTTGACGACAAGCCTCAACTTGCCACGAACATCTTTGAGCGAGAGTTTCATCAGGCTTCAAGGGGGCCGGAGGGGAACGACGCACTTTGCGAACCGTACGAGTTCAACGTACCAATCGAGAACTGCGTGCCGTTGGCGTACTGGACGTACTTGCCGCCCGAGAACTGGTTGAGCGTGGTGATCGTGGCCGACGTGTACGGGCTGTTGACCGGCGTGATGAGCGAGTCCCTGCCGCTGATGTTGGCGGTGGTGATGGTGCCGCTGCTCTGGCTGTTGAACGTGCCGCCTTCTTGAACGTGCAACGTCGTGGCCTGGGCCGTGGTGCCGTAGGTGTACATGCGGGCGTTCTTGCCGACAACCCTGGCGGTGGTCACGGTGCGGTCGGTGATCGACACCGTTCCGTAGCTGAACGATTCGGTGCCGATTGACGTGCCGCTGGTTCCGATGGTGATGCGGCTACTGGGAGTCATGCCGTAGTACGCGCTAAGTCCGGTGCAAGTGAACGAGAAGTCGGCGTTCTCGATGTACGCGGCGGTCAGCGTTCCAAGACCGGCGACTGATCCGGTTCCTCGCTGGGCGACGAACTTGGCGACCGTGAAAGTGTTGCCAATCGTGATGTAGCAGCCATCACCGCTTCCGGCCCAAGTGAACGTGCCGGTCACGTTCTGAAACGTCACGGGCGAACCGGGCGAGCCGAAAGACCCAGACCAGCCAGAGGTGCAAGTCACGTCAACAAGATTCACGCCAGGCCCGACCGTGACGGTTCGGCTGCCGGTGTTGAAGATAACGCTGTCACCAGCAACGGGAGCAACGCCGCCCGCGTAGTTGGTGGAAACGGTCATATCGCCGCTTGTGGTGCCAGTGAAAGTGACGGTTGCCATAGTTTGATTCCTTTGCTGATTCTATCAAATGCTTGACTGGTCGTAGTGACCGAACTGCATGATTCTCGAAACGGTCGTCAGCGTGGTCAACTGCAAGATGCCGACAAGGCTGGTCGAGGCGGCGGGCAGCGTTGCCGTGACGGTGCTG
>Ga0214917_10001376_pt1 | contig 31187 bp, 26 predicted proteins | sample LL_1208_BB_MetaG_FD_177983 | JGI IMG/M metagenome (GOLD analysis project Ga0214917, IMG submission 177983) | Freshwater microbial communities from Lake Lanier, Atlanta, Georgia, United States - LL_1208_BB | ecosystem: Environmental > Aquatic > Freshwater > Lake | place: USA: Georgia | collected... | reverse complement strand
GTATGAAACCAAAAGCAAGGGACTATTTTATTGGCATTCATCTTATTAAAATTAATTTGAAGGTTAATACGACTGCAAGTCACAACAAAAATCCATAATAAAATCCTTTTTCTGTCGATTCTTCCAATTAGTTGAAAATATCATAAAATTTCCAATACTCAAACAGTCCTATAAGCACAATGTAAAGGAGGTTGTTTAGGGTAAATAATCCCTTGGCCACGAGGGTCCAAGTATTTTCTTTGATTAGTCTAAAATTAATCAAACCAAAAGGACAAATGAGCAATAAAACTAAAAATGGCGTGTAGGAAGCCAAACTAACAAAAACATTGGTCGGGTCTTGGTAGGGTGCAGGAAAATAAAAAACCTTTACGCTACCACTTAGTACGATCATATCGAAAAACATAATTAAGCCTACCGGGAACAGCAATAGTTGCATTGAAGAAAATCTTGTAATCGCCCTTCTTCTGAGATATTGAATTAGAAAGAAAATGGAGGAGCATAAAAAATAGACTGCCGAAGCAATGATGAATACCGCTATTAAATGACAGTTTTTGGGGATTTTGAAATGGATTAATTTTTCAAATTCAGGGTTCATCGGAAAGAGTGTTTCTACCCGAATATGGTGGTCACCCTTCTTTAACTCTTCGCTGAGGTTGAACAAGATGCTTTGATCATAGTTATGATAAAAATACAGATTCACGGTTCCTTTGTTTAAGTCCCAAATGGAAGAAAGCAAAGTTCCATCACCAATTTTCTTCCTGCATACGTGCATTGTATCCAAGAGGGCGGCGCAGAAATCAAGCGTTGAATCCATGCCGTTCATTAGAAAAGATACTCCGTTGCGGTATCGGTCAAGTTTATTGGCCTTTTGTACCGGCGTTATGGAAGGACAAAAGTTCGCTATCACATAGGTCGGTTCATTGCCTAAGGTCAAAGTGTAAGGTTCCACTATCAGATACTTGCCTGATTTTTCAACATAAATAAATACGTCTTCCAGAAAATAACTATGGTCGTAATTTTGGATATACGCCTTAACTTCTTCAACGGATTTACAAGAATGAAGAATATCCTTTAAATACTTGGTAGAATTGGAGATAGTCTTTCGGTTTGGTATATTTTCTTGTTTGGGATGAAATGCCGCAAGCCTTTCAAAAACGAGCCCCCTTTCATTCATTCCGGACTGCGGTGCATATCCATTTTCACCGTCAAATCGTGCCCCTGTAAATGCTGCACCGTATGGACCGCTTGATGCGTTTTCAAACCAAATATGAGGCGATGTAAACCAAGCATCGTGGTTGCTCCCAAAAAATGTTCTGTCACCGATGGTTATTTTATAACCACTGCAAGCATTGCTGTCTTGTACAAAGACATAAGCTATCATGGTCCAACATAGAATTCTCACAGGTTTCATTGGTTTATTCTGTTCTTTCTGATTTGTTCAACGTAACCTAGCCTTTTCGATTGTTCAATGATTTAGTTGCGCGTTTGTGTTAAAGATCCTTGGCCTACTTATTGGTTCAGTGAGGGCTAATGTAACCAAAAAATAAATTATTTGAGCAGATTCATAAAATATGCTCCTTCTTTACTGCCATTGACCATTATTTAAATTGATATCGATATCAGCGGTTACACCATTGCTTAAAAGCTTTTTGCATTAGTTTTGGGTATGAACACGCAACATGTGTTATTCCGTTAGTTCCCTAACCAAAGCCAGGCTGGATTATGCCCGGCACCGGGCCGATGACCCGGCCTTGATTGCGGCTTTGGAAAAGGAATTGGAGGAGCTGCTCCGGAATGAACCGCCCTTGGGTTGGGTCAGCGGCTTTGCGCATCCTCGACTCTTGGTTTTTACCCAAGATCAACCCTTGAAACCCCGGCTCTTCCGATGGGGTTTGGTGCCACCGTGGGTACGGGACCGGGAGCAGGCCTCCCAGCTGGCCAAGCAAACCTTGAATGCCCGTTCGGAATCCTTGTGGGAGAAGCCTTCCTTTCGGGAATCGGCCCAAAGCCAGCGCTGCCTGATCCTCGTCGATGCCTTCTTTGAATACCACCACCAAGGCAAAGCGAAATTTCTCCACCGGATGAGCCGAACGGATAACGAGCCCCTCTGCCTCGCCGGCCTCTACGCGGTTTGGGGCGCCACGCCCACCGGCCTACCCTACCACGGTTGCAGCATCGTCACCACCCAAGCCAATCCCGCCATGGCTCTGGTCCACAACCAAAGCAAATCCGGAGAATCCCGGATGCCCGTTCTCCTGGACTCCACTCAATTCGGCCTTTGGCTGGCACCCAACGCCGGTCCTGCAGACTTGCAATCCTGCTTCCGCCCTGCCCCAACGGAAACCCTGCGCTACGAAACCGTCCAGGCCCCCGTGACCTCCGCACCCAGCCACGATACGCCCTCGGTTATTCAACCCCCGGAATTGTGGATCCTCCGCCAAGAAATCGAATCTTTGTAGTAACTTTGTAATTACAATAGCGCCATGAATATACCCGTCATCCCCATCGGCAACTCCAAAGGCATTCGCTTGTCCAAAACCATCTTGGAAAAGTACAGCATACAGGATAGCTTGGAAATCATCTTGGAGGAAGATTACATTGTCCTCAAGCCATCGAATCAACCCAGGGAGGGATGGGATCAGGCCTTCAAAAAAATGAACGAGCATGGGGATGACCAACCCCTTCTACCGGATCTGTTCGAGGACGAAAATTTGGAGGAATGGAAATAAAACAATACCAAATTGTTTTGGTCAACCTTGACCCCACGGTAGGTCACGAAATCAAGAAAACCAGACCTTGCTTGGTGATTTCACCGGATGAAATGAACCGCCATTTATCCACGATTGTTATCGCCCCGATCACAAGCAGCTCCAAACCCTACCCAACCCGTATCGAAATTCAACAATCCCAAACCAAAGGTTGGATCGTGCTGGACCAAATTCGAACCATCGACAAACGTAGGGTCTTGCAAAAATTTGGTGACCTTAAAGTGCCAACGATCCGAAAAGTCAAAATGGCCCTCAAAGAAACCTACGTCGATTAAGAAATCAACGTTTTGGAGAGGCGGCCAAGGAATGCGAAACCATCACCATGAGGGTATGGTTATCCTCCTCTTGGAAAGCGGATTTCTTGACCACCAATTGCCTTAGGTAACCGACCTGAACCTGCCATTCCATGCCAAATCGATGGCCATAACCCAGATAAAAACGGTTCTGATCCAAACGGTTGAGCCCAGCCTCTGGCCCCAAATTGGCAAACACCTCGTTGGACAGGCACCAAAAATTTCGTTGTCGGTTGAGCCAAGTTCCCCAACCGAAATTCCGCTCCAACTGCAGGCGATAACGAATACGGTACTCGACCGGAGTAGGCGTTGAGGCTCCATTTTCCAACTTGGAAATGAACCTTTCCTCCATGCGAAGCCTCTGGGAAACATTCACAAATCGGTTGGGGTACTTCCATAACAACTGTTGCCAAATTCGATGTTCCAAGAGCGGATGCGCCAAGGGTTGTTCGCCGTAAATACCCGTATGAATCAAGCCGTATCCCATAATCCCCGAGACCTGCGGACTTAATTTGTATTCGGCCCCCACCCTTAACAGCGATTGTTGGAATTCGCTCAAGAGGTTGGCCCGCCGAAAATGGTATTCCGTATAGAGTCCCCACTTGCCGCGTATGGGGTATTGACCGGTCCAAACATACCAGGCATGCACCTGATCCACTTGTTCTCGATGAGGTAAAGGAATGGATTGTGCCTCCAATTGCCTAAAGGATATTAAGAAAAACAAGCCCCACAAAAAGCCTCTCCCTAGGTTGGCTTTGACAAAATTTAGCAGAAAATTCATGGATTGGATTTTTTGCGGCGAGCCGATGTTTTGTAATCGGAAACAGCCTGCAATTGATCCAGATTTTGGATAAACAAAGGCTGCCCCGCTGAATCTCGCTCTCGCTCGAACTGCTCCAAAAACTCCAAAAAGGTATGATCGACGAATTTACATTGTTCAAAATCAACCGTCAGAGGGGAGTCGTTGTTCTGTTTCTCCAATACAGATTTGAAGGCCAAAAGATTACTAAACACAGCAGGGCCTTGAATATGAAAATGTACGCCACGGGTAGTTCGCTCTATACGGTAATGAGCTTTGAAAAACTCCTTCCATGCTACGCCCCTAATCCAATGAAGAATAAATTTGAATACAATTCCTGCAGCAATCCCCAAAAGCAAATCTTCTGCCAAAGTCACCACCACGGTAAGCACGAAAATCGCTAATTGTTCTGGACCGATTCGGTAAGAATGAATAAAATGTTTGGGGGATGTCAATCGCCATCCTGCAAAAATGAGCATAGCCGCCAAAGCAGTATTTGGAATCATCTCAATGAGTGGAATCAAAAAAACCATTGCCAAGAGCAAGAAAACACCGTGGAAGAAATTCGACCACTTGGTTTGGGCGCCAAAACCCACATTGGAACTGCTCCTGACGACCTCGGAAATCATGGGCAAACCACCTAATGAACCCGATATTAAATTACCGAAACCTAAACCCATCAGATCACCGTTATAATCAGATTTTCGATGATGGGGATCCATGGGGTCAATCGCCTTTACAGTCAACAATGATTCCAAGGTGTTCACAAACAAAAACAAGAAAACATATTTCCAAAACACAAAACTTGATACTAAACTAAAATCAAAGTGAAATCCGAATTGACCCCAAAAATCTCCTATGGCCACCAAGGCGTAGCCCGGTTGGCTTTGGGAAAAATTCATCACAAAAGAAACCGGAACAGCAATTAACAAAACCCACATGGGTGCTGGAACCGTTTTGACCCAGCCTTTAGGCAAAAGGGGATGAGCAAACATGATGACTGCTGAGATTAGTCCCAGGATGGCCAAATGTAGATTCGCTGAACCCACAAATACCGGGATCATGCTCAGTAATTCCAATGGTGCACGCCCCTTGTACAGCTCAGGAGCAACTCCCAAAAGAACAGGAAATTGTTTGGCAATGATGATAATTCCAATCGCGGCCAACATGCCATGAACCGCTGCTGCCGGAAAAAAATCACTAATGGAGCCCCAACGAGCCCACGCCATGAACACTTGAATAAGTGCGGCGACCATGACAGCCGCGGTCACCATGGGCCAAGCCTGTTCACCCCCAAATTCCAGGAATGCTCCGGAACAAATGGTAATGAGCCCCGCTGCGGGACCTTTGATGGTCAATGGGGCCACCTTGAAGAGGGAGGTGACCAAACCACCCACCATGGCTGTTAATACCCCCATCGCCGCAGGGTAACCGGATGCCTTGGCAATGCCCAAACTCAAGGGCAAGGCCAACAAAAAGACCATAAAGCCCGAAAGCAGGTCGCTGCGCCAAGTTTGGGCCAAGGTTGCTGAAAAAGAAGTTGAACTGGTCGATTTCATCGTGTGAAATTTAAATGGTAATTGGAGTAGAAAATTGAATAGACTTAGAAAAATGGCCCAAAAAAATTCGGGCATACAAGCGAATAACCGCGATACCGTTCAGCACAAAGGTGAACGAAAGCACAACGGCCCTTCCGTAATCACCCTCGGCAACATGGGACAAGAGCAAATCTTCACCCAAGAAGGTGGTGGAAATCGGAAAGCCAGTCATCCCCAATGCGCATACAAGAAAAAGAAAACCCAAGGTTGGATGCGGCTGCACCAAACCCTTGAAGCCATGAAGATCCAAGGCCGTGTTACGAAGACGTCGCACCCTGCCCAGAATCCAAAAACCTAGGATCCACGCCGGAAACAAGCCCCCTACGAAGAGGCCTATTTCCGTTGGGTTAAGGGCCTCAGAAAGCCCGACCAACGGCAGGGTGAGCAAATTCGCCAAGCCCAAAAGCACCCATGCAGTGATCGCGTTGTTCCTTTCGTTGTACGCCCACATAACCGCCAAAACCGCCCACAAACCACACAAAATAGAAAGTACGGAAGTCCATCCTGTGCCTGAGATATTCAATATTCCCCCATACCCTCCCAACAGGGCCAAAGCCAACCACCCTAAGCCACTATAAATAAAAACTTGGGTATTCAGCCAAGGTTTTAGCCTGTTGCTGGCTTTGACCGGCCATAAAATTCCTCGAAACACCACCTGATCCAAATTCCACTCCATCAAACTCCACCAATACAGGCGATTACGCAAACGAATCCACCAAGCGGATGAATCAACGCTCCGTAAAAGGGGCGTAAAGCGATAAAATTGATCTCGAATCAAATAGCCTACCACCGAAGGGGAAATCAGGAGCTGATAAGTCCTTAACAACGCATTGCTTGCAAAATGAATTAACGCCAGGGTCTCCCATCCCGCCGCAATCTCCACAAAAATCAACCCAATTTGGGCCGACGAGCTGTAGGCGATTTGGCCTTTGATGGTGGATTGGACGCGAGAAATCATGGACGAAATCCCCGCGGTGGTTAAACCCAAAATCACCACCAACCATCGAAACCAAGGCAACATTTCCCAAAACGTATGGGTTCTCAACAACAAATAAACCCCCAAATGCACCGATAAGGACCCGTAAAAAACGGCCGACGAAGGGGTGGGTCCCTCCATGGCCCGTGGCAGCCATGAACTGAATGGAAACTGGGCTGATTTTGCCAGAGCCGCCAACAGCACCAAGCAGGACACCGTCCAAGCCAATCCGGCATGCTGTTCGAAATACACATCACTCCATTGATGTTGACTCAAGTCCCAAAACGTAATGTTCGCATGCCAAAAATGATGACTTAACCACATGGCCAGCAAAAGTCCAACATCTCCGATTCGATACACCGTGTACACCTTGACCGCATTGCGAACCGGCTGATACCTCAACCGGTAAAAAGCCACCAACAGAAAAGAAGCAATCCCAATAAATTCCCATCCTATAAACAAGGTTTCGAAATTTCCGGCGCATAACAAAAAAACATACCCGGAATAGAAAAACAACAAGGTGTTAAAAAATCGTTTGTAACCGGATTCTCGATGCATATAGAACCCCGAATAGAACAAAACCAACGAACCTATGCATGCGGCTACCAACAGATAAACCAAGGTGATATGATCAAAAAACAAATCTATCAAGAAGGTATAATCCCCGTGTTGATACAATACAATTTCAGGGACATTGACCATGGAAGCACCCGATCGTGCCCACACCAAGGCAAAAGCCAACAAGAGCAAACCATGCAATAACACCGTACCAAAAGCCAGACGCCGCAGCATCCTTTCGTTCTGCGATGGAATAACAAGACTCAAGCCAAAGCCAACAAAGGGCCATACCGTCAAAACCGTCAAAAAAAGTTGAATCGAATTCATGGCATGAGGTTGATGGGTGAAACGTTCAACGAGGTAACCCTGTAGAAGCGGCTATCTTCAGGATCCAGGGCAGCCAACCAAACCCAGGCATTATCCACCCATTGAGCCAAGGCCGAATGGTTGGCAAGAATTTTTTGAAGAAGATGAGGGGACTGCTCGACCAAATAGAGCAGGCGTATGGGCTCATGGATTTCGACCATTTGCGCGGGCAGACCCGGTCTGAGATCGCCCTCCACGCCGTTATTGACCGCAAACAGCCCCACCACATTATGAGGCAACTTGGTCCCTGCCCCCAAACGGTGCGGATCCACCCTCGAAAAGTAGTATTCCAGGTTAATACCACCGCATACCGGGATGGCGGCGGACAGAATGGAAAGCAAAAAGTTCCCCTCGGGGTCTTGTCGGTAATCGTAGTTGTTGATAAAGGGGCGTTTATCCCAATGGTACCCGCGGTAAAGTCGAGGAGAACCAACCAAAACAAGGGCATTATCGGTATGGTTCCATTCCGGACGCGGTTCATAAAACGCATAGGCCCGCTGCCGAACGGCCTTTAATTTGTGGGCCTCGGACCAGCTACGTTCAATGTTATCAAATCGACCCGTGCGCTCCAATTGATTACGCCGCAATGCTTCGTGGAGATCATCCGAAAAACCGAGATGTTGCTCCCATTGTTCAGGATCTTCCAAGCTCGATGTGTCGTAAAAAACCACCGAATCCAAGGTTGTATCATGGAGCCCCCCCACAAACCTTGTGGCCTCGGGAATCGTCAACCCGTATTCTTGGGCCAACAGGTGGCGGACATCCGCACGGTTTGCCATCATGGCCCATACCCTGGCATTCACCGAACCCGGTCTTCCGCAACATGCCCCGCAATCGTAACCTGCATAGTAAGGGTTGTTCACCGATGAGGCACCATGCCCAAGAACATAGACCAAGGGGGCAAAATCATGCGTCAATCCAATGCTCTTGAGGGTTTGACTCACCCGATGGGCCATTTCCGGAACGGTAAATCCTCGTTGAAAACCCTCGTAAAATTCCCCTTTAAATTCAATTTCCAAGAGGGAATCGGCATCCATGTGCGCGCTTGAATCCGCCATAACAGGGGTAGGAGAAGGCTTGAACATATTGGAAACCAAGCGAGCGGTGGAGCTCAAACTCCATAGCACCGAGGCCAGCATCCCCCTCAACAGAGATTGGCGCGGTGATTCCATTGAATAATCTCTGGTGGACCTTTGTTTTCGTTCCGATTCCAGAATGACATGGGTTGGCTGAACCGGAAAGGGACAACATTTGGTCAGAAAGCGTCCATGCTCCGGGCGGAAATAAAAGGCAACCCCAAAAAATCCCGGTGTGCCGTAGGTGGAGCCATGGGGGTTCACCGCTTCCAAATGCCGACGCAAAGAATGCTCCCGGTCATCGATGCAAAAGAGAGCCTGGTAGCGCCTCGGATGGTTCTTTGCTTGGTCAGGCTCTACGGGCCCGGCCGGCGGCTTGCTTTGGTTCAATTTGTTCAGGACCTGCTGGTAATACGACCACTCGTACGCCTCCTGCCAACATCGCAACAACGTCCATTCCTCGCCGGGTACAAGTGCCTCGAACAAATCAGGATAAGGAGGCTTGACCTGGCTTGCGAGAGGGGACCACCCTTCGGGATGCTTGCTATCCAAAGCATCGATTTCCAATAAACACTCCAAAAAAACCCAAGCTTCCAAGGTGATTTTGCGGGTATCCAGGAGCGCGCTCTCTTGGTATTCCAACGTCGCCACCATGCCCGACCATCCAGGGTGTTCCAATTGTTGATCCCAAACGTAGGCCTCAAAGGCTGAAGGATCGCCCACCAAAATTTCAAGGAGGTCTTCCAAGCGGACTTGGGGGTCCTGCAGGAGTTGATGCGCGCGATGGCCGTCAAAAAGCAGCCCGTTGGACTCACGATCCCAGTTCCTTAAATTCTCCAAAAGCCCCGTGGCCTCGGTGTATGGAAATTTCCATCCCGAAATACCCTGATCCAAATAAGCCGATACCACCCGTATCAATTTGGAATGAACGGCTTTGTCCAAATTAATTTTGAAAACCTCCTTCCAACCCTGTCGAAAGGCCCCTAATCGGCCTTGGTAGGTATAGTCAACGGCGCCATGCAGAGCCTTCTCGAGCCACTGGTCCATTTCCAAGGATGAAGACATTTCTGGCAACGCCTTTGCGATTCGATCTCTGAGGATACTATCGCGTATTCGACCCTTCCGGTACAGGTCCCGGTATTCCTCAAGCGACAAATAGGTTGAATACCCAAAGACTTCCGCTGCTTCAAAACAGGCTTGATGAAAATCCCTGTCCTGAAAACCGTGCAGGGTGTTATGGTGAATAAAATCTTTGAGGGATGCCTGCGATGGCAGGTAGTGCCTCAGATGATCAAGGAAATGTTTGGTATGAAAAGACATAGGGATTCATCGTGAAACCAACAAAAAGGAGAACTTCGGTAGGGCAAGGCCGAACCGCATGAACCTGCTGTGGTTTACGATGGAATCCGAAGCGAATGGTAAAGCAAATACTTGGCCAGGGGATTGCCCAAATTCTTCTCCCCTATGCTGGACCAACGGCCAGACAATTCCAACCCAAGGGCCTGAATTCCCCAAGGGTTTTTCGTAAGAAAATCATCCCCTTTGGAGGTATCGTCTGTGCCCCCTGTGCCCTCACCACCTTCTCCACTACCCTCCAAATCCTCCCAACCGTGATGCTGTTCGTCCATGGGAAAGGTATGGGCAGTAGCCTGATCCCAGGTACCTTGACCCACAGCACAAACACCATGAAGATTTGAAGAAGCTTTGGCCCTAGCAGGTGGCAAAAATGGGGTGCCAACGGGCCAAAGGAGGGCCAGGGTCAGGAACCAAACGATGCCCATGCGGAGGGTAGACTGATTCTGTGGCGTCAAAACCTGCGATTATCGGGTCAAAAGTACAAGATTTAAGGAATTATCCCACTCGGTAAAACAAATCCAATCTCTTTCCGTTATCGATAGTATTACTACTATCGTTATCTTGTAGCCGTGTTAAACCTAGCCTCAACGCCTCCAGCCAGAAATCTCTACATCAAGGATCCCTTGAGTTCCAACCTGGGCCTTAAACTCTTGGAGGAATCCGCTCGAATGCTCGGCGAAGATGGTTTTGATGCTTTCACGCTCAAAAAACTAGCCCACAACCTCCAAACCACAGAAAGCTCGGTTTACCGTTACTTCGATAACAAACATAGGCTTTTGGTTTATCACATCAACTTGTATTGGGAATGGTTGAATCAAGAGGTACAAGAACAATGTTACCAAAAAGGCCTTCAAGGAAGAAAGGCCTTGGAGAGGGCTTTTGAAATCATGTGTTTTCCCAAAGCCAACAATTGGCCCAAGGACGGAGTTACATACGAATGCATGCACAAAATCCTAACCCATCAATCGGTCAAAGCGTATTTTAGTTCCTATGTGGACATCGAAAACAAAGACGGCGCGCACCGAGCCCTCAAAACTTTGGTTCAAAGGTTGAGCGAATGGCTACACGAAGAAACCCCGGACTTTGAGTTTCCTAAATCTTTGATTAATACACTTTTAGCATCTGTTATGATGCAACCCTTTTATGCAGAGCACCTCCCTTCCCTTACCGAATTGCCTTCGCCCAACCCCACCGATACCCAAACAGCGCAACAAACCTACCGTTACGTTTGTCAAATCATCGAACGCCTGACCACCCAACCCCGAACTGTCTGAAATCAACCCCATGGCCTCTCTACACGACAACCACCATAGCATGAGCCCTGTACAAAGGCTTTTCAAGCTATTGGAGAATTTCAAATCCGAAATCAAAGAAATCTATCTCTTTGCGCTTTTGAACAGCTTGGTTTCCTTGAGTTTACCCCTGGGTCTCCAAGCGATCATCCAATACTTAATTACCGGTCAACCCTCCTCATCGCTGTATTTGATCATGGCGGTGATTGTCCTGGCCACCGTCCTCAACGGTTGGATGAATATCCATCAACTCAATATTAGCGAGCATGTGCGCCAAATGCTTTTCGTTCGGGGTGCCTTTGATTTTGTTCATCGCATACCGCGCCTAGACCTGCAGCGATTGGTCCGGGGATATGTGCCCGAAATGATGAACCGATTCTTTGACGTGGTCGCCATCCAATCCAGTCTCCAAAAGGCCCTTATGGACTTTAGCACGGCCTTTTTCCAGATGATTTTTGGACTACTACTCTTGTCCTTCTACCACCCCATCTTCATTGCATTAACCCTGATTTTGTTAATGCTTTTTTATTTTATCATCGTTCTACTGGGCAAAAGGGCCCTCCATTACAGCATCAAAGAATCCGGCCATAAGTACAAAGTGGTTTTCTGGCTCGAAGAAATGGCCCGTCTTTCCACCACCTTGCGACTCCTCCCAAGCCTAGAACCCGGAATCCGAAAAATGGACGCCGAAGTGGATGCCTACCTCGAAGACCGCAACGCCCATTACCGCATCCTCAAAATACAATATTGGGGGCTGGTCTTGATGAAGCTTTTGGTCATTGGGAGTCTCATGGCTTTGGGTATTATTCTCCTCAAGAAACAACAAATCAACCTTGCCCAATTTGTGGCGGCCGAAATTGTGGTTCTGCTCATTATCTCAGCCCTTGAGAAAATCATTTTCCAAATGGATTCGATCTATGATCTTATTACTTCGGTCACCAAGGTTGCCCATGTGGCAGATTTGCCTCTGAAAGAAGCCTCGATCGTCACAGCGGAACAGCGATCGGACTTACGCGACCATGGGCCTTTGTCATTGACATTAAACAACATGAGCTTCAAATACGACGATAGTGCCCAATGGAAATTCCGCGACCTAAACCTTCAAATCCAGGCCGGCCAAAAAATCTGCATCACGGGTCGAGGGGGAAGCGGCAAGAACTCCTTGTTGAAGTTGATGACGGGGATTTACAGCGCATCCCAAGGCCAGGTCTTGGTGGATCAAAAACCCCTGGAATGGATCGATCGCTCTGCCCTAAACCAACGTTTGGGACATTGCTTGAATACGGAGGGCGTCTTTGAAGAAACTTTGTACAATAACATTGATTTGGGAAGAGGCTGTACCGCGGACCAAGTCATGAAAGCCTGCAACGATGTAGGACTTCAACCCTACCTGAAGAACCTGGAACAAGGGCTGTTCACACCCCTGCAATCCGAAGGTTCTCCGCTGTCAGCCACCGCTGCCAAACGGGTGGTCCTGGCGCGATCCCTGGTCCAGCAACCGGGTCTGATGATCTACGAGGATGTCTTTTCGTCCTTAACCCAGGACGAGAAGGCCGAAATCTACCGAACCCTCACCCAACAGCCTTGGACCCTGGTGGCCTTCAGCAACGACCCCCTTTTGATGGAGGCCTGTGACGTGCGCTATGAACTCATCAATGGGCAGCTCTCCCGCCTTCCTTAATCCGAGATTCCAACAAACCCTTAGCAGGCAACTCATTCTATGTTGAATTTATCCCCCCAATCGGTTGACAAGGTTTATCCCAAGGAAAACCTTGAATCCTACCAGCACGGAGAAAAAACCCGCCCACCGCACCGAATCCGGCATTGGATTGTGGGCCTAGGCATCCTTGGGCTGATCTTTTTGTTCATGCCCTGGACCCAAAACATCCAGAGCAACGGCTATGTCACGGCACTGAGACCCGATCAACGCCCGCAGACCCTGCAGTCCATCATTGGAGGTCGTATCGAAAAGTGGTACGTGCAGGAGGGCGATACCGTCCGCAAAGGGGACACCCTGCTACACCTTTCAGAAATCAAAGAGGCCTTCTTTGACACCTCGCTCCTGCAGCGCACCGCCAACCAGGCGGCGGCCGCGGCCTCCAAGGTGAAAGCCTATCAATCCAAAGTAGATGCCTTGGAGCGGCAGCTCAAAGCACTGCAGGCGAGCCGATTGAATAAATTGGATCAAGCCCGTAACAAATTAATACAAGCCAAACTCAAAGTTGAGTCGGACAGCAACGATTTGGTCGCGGCCCAAACCCAGTTTCAAATAGCGGAGAGCCAGTTGGATCGTTCCAATACCCTCTACAAAGAAGGCCTCCAACCCATCAACGAATTGGAAGCCCGCCGGCAAAAAGCCCAAGACGCCCGTGCCAAGAGAATAAGCGCCCAAAACAATTTGCTCAAGTCTCGGAACGAAGTCATCAATGCGGAAATCGAAATCAATTCGCTGGACAACGACTATCAGGAGAAAATAGCCAAGGTTAATTCCGAAAGTTTTGCGGCCCAATCCGCTTATTTTGAAGCGGAATCGGAATTTAACAAATTATCCAATCAATACGCTAATTTTCAATACCGCAACGGGCTCTATTGGGTTTTGGCACCCCAAACCGGGGTCATCACCAAAGCCCGCAAAACGGGGTTGGGCGAATTGGTCAAAGAAGGGGAAGAAATCATCAGTATATCGCCCATTCACCCTGAACTGGCGGTGGAACTGTATGTAAGGCCTTTGGATCTTCCGCTCTTGCGCAAGGGGAACAAGGTGCGTTTTCTATTCGACGGTTGGCCAACCCTGGTCTTCAGTGGTTGGCCCGGCCTGAGTGTTGGTAGTTTTGGTGGCGTGGTAACTGCCATTGATGCCTTTAGTTCGGAAAATGGTCTGTATCGGGTTTTGGTTCGGCCTGACCCCAACGATGTTGCCTGGCCGGAGGCCTTGCGGGTTGGCTCGGGGGCCCAAGGCATTGCCTTGCTGAACGATGTTCCCATTTGGTACGAAATGTGGCGACAACTGAACGGTTTCCCCCCGGATTACTACGATATCCGCCAAAAGGAAGCTGTCAGTACCGGTATTTCCGTCAAAAATTCAAAAAAATAAGATGCTGAATCCTTGTCGCCTCCGCCAAAAGCGAGGAATCCAACGATTCATCCTTCTGACCCTGGGGTTGGGGCTAGCGGCGTTGGCCAAGCCGGTAAGCGCGGCGTTCTCCAAACCAAGTTCAGGGGATAGTTTGAGTTTGGAGCAATTTTTGGGCAGGGTGAGGCAAAGCCATCCCGTGATAACCCAGGCTCGGATTTTGGCTGACCAAGGTCTGACCCAAATCCAAGAAGCCCGGGGGGCCATGGATCCCCGCGTCAGTTTCATGCAACAGCGCAAAACTTGGGAAGATAAACTGGAATTGGGGCTTCAGGATTTTGATCTCCGGGTACCCACCCTGCTGGGACCTGATTTTTATGTGGGCTTTGACCAAAGCGAAGGCTCCAAGGTCAACCCGCAATCCGGTACCATCCCCGGAGGCCAATGGAAAAGCGGGGTAAGACTGCCTTTGGGGAGAGAAGGCTGGATTAATCGTCGAAGAACCGACCTTCGACAGGCTTATGTGATGGCCGATATGGCTTCTGCTCAACGGGATCAAATCATCAACGATATCTTGCTGGATGCCGCCCAGGATTATCATCGTTGGGAGGCCAGCCAACGCCAAACCGATATCTATACCGAAGCTTTGGGTATTGCCAACGATGTGTTAAACTTTGTTCGTTACGCAGCGGAAATCGGAGAAAGGCCCTTCATCGATACGCTCGAAGCCGGGATACAGCAAAGAACTTGGCAACAGCGACTTGAGGAAGCCCGAATCAAAGAAATCGAAGCCCGATTTGCCTTGGCGGTTCATCTTTGGGATAGTTTGGGCGTCAATGAACTTAGCCGCAGCTACCGACGCTCGGTGCATGCGGTGGTTTTGCCAAGCCCTGCACCCGTTCAGGATTCAGCGACCTACGCCGGATACCTGGCAGAGCATCCTCGCATTCAAATGTTACAAAACGATATTGCGCAACAAGAACTTGAATTGCGTTGGTTACGCAGCCGGCTCTTACCGCAATTGGATTTGGAGTGGAGCCTGACACCCTTACCCGGCTCATCCCCATCCTATAACATTGGAAGCGGGGGGCAATTCACCGGGATCAACGTGGATATTCCGATTTTTTTGCGAAGGGAGCGAGCACGCATTGAACGCCAGAAACTCAACCTCACTTCCCGCCAATGGCAATTGGAATGGACAAGCGCTGGACTTCGCCAAGACTTGGAGCGAAGCCTCCAGCAATACAACCTATACCGCAATTTGTTGGTATTGCAAGAAAAACTGGTGGTCGAAAACCGGCGCATGTTGGAAGCCGAAAAAACCAGATTCCAGGCTGGTGAAAGCAACGTCTTTCTACTTAACCAACGCGAGGTTAACCTGATCAATGCCGAAGTCAAGGTCGTGGAATTGCAACTTCAACAACACCTCAACGTCTTGCAGCAATACCATTTGAGCGGCTTGATGAACCGCTACGCCTTACAACCGTAATCCTATTGGATAATCTTTACAGGTCCAGGACGACGAGAATATTTGATTTTAATTGCTGAATTTGTTTAGCAGGTAATCGCCCAAGGCGTTTCAAAAGCCGAGCATTATCAATTGCCCTTATTTGATCGACCAAAATATCAGAAGGTTTTTCAAGAGGCCCCTTGGAAAGGTGTACCCTCAAAATCTCCAACCCTTGGATCACCTTGGTTGTCACAGGGCAAATCAAGGTTGAAGGATGAACCTGATTAAGTAAATCCGTTTGAACGATAACAACCGGTCTGGTTTTGCCAGGCTCAGTCCCTATTCGAGGATTTAAATCGGCAAGCCACAAATCAAATTGCTTAATCTTCATCCATAAACCTTTCGAATTCCCGCAAAATAGCCATGGATTCCTTTCGGGTTTTAAGCGATTCTTTCTGCAGTCGCTTTTGAATTAACCGTCTTTTGTTAAATAAATTATACACCTTGACGGCCTCGTTGATATAACGATTTCTAGGCAAATTCAATTGCCCGGTAATTTGTTCCGCCTCCTCAAAAATATCGTCCTCCAACTTAAGGGATAGGGATTTCATGGTCTATGGTCCATTAGGTTTGCCTGAAGAAATAATGAGGGTAAAGGTATATACAAAAAGTATATACTCAGTCTTCCTGAAAATCAAGGTCCCTGCCCCAGGTTTCGTGAAGGCGTGACAGGGCCACGAAGGCGAGACCCAAACAAATCATCCCCACCGCCATGGCCGCGTAGGTCTTGGTGGTCCATTGTTGACCGTAGCGGTAGCCCAAGGTAATCAATACGGTGGAGCCCCGCACAAAATTGGGGACCGACGTCGTGGCGGTAGCCCGCAGGTTGGTCCCAAAATGTTCGGAAGCCATGGTCACAAAAACTGCCCAGTAACCGGTGGCTAATCCAAGGACTGCACACAAGCAATAAAATCCATTCAAGGAGGTCACCCAACCAGACAAATAAACCCCAACCGTCACCACGGTTAGGTAAAGGAAGCCTCGAACGATTTTTTTGCGGGTTTGAAACCACTGACTCAGCGCCCCGCTGAGGAAATCCCCCAGCGTCAAACCGGCATAGGTAGCCATGACCGCATAGGCCGGATTGACCACCCCTTGAATCCCCAATTCCTGGGCCAATTCCGGCGAGAAGGTGATCAAAATCCCGACACAGAACCAAATGGGAACCCCGATAAGGATGCTATTCAAAAACAAAAGAGCCCGCGTCCCGGGCGTGAATAATTTCCAAAATGCACCTCGTCTAACATCGGTCTTGAGCACCTGTTGAAACATTCCGGATTCCAAAGCACCAAACCGTAACAACAGAAGCGAAAATCCCAAAACACCGCCCACCACATACGCCGTTTGCCAGGCAAAATTGGAAGCAACCACCCCGGCCAATATCGCCCCGGCCGCACCCACCGTGGCCACGACCGTCGTCCCGTGACCCCTCCGTTCCGGAGTCATTAACTCACTGACCAAAGTAATCCCGGCACCCAATTCACCCGCCAACCCAAAACCAGCAATCAACCGAATCCAGGCATATTGCTCCACCGTCTCCACCCAGGCATTGGCCAAATTGGCCATGGAATACAACAAAATAGACCCGAACAAAACCGAACGTCGGCCAACCTTATCCCCCATGATCCCCCATGCAATTCCTCCCAGCAACATCCCTACCATCTGCATATTGAGGATATAAACCCCATCCGCCTCCATTTGCGATGGGGCGATCCCCAAATCTCGTAGGCTACTCACCCGAACAATGCTAAAGAGCACCAGGTCATAAATATCCACGAAATACCCCAGCGCGGCCACCAGCACCGCCTGCATAACGCCTTTGTTGGAAGGCATGGGGTGGGGTGGTTCCTTGAGCGAGGCTTGATTCATGCGGGATTCGGTTAACTTCGTTCCAAATTAAATTCAAAAAGCTTATGCGCGCTCCTCATACCTTACCCAAGTGGATGGCCTTGGTGGCCTTGGCCCTCGTTTTTTCTTATACATCATGGGCTCAGCGGTACTTGCAGCCGGTTATCGCCCAGGTCCAAACCGTCAACGGGGTCGTTTACGGTCAGGCCACCACGAATACAGGAGCCAGCCAATCCTTGGCCATGGACCTCTATGTACCCGTGGAATCCAATACAGCGCCTCGGCCGGTGATGGTGTTTTTTCATGGGGGGTCCTTTGTGGGTGGAACGCGCAACGATGCGGTGATGACCCGTTTGTGTCAGGAATTTGCTCGCCGAGGTTATGTTACGGCAACCGCATCCTATCGCCTTGGGGTTAGTATCGGTATAACCAACCCATTGGACGCCGAATTTGCCAAAGCCGCTATTCGCGCAACCCAAGACGCCAAAGCCGCCGTACGCTTTTTGCGACGTAGCGTGGTCGAAGGCGTTACGGGTCAAAGCGGGCTTAACCCTTTTGGGATTGATACCAACCGGATTTTTATCGGGGGTTATTCTGCCGGGGCCATCACGGCTTTGCATGCAGCGTACTTTAGGGATACGGCTTTGGCCACTCCGTTGGTTCGCAACATGTTACGAGTTGTGGGAGGGGGTCTGGAAGGCGTATCCGGCAACCCCGCTTATTCCTCCCGTGTTCATGGTGTCTTTAATATGGCCGGAGCCCTGCTGGACTCGATCCTGTTGCAAGCCCCGGTGCATCCCACCGTCCATTTTCACGGAATGCAGGACGACGTCGTTCCCTTTGCCAGGGGTTATGCCACCTTCGTTGGGAGTCCCATCATTCAACTGGACGGGTCGTCCCTGTTGCACGCCCGGATTCAACGCCTGGGGGCCCGCTCCGAATTGCACAGCTTTCCCACGCTCGGTCATGATTTGACCGATACCGTGAGCACCAATTTTATTATCCAAAAAACAGCAGAGTTTTTTTATACCACCCTCACGGCAACCCAAGAATTGGCCAAGAACCCCTTCCACCTCCACGCCTACCCCAACCCCTGCTCCGACCAAATTCGCTTGACACTTACGGGCGAATGGGCCGAGTCTTCAACATTCCCCCAAGGGTTAACCATTCAGGTCAACGATGCTTTCGGTCGCATTGTTTCCCAGGGTCTATGGCAGAATCCCCTGGAACCGCTTTCTGTGGACATGACCACCGCCTCCCCCGGTCTTTACTTTTTGAAGGTGAGCAACCAGGATGGACGCAGAGCTGAGCTCCGCTTGGTCCGCCGCCCTTGATTTTGCCCTTCATTCTGCCCTTGATTCTTGCAACAATCCTGCGCGGTTCGGGCGGGCCTTGGCTAATTTCGCGCCCGCAATGTTCCGCCAACGCACCGCTCGCCCTCTTTTCGGTTTAGTCCTGCGGGTGTTGCTCGGGGTTTTGGCCGCCTCGCCCGATAGCCTGCAGGCCCAAAATCCTTCCAAGTCTGCCCCGGATACCTTAATTCACGCGCCATGGTTGCGGGAAGTTTTGGTTGCGGGCACCCGAAATCGCAAAAGCACGGTCAGCCTTCCCCTCCCAGCGACGGTCATTTCCCAAGAACAAATTCGGCGATCGGCAACGCTGAGGCTTAGCGACCTGTTGCAGGAACAAAGCGGATTGATTCTTCAACAAGGCTTTGGAACCGGTGTCCAAATTCAAGGATTGGGGCCCGAGTACAACCTCATTCTTTTGGACGGTGAGCCGCTGATAGGACGGAGTGCGGGGACCCTTGAGCTTCAGCGACTGGGGCTCAACCGCGTACGCCGTGTAGAAATAGTCAAAGGGCCTTCCTCCGCCCTCTACGGCAGCGAAGCCTTGGGCGGGGTGGTGAACCTGGTGACCGACGATGCCGAGGACAGTACCAACACCTGGTCTGCCTCTCAACGGGTAGGGAGCCTGAATACCCTGGACTTGGCCTTGCAGGGCCAGGGTAAACATCATCCCCAACACCAAATCTTTTGGGATGGGGGTGTTAATTTTTTTCAAACTGACCAATACAGCCTGCGTCCGTTCACCCAATCCCCTCTACTCAGTCCGCTGAAAAGGTTTTCGCAGCAACAAAAAATGCGTTGGTCGCCCCATCCCGATCACCGGATATTGATCCAATGGCGCAGCAACCATGACCAAAGCGAAAGTCTTTTGTCGGCCGTCACCAACGGGCAACGGGTTGAAACGCGGGGCTCCGAAGAAAACGGAGAACATAACTTTCGGATCGATTGGGTCCATCAGCCAACACGAAACCTCCAAAACTACAAGGGACGTTTACGGCTCTACGGGAGTCGTTTTGACAAAACCCAAAGCTTGGAAAACAATAACGGCCCGCTCTACAGCGACGGATTTCAGCAAGCATACCTCAAGGCCGAATGGCAAGGGATTTGGACCTCATCGCCCCGATCGGAATGGGTTTACGGCATGGGAACCGTCAGGGATGCGGTCCGCAGTGAACGGTACGGTGGTCCTTCCTCGGAGAGGGTTAATCCGGTGTGGTATGTGTTCCAACAATGGGATCATCGCCTGAGCGATCGGGCTTCTATGCTTGCGGCAGTTCGCTTTGACCGCTACCAACTCTTTGGTTCAGCGTGGAGCCCCAAGGTGGCCTTGCAATGGTGGCAAAATCCCCAAGTCAATTGGAAGGCGTCGGTAGCCCGAGGTTTTAAAACCCCGGATTTCAGGCAATTGTACCTCAACTTTATCAACCCTGCGGCGGGCAATTACCGGGTATTGGGGAGCCTGAATGCACAGGCCGTGATTGCCGCTTTGGATTCAGCAGGACTCCTGTCTTCGCTCACCCCGGAATACAGCCTCCTCCAGGCGTTGAGGCCGGAGTATTCCACCTCCCTGCAGTTGGGGCGAACCAGGTATGGTAGAACCCAAAAAATCGATTGGCGATGGGAAATCCACGGTTTTGCCCACCTTCTCCAAAACATGATTGATAGCCGACCGGTCGCTATCCAAACCGACGGTTCCCAAATCTTTTCGTACCTAAACATTAACCAGGCCTATACCACAGGCATCGAAAATAAACTCACCTTGGAGCATCCACGTTGGTCTGCTACCTTAGGCTGGCAAATGTTATGGACCGGGCGACCCGAAGACTGGCGCCGTATTCGTAACAAAGAAGTGTATACCCGCGATGACGAAGGCTTCAGCCGGCTCATGCAGGCTTCGGATTATCGGGGCTTACCCTTTCGATCGAATCAGCAAGTCCAGTTGGGTTGGACCCGACATTTTCGTGGAGACTTTTATGCGCGCTGGCAGTCCACCTACCGTTCATCGTGGTTAACGGCGGATACCGACGGTAACGGCTTGTACAATCGTCAGGATTTGCGGGCCTCTGGCTATGCGGTGCATCGCTTGGTAGGGGGAGGGCCCATCTGTTGGAACAAGGCCGGGGTTTTACTTCAAGTCCAAATTGGGGTAGAAAATATTTTAAATTATCGCGATGCGTTTTTTGTACCAAACCTAAATCCACGGTCGTTGTTTATTCAAATTGAATGGCAACCTTCCGCTTAAGTTCACTCCACCAATTAACCAACCCATATATGAAAATTAACCTCCCAACGTTTCCATCCCACCATGCCCTTGCATTGCTTCTTTGCCTGGCAACAGTCGCCGTATCCTGCGATGACAATTCCACAGTTCCACCGGTGGGTCTGCAGGCCGTGACGGTTCAGAACCTCATTGCGGATACCATCATTGGGATTACCCCCGGGGTGCCCCCGGCCGGTGGGATGCCGTACGGTGCGGGTAAATTCACCTTCTACAGTTTGGAGACCAATGCCATCATCCCTTCCGCTGACTCCGCGAGCAATCGTTGGGATTTGGGCTTCCGCGGTACCACGATCATCACCAATTCAGGCAGCAGCGGGCCAGGGCAGGGTGGAGCATTCGTTTGGACCGGGCTTTTTGCAGACCTCAAATCCATTTCGGCAGATTCTGCGTTCCGAGTAGACGCCGCCCCGAATTACGCTATACCGGTTGGAAGTGGCCGGGGCTGGTACTCCTACTCCCAGGCCGAACAGTTGGTGCGTCCAATCCCCGGCAAAGTCCTGGTGATTCGTACCGCCTCCGGTAAATTTGCCAAAGTCGAAATTCTCAATTATTACAAAGGCGGGGTCACTCCAGCAGTCACCGAACCCGATTCGGTCAAGTACAAGTTGCAGCGCTATTACACCTTCCGTTACACCTTCCAGCCCAACGGAAGTCGGGATTTTTAGGTCTCGAAATTCATTCAGGCCTTGCGCCCCTCAAAAGCCCCGTGCAATCCCCCGAGGATGGCCCATGGCACGACCCCGTCCATCAGCGAGGCCAGAATGTCAAACGATTGATACCAAATAAAATTGGTGTAATCGATCGCGAAGTAGCCGATAAGACCGATCGTCATGCTGTAGAGGATGCCCATGGTCCAACGCTTGGATACAGGGCGGCCCTTGAGCATCACGTCCAGCAAGGCAAAGAGCATCCAAACAATCAACAAGTCCACCAAGAAACCGCGCAGCATAGGCATCCACATGCTGGTTTGATTGCGACGATGGATGGCTAACATGGCCCAGGGCTTGCCTTGTTGTTCCTTCATGAAGGCTTGTTGCATCTCTGCAGTGGCTCCAGGTCCTGGCTGTGGCAAGAGGTACTGACCCTCCTCCAACCCAAGCCCTTGGATATAGGCCAGGATCGAGTCCTGTTGGGGGGTGTGTTGCTGAGCCTTTTCGTGAAAATTGAGAGCGGCCCAACTCATAAACTGCCAAACAAAGAGCAGCGAGGCGCCCAAGACAACGCGGGTTATGGATTTTTTCATACCCGAATTTAAGCGAAAAATGGTAGCGGGGAGCAGAATCGAACTGCCGACCTTAGGGTTATGAATCCTACGCTCTAACCATCTGAGCTACCCCGCCATCATGAACAAGTGGACCGCTTTGGGCGGTTGATGGGCGGCAAATATACATCAAGGAGCCTTGGAACTGCATTTCTTGCTACAGTATCGCACCTGCTCCCAATTCAAGATCCATTTGCGGCGCCACGCAAAGCTACGTCCACAGACTGGACAGACTTTGGTGGGCAAAAATGGTTTGCGGTAGCTGGTGGCCACGAGGCTAGGGGTGAGGAAACAGGGCCTCCATGGCCTTTTTGCGGTACTCAAAAATTTCTTGGAGCTGGCCTCGAATCAGCAGATGCTGCGCCAAATCCCCCAAAATGCCCAATGGAGGGATATACGAAACCCGATCTTCCATCCACGTTCCGCCATCCCCGGGGGTAAGCCGGTGCTCGTGATGCCAAAAGCGGTAAGGACCCAAAATTTGTTCATCCACAAAATACTCCCCGGGAATAATCTCCGAAATACGGGTCACCCAGGTAGTGGTCCATCCCGGAAGGGGGCGAACACGGTAGGCAATAATCATCCCGGAATGCATGACCGGGGGCAAATCGGGGGTTTGAATCTGAAAACCCATGCGCGGTGGGGTGATTCGGGCCAAGTTTCGGGGAGTCGCCACAAAGTCCCAGAGGGTTTCGGCGGACGCCGGCAACCATTGCTTTTCGTAAATCTGATACAATCCCATACCTTGCATAACGCTTCTGCCTTCGCTTCGTTTTGATTCCGAGTCTTTTGGGGCGATTTTTGAGGCAAGGATCGCCCCTTTGTCCAAGCCCATGAATCGTTTATCCGCCATGCTCATCAAGGCCTTCGCCTTGCCTTTGGTGGTGACCTTTTTGATTGTACAGTTTATTCTCGTCATGCAGTTCCTCTGGCTCTACATAGACGATTTGGTCGGCAAAGGGCTGGAATGGTGGATCATAACTGAACTCATCTTTTATGCCTCGGCCAGCTTTGTGCCCCTGGCCCTTCCCTTGGCGATTCTCTTGGCCTCCATTATGACCATGGGCGCACTTTCGGAACATGGCGAGCTGACCGCGGTCAAATCTTCCGGCATTTCTTTGTTACGATTTCTGCGGCCCCTGTTTGGATTGGTGTTTTTGATTTGCCTTTTGGCCTTTTATTTCTCGGATACGGTCTTGCCCAATTCGAGGCTCAAGTTCGGCTCCCTGCTGTACGATGTTCAGCAGAAAAAACCTGCTTTGGCCATCAAACCGGGCGTATTCTACAAAGACATCGAGGGTTACAGCCTTATGGTCCGTCGCAGGGATGCAGACCAACAAACGGTGCATGACATCATCATCTACGATCGAAGTTCCGGCGGTGCCTATCCTCGTGTTACCGTAGCACGTCGTGGCAAATTCATTCATAGCCAGGACCAACGATTTCTCACCGTTCGGCTTGAAGACGGTTTCAGCTACACCGAACAAGGAGCCAGCGAGGCCGCTACGACCATGAACGGTGAATCCCGGATTTTGTTTCGCAAACAAGAGATTCACCTGGACCTGAGTCAACTGAAGCTTCGCCGTAGCGACGAGAGTCTTTTCAAGGATTATTACTCCATGCTTAACACAAGACAGCTTGCCAAAGCGATTGACTCCCTGCGTCGTGATAACCAGAGCCGAGACTCCTCCCTGAATGACCTCATCCTTGGGCAGTATCATTTTGGCAGGAAAACCGCAGTAGAATCTTCTGAACCTTTGGGGGTTACGCTGAAGACCGCTGGCCCCGTGGGGGTCGAATGGTCGGCTAACGATCCTGCCCTCATTCAAGAGGCCTTACGCCAAATACAAACGGTGAAATCCTATACGGATATGAAAAACCGCGAAATGCGTAATCGGCGAGAGCTTCTGGCCAGGTACATTATTGAGTTTCATCGAAAATTCTCCTTGTCCTTTGCCTGCCTTTTGCTGTTCATGGTCGGAGCGCCCCTGGGGGCCGTCATTCGCAAAGGCGGTTTAGGCTTGCCTACCGTATGGGCTATAGGTTGCTTTCTCGTGTACCATGTTATATCGATGAGCAGCGAGAAATTGGGGCGCGATGGCAGCCTTGATCCTCGTTGGGCAATGTGGATTTCGAGTTTCTTCTTGTTGCCGTTGGCAACCTGGTTGTTGTACCGAGTGAACTTGGACAGGAAATTAACATTAAAGCTTTAGATCCCTTCCGAATCGCGATTCCATGCCCCACCCTCTGCGGATATTGCAAGTGTACAACCGGATTCCTTTTCCCCCCAGGGATGGAGGCGTGAAAGCGGTTTGGCATACACGTCAGGTTTTTGAAGATTTGGGATGCGAGGTGAAAGGTTTCTTTTTGAATCCCAGTCGAAATTGGGTGGATCCGTCAACCCTTCCGGAAACTATGCGAGGCCATTATGGGAAAGAAATTGTGGAGATCGATAGCGAAATAAGGATTTTGAGGGCTTTGGCAACCTTGACGGCTCGTTTGCCTTACCATCTCTTGCGATTCGAGTCCTCGATAGCCGCCAAGAGGTTAGGCCATGTCATCGGGTCCTACCGCCCTGACCTGGTCCTCCTTGAGGGATTGCCTATGGCGATCTACCTTGAGGCACTCAGGCCTTATAACTGCAAAATCTGGTACCGTTCCCATAACATTGAAAGTGATATTATCCAACAAAAGGCGGCATCCCTTTCACCATGGAATCCTTTTAAACTTTGGATGCAGGGTGAGTACCGTAAAATGAAAGCCTTCGAACGTCAAACCGCAGGCGCGGTGGATGCCGTTTTGGCCATCAGCCCCCATGACCTGAATCAGCTGCAGGCCATGGCCCCTGAACACAAGGAAACGATGCTGCATTTGGGGTACTGGCCCGTCATAGAAAGTCCTGCAGAGCCCCATACCAAGGCCAAAGCAAGGGTTTGGCACGGAGAAAGGCCTCTCAAGTTGGGTTTCATTGGGACCATGGATTGGTTGCCTAACCAAGATGCTGTTCAGTGGCTGCTTCACGAGTGGATTCCCGCCACCGAAAGTTGGCCGAACCGGCCGGAATTTCATGTTGCAGGCCGAAAAGCTCCCGCCTTTTTTGCACAGAAAAGGCCAGCCTACTTTTTTCATGGCGAGGTGGAAGATGCTCAGGGCTTCATGTCGTCTTGCGATGCGATGGTCTTTCCCTTGAGAATGGGCAGCGGTCTCAAGATCAAAGTTTTGGAGGCCATGGCTTTGGGTATCCCGGTGATCTCCACGGCCCAAGGCGTACAAGGCATGGGCTTGACTCCTGGAGAACATTACCTGCATGCCGAAAATGCTGAGCAATTTGCACAAACCGTGAGGGAAGTTTTGGATTCTCCGAACCTATTGCCTCGATTATCCGAACATGCCTTGCTTAAATTTCGTAACAATACTGAGCAGTTGGAACAAGTGGCCGCCTTGAACAATCTTCTGCGATCTTCTCTCTCCTCCGGCGACAAGGCAACAACCCCAAAGACAAAAACTTCAACCGCATGATGCTCTCGCTTATCGCCTTGACGGGGTGTATTGCAGGCTTGGGTCTTGTGCATACCTACGGGATTTATCCTTGGCATATGCGCAGGCTGGCCAAACGGCCCCAGGATTGGGAACCTCTGGAGGAATTTCCGAAGGTGATTCTCCTCATGGCGGCTTACAACGAAGAGGCCATGATTCAGGCCAAAATTCAATCCATATTCAGAAATCATTATCCCAAATCGCGTTTGACGGTGGTTGTTGGAACAGATGCCTGCACAGACGGCACGGATAAGCTGCTGGAACAAATGTGCCAGGAATACCCCGGATTGCAGCACCGAAAATTTCCGGTAAGGACAGGTAAACCGGGAATCATCAACCAACTTTACCGAGAATATCCAAGCGAAGCGGCTGATTCCACGATCCTGGTTTTGACGGATGTGGATGCAATCTTCGAAGAGCGTACCCTGGCTGAGCTGGTTCTGCCCTTCTCAAGTCCCAACGTGGCCGGGGTACAGGCCAATATTAAACCCAATCTTGATACCCAACCCACACTTGCCACGACTGACACCCTATCTGGAAACGTGGTTGCCCAAGAATTGCGTTATATGGAGGGAGAAATGTTGTCCAAACAAGGCGAATCCAGAAGGGGGACGGTTATTGGGGGCTATGGCGCCCTGATGGCGATGCGATGGGATCGGTTTGAGCCTTCGCCGGATGGACTGCTGGTGGACGATTTCTTTTGGTTTGCCCGTTTGCTTCTTAAGCCCGAAGCTCAAGTCGTCTTTGCCGAGAAGGCCGTGGCCCGCATGCCCTTGGAGGGAAGCCGGGCGATTCAATTTCGGCGAAAACGTCGCCTTGGCAAGGGTAATCTCCAGAACTTATGGAATTTTAGATCCCTCGCTATACACCCCAAGACAGCCTATTGTTATATATCCCACAAAGTGCTTCGGTGGTTAAGTCCTTGGCTCCTGATCGCCTGCTATGGTTCATGCACAGCCCTCATCACCATGCAGTGGACGATGCTTGAAACTTTCGGATTCACCTTGAATTGGCTTACCCTTTCTTTGCTCTTGCCCCTTGGGTTCAAATTACTGAGCCTTCCTTTGCATGGGTGGAAGTCCTTCCAAACCAAGGTTCAATGGCTCGAGCATTTTGGGCTGATGAATGTGGCCTTGGTGTTGGGCGCCTACGACTTGATCTTCAAGCCAACCCGACAGGTTTGGTGGGACAACCGCAAGATTCCTTCCCCAAGGTCGAAGGGTTAGAATCCAAGGGACAGCCCTGCGGAATACCCTTTGAAATCCCCCAGGGTAAATGCCTCCGCATGGAAGGCGATCAAAACCAATTTGAATCGTAAGCCCAGTCCCATCCGCAATTGTTGCTCGCTGTCGATCTTAATATCCAGGGGATTGCTAAGGCTGGTCCATTCTTCGGTGAGGTTGGCGGGGTTGTTAGGGCTTGGGGTTAATCCGGAACGCACAGCATAATTTCCTTTGGCAGCCAGCGAGAAGGAGGAGTTCTGAAGACCAATGCTGGCATAAGGGGTGAAGGCCAATATTTTCTTGGAGAGCACAATACCCAAACCGGTGGCCCTGCCTTCCATAAACAATTGTTGCTTGGAAAAATCTTGTGAACCGCTAATCGTACGGTTGGTCACTTGGATACCTGGCGCAACATTGTAGGCTGCAAACGCAGAGGGTTCTATGCGCGTATCCAGTTCATAACTCATCCTTGAATGATTGGCATACAGACTCAGACTGAAGGGGAGTACCTTGACCACCGGAATCCATTGCAACAATTCATGCTTTAGGCCAACACCCCAAAAGTTAATCTTACCGGAAAGTATATTCTCGGGAATAATACCATTCCCCAAAGTGGACAAATCGAGGGTTGGGGCGTAACGAATACTCAGTTCGGTGTTCTTGACCAAGCCAACATTGGCCTGTACATAAGGGGCAAAGGCCATAGACAAACCCAAACCTTGGAAAATATCACCCAAGGCGGGATATTCAATCGGCCTCACACCTCCTGGACTCAAGGGATCCTGAATGGTACCCGTAACAACCCATTGTGGGGAAATCGCACTGCGATCTCCTGCGACAGTAGGGACTGCATTGGGATTGCCTCCAACGGCTTTGAGGGTGGTTAACTGCAGCGTGGCCGGGTCAAAGAATTTGTGTTGATCCGGTATTTGAATCATCGTCACCCCTGCTTGGACGTTGAAGCGTAGGGTCTTGAGGGCATTCGCGGTATTGAACCAATTTTGCCCCAAGGCCATCGAAAAACCTTGGCCCATCGGGGACATGTACGCACCAAGAAGCTTGTTGGCATCCTCCGTGCCTCCGGCAAGAATAGCCAAGGCATCATCCTGGGCCTTGGCCTGTGGGGCCAGCATCAAGATCCCCAGCAATCCAACAAGCCCTATCAATGAGCCCCTAAACGTTTTGAAATGGTGCATATTGTATAAAATCATAAACATGGCATTTAAATAGTCTTGTAAACTTAATGGCAAAAACACAGATCTGCCCCAAGTCATGGGGATGTATTCCCAAGTTCTTGATAAAGGAGGTTAAGGTTATTGGTTGCCATTGGATCACCTGGCTTAAGGCGTAAGAATTCTTCGAGACTGCGGGCAGAACCTCTTTTGTCGCCTAACTCAAACAAAGCCCTGGCTCGGTTAAAATAGCTGTCTGATAACCCGGTAATGGAAATTTCCCGTTCAAAAAACCGATTGGCCTCCTGAAATTTTCCGTCTTCCATCGCCAAAAGGCCCATGTAATGATTGACATATTTTTCGTTGGAGTCGATGGCGTAGGCTTTGTTCACATACTTGCGTGCCTCCTCCAGTCCTGGCCTGGGCAGTCCCTCCACGGTATTGCAACGAATCGCGTACATGACGTGGGCGTAGGCCGAGGAAGGAGAATGATCCACAGCATCCTTCCAGAATGCCAACTCATCAGCAAAGATTCCTTTACGTTTAACATTGATTTGCAAAAACCAAAGGAGGGCCAAACATGCAATCACTGTCCCCCAAACCTTTGGAAATTGTGGACGGAACAAATTCGAAGAGCCCAATGCCGCCCATAACCCCAGCGTAGGGACATAGAGCCTGTGCTCAAAGACTTGATCGTTCAAGCCTCGGGGAACCACCATCGCTGGTAACAACAAAAGCAACCAAAAGGCCAAGCCCCCGACCCATCGTAGTCGATCTTGAGCAGGCGTCCACCAAATCAAAAAGCCAAGAAAACCCAAGGCAATTATTCCCCACTGCCATTCTGTATCTGCCTGCATTGGAAAAACCGACAGATTCAACGGCAAAAAAGTTTTGCCTAAATACTGCAAAAGAATTGGGGTCCTTTCACAAAACAAAACCCACAAATTGGCAAGATCCAGACCTGCCCCTGTTGTTTGAGCCTCATGACGACCCCAGGCCCAAAGCCCAAGGGCGGCGAACCAAACCAAGCCCAAAGCGAGCCAGTTTCTGTAGGATTGAGGGAGTCCCTTGAAGGCCCAAACCAAAACCACCGTAGCCGGCATGACCAGTACCCCTGTTTCTTTGGTCAGCATGGCCGCCAAACCGCAGACACCCCACAAGAGCAACATGACCCATTTGCCTTGACGCCAATATTGAACCAAGGCCAATAGACCTGAGAAGGTTGCCACACCCAGCAAAGTGTCGTTCCGACCTGGAATCCACGCCACAGCCTGGCTCAGGGCAGGATGAACCGCATAGAGCAACCCAAGAACCCAGGCGCTCCACGTTGGAAGTCCCAGGGAGCATAAGGCCACAAAAAGCAAAACGCAACAAACCAGGTGCAAACGGATATTGGTTCGCAAATACCCCTCCAACTTCAGTTGATGCGAACGGGCATCGGCCGCAAAACTCCATAACAAAAGTGGGCGGTAATAGCTGTCCCCTTTCTCGCGAAAGACTCCACGGGTCATTGCTTTGGAATATGCGGATTTATCTTTGTTGACGGGATAATTTTCTTCGATGAAAATAGAATCATCCAAGCGAGTTAACCTTTGGCTGGGAACATCGCGGTAAACCCAGCCAGCGAACAAGGCTAAGCATGCAGCCAAAATCCATTGAACATAAGATTGTTGGGGTAAGGAAAAGTTTTTCATTTTTCAATCAATAAAAACAAATCATGCACAGCCTTCATGACTTCATCCACTGTAATTCGATTCATGCAGGGATTATCCGGGTGAACGCATCGGATTTGACCGCAGGGATTGCAGGGTAACTTGATGTGCAATGCCCTGAAATTATGGGCTTTGGGTGAAAAGATATCAGGCTCTCCCGGCCCAAAAAGCCCCACGGTAGGACAGCCGGTGGCCGAGGCCAAATGCATGGGTCCGCTTTCGTTACCCAACATCAGCGAGGCCTGTGCCAGCAGGGGGATCAAATAACGAATTGGGCGGCCCTCCATGTAGGTAAAGGTTTCGAAATTTAACTTTTCTTGGATACGATCCACATCCATCCGCTCATCGGGAGTCCCTACAAAAACAATATCCAAGTGAAATTCCTCGTGCAGCCGTTGAGCCAAATCTGCCCAACCCTGAAGAGACCATCTCCGTAACAATTTCCTTGCCCCGGCATGAAAGACCACATATTTCCCTAGGTCCAATCGTTGTTTGAACAAATTAATTTCGGCCACCGCTTGCGGATCGTCTCCATGCAAGAGGGCGCCCGAGCCTTCTGGGGTCTCAGGTTGGCCTTTTGTTTTGAATTGCGTGATGGCTTCCATGCGTCCATTCAGCAAGGGGGCCGCGATCCTTAGGTTAATATCCCATTCGTGGAGTTGAGCTTGGCCGCTGAGACGCCGCCACAGGCGTATGCTCCCACGATCACGGCGACCTTGGGGCCATGTCCTCAGGGCATAGAGGAGGGTTAGCCAATTCCCCCTGCATTCCAGTACCCAATGGTAACGCTCCTTGGGTGCAGGCGCATCCCCGGTCCAAAAGGTGTTCACCAAGCCCTGCGGCGCCAACCAATCCTTGTGGAGGGGTTTGCACCACAGGTCCACCACGGCAAGCGGGTTCTCCTGCCGGATCGCATGAAGCAGGGGCAAGGTGGTGACCATATCCCCCAATTCATCCATCCGAATGACCAAAATTCGGGTAAAAACCCCTGCTGAGGCGCCTTTTTGGCCTCGCCTCCTCCATGTTGGGAGTCGGCGGATCCAAGAGGCCAAGCCCCATAAGACCCCTGCAAGGGCAGAAACCACGAAGTACAGTCTTTCATAGCGCATGGTACTGCAAATCTGAGCATAAACCACGCT
>Ga0214917_10001375_pt1 | contig 31218 bp, 19 predicted proteins | sample LL_1208_BB_MetaG_FD_177983 | JGI IMG/M metagenome (GOLD analysis project Ga0214917, IMG submission 177983) | Freshwater microbial communities from Lake Lanier, Atlanta, Georgia, United States - LL_1208_BB | ecosystem: Environmental > Aquatic > Freshwater > Lake | place: USA: Georgia | collected... | reverse complement strand
AGATACATCGGCTTTCGCATTGTCGATCCGTGATGATGCGGCAAAGCTTGACGATAACGCCATGATCATCGAGGATTTCAATCTATCCGCTCCGAATCAAACTTTGTTCCTCAATGCAACTCTGAAAATTGTGCGAGGACATCGATACGGTCTTCTTGGTCCGAACGGGCAGGGTAAAACGACAATTCTTCGCCATATTATGTCGGGCCAATTTCCACATCCTCCAACATGGGATGTTCTTCTTGTTGAGCAAGAAGCCAAAGCCACAGATCGTACCGTTCTCGAGGAAGTGCTGTCCGCAGACGCAGAAGGTCAGCGCTTGATATCGGAAGAGAAACGTCTCATGGACGAACTGGAACTTTGCGCGGATCCCGAGCAGATTTCGTCTATTTCTGAGAAACTAGAAACCGTCATTCAAGACATGATCGCTCGAGGTGCTGATAAGCAAGAAGCCCAAGTTCGTCGTATCCTGAATGGTCTTGGATTCATTGGGGACTTGCAGGACCGTAAAGTTTCTGAGTTTTCAGGAGGTTGGAGAATGAGAGTGTCTCTTGCCAAGGCATTGTTTATTCAGCCAAAACTTCTCCTGCTTGATGAGCCGACCAATCATCTTGATCTGGACGCGGTTCTCTGGCTCGACCATTATCTCTCCGAAGAGTACCCGCACACGATTGTGGTTGTATCTCACGACGCGGATTTCCTCGATTCCGTTTGTACTGATGTGATCTGGGTCAACAATAAGAAGCTCAATACATACAAGGGAGGATATACGGAGTTTAGTAAGATGCGTGCTCAGCAGTACGCGCAGGCGGAGAATCAATGGGATCAGTTCCAGCGGGCTCTCAAGAACTGTAAAACGAAGCAAGAGAAGGAAGCTTGTGAAAAGAAATACTCTGCTGTTGAGAGACCTGTGGATTACCGTGTGAAGTTTGTCTTGAAAGGTCAAGGAGCTGATCGAGCTCTTGGGGGTATAACGATGTCAGAGGTTAACTTTAGTTATGATCCAGAGAAAAGTCCAGGAAAATTCCTACTCAATAAAATTGAGTTTGGTTCAGATTGTGGTTCTCGAATCTGTGTTGTTGGTGCCAATGGAACAGGTAAATCCACATTTCTGAAACTTCTGACAGGTGAGCTAGAACCAACAGAGGGAGAGATTAGAAGAACTCCTGGACTCAAAGTCCAGTTGTTTTCACAGCATTTTGAGGAAGGTTTAGATTTGACCATGACTCCAGTGGATTTCATTCTCAAGATCGCTCAACAAGCTAAGGATGAGCGTGTTGTCACCTCGGAGCACGCTCGTCAATGTCTCGGACGGTACGGATTGGGGTCAGAGTCTCATTTGAAGTTGATTGGTCATTTGAGCGGAGGCCAAAAAGCACGAGTTGCTTTTGCAATGTTGGGTCTTGCAGCTCCTCATATTCTCGTCCTCGACGAGCCCACAAACCATTTGGATATTGAAACAGTTGAGGCATTGATCACTGCCCTGAAAGCGTACACTGGTGGAGTTATAATGGTTACTCACGATGCCCGACTAGTCGAGCAAGTGGAGTGCGATTTGTGGATTTGTGAACGCGGGGGAGTGTTTAAATGGAATGGTTCATTTGAGGACTATCGTCATGCTTTGATTTCCGATTTGAACCGACGAGAGAAGGAACAAGAAGAGCAACGAGCGAAAGCAAGAGAAGCTAGGAGAGCTGGTCTCAAAGCACCACCAGTTGTAGGTACAGCGAAATCAGAGCCATCTGTTGCTATCCTTGGTCAAGGAGAATCTAGTGCACCACAAGGTCCTGTTGGTGGTGTAAAGGTTGATTTAAAAGGTTTCTCATTCGGAGGCGCAAAGAAAAAATTTGCCCCAAAAAAATTATAGGAATAAGATATTATGGTGTAGTAAGAATTTTGTTTTCATAAATCTCTCTTCTCCTCTTTTTCATCATAGTTATGATTCGATCATGTCGTCGCTATGCATCGATCCTATCTGTCGAATCATTCCCGGAACAGTTGGTGAAAGAAGTTCAATTTAACGGATGGTCGCCAAGTTTGGACTCTAGACTTGTCAAGAATTTGCAAAGGTTTTCACCCCGTCAATGTGCGCTTATTTTGAATGGAATTTCCCGAAAATGTGAATTCCAAACAAGCCGTCGATTGGTTCATTTATTGTCCCAGAAACTTTCTGCTGTGATGAGTGACCTCACTTTGCGTGATCTTGCACTGGTGATTCACGCCATGTCCAAACTGAGTCTACGAAATGAGATCTTTATTTCGGAATCATTGGAAGCAATTGAGCGAAAAATTAAAATGACTCCGCAACATACAAACAAAACAGTGAGTGCAACTGCACTCATTTCTCGGAGTATAGTGAAAATGAACTTGATTGGTGATGGCTCTTTTTTAAACGATGTGAAAACTCGTCATCTACCAAATTGGCTCTCTGAGGGATTAGTAAACGAAATTGATGCTGTAACGTTTCTTCCCTTGGTTTTGGAGAATCCTCAAGTCTCCAAAGACCTCGTTGCTGTCATTCAATCCCCCGAAGTGAAGGCAAGTGCCGTTTTCATTCTGGGTAAAGCTGAACGTCACGGTATTGTGCCTGCTAATTGGTGGAAGGAGCTGGACGAAGCTTTCGATTCGAATCTCAATCTGGGAAAAAAAGTCCAAGCATTTTCCGGTATCAGTGTTTTGTTTCCACGACCCGATCCTTCTCTCGCCTCGCGTTGGGTTTCAAAACTGACGCAAGATTTGTTGTCTAGTGCAGAAACTCAAAAGCAATTGATTTTCCTCACAGTGTCTGCAATGACTCGATTTGTCGAAATTCTTCCTCAAGATGAAATGATTTCGTTTGTCGAACAAATTTTAAATTACCCCGAGAAACCAAAAGAATTTGCAATAATTCTCAACTGTTTAGCTGCGATGAGGCTCCAGCTACCTTTAATGTTTAAGGCGAAAATTGAGCAGCAAATTATATCGGGTCGAGCTGAGGTTGATGCGCACTCTTTCCCCATTATAATCAGTAGTCTGACTCGGTTAGGAGAGGAACAACTTGTGGTGAAAATGCTTCACGCATTTTCCCCGTCTCGCGAACAAATTTGTGTCGGATTAACAAATCAAGGTCGCGATCTAGCTCTGATGGCTATCGCTTCCATATGGGATTTACAAAGAGGCGAAATTGTTCTAGGAGACTGGTTGGAAACTCTCTTGCTTTCGCCACGGGAAAACTTGGCGAAAAAAATGTCAATTGAAAGTACTAGTCAAGCGCGGATCGTTCAGTCGATGTTGGGTATTGAACTTGTGAACATTGCGTCAGTTGCTGTCTCACCAAACATTATTTCCTCTTTCCATTCTCAAGTTGCCGAAACGATTCGATCAGTTGTGACTGAGGAAGGAGCGATTGATTTAAATGCGATTGATGACAGAACCGGATACGAAATAGATATTAGAATTCAGCGAACATAGTAGTTGATTTGGTCTTTCTCATATCCGCTTGATGCTCTCTTCTTCTCCCAGATGAACCGAATAAATGTTTTCTCGTCGCAAGTGATTGGTCCGACAAAGGATGCGGATGCGATCGCTGGATCGACGAAAATAAAGACAGTCCATGAGGATGCTTGGGGATACAAGGACACTCAGTTCAAAATGAACCCATCGGATGGATGCGTGAGTTTGTCAGGTGACCGATACTTGTATAGCGGAAAACGGTTTCCGAATTTGTATCCGTTTATCCAAAAGTATGGTGTAGATAAAGATATTGCGACGCCAGCAAAAAATATAGAGGCGAAATTTTTTGATTCATCAAAATCCACGATTAATGAATCATTTTTGGAATCGTTACGTGGAGCTGTTCCGAATTTGAGATTAAGTGTGGATCCGAAAGAGCGAGTTATGGCAAGTCATGGACATACAGTGCAGGAAATATGGGCATTACGGTTTGGAAAGTTTTCGCGGATTGTTGACGCAGTAATCTACCCTGAATCTCACGAAGAAGTTGAAAAAATTGTTCGGTTAGCCGATCAATTTGGAGTGGCCGTTTTGCCGTATGGAGGAGGCACAACCGTCTCCCACTCTTTGCTTTGCAATCCAAACGAGAAGCGAATGATTTTAGCGATTGCGGTTTCGCGAATGAATTCAGTGCTCACTGTTAATAGGGAAACTATGTGCGTTCGAGTTCAAGCTGGATGTGTGGGTTCTCATTTAGAGAAAGCTCTGGGGTCAGTTGGGTTGACGTTGGGTCATGAACCAGACAGTTGGGAGTTTTCAACTGTTGGTGGATGGATTGCAACTAGGGCCAGTGGAATGAAGAAGAATATTTACGGCAATATCGAGGATTTACTTGTTGATGTGAAAGTTGTTACTCCAATTGGGACGTTGACTCGAGGCACTGAGGGAATCCCCCGAATGTCTGCAGGTCCCGATATTCTTCAAATGGTGCTTGGCAGTGAGGGGTCGTTTGGTGTCATCACAGAAGCAGTGTTGAAAGTTCGACCAGCTCCAGAAGCTAAAACTTTTGGATCACTTGTGTTTCCGTCATTTGAAGACGGTTTACGTTTCATGCGAGAAGTTGCCCGAAGACGAATTCAACCTGCTTCGATTCGGCTCATGGACAACACACAATTCTTGCTGGGAAGTTCACTCAAACCGGAGCAATCGATTTTTCAAAATTTTCTCGACTCGGTTATTCGATTCTATGTTTTGCGTGTAAAGAAATTTGATCCTGAAAATATTTGCGCCGTCACCATGTCTTTTGAGGGAACCAAGTCCGATGTAGCGAAACACGAATCAATGTTGAATTCGCTTGCTACATCGCAGTTCAACGGTCTGGTTGGGGGAGCCGGAAACGGAATTCGCGGATACTTTCTCACTTTTGTGATTGCATACTTGCGCGACTTTGGGCTGCAGCATCAATTTATCGCAGAGAGTTTTGAAACGTCTGTCCCGTGGGACAAAGTAGACATAGTTATTCGGGAAACCAAAGCCCAAGTTTTGGCGGATTGCAAAGCTGCGGGAATCGCTCATGAACCCATGATATCAGCTCGAGTTACCCAGACATACGATTCAGGGGCTGCAGTGTACTTTTATCTCGGTATGAGCTGGAAAGGACTGAATGACCCGGTCGCCACTTACTCGCAAATCGAAGACAGAGCCCGAGAGTGTGTAATGAAACACGGTGGTTCGATATCCCATCATCATGGAGTTGGGAAAATTCGAAAACAGTTCATGGATCAAGCAGTTGGATCTGTTGGAAAGGCCATGATAAAGGGTCTGAAAACAACTGTAGATCCACGCAATATTTTTTCAAACGGAAACCTGGTTTAGTGTGATTATCAGAGTGCATGAGGGGGTTGTAGGGCTAATACTGTACGACTCAGTCTCTCGAAAGAGGTCCAGATCTAATATATTAAAAGACTTTTTTTTCTTCGCAACTAGGGTGAGATGAGTCCAGAGTAGGTTCGAGAGGAACCACCAATGAGGACTTAGGAGTAGCGCTCGCAAACCCCCTCGACCAATAGTGAATCGGAGATCCATGAATAGGAAGGGAAGGAGGATGATGGACCAAAGGAGTCTGAAAACAGTCGAGTAAGGATTCTTGAGACTTTGGTTTAGACTGGCTGCGCACAACAAATACACTAACATCATGAGAATCACACGAGTTGAATCAGTTTCAAAAATTATTTCATAAGTTTCAAAATCAAACATGGCGAATGTGTTGGCAATGAGCCATTCACGGGAATATAAATGTTCACTGAGCAAATTCGGGATGATCGGGGAAAGGACCAAGTAGATTGAAATCCCAGCAAATTTTTCTTGGTAAAGTTTTTTCGCATTGAACACTACTCCCAAGTAGATGATCAGGATGATGAGTTGGAACATCTCGAACCAGTACTCAAACACTATCCATCCGACAGAGGAATGGGGGAGTCGAGTATCGACGGGATTCACGTGGAAACCGGAATGATCCCGAGGAACGATTTTAAAGCACGAAATTTCCGATCCTATATCACCATAAACATGAACACTGTTGAATTCGTCAATTTTGGGTAAATGATGAGAAGTGTTGGAACAAGGCGCAACGTAACGAATTGCATCCGTCGAATAGAGACTGAGAAGAGATCGATGAGGTGTTGTGGGGTCTAGAAGAATAGTTGCCGCCGACGACAACGACGAAGTGTCGTCTGTTGTTGGGATATCAACAAAGACACCTGTCGTGATATCCATCTTTCGAACTATTCCGGACCATTTATAGTCACTGAGTTGAAGTTCATGGATATTGCGAGAATGACTCTCGATCGCTTGAACTCCTCGTTTGCCCACAACCGAGTGAATATGACCACTCAAATACGTTACGTGGGAGTTTGATTTGGCCAAAACATCAACTAGTCTCAATTTACTTTCTGGCATCATTGTTCCAATTGGGTAATGACTAAAGACAAAAGTGGACTCGGACTTATTGTTGGAAGGACCCTCAATGAATGCCGAAAGCCAGTCGGCTTGATGTTGTGAGAACTCGCCATAGTACTGATGAGGTCCGGGGATGATTCGATGATTCTCGAGGAACACAAAACGTGACTTTGAACCAACTGGATCATAGAATGCATATGAACCAGATACAGCATCTATTTGAAGCCGTGGATGATTTTGGTTAATTTTTGATACGGCAAGTTTTTGGGCTTCTCGGAACCACGAGTTGGATTCACCATGAAACGAATCGACTCCAAAACAATCGTGATTACCTCGGATTTTAAACACTGGTACACCTGTTCGTATACATCCAGAAACCGCGTCTTTGAACAAGGACCAGTCGCCATACTGTTGACCAAAAGAATTCATCTTCCAAAATGGACCTATACCATCAGTGAGGTCACCAGTGATGGCAAGGAACAGTACATCCCCACCAGCCACTAGTTGGGGGAATCGGGTTTTGCAAAATTCGCGCAAATTGGAAAATGAATAGGGGCGAGTTTCTGATACATGCACATCTGTCATGTGGATGAAGGAATAATGACGAGGTGGTTTTGGCGGAATGGGGGAATCATACGGACCTGGTTCTGGCGTAGTTGTCCGAGACAATACAAGTGCTGGAAGTAGGAGAAGCAATGATACGGTCATCTAAGAGGGGGTAATGGGGGAAAGAGCGTAACAAGGAAACATGATTTTGGCTGTTAATTGGGGTCATTTAGAAGCAAGACCTGCTTTGAGTTTCAAAACATGTTGTCTCCAATGGAAAAGGACTTTCATTGTTAGGAATTGATCTCCAGAACCAACGAATTTAGCTACTGCCAATTTCCACGCCTTTGGAGCAATTGTACGTGTATGCACCGGAGGTTTCGGAGGGGAAGGGACTAACTCTTTCGGAAGCTGAACCTTTTTAGTATATACGTCTCGCCAATATTCGATTTCGATTTCAGCTGTGTCCAAATTGGCTTCGAGTAAATTATTACGATTCTGCAGCAGTACTACATGCTGACGAAGCTTATGAATAACGTCCTCGTAGATTTTCTCATGGCTTCCAAACATAGTATCGATTAGCTTCTCGAATCCAGATGCATCATCAGTCGGAGACTGCTCTTGAAGGGCAGCGGCATCCACGATCGGGTCCGTAAGCTTCGGTATTCGGCGGAACACGAATGGTGGAATTTCTGGTGATGATGAACCGTTTGTGTTGTCACGAGTTCCAGTTGATTCCACGCCGCTCATATTTCGTGCTCTATATGATTCGAGAAGCTTGTCCTTCGAATCACGAGGAACTGAAACCGCCTCGGGTAGTCGCAGGAGGGGAACTTTCGCTGGGGTAGATATCGTTCCTATTATTTTTCCATTGTTAAGATGCGTGACTTCCGACGACATTCAATAAAGCCTGCGCATGAAAAATTTCGAATGCATTCCTTGCAAGATGAACTCGACATAATCATCGCACAGAACCGTGCTTTGATATCAGGGACGCGCGTGCGTTTGGCATCTCCAGGTATCTCATCCGAGCCTTCGAGCGACCTGGAGACTCCTGCGACAGGCGGGGTGCCTTCGCAGTTCTTACAGGATGATTGTGGATCTACTATGCTTCAGGAGCTAACTAACAGATTCGAACACACTCGAACCAGTTTGGTCGGTTCTAAGGATGTTTCAGCTCGTGATTTGGTTGATTTTAATGATGCGCTGCGTTCATGTGGTATGCAACCACTACCTCGTGATGCAGGTGTTGAAGATGTTGTGTGTTGTTCGATTCGAGCCATAAACGAGCTCGCAACGCGAACCACTTCCTTGCAAGATTGCGATAAAGTCGCTCGGAGAATCCCACGAGACCGCTCGATTCCGCCTCCAAAGCCGGAACCGAGCGCACCTCAATGCGACGTTGTTCTGGATAAATTATCGGATCAATATGAAGCTGTATGCAAAGAGAACAAAGAATTGCGCAAACTTGTTATGCAGTGGAAGTCAGAAGCGAACTCGCTATCACACCTTCTCAAGTCAAAGGAAAATGAGGTTAACAAGCTTCAGACTACTCTCAAGGATAGAATCGCGGAGGATGATAGACGGTCAGCTTTAGCAATGACGACCATTCGAGAACAGAATATGCCACACACTTCACTTATTGTATTGAACAACATGCAGAAACGTATATCGAATCTCGAGCAAGAGAACGTGAGCTTAGCCAAGCAGAACACGCGTCTTTGTAACACGGGACCTGGTGACAAGGATCTAGTGACATCGCAGCTCGAACAGTCCAACGCTCAGCTCGCCGAGATGACAAGGAAGTACTACACCCTGGTTGAAGAAACCAATCACATGAAGAAGAGTTCCATATCTGACTCAGAAATTGTATCGAAAGTTTTTGCTATTCTTGGCGAGGACCCAAAAAAGGCGGTCAAGACAGTGAAGGATATGCAAAAAATTGTTACGGAAATTTTTCCTCCCATTGACGCATTCGTTACTCGAGTGACTCGGATGGTAGATCCGGGAATGACAGGTCCCATTGACGAGGAAACACTAGCTCGAGTTCTTGCGAGGGTCATGCAGTGGGCTCAAGATAGTGCGACATATACAGGACTAGTTGGTGCGAAAAGAGCTGGTCCATTGACCGAGCAAGAAAGAATAGATTTCACCAAACTAAAAGCGCTCGAGATGAATGTTTGTGAGACTTTTGGAATCCCGGAATCGCAAACTGATTCTCTTATTCCGTATCTCGGTCGGGTGAAATTCAAGTGCGACGAGTTCCGCAATTTTTTCAAACAGGCAGCTATCGAGTTGGGTTTCGACGGGATACCCACATACGCCGCCTTCATGGAAGCGTTACGTGAACAGCTCGGTAAAGAGAATGATGGATTGTTCAAAAGTTTTCGGAAAAAGTCCCATATCAAACCAAAGTAATTAATCATATAGGGAGCGATTTTTACAGTACGAATGATGATGATGCGTGATTTGATGTGAGGTGATTCACGTAACTCATGTGATTATATGTCCCAGAAAGGGCGATGTGATAGAATGCTTAGATGGTGGATCATTTGTGGTGATAGTTCAAGTATTGCAGGAAGGTCACTTGTGGATCTGGTCAAAATAGATGAAACCTCTTCTATCCTCTTCCAGTCTTCTTCGTCGTATGCGTCAGGTAATTTTTGATGTGTAAACTGCTCACCTTGGCGAATCGGCAACTCGAGGTCATCAAGCCACCTCTCGTGAATGATAGTGTCTTCTTTCGCAATTCGGAAGGACCAATCGGCACCCTCTTCCCCGCGTCGGGCGCGCAGGATGTCCTCCAGTGAGAGGGGATCTGAAGTATGAGTGATGTCATAGAAGAATGAGAATTTGTTCACCAATTCATCAACGATCGACCTGGCACTTGGCAGCGAACTGAGACAAAAGGGATGAATCTCTTCGGGTGGTGGAATCCACACGATCAGGGGTTCAGCCTCACTGGTCTTGAGTTCCCTTACCAATTCGTAACCTTTAAGCTCCTTTTTCGCTCGGAACGCCTTTAGATTCTCTGAAACTGCTAATAGACAGTGGTCGATTAATTGTATGTAATTCATGTCTTGGAAATATATCTCACGAACGAGTTCGGTTACGTATAGGTCACGTTTGACAGTCATAGAGGAGGCTCGATGATTGAAGTTTGAGAAGCCTTTGTGGTCTAAAATGTGATACCAAACCTGCAATTTCTTCTTACGAGCCATTTTTGCGAACTAAGATGAGAGAGTAAATTTAAAAAAAAATTTGCGCGTCCGTCTACGGCGTATTCACATGCATACAAATGCATTGGAACCCTTGGGTGATTATACTTTCATGGTTCGAAAGAGAGGCGAATCACAATCCCCTGGATCATACTCTTCGCGCAAAACCGCTTTATTGTCAGACGAATTCCCTCCGTGAAATTCGGATAAACGTTTGTGATGGTCCCATCAGCATCGAAAACGTTCTCAAGCCCGATATAAACTGTATGAACGAAAACACGAACCAGTAGAACTTTGTACTGTAAAATACTAATCAGTGAATTGTCATTGGATGCTCGTTGAAAAAGCAATTAACACCGTACTTGACGTTTCCAATGGTTGGAGGAAGAGCTTCATGAACCAGTCTCTCATCTTCAACGGTGGAAAAAGTACCATCCTCATTCCGTGAGGAGACCGTGTTGCCCCAAACCACCGCCGCTCCCATTCGTGGTCGTATACGTAGTCCGAGAGCTGGGAATCTCGTTTCCCCTCCCGAATCTGGGGGAAGGTCATTCAGGTAAAGGAAGACAGTGTATGGTCGGAATACTCCATCATGGTGAGGTCGGAAAAACTGGCCGGGCTCATATTTGACAACAATGAGATCTTCCAACTGATTTGTTGGCATTTTGGCAAGAGCCGAAAGTCGTTCGTGGATAGGACCGATCAATGCTTCGTCCATACTCCGCACGAGATGCACGGAAGATGACGTTCTGTTTTCGGAATATTGATTCAGAAACATGCTCGATTTGTCGTCGTCGTTTAGAGCATACTTACCACGACCAACCAGGGATCGTGTAAAGCCGATCTTCTCGGATAGATTGATAAGGGCTTCACATTCTTCAACCGTTAAGAATCCGGGTATCACAGAGATTTTAGGATCTGTTGATACTACGTACGACGTTAGTTGCAAAATATCCGAATGAACCGTCATTAGGCTGCGCTACAATACATGAGAAAACGAGAGGAATGGAATGGTTCACTTAGGGGCGTTTTCTAAGCGGGGTAACCGCTGGGATCTAAGCTCGGTGTCCAGTGATTGAAAGAGGGATGTTTTGAAGTATTCTTTAGTCGAATCGAAAAACTGGTCAAGCTTAAGATCTTGATCCCGTTCGTACTCGTCTGCTTGGAGAATCATCTCAAACTTATCGATGTCTTTCACATACCGACTTTCAATAGTTTCTCCGCGCTCATACTCTTCCCATAACTCCATCAACTCATCTCCCACAGGATTGTTTCCAAGAATACGACGAATTTCCTCCATCGCATCACGCTCCTTTATATGTTTCTCTTCTTTGGTGATCGAACATTCAGGCGTGTAGTCTCCGGCAATCGCCTCACATACATCGTGTGTAAGAGCCATTCGTATGCACCGGTCGCGATCAATACGAGTTCCATCGGGAAGGGACGACGGGATCAACATGGCGCATATGGCAGCCCTATGCATATGGTCCGAATCCGATTCCGGAAGTTGTACTCCGGACCGAACCCATCCAGTGCGCTTAAGTTTCTTTAGTTGTCCAACAATTCGCAAGAATTCAATGAGGGACTTCGCATCGGGAGAAGAATCCTTTTCCATTTTTCGGTATTTTTGCGTATGTTACGAAAATGGAGTAATGCGTCTTTCACGAATTATAAACATGCTAACATGAAGAAACACTATCGATGAGTTTGCGGAGCACGTTCGTCCGACTGTAAATCTATCCGATATATCCGACTGAAATTTCGATACCGCGCCTGATTTGGTTTCCTAGTTGTTACGTGTGGTTGGGGAATCTTCGATCGGATGCGATGCGTGAGGAAACCACTCTTGCCCTCACTTCGCTGAGGTTTTGGTGCGACCGAGCGACTTCCGCGTTTATTGAGGCCCGCGTTATTGGATAAGTGTAGGGCAGGTACGATTCTCGAATTCGGGAAGGGCGGGACGTCGGGGGGAGATACAACGGGAGTAAATGACGCCGGTGGAGTTTCAAACGTGTTATCTGATGAGGGGTGCCATGCTTGAGGGTCCGAAAGCCGATTCCCAATCTTTGTTAACCTCACCGGTGGCCCTAGCCTGGAAAATAGTCCGCATCGTAGGCAATCGAATGCAGTTGGCCTATTAGTTGGATCGTATGTAAGTGTTGAAGATAGCAGGGAAACTAACTGCGAAGAGCAGTGCTGGAGTTTACGACCAAACCCAGATCCCCTCATTGGTTGAAAAGAAATATGGCCAAGATGCTCACCAGGTAAACTCCGGAATTCGCCTAGTATACGGTCGCTGGGGGTACCCAGAATAGCATGAATTTTATGTATCTGGTCAAGTTCGTTCTTGCCGGGAAAAAGTGGATGAAGAGTGGCAACTTCGTACAGTACACAACCGGCGGCCCATATGTCCATCTTGAAACCGTAAAAACCGCTTGTCAGCAAGCATTCAGGGGCCCTATACCATCGAGTCGAAATGTACTCAGTGAATGGTGGACCTTCAACATCAATACGGGAGCAACTACCCAAGTCCCCGAGCTTCAAACAGTCCCCACGCAAAAGCAGGTTTTCGGGCTTCACATCGCGATGAAACAATTGGTTTTCATGCATGAACGCAAGAGCCTGAAACAACTGATGAACCCACGACACGATTCGATTTTCCGGTATGAATGACTGTCGATCTTTGATAGCTTCATAGAGATTCATATCCATAAGTTCCATCACAAGTGCAAGACGGCGACCTTCAAAAAGCACATCATGCAAGCGAATTATGTTCGGATGCCCGGCTAACCGCCGCAGCGCCTGAATCTCTGGCAACTTATATACATCCTCCAGAGATTCGAACTTCTTTTTCATGCACTTGATCGCAGTTCGAGCATGGGTGCGGACGCATACACCTACCATGACCTCACTGAATGTTCCTTCTCCCTTCTTCGACAGAATCGCGTAGTTTTGCATTTCGGCAACTCTGAAAAATCAACTCGTGGACCGGATGTTGTTAGCATGAAAGAGGTTTGAAGATTGGTGTTTCACATCCTTAGACGGGGCCGCTCTTTCAATTCACATGAAGCCTCTCATTTATCTGTAGGGTTATCGGATTATATGGGTACAACACACTCTAGTCCAAGGGGGCCCTTGGCATTCCACACTTCCATTCAAAAACGGTCGAGGTCCTACAACCAAAGTGCTATCCAAGTTGACACCGCACAACGAATGCTCGTCTATGCTGACGTGTCCAGTGTAAGCGAAAGTGCTCCACTGGGTAAAGGGACTTTTGGCCAAGTTATTCTTGTTCAGGAACGTGGCGAATGTGATTCAACTATAAGCCGGAAAGTGGCTATGAAGAAGCCGTGCAAAGATCCGGAACATGACTCAATCAAGAACGAGCGATTCATTCTTGCAGGTCTTGATCATCCCAATATTATTAGAATGTACGGCTTCGCTATTTCATCTTCACGAGATTCGTCGATCACATACCAACTATGCGAGTATTGCACAGAAGGGGAATTGTTTCAGATAATTGCATCCAAAGGACCTTTGGCGGAGTGGGTAGCTAGATCGTACTTTTTCCAGATCATTAGCGCCCTCATTTATCTCCACACAATTACCCGTATAGTGCATCGAGACTTGAAGCCAGAGAACATCCTTGTGACCAACAACGGTACAACAGTGAAGATTTGTGACTTCGGTACAGCCGTGAAACTTGAACGCGCTGGGAGATCCTCAAAAGCCAATGGTCGAATAGGCTCCCTTTCATATGCTGCACCAGAAGTATACCGCGATTCCCTAGCTGACTTTAGCTCTGATATTTGGAGCGCCGGAGTAGTATTGTACGTGATGTTTTGCGCAGCTAGTCCTTTCCGGATCTCGGGTGAAGAGGACGGAGAGAAGAAAGCTGTTGAAAGGGTCAAGAAGGGCGACTTTAATAAGAAACGTGAAAAGTATAGGGACATGCCGATTGGTCCAAAGAAACTTATCCAGAAGATTCTACAGCTGGACCCTATTAATCGACCGAATGCTGCTCAGATACTAGAGGATTCCTGGTTAGCCCCAGAAACCACTGATATGATAGCTCAGTCGTCTGAATCTTCAACAAAGAGCAGTAGTTCGGGAAGTTTGTCTGCTTTAGTCGTCGACGAAGTAGTGAATGGAACAGGTCTATCGAAATCGAGTATAGCCAAGGCTCTTTGTGCCTATTCAGGAATCCATGATAAGAATGAGAGACTGAGCTGGTTATCATTAGCTAACCAGCTAGGGCATTGGGAGAAGGCTGATAGAATTTTTCGTTTCCTAGACAGAGACCACGACGGGATCGTCTCTGCGGACGATTTGAGTGTCATTTTTGACAAGGATTCAATCGCGGGAATACTCGATTGGTTCTCATATTCAGACATAATTGCAGCATTACTGAGGTTTCTAGGGGCAATTGATGCCGACGTCCGACAAATGATACGACAAGTTGCACCGTTCGGTTTCGACGCCGCACGAGCACATGTAAACATAGAGTACGACGAATTCTACTCACTGATTCATAATAATCGCAAAATAACCGATACTTCCTAATTCATGAGTTGGCGCATTGAAATATGGGATGAGAGTTCTTGTACAGTAATGGGAAGAATATATGTTGAATGCTATACTTGACTAGGAGTTAATTGTCACACCACGCTTACGCTTGAGGGCTTCGATTTCCGTCTCTAATTTCTTACATTTTTCCTCCTTTTCAAGCCGTGACTCCCACAACAATTCTTCTGCGGTTTTGAATTCCGATCTGACCGAGTCTAACTCACGTTGCAACTTCAGATCCCTAGAATCAGTGTTTACATGCACGAATGGTCGACATACTGCGAGATTGACAATCCATTTAGTTTACTCTGTTTTACTTTCAGTGATCGTTCTTCTGCCTCAAGCGAGTTGAGAGTAGACTTCAGGGAGTTCCGCTTATTCTGTAACGCCGATATCTTCTGACGAAGCTGCCCGAGGAAGAATTCCCCTGAATCAATCGACTCAGCGAGGAGGACCTTTTTATCGTCAAGATCTTCCATTCTTTAATTTTTCGGAAATGAGGTGCATCGGATTTCTGAAATATCATCCCGTCGACATATATATTACTCCCTTCCAATTGATTCGCTTTCAGATTTATATTCAATGACTGTATCGGTCCACAGTGCAGCTTGGTTCCTCGAAGAATCTGGTGATATCAAGATGTACAAGGCAATATGTAATTATCTTTCTTTGGGACAGTTCGAACTTGCGCGTCCTCTTCTGCGTATGCATCACGAAACGGAGACACAGATGAGTGATTCGAAATCTTCGGTGAGCAGCGTTATTAATCTGATGTTGGGTATTATAGAGTCAGGAACACCTGACGGGTGGATATGCTCACCAAAATCAATTCGTTCCACTTCTCATTTGCACAACATGTGTATTGAGCTGATTAACGAGCTTGTCGGTCACAATGATCTGGTTCCGGAATGGTTTCGACTGAGATGCGATTTCGAGCTGCGGCTCACACTTGCGCTGTTGGAATCTGAAATACTCCATAATTTGGACGTAGCAAATGAATTGCGCCAGCGATTCGTATTGTATCTGAGTGAGAAGTTTTCGATTCCGTCCTCCTCCATCATATTGCCACGTCTGATTGTGGCTTGTGACTCGGGTCAGCTATTAGTGATCGAATCCACCAATAACCCGTCGGACGAACTTAATACCACTCCCCTTAATCTCGACTGTACTGAGTGGGTATTTGACGTATGTCGAGGTGCTCCAAATTGTGCTCCATCTTTTTTGGAAATTTTACACACAGTATCTCCACTGATCTCTGTTCAATTGACTCATATTCAATCCGCTCTTGTTTGTGACTCCCTCTTGTCCAAATCATCTTCCCGCCGTTCCGTATCAAAACGATGGAAACGTTTGTGTCGTCAACTCCGGTTCCTCAACGAACTCAACACTGTTATTCTGGACATTCAATCGGTCAATGATCCTCTAATGACCGACTTGTTCTCTCTGCTTGTCGCAATCTGTAATTCCGAAAATGGTTTTGATATTCTCACTGTCGATTTTGCTTCCAGTATTGAAAAATTCATCAATGATTGTTTGTCCCCAGGACATGGGGCGTTCCCATTCATAATGAGTAAAAAACGACGTTCATTGTTCAGTCTCTCAACTCTTGGATCTGACGATCGGTTTGTCTACTGTCCCAACGATCAACTGAGACAGTCCGTGTATGAGTCTCTATGTACAACAACAGTGGGGTCTGTTTCAAAATCATTGCTACAATTTTTTGGTGAACTTGAAGACTTTTTTTTGAAGATTTTTTCATCAAAATCTCCAATTGCACCGTGTTTTCATTCCCCCACTTCTCTCCCGTTCTGGGACATGTATTTCGAATTCCTTCGTGTATCGGGCCACCACTGTCTCGAGTATCCCGCATCCACAGCCATCAGTTTGGTAAAGCAAGGTGATATGGAAAATGTGCAAATTCTGCTTAATCGGTTTAATCAGTTGAAACCCTTGATCATTCTTCTTTGCTGGGAACTCTTTGATGATGTTTCGGCGCGATCCGCATTGATTGAAGATCTGGCTGAGTCGTATTTGAAGAATGAAAAGACGAAATTTCTTCTAGTGGAACAATCAGTTCAAGATTTGGCATATTTTTTTGGATTATCAAAAATTGCTTCAAATAATTTTTCAATTTCCAATTCCCTTGATGTATTGAACAGGTTGCGTTCTGACACTTCGTTTCTCTGTGTGATTCGATCTGCTCTTCCCTCAGTAGTTAGTGGCGAAGCTTTTTTCACAAGTTTGGCAAAGTTGACTCAACCTTCGATTCGCCTAACTGATCAGTTTGTTCACGACTGTGATTTTGCCGGAACGTATTTCGTATTCCGTGAATGTATTGGATTAGTAGTGAATGGTGGCGCGAAGAGTTTGGATCTTTCAGAACTGGGCAATTTATGTGAAACAATTTCAAATTCTGAAATCCGGGAAAAAGTTTTCGAAACAATTCTTGCGCTGTTGTTTTCTACAACAGATTGTATTCAGGGAGGACAAGGATCGTCGTATATGGTGGAGATGCATGTATTCATTTCGCTGCTTTGTTTGGTGTGTCGACAAGCTGAGTTGTGTGGCAAACGGGCACGAATTTTATTGGTTAAATTTCTACTTGCTCTCAAACAGTCGGCGACTGTTAATGGAATCGAGACACCCAGACAGACTGTTTCAGAATGGGTTCAAAGTATTCCGGGATCGGATCTGAAGATGGCAGGATTGTGTGATCAGCTAGACATCCCAAGCGTCAAAATAAATGGAGAAAAAACTTCACATCTAACTCCTCCTTCGGGTAGTATGCGGATCGATAGAGCTGGCGAATTCATTTCCCGATTAGTCAGAATGGATTTGGTTCAAACAGCGCTTGAACTGAATGATTATCAATTAGCGGACGATTTAGTCAAGTTTCTCGAATCTGCGGACAATGAACACGTTGAAGACGCGAAAATTTTTGCCAACAATCGATCTTGTCTGATTCGGTGTGACCCGGGAGATATTTCCCTTCTCATCCAAGACCTGATTGCGCGAACAGATATTTCCCCTATCCTCGTTGTGACGATGCTAGTTGATCTCGCGATCAGTGCGAGCCCAGCGAGCGATGTTTCCTTGTCCTTATTGGAGAATGCGCAGAAAATTTTAGCTAGAGATTTTGAAAAAACTACAAATTCTGCATTAACTAGTTGGGTTAGTAAACTGAAGGTATTGCTGGAGGCTAAAACAGAGTTTAATTCAGCCGCTGCCGCCCGCGTTGGTCTGTCTGAACTTATCTTGGGGATCGAAACATTGCCCAACGAACCAGAGCTTTTGAAGGATCATCTGAGTCGCATGCATTCTCAGCGAAGTGCAATAATGTCACTTGTTGATCGGGTTGATAAATTCAGGAAAAATACAGAAGAAAAAACGACAGATCGATCACCAGAAAATACGGGAAATAATTTGGATTTTTTATCTGACGCGATTCGAACTTTGGAGGGAGAAGATATTGTTGGTAAACCAAGTGACACGAAATCTTCGTTCCTAATTAAATTTCTGGAATATTTGAATAAAATCTGTTGCTTAATTCAAGAAGCAGCAACGGCAAGTTCTGTTAGTTTTTTCTCCGTCTTGTCGGAGGACCCAGTTGATCTTGTTGCTAAACTCGTGTTTATTCATAAGGGAATTCCCCAAGCGATATCCTTGTGCCAGATTATGGGTTTGGATATGGTGGACGTAATTGCTGACCACAGTGTTTCGGTGACAGACATGGAACAAGTGGTTGGTAAATTTTTCATTAGTAGAGATATTTTGGAATCGTTAGCGGATGCTGATGTTGAGAAATCGAAAATAGTCGGAATAGCTCTTGAGCGAAGGTCGGAGCGATGGCCGTGTGCAGAGATCTTGGATTTTGCCTCGGACGATAAAGTGTGGGTGGAAGGGAGAAAATTGGCATGGGAAAAATTTGTACGATCGTTTCAAGTATTAACTGGTCGGGATGTGGAGCGAGGGTTTACAATAGAGGAAGAACGGGAATTGGATGATGAAACACGGCTTGCACTTCGAGCTGTCCATTCTGAGACTCGACAGAGCATGGACGCGCTGTGCCGCATGGCGGCACGCGCCTTGATGCTCCAAGGGAAGTATATATGGGCACTAGAGGAGTTGGATACAAACTTGGTTTCATGTGACTCTTTGCTTGTTAATGAAGCTCTTATGGGATGTCTGGTTCACTGTTCAGATTCGCTAACTCCACAAAATATTTATGAACTGTTATGGCGAGTAAAAGACTCGAAAAGTCTAATTGTTTTTGTGAAGAAATTTTACAGAAAATGGGACGCGAAATTAGCAATGAAATCACTCGAACTTTGCGTTGAACGTATCGAAAATGATCCCGAAGCTGAATCATTTGTTCTGCATGAAATCAAGGTGATCCGGGTCATGGATAAAGTCTCCTGTGCTGTTACATTGTCCCATGGAGGATGGCAAGGATTACAAGATCTGGAGAATCTTCAAGAATGTGTTTCAGTGATTCGTAGCTTGCTTAGCGTGTTTCAGCACAGTTTAGCGGATGAATTTTTGGTTTTAAAGTCAAAAATTTTAGCGGACCAAGTTGACGCATTAGCAGATGAGATTGAACTTAGTCGACTTGGTTCAATGTGGAAAAACCATGAGAAACTACTCGAACGATTGCAGACGTTTCATCATCCGTTGAAAGCATCCCGATTAGCTGTTCAGCTCTTGTCATCCATCAAGGTTGTCTCGAATCGAATTGTGTTATCGGAAGTCGTTTTAGCCAACAAAATTGCATGCGAAGAAGACGAAGGAGAAGTCGAAACAGAGCTAGCTTCGCTAGCTCTGTTTTCGTTGACCGGTTCGTCCGTTTTACGTGAAGAATGGATCCCCCTTCTCGGTCGCCCAGATTTGGTTTTTGAATCATTACTAATGAACGGAGTCACTGATGGAATAGGAGAATTTTTAAACCGGTTCAAGAGCTGGCGAAACGACAGTCTTCTTCTTCGGTTAGCTCGACGAGCTATCCGGTTAGAGGAAGCACCAACCAGTGTTGGTGAAGACTTGAGAATAGATATTGGGTTAGGGGGTCCCTGGTCGCTGACCGGGGACGAATCAAGGGACAAGAAAATTCGCGATAATCATCGATTTAGTCCTGAGAAACCAAACATGAATTTAGCGCTGAAACTTCTCAATCTGTGTAATGGTGATTCAAAAATAAATGCAAATTTAATTTTTGATCTCGCAGACGATCTATCCTTGTTCTTACACAGTTTTGTGGCTGTTCCAAAACCTTTATCTGTGGTTGTATCATCAGGGTTGTCGTTACCCACACCGACGATAGACTGCCCATTCAACCGACCCTCTTTTGTTCGTCAAGCCATAATTTGTCTTGTGGATATCTTGGTTCGAAAGTTTAGCAAATCATTCAAGACTCACGTCGCAGAAAACGCGGTTTCGAATCTCGACTTATTGATCGATATATGGATCCGAAGTAGTGTGAGGGTCGGATTAAAGGGAATATCGAATCCAACAACTCAATCTCAGTTGCGGGATTTCCTGATTCAAGTGGATGCTCTAGATCTCGCAGAACGGGTTTGTTTTGCTCTCGGAAAAGACAGACCAGGAGCGTATGAATCGGCTGATATTGTGAATATGGAACGTGTACAGTTGGCGATCCAGATTGGTGATTTGGTGAAAGCTAGAGAATATGCATGCAATTTCAATGCGAAAAAATTATCCATTGAACAATTGGAAAAAATCGAGACTGCTTTGAATAAACAATCGGAATATATCCGATTGGAAGATTTTGAGGAAGCAGCAAAAATGTATGCGATTTCTCAGATGGAGGAGCGAATAGGGAAACGAGGAAGTTGTGAAATTGGGAAAAAAAATTTATCATTAAAAACTCGCGATTTAATTCCAGATAAATTTTTTAAATCAAGAATGATTGAGAGGTTTAGTGTGTTGTCACAAGTGATTGACGACGACCAAGTGTTGATCCAAACACCTGTGGCTGTTGGTGGATGTTTCGAGGAACAAGTGGAACAAGTATCTCAAATATTTGAGCTTTTATTCTACTGCTCAGAGCACGGCGAAACGGGATCTAGTGTGTATTTTTTAACGAAAGCAGGGTTGGTAAAAGAGGCAGTGGAATCAGCAGTGGAATCAGCGTTGACTCCAAAACAGTTTATCGCATCCGTGTCGCGAGCGATAACACCAGATTCACCCGTTTGGTCGACAATTCTAACGTACCTTGTAGAAATGAATTCCAAGACGTACTTGTCAGCGATTGAAACTTTTTTGCGATCTGTCTGTGCTTATGCTCCGATGTACCCATACGAAGTGGCCATGGGCCGGGAGGCCCATGCCGCAGTCGTATGTATCCATTTGTATTTGCGAGCATGTTCGTGGGAAGAGCGGATCGGTCATCTTGAATCGTCCCGAAGTCACTTGGAGATATGTTGGTCTCGGCGAAAATTTTCAAAACGACTTCGCGGAGTCAGAGGATCAAGGCGACGCGATTTATCTGTATCAACAAGTGAAGTTGATGACGAATCTGGAGGTGATGGATCGGATGGAAGTGACGACTACTTCCACCAAGTAGCTCCAGCGAAAATCGGGATTCCATTTGTGTTGCCCATGTCGGAGCTCGACGATGATGCCGCAGCGATCCCCGATCCAATTATCCAGTCTTTACAAACCCTTGTAGAGTTACAGCTTGAAGTTCTTCGCCTAATGCCAATATGTGCTCCATCAGCTTCGCTTTTTGGGTCCATCCAATCAGTGAGCGAACTGATAGATTACCTGCTCATGGACGGCCATGTCGGCCTTGCCAAACGTATTATAGGCAAAGTGAAACTTCCAGATTCCGCACTGTGTGGAATCTTTGATGATATATGATAGAATTTACTGAATGATGTTTATTGTTTTCGCACGTCCCATTTTATTCTTTTTGTAGTCCATGTTGTCTCCATTTTGTGGGAAGGGGATGTTAGTCAGACGCTCAGTGAAAGGGCTGGAGCTGTTGTCGATTCAACAACGAGTATTCTCATCAGGAGGAGGAGGTAATTGGTGGGATGATTCGGGAGACGATTCTTCATCGAAAGGTTCGGTGTTTGATAACGTGGATGAATCGAAATTACCTTCGAAAAAAGTGGAGGAAGAAAATGTTAGCAAGAGGAGGTCTTCTCTATTCACAGCAGCTCCTCAGCGACGAATTCCGGTAGTTGACGGAACACCGAAACTAACAATATCTCAAGCTCTCTTCCTTGCAAAAGAAGCTGGAATTTTCACAACGCGAGAAGTTCAAACTCATGTAATTAAATCGCCGTCTTTCTCGACCAATGATAGTCCATTTGTTCTAGAGGATTTCTTCACTGAGCAAGGACAAGACGGAGGGGATGGTGGTGTTGTGGTGAAACCAAAACAGGCAGCTGCCGTTGAGGTCTTGGAGGGTTCTGACGAAGAAACGAAAAATTTCGACACAGTACCGAGTTCGATTCATGAATTATTAAGTTCAACATTTCAGCCAGAGATTGAGTTTTTCCATGCACAAGGTCGAGAATGGAAATCCCGCGCTGAAGGAAAAGGGACTCGAAAACGATCTGTTGCGCATGTAATTATTCAACGAGGGACTGGAATAGTCAAGGTTAATGGAGAAGAGGATTTTTACAAAAGATGGCCGCTTTATTATAATCGATTCGATGTGTTGTATCCGTTCGAGGTGACGAGAGCTGCGGGTTTGTTTGATGTGTTTATAGCTGTTAGAGGTGGTGGAATAAGTGGCCAAGCGGGCGCCGCCCGCTTAGCCATTGGTCGTGCCCTGGTTGATGCATGTGCTGAATGTGAAGATGATCTCAAAGACTCGCTCGTGTTGTATGAAGACACGCGACAGAAAACAAGTAAATTCCCTGGTAAACGCGGCGCCTATGCCAGAGGTAATTGGACTCTCAGATAGATTAGTGTGACCCTAGATATACTCGAAAAGAATGTTTTTTCTCACCTTTTATTTTTTCGTGCCTAGATGTGTCGCAAATGTTTTTGTTTGGATCGAGATGTGGTGATAGGTGTGATGAAGTCGAAGTTTGACAAGGATGTGGGGTACGGTCCTTTTCGAGGATTCTCTGGTCAGAAAATCTGGGAAATTCTCGAGTCTCATATAGAGGATCCGTTTGCTAGAAACGCATTCTACGAGAGTCTTCTGAAAGGATTTGTGGATGTGCGGAGTAGTGTGGTGAAGGGTGAAGATGAAGGTTCTGAACAAGTGGGATTCCTAGATGGAATTCCACCAGAATATATCGAGTTTCATGAAGCTTTAAATTTTTTACGTATTCATAATCCGACGCGAATGAAAGCAATTGAACAGTTGGAGACGAATTATCATAGAGCAGTTCAGTTGTTGAAAGTTCAGAAACGATCGGCATTGACCAGTTTGCAAACCCGACAATCCCTCGAGATGGACATGCTTACAAATCAGCGAGATTTTTCAAAACCAGAATTGGAAGCTTTGGTTGGGCAACATATAGCAGAGGTCGATGGTTTAGTGAGTCATTGGGAGGAAGAGATTCGAACGCTACAAACAGTGCAGCTGAAAGAGTACAGGGAACTAGTCATGGAAGTGTATTGTTCTGAGAAAATGGGGAAGTTGGAGGTTAGGAGAGAGAATGTTGTGGTTGGGAAATCGATGAGGGGAAAATGGGAACGACCAATTTTGCCACCTGGAACTGAGTGGATCAAGATGGTACCTATAGCAGCACTAGGGCCGGGTACCGGCCCTGGTGCTCGTTGTGTGCGTCTGATCCACCTTAGATCGGAGGATTATGTGAGTTCAGTGATTAACCCAATAATTGCACCAAATGAAGAATTTGATCCCGAAGAACTTTGTTTTGTCGAGGAATCCAACACTGTTGTTTGCGGAGTAGTTTTGGGGGCGTTTGCTGACCTGGGTTTGAAATCGAACCAAGATATTCAGCTATTGAAAATTCTTGACAAGTGTCCAGTGGACTGTCGTTGGCCGAGTTTTGTCGACCAAATTGCGACTGTCAGAATGTCTGGAGAGAGTGGGAGGGAACGCGGCCGGGTCGTAGTCACGCGTCATTCCAACCTCGGATTAGGGGTGAAGTTTATTCTGCACAAAATTTTTGAAAATGATGATATAGTGAGGATCGAGGATGTGGTTGAGCTGCTGGAGATCGCCGATTCTCTTCGAATCGAACGATTGTATGTAGCGGACGTTTTTGCGGCTGATTTACGCTCACCAACAGTTATAGATAAAAGCACGCGACCAGACAGAGCACGGGAGTTTTTACACGTATTGAAGATCGCAATTAGTCGCCTCGATAACCAATTTTCAAATCCCGCAAAATTGCGTGAAATAGTTGTAATTGAATCGTGAACTTATTTGATGATTTTTGTTTTGTAGAAGAATACTTTCCTAGGAACTGTGTTATATGCCAAGGGATCTTCTCGAACACACATTTGACCTTATTGCGGGCGATTACTCGGACGGAAGTTCTTCGTCAGATGAAGGACGACCCGAGATGGCGGAAGTAGAAATTATGACGGATCCACCTAACCGGATATTTATTTTTTTTGGTGAAGTGTTTGTTCGACTAGAGCAACGCGGAGAAATGTTTTCGAGAAGTATTTGTGGTATGGAGTTTGGAGTTGAGTTTGCGCGATTAGGCAATCACGTTGAATTCTTCTCTGTTCTTCCAGAGGGTGTAATGGGAGATGAAATTGTGGAAAAGGGAACAGATCAAGGAATGGACATGAGAGCGGTTCGACCATCCGACGGGTTTCCGGTTGGTGACGTGTACGTATTCGAAGACGGCCGGGCGGGTATCCAGAGATCGCAAAGTTGTTTTGTTAACCATATTGGAGAGATTAAGTGGAAGGAGGGAATAATTGCAGACAAAACGCCGTGCTGGGTGCATTCAGCGTGCTCATCGTTCACGTGGTCTGATCGTACTGGTGAGCAGTGGACAACGTTCATGGAGACTGCATGTGATCCTCAAAGAAACCGGGATGAAGTATTCGTTAGTGTTGAGTTGGACAATGCAAATTCACGTATTGCAATGAGCGGGTTATGGAAGATGGTTGAACCGTTTGTATCCAGAATCAGTGTTCTAGTACTGACACCAAGTGAACTGGTGGACTTGATGAAAGTTGTCGGAATGGAAGAGAATCTAGGCGAGAATTCCGACGGATGGAACTACCAAATGCGTTCCCTCAGCAAAGTTGTTGACTGTACATGCATAGTTTTAGCGTTTAGTTCCGAGAATATGGGAAGCTTAGCTGTGTTCCATAAGGTGCACGGATTCGTTCATTCCAAACCGGAAGAAGCGGACATCAAAACACTCCTGGCGAAATTCATACATGCGTGGAATATCAGTGGGTCCATCGAGAACTCGTATCATTTCCAGCAACTCGTCTCTGGTAGCTCCAGACCGGCTCAATCATATAAATCATCACGCAAATCCATGGTTCCTGGTGCGAGCAAATCGCAGCGTATCGAAGTATAGTCATTTTCCAATTAATTATTTTAGTACCTTCATGTTTTATGTGCAAATGTACCATACCGCGAATATTTTTCAAAAATCGTGACCATGATGTGCTGCGGATTCCTTTCCGACATTAAATTCTTATGAAATCGTAGTTTCATACATATGGGGATCATTTCGGGTTATGTGGAGAAGTGGAGGAATCGTTATCGTCAGGCAAGGCGACGGAAAGAGGAATATCTTCTTGGTGAAGAAATCACAGATGTTATAAACAGGAATATTCCTTCATCGAGTACAATATCGGAGACCGAACTCGCTCAAACACGCTCCAAATGGGGTAGATTTCTCTACAAGCTATCTCGAACGGATGGTGTCGAGGTTAGCGACGGCAACAAGGTGGAACTGCTCGTTGGAGGTTCCGACACTATGGAATCTATGTTGCAAGCCATTGACGCGGCAAAGGATCGCGTGTGGATTGAGACATATATATTTGACGGGAGTGAACATGTGGCCAAACGGTTTGTCGATGCCTTACTACGAGCTAAATTGAGAGGTTGTGATGTTGTCGTTGTTATGGACTATATAGGTAGTTCTTCTTTCATTTGGAGATCCCAACTTGAGTCAGCTGGAATCCCTGTTGTTTTATTCAATCCTTTTCCATGGTCCCATTACGTTTCATCTTCCGACGATTTATCAGTCCCGAAATCTGTTGGACCGGTTCCGTTTCGTGATCATCGTAAAATCTTAATTGCGGACGAAGTTGGGTTTTGTGGTTCAATGAATCTTCAAGGAGAAGTCGTTGTTCCTCCCAACTCTGACGAAAAGTATCCCGGCTTCTTTGACTTGAATGCCAGACTCCAAGGACCATGTGTTGCCCATCTGGCAAACGTTTTTCGGGATAGTTTGGAGGAATCTAGAGTAGGGATTGTTCGGGGTCCGATTCCAGTGCCGGCAAAAGCTGGTTCAAGCTACGTTCAGGTTTTACAGTCAAATATCCGAAAGCAACGAAGATCGATTCAAAAAGTGTTAGCGACTCAAATCAAAAATGCATCTCACGAAGTTCGTGTTGCATCATCGTATTTCATGCCACCAGGGTTTTTGAAACGCGCATTGTTATCGAATAAAACGGACACAAAAATTCTAGTTTCAGGAACGACAGATTTTTCCCCAATTCCTGGCGATCTATGGGCACAAACGCATGCATTATCTCGGTTCATTCGACGACCCAATACAACGGTTTCGTTGTATTCGGAGTCCCATATGCATGCAAAATTCACAACAGTTGATTCCCTGTTTGTTTGTTTAGGGAGTTATAATTTTGATCGGTTTTCGTCCCGAAGAAATCTCGAATCAGCAATTGGCGTTTTTGATCGAAACATTGCCGCTCAAGCGGCATTGATTCACGATCAACTTTGCCAAAACTCTGTCACAGCACAAGAGACTGTTGCAAATCCGTTCGCTCGGTTCCTTCACTGGCTCGCGTATTTTGTCATGAAGACTTCTGGCCGGAACGTTTTTGACGGATTCGATGGTTCCGATGTTTCCGAAGATCGGGATAGACGCAATAGTCTTCTTCGGTTTGGAAGATCCGAATTCGTTACCCTTAGTTTTCCCCCATTTTAGTTAGTATGTGAAATTTTTTCATCTTTTTTTCATTCCGCCATCTTCTCTTTTCGCAGCTTGTGTGTATGAAAGGTCAAGTTATTGGCGCTCCAACCAAAACAGTGCGCAAACCTTCTTCCAATAAACCACCACCCGGTGGTCGTCGGCCCAACACTGCTGCGAGCAGCAGTGTTAAACCTACCACCGGTGAGACTGCCGATGAGCACATTGCCGTTGCTCTTCATCGGATCGTTTGTGCAAATCTTCCTAACCTTACTTTGGTCGACGATATTAACAACATGTATCAGCAAATGTACCGCAAGAATTTTCCGCGAATTGATAACGGGGGAATGGTGAATTTCATCGTTACACAATACTCTCATATTTTGAACATTACGAATGTTAATGGTCAAATATTTGCCGGCCCAGTGAACCCTCCCGAAACTTCGGCACAGGGAATTATTGTCATACATAGACGATCTCGATCCTCTTCCGGGTCAGCAGGTAGTGCAAGTGTATGGAGTTCAGCACAAGCAGTGCCTCCAGTGACATCTTCTCCCCCTCTTTCTGCTCCTTCAGCTCCCCCGGTTTCACCTCGACCTCAAATGAATGAGCAAACGCTTTCCCTGCTTTCCCAGGGAGTCCGCAAAGTACTCACGACGTTTCCCGGATTGGGAGAAGCCGATAATATAGAGGAATTACGGTCTAAAATCTCTCAAGGGTTTTTCGATATGTTTAAGATGCCAATCGCACTTGAAGCGGGTAAGATCCTGGTTGACCCAATCACGATTTTGAAAAAAGGTGAAGGGACTTTGTTTTCGAAATTAGTGGAAGAACCTGTCACTGGTCGAGTCTCTGTGAAAGGAATCAATAAAGTTGTTACTCCACCTGTGGCAGCAAAGAATAGTGGAACTCATGATCCTCAAATAACAGAGGGAATGAAAAAATTACGAACAACTCTTGTGAGGAACCTGGAACTGATTGATTCGGCTTTAGCTGGGTATACTAGCGTTGCCGATCTGCAACTGTGTATTAATGGACTCGGTTTGCTCACTGACCAAGAGACAAAATTCGCGGAGAATTTCCAAATCATGTTTCCCTCAAATCGTCCCGCCTCGTAGATATATAATAGTATTAGATATGATTGCGATTTTTTTTAGTGGAAACAATTTTTTTCAACTTCTTAGCCTTGGGAAAAGTAATGATGATGCCGCATGTTCTCGTTCTGATGTTGATCGCTTTTGTGAACGGTTCAACTCTGTGGACTCTTTGCCCTCTCTCGAAATCTCTTCCAACCGTGGATTGTGTTCAAACAATGATCACCAGATCAGTTCATGAAGCTCTCTTTCATGCTGGCGCTATCCCCAATCCTCTACTTGGTTCCAACGATGTCACACTTCGCTGGATAGCTGAAACTGATTGGGTATACAGTACGCGACTCAGTGTGGAAAAAACTAAACTGAATTTCTCATTTCTTGGAGGTTACGGGTCCGAAATTTTTTGCGACAATCAAAAGATAGCTGGACCGATTGAGTCAGGTTCATTTGTTCCTGTCTCTATCACCCTTCCATCTCAATGTCCTCTCTCGTCTTTTCGGGATATCAAGATTGTATTGAAATCCCTCGTAACGGCCGCTGCCTCGATCGGTAAGACATCGCATTTTTTTCAAGTCCCCAAAGATCCTCCCGAACCCCAGCATGGGTTTTCCGGGGTAGAGTATCTCCGGGTTCCGCAGTACAGTTTTGGGTGGGATTGGGGGCCCGCGTTTGCTTCAGTCGGATTCGAACTAGTCCCAGACGGAGAGGAACAATTAGGAAAAATATTTGTCGAATCAGAGAAAAGGGGAGATTTTTGGAACCTCGGAATCAGAATCAAAGAAATGACTACTCTTCCATCAGATTCTGTCTCAGTGCATGTTTCGAATAAAACGTTTTCGTGGTCACCACGCGAGAAATTGCATGCGAAAATGGTCAATCAGATTATTGTGATAGACTCATTTGTTTTGGAATTTCAAGTCCGGGAATGGTTTCCGCGAAATCCATCATTGTACACAGTGCAACTGTGTTTTTCAGACTCGGTTTGTTTTGAGAGATCTCAAGTTGGGTTTCGTCAAGTGGAACTGAAAACAGGCGGAAAACTATTTTTCAACAATGAAGAAACTCCCGTGGAAATCCGAGGAACCAATTTGATACCCTCAAATGCATTTTCAGCACCTCCAACTGATGAAGAAATTGAATCTATTTTTTCCGAAATTGTTTTCTCCGGAATGAATTTAGTCCGTGTATGGGGCGGCGGGTTTTACGGCTCAGATCGTCTCTATTCGCTTGCAAACGAGCACGGAATAATGGTATGGGACGAAGCGAAATTCGCATGCGCCACATATCCTTTCGAGGACGCGGAATATCGCGAGAAAGTTGTGGACGAACTAAAGTACCAATTTGAGCGAATTTCCGGAAACCCTAGCCTAGTTGTAATCTCTGGTGATAACGAAGTTAACCAAATGTTGGAACAAAACTGGTATGGAGTCGCCGAGCCTCAGTTGGGAAAATTGAAAACTGTTTACGCCACGCAAATGATTCCGACTATAGCAGAGATTGTGAAGCAAGTGTGGCCTCCCGGGTCTCATCAAATTGTCTTTATACCCACTTCTCCAACGCAGGGAATAGACACGCATTTCTACGATTACTCTGGGGATTGTCGCGATGTCGCCAAATACTCAACAGTGAGTCCTGGAATCGTTTCAGAGTATGGTTTTCAGTCGTTTTGTGATTGGGGAAATTGTTTGTCTAAAATGGTCGTTGATGCCAGTGTTGAAGATGTAGGGAAAGCGAATGCGATTGATTCAGAGTTCCTTGGTCATCGTCAACATAGACAGACCGGGACGAATGAAATCATACATCAAGTATCATTGTTGCTTTCCGACATTGCTTCTCCCTCAGTTGAAGAATTTGTGTGGTATTCGCAAATCTCCCAAGCAGTTTGTCTTAAAGCTGCTACTGAATCGTTTCGCCGAAACCCAGCTGTGGCTGGTGTAATGTACTGGCAACTGAACGATGTATGGCCAGGAGCGAGTTGGAGTACAATAGATTTTTACGGATCCCGGAAACCCGCTTGGTATACAGTGGAAACGAGTTTAGCTGAAAGGATGTCGAGTATTTTTGTGAGTTCGGAGAATGAGCTGGTTGTGGCTCTTGTTGGTTCACCTGCAACCGACTCTCCCTCTGCCACAACACTGTTGGTGGTAGACATTTTGCTTGGGGATTTCCGCACCTTCAGTTTGTCCATAGGAGGACGCGAACTTTTTCGACAACCAGTGGCCGACATTTGCCCTTCAAAGTCTTGTGTTGCAGCTCTTTCGAGCAGTAACTATGTTCTAATTGGATCACCGAACCGTCACAAACACATGTACTCTGAGTTCGACATTAAGCACCCAATCCAAGTTGAATCTCTTTCCATAGAGGGGGAAAATATTTTACGTTTAACGGGATCTATCCCAACACCATTTATCTTTATTGGTGGAGCAGTAAATTTGCCGCATAATTTCCTATTCCTTGCTCCCATTGATGGATGGCGATATGTCGACATTCCACAACCTTCAACTCTTGTTGGTATTCTAACATTCTGGAGCTTTCTAAATTCTTCCCAAGCATCATCAATTCGATCTCACGTACAAACTTCGTAGAGACTAAACACATTTAATTGGACCTTTCGTTTTCCCTTCTTCCCCTCCCTCTCCCTAGATGAAGGATATCTTTGATAGTCTTCGAGGACTTGTTTCAGACCGAATGGTTACCGAGGCTTCGGACGAAGCGAATAGGCTTGCAAAACAGTATGCGAGCGTTTGCCGTGAATCGAGTGAGTACCTGAGTCTGGTAGCTCGAGTATGTGCCTGGTCGCGGCAGTGGGGTAAATGTCAGATTCTCTCATATCAGTCGTTGATGCGTGATAATTTTGAGCATGAAGAGTCTCGGCATTGGTCCGAGACTTTGTTTGCATTCACGGCGGGGTGCGATTTAGTGCTTCGAGTGATTCCAGAATCACATGCAACTGCTCGTAACAGAACAACGGAGAAAATTTTATCTGTCCTAGATTGGTTCAAGGATGCGACGAAACTCGATACTAAATCGAGATCAATAGGACGAGAATTTGAGCTCGAATTTCTCCTCTTGATATCTGGGTATATGCCATTGCCGGCTCGGGTTGGATCACGTGTTCGAAAAGAAATGATCTTGTTACGTTCTTGGGTGGGGAAGAAACGAGGAAAGCGGACAGAGTTTAGGTCATTGACTGAACGAATAAATCAGTTGAATAATTGGAATATGGATCTGCAAGATGGGGTTAAACCTGCGGATCATTGGATTGTTCAAGTTGATGCTAGCGAAGTTGGAAATGAAGCAAGATACGCTAATCACGCAGAT
>Ga0214917_10001373_pt1 | contig 31228 bp, 41 predicted proteins | sample LL_1208_BB_MetaG_FD_177983 | JGI IMG/M metagenome (GOLD analysis project Ga0214917, IMG submission 177983) | Freshwater microbial communities from Lake Lanier, Atlanta, Georgia, United States - LL_1208_BB | ecosystem: Environmental > Aquatic > Freshwater > Lake | place: USA: Georgia | collected... | reverse complement strand
ATATTTCACCAAATCAAAACCCACTTACCTCACTTTTTTAACAGCTAGGCCTGCTTCTGTTGCAGTGATCACAGCAAGCATGATTAAACCAATCAAACCAACTAATTGATTTTGGCTTTCAGCTGCGGCATCAGCATTTTGAGCAAGAACTGCACCGGCAACAAACCAGCTGGTGGCAAGGGCAGATGTGATCCAATAGGCACGCCAACGCCTTTGGTATAAATAACCGGCGCCTAAACCTGGAATCACATTCAAAAGCACTGCCACCCAGCCAGCGGAAGCGGCAAGGATTTGCTCACGATTCGATGTCATCTAAATAAATTAGCAGCGATCAGTTTGACGTATTTATCCTAAGGCTGCTGTATTGGTTTGGGGCTATGAGCATTCATGCATTTTCAAAACACTGCCGATCCACCAAATTCAACGGCGCACAGGCACCACTTGCATTCCGATTGGTGCTAAGGCAATCAAGGCAAGTTTAATATGTTGAATCCCGAAAGGAATGCCAATTATTGATATAAAACAGGCCAAGGCAGAAGTTAAATGTCCGATAGCTAACCACCAACCAGCTATTAGAAACCAAATAATATTACCGATCAAGCCTAAAGGTCCTGTGCCTAAATCAAGCTTTCCAGTTAACTCTTGGCGACTAACCGCCTCCTTGCCAAAAGGGGAAAAAGAATAATTACCAATTACAAAGCAAGCCCGTGCCCAAGGTATGCCAACGATTGTGATTGCAGCAATAATTCCAGCCAGCCACCAACCCAATCCCATCAACAAGCCGCCAAGCACAAACCAAATAACATTGAGCAAAAAGCTGAGCATGGCTTGAAATTACTCAGCAGATATTAGGCAGAAAACCAAGCCCAAGCCACGCTTAACAATCCGTTACACTAGGCTTAGATCGTAATCAACCCAGCTCCTGTGAACGATTTCCTTGTAACCCTCTATCTGATCTGCTTTGCGGCCATAGCTGGTGGTGCTTTTGCCTTAATGAACCAAAACCTCCGCAATGCAGCCGCAATACCAGTGAGGATCTCAAGCAACTCGAAACTAAGGGTGCATCCAGAAGCACCAGCCCCCGGCGACGAAGTTATGTATGTGGATTTGAGCCGGGAAAGATTAGAGGCTCTATACCAACAGGCCGCTAAGGATTGAGTTACTTTTATTTTGATTGATCGTTAAACTTTCTATCAAGCCATTGAGTTAAAATGTATATAGTTATAAACATTGGCGCGTACGCTACCCACATATTTGGCAAATTCAACTCGGAATTATTTATTAGCACAAGCCCTAAATAACTGCTGAAGCCATAGATCAACATTCTTCTAAGCGGGCCTGAAAAATTTTTCATCTTGTTTGGGTAATAATTAATCACACATTCTAGCTGGTTTAATGCAACTAGAGGCCAATTGATCTAACCAATTGCGCAACCAGAGCAAACTCTCTGCTTCTAACCGGTAGTAGGTCCAGCGGCCCTGCTGGCGAGCACTGATCAGGCCCGCATCTTTCATCGCCTTTAGGTGAAAGGAAAGTTTGGATTGAGCAAGCCCCAGATCACTAGTTAGATCACATACGCAACGTTCGCCTGCTCCGAGGCATTGCACCAATTCTATGCGAATTGGCTCAGCCAGCACCTTTAACAATTGCTGGGCCCGAGGGTTAGCGGTGTGTTGCAGCACACTGGTCATATCAAGTTTTGTTGATTTAAGCTGCCTTCACTTCACCGTAGCAGCCATGAAAATCGCAATTAACGGCTTTGGTCGCATTGGCCGCCTTGTGTTTCGCGCCCTTTGGGATCGCCCCGGCATTGAAATTGTTCACGTGAACGACCCCGCCGGTGATGCCCATGGCGCCGCCCATCTGCTGGAATTTGATTCCGTTCATGGCCGTTGGCAGCACGAGGTAGTGGCCCAAGCTGATGGATTTGTGGTGGGCGATCAAATCAATAGGCCAATCACTTTCAGCCAAGCAAAGGAACCCTGGGCCATAACCGGCGCAAACATGGTGCTCGAATGCAGTGGGAAATTCAAAACGCCCGAAACCCTTGGGCCCTATTTCCAAAACGCTGCCATCAAAAGGGTGGTGGTGGCCTGCCCAGTGAAAGGTGAAGTGGCTGGCGCTGAGGCTCTTAATATTGTTTATGGCATCAACCACGATCTCTATGATCCAAGCAAACACCGCCTGCTAACTGCAGCATCATGCACCACCAACTGTTTAGCCCCAATGGTGAAAGTGGTGCAAGAACAATTTGGTATTTTGCATGGTTCAATCACCACCATGCATGATGTAACTAATACCCAGGTTGTAGTTGATTGCTTTAAGAGCGACCTGCGCCGTGCCCGCTCCTGCCTGCAAAGCCTGATCCCAACCACCACAGGATCGGCTAAGGCAATCGCGATGATTTTCCCTGAATTAACAGGCAAATTAAATGGCCATGCCCTGCGGGTGCCGTTGCTAAATGCTTCCCTAACCGACGCTGTATTTGAATTAAAACGGCCCGTTAGCGCAGAGGAGGTAAATGCAGCTTTTGAACATGCCGCAAACAATGAATTGAAGGGAATTCTTGGTTATGAAACCAGGCCATTGGTTTCAATTGATTTTCTCAATGATGCCCGCAGCGCCATTATTGATGCCCTTTCAACCATGGTGATAGATGGAACTCAACTAAAGGTTTATGCCTGGTACGACAATGAATGGGGCTACAGCTGCCGCATGGCCGATTTAGCCATGCATGTGGCAAAACTTGAGCAGGCTTGAAATCATGTTGCTTAAACCTCTATCAGCACTGCAACAATATGCAGTTGTAACCGCAAACTACTGGGTCTTCACCCTCACCGATGGTGCCCTGCGCATGCTTGTGGTGTTTCACTTCCACGAGCTGGGTTACAGCACCCTTGAGATTGCTTTTCTATTTCTTTTCTACGAATTTTTTGGAATCATCACCAATCTCTACGGTGGCTATCTAGGTGCTCGCTTTGGCCTTCGTTTAACCCTCTGGACAGGCACCCTAATGCAGGTTGGAGCCCTATTGATGTTGATACCAGTTGCCGATAGCTGGCCTAAATGGTGGAGCGTTGCCTATGTGATGCTTGCCCAAGCCATAAGCGGTGTTGCTAAAGATCTCAATAAAATGAGCGCTAAAAGTGCAATTAAAACCGTAGTGCCAGAAACTCCTAATGATCAAGATCAAGGAGAAAAGCAATTATTCAAATGGGTTGCAATTCTCACGGGCTCTAAAAATGCACTTAAAGGTGTGGGATTCTTTCTCGGCGGAATACTCTTAACAAGCATTGGTTTTAATGCAGCCGTAGCTGTGATGGCAGCAGCTTTATTTTTGGCATTTTTATTAACACTGGTGTTGCCAGCAGAAATTGGCAGAATGAAACAAACGCCGGCTTTTTCCTCACTTTTTTCTAAATCGCGAGGCATCAATGTGCTTTCCCTGGCTCGATTTTTCCTATTCGGTGCCCGCGACGTGTGGTTTGTGGTTGCCCTGCCGGTGTTTTTGCAGGCAGCCCTAGGTTGGCGTTTCTGGGAAGTTGGCGGCTTTATGGGCCTTTGGGTGATCGGCTATGGAATTATTCAAGCTGCTGCACCAAATCTGCGCCGGCTGTGGGGAAAAGGGGAGCCGCCGGGCGTTGCTGCAGTGGAATTTTGGAGCGCTTGTTTAACTGCAATTCCAGCCCTGATTGCAATTGCTTTATGGCGCCAAGTTGGCAACCCTGGGCTTGCGGTAGTGGTGGGTTTAGCTGCGTTTGGAGTGGTGTTTGCAATGAATTCATCTATTCATAGCTACATGGTGCTCGCCTACACCGATGCCGAATCGGTGAGCCTCAATGTGGGTTTTTATTACATGGCCAATGCCGCCGGCCGCCTGCTTGGCACAGTGCTTTCAGGGGGTTTGTTTCTGGTGGGCGGCATTCAGGCCTGCCTATGGGCTTCCGCGTTGCTGGTGGGGGCAGCCTGGCTGGTGAGCGCACGCTTACCGCCTCCCCTGCGCCGCAGCGCTATCTAAGCCTTGTTAAGCAAATTTTGCTCTTGCTGCGGTTCAGTGTCTGCGCAAATGTCTTGGGACCTAAGGCCAAGATCCAAAAGATCTTGGGATAAAACCAAAAGGGATATTCCCATCAACGCCATGGCCATACCGCGCTGTTCATCACTAGCCATTTCAACGCTGCGGGAAGCCTGTAGGTGCTGGGGCCAGCTCAAACGCATAGCAGCTACAGGGCTTTCGCAGCCATTGGTTAGATCCGTTAATACATAGCATTGGTGAAGCTTATGGGTAAACCCGGATTTACAATTTGAAATACACACCCACATTTGCGGGGGTAGCTCTTGTAACAGCTTGTTCCAAAAAGCTCGATACATTTGCCCCAGTTTCTATTTAGCTGCCATGGGCAACTCAATTGAGCTCACCACAGGCCAACAATTTGAAATTGAACGCTTTAGTCGCGCCATTGATGCCACCGCTGATTCAGAGCAATTACGCGATCTTGCAAAACAACTGCTTAAGGCATGGCATAGCCAAAAAGCGGCCACAACTTGGGTAATCAAGCAACAGTTAAATCCTTCGCTTTAAATAACTGAATAAATCAGCTTTTCAAGCTGTTTGGCCCCAAGGGATGGTTGCTATGGGGGTAGTTGGCATGGGAATGGCTGTGATGGTAGGTGTGGCTGTGCTCAGCAGTTGTTGCCGTAGCTTCCGTTTCTTGGCATGCACCTGTGCATTCCTTTTCGCATAGGGCGCAGGGTTCATTTAAGCCCTCAACGTGGTGGTGGTGGCTGTGCTGTACAGCGCCCACATCCGCCTCAAAACCGAGCACCTGGGCTCTGTATTTACACATTGAACAGTTCATATTTGCATCGCCCCTTATCACCTCAGCCAACCGCTCACGGAAGGTTTCCAGCACGAGGGGATGATCGTTCAAATAGCCCGCTTTTACAAATTGCTGGGCTGGATTATCAGCTGCAACTCGATCCGTATGTTGATAAATCCTGCTTACCAGCACACCTGAAAACAAGAAATAGGGAAACACTAAAATACGTTTAAAGCCCAGCTTCACCGCATGGCGCAAACCCGGCTCCACCAATGGGAAAGTAACACCTGAATAAACGGTTTCAGCCCAACCAAAACCAAAACCCTCCAGCAACATTCTGGTTACTTTGGCTACATTTGAATTTGCATCTGGATCGGAGGAGCCGCGCCCCACCACTACCAATAATGTGTCTTCTATGGGCGTGGGTTCAGTGGCATCGGCAGTAGCTATTGCCTCCCTGATGCGGGCAGCTGCCGCCTGAATCATTTTTAGATCAACCCCAAGTTCGCGGCCGTAGTTGATCTCCACGCCGGTGGAGGCCGCGTAGGTATTTAAAACCGATGGGATGTCATTTTTGGCATGTCCGGCGGCAAACAACATGCCGGGCAACGCCAAAATGCGATCAACGCCGCGGGCGCGCAATTTATCTAAGCCATCTTTAATGATCGGCCTGGCAAATTCCAAATAGCCATGCTCCACCGGCACCTCCGGCAGCATCAAACGCAAACCATCGGCCAACTGGGCAAACTCCTCACAGGCAAAACGATTGCGGCTGCCGTGGCCGCAAAGCATCACACCCATCCCAGGCGATGCGTTGAAATCAAGTGGTAGCAGTAGAGAACTATCGCTTGTGATGGCCGTGCTCAAAATATGGCCTTAAACAATAAAACCAGCATAAAACCACTGAATTGCACGATCACCACACAGGGGCCTGAGGGCAGGTTGGTTAACCCAGAGGCAAAAAGCCCCAGTAGCGCACAACCGCCCCCCAAAAGCGCTGAACTGAGCACATAAATAGGAAAGCGGCGGCTCAACAAACGGCCTGCACAGGCAGGGATAACCACAAAAGCGCTGATTAGCAACACCCCCACCGCTTTGATCGAAACCGCCACCACCACGGCGAGCAACACGATGAAAGCAATCCGGTGCCAATTAGCCCCAACGCCAAATGCCCCAGCAAAATCGCTATTCAGTGTTAGTAATACCTGGGCTCGCATGCTTAAAACCAAATACAGCACCGCCCCCAGCAGCAGCAGGGCAATAACGCCAAGATCAAGCCAGCCAATGCCGAGGATGTCGCCAAATAACAGTTGCTGGATGCCGCCCCGATAGGTTTCCACCAGGCTCAGGGCTACCACTGCAAAGGCTAGGGAGCTGGAATAAACAATGTTCAGCAAGGCATCGGCTGGCAACTTGCTGCGTTCCACCAACTGATTCACAAGCAATGCAAACAACACCGCGAATGGAATTAAAACCAGGGTGGGATTAATTCCGAGCAGGATGCCGATGCTCACCCCAAGCAGGGCGGAATGGCCAAGGGCATCACTAAAAAAGGAAAGCTGCCGCAAAACCGCAAAGCTACCCAGCAAACCGCCTAGCCCCCCTGTGAGCAGGCCCCCCAGCAGGGCACGCTGCATAAACGGTTGAGCGAGTATGCCAGCGCTATCAACCATGGTGCTGATGCTGATAGGCAACCACGTTTGGCCCATAGAGCTCAGCCAAACGTTGGGGATTAAGGGCATGGCTTGGCGGCCCGCTGCAGCGCAAATAACGGTTTAAACACAACACTTGATCGCAACTGCGGCGCACCATTTCCAGGTCGTGGGATACCTGCAGCACGGTCCAACCCTCCTGACGGCGTAATTGCAACAGCAATTCCTGAAATTGCTCGCTGGCGGTGGCATCAAGCCCCGCCTGCGCTTCATCCAGCAGCAGGAGTTTTCGGGGCCGCACCACACAAAAAGCCAAAAGCACCCGCTTGAGTTCGCCGCCGGATAGTTCGCTCAATAACTTCGCGCCAAGCTTGCTAGAACCGGTGCGAGCCAGGGCCACAAGCACTGCTTTGCGGCGCTTTGATCGGTTACGCCAAGGCAAGCGAGGCCCTGGGGGATCAAAACCAAAAGCAACGAATTCAGCCACACTGAGGGGGAAGCGTCCTCGGAGCGCAAAGGATTGGGGCAGATAGGCAATCTGGGATCGCACCCCATGGGGCAGTTCACCTGTAGGGCCCAAACGATGCCCCATTACAAACACCTCCCCCGTTAAACGTGGCAATAGGCCCAACAGAGCTGCCACCAAACTGGATTTGCCTGCTCCGTTCGGGCCCACTAGGGCGGTATCACTTTCACTTAGCAATTCAAAATTCACACCATCCACCACCAGCTGCCCGTCGCGACGGACGCTGAGGTTTTCAACCCGCAGAACGGAATTATCCACCAAAAGCCTTGATCAAATCAGCCACGTTGCTACGCATCACCTTGAAATAAGTAGCAGGATTTTGGGAAGCCTGCACGCTGCCGGTTTCCATTGGATCAAAAACACTAATTTTCACCCCCAGGTCTTTGGCAAGGGCATTGAAGGAACGTTCACCCTCTTGGGGTTCACTAAGCAAAGCTTTTAGTTGGCTGCGTTTCACATCAGCCGCCACCCGCATTAGATCGGCTGGGCTTGGATTTAGTTCTGGCACATCAACGAGGAAATCGGCCTTGAGTTTGTATCTAGAGGCAAAATAAGGAGCAAAATCATGGAAAGCCACAAAGGTTTTGCCTTGATAAGGATTCAATTGGTTGGTTATTTCAGCATTTAGTGTTTGCAACTTGGCTATGTAGGTTGCTGCATTGCGGCGATAGCTAGCAGCGCAACTGGGATCAGCCTTAACTAAACCGTCGCGAATATTTTCCACCTGACTAACGGCCCGCAGCGGATCAAGCCAAATATGGGGATTTACCTCACCATGGCTTGAGTGAGAGTCGCTTGAGTGAGAGTGGCCGGCATGAGCTTCCTCTGCTGGTGAATCAAGGGTGGCAATGCCACGGCTTGAATCGATAACCAGCAAATCTTTGTTATCGGCGGAAGCAATTAGCTTGCCCAGGAATCCTTCCATCCCCAAACCGTTTTTTACTAAAACTTTCGCTTGGCGCAGGGCGTTCAAATCTGCCGGTTTTGCTTGAAAATCATGGGGTCCACTATTAGGTGGGATGAGGGCTTGCACCTCAGCGCAATTACCTGCCACCGCCTTGGTAAACAAGTTAATTGGCATGAAAGTTGTAAGAACCTTGAATGGTTTTGCGCTTTCAGTTGAATTGCTACAGGCCCCGAGGCTTAAAACAATTGCTAGCAAGGCAACTGGCCGAAAATAAGCAGAAATGAAACCCATTAGCAAAGGGCAACTTGATAATGGTTCTCATTTTAACATACGCCTGGGCCTAGTTCAAAACCGTGAGCTGTTTGATATTGAGAGCCTTCACCCAGCGGGCCAGGGCATCGGTGTCGGCTTTATCTGGCAAGCAGATGCAACCCACCCCCGGCAGGCAGGTGTGGATCCCTAGGGCGCTGCGGGTGGTGGGGAAATTTGGCAGCAGATCCAACCAATAGCTGTTATCCCAGGGCTCAGGCTCACCTAAGCGGTAACTACCCGGCGGCAGCGGCGCAGCATTACCGGGGCTCCAAAAACGGTCGGCCTTTTGCTTTGCAGCAGCACCGCTGGCTGCACGCCACCTGGCCACCACCTCACCGTTGCGTTTGAGCTCTAAATACCAAAGCTGATCACCGTTAGCGTGGCGGCCGGGCACCCTCCTGAAAACCAATTCAGATGCCCCTGGCTTGAGCAGAGCAGCCGTTGGCCCCCGATCACCGGGCAGCCTGGCCAATGCCGGTAACGCCACCAACAAAAAAGCAACCATCAATAGTGATCCACGCCAACGACATGCCGCCATTGAGCCTTACCAAGCTGCACACAGATCTATTTTTAATTATTCCCGTTAAGAAGCCCGAGCAGTGATGCCAAACCAATTCAAATACGAACCGATCGAAAAATTTGGTGAGGGCCTCACCACCCGGCGCCCCTGGAACAACAAGGCCCTTGCCGCCGTTGAACTTCTAAATGGCAGAGTTGCCATGGTTGGCTTTGCCGCAGCGTTAATTGGTGAATTAGTGAGCGGTCGCGGCCCCGCCGCCCAGGTGCTATCCCTAGTGAGTTGGTATTTACAGCCATGAACCCCAAGTTAAAAGCAGTGGCCTATGTGGGCACTTGGCTGTTGATCTGGGGAACTGTTGCATCGCTTGCGGATTTAATTTTGCTTGATCGCGATATCTATGGCAGCGGCAGCCTTGGCCAAATAATCACATTTAGCTCCTACGGCGCTGCAACAGTTGTGTTGGCATTAAAATTAGCTAAACGTTTTTTAAAATCATAATTTTTAAAAATTAAAGGCTTAATTCAATATTTCCTGCCACCAGCAACATCAAACTGCGGCTTTCCATCGGTGCCGATGGCGGCCGCCAAATCGGTGGTGTTGCCGGCAGATCTTCATCGGCTGCCAAACCGGTATCAATAACCCTTTTCCAACCGCTAGGTGAATTGGGAATATCAAAATGCAAAGCTTTAAAATAAGCATTCATGCCACACCAAAGCCTCGGGCCATCAGCAGCTGTTTGCACACTCCAGGCAAATCCATGGGACCAGCTTGCCCAATCGGGCTTACCAAGCTCCACCCCATGCCATTGCCGCCAGGGGTGTTGATTATTTTCAGCTTCTTCTAAGGGCACATCTGGATTAATAAATTCACGTAATAGTTGGCGTAGGCGCAGCAGCCTTTTTGTAAAAGTGCGAAGGTTTTCCGCCTCTACATCACTATCCCAATTCATCCAACCCAAGGGATTATCTTGACACCAACAATTGTTATTTCCCCCTTGGCTGCGGTGCTGCTCGTCACCCATGAGCAGCATTGGCACCCCAGGAGATATCAGTAAAGTAGTTAACATATTACGCATTTGCCGGCTGCGTAAATTATTTATACCGCGATCTGTGCTCGGGCCTTCCACGCCATGGTTCCAGCTGTTGTTATGGGAATCGCCATCGCGGTTATCCTCTCCATTGGCTAAATTATGTTTATCGTTGTAGCTAACTAAATCATTTAATGTGAAGCCATCATGGGCGGTAATGAAATTAATACTTCTACCTGCAGGTGCCGCCTTGCCGTTAAACAAATCGGGGCTGCCGCTCAGGCGTTCAGCCATATTCCAAGCGGTATTTTCATCGCCTTTCCAAAATCTTCTTAGATCATCGCGGTAGCGGCCATTCCAGGTGCCAACCCTTTTTGCTGGAAAATCACCAAGGCGATATAAACCACCGCAATCCCATGGCTCCCCCACTAATTTCACATCGGCAAGCTCAGGGTCGGCCTCCATTTCTTCAAATAGGGGTGGATGATCAAGGGGGGTGAGATTTTCACCACGGGTTAGGGCGGCGCCGAGATCAAAACGAAAACCATCAACCCCTAATTCCAAAGCCCAACAGCGCATCGATTCCAGGATCAATTGCCTCACCAAGGGGCGATTTGCAGCAATGCTGTTACCACAGCCAGATACATCTTGATATTTGCGATCTTCTGATTGCAGGTAATAGGTTTGATCTGCAAAGCCACGCCAACTCAAGGTGGGGCCCTTATCACCACCTTCTGTGGTGTGGTTATAAACAACGTCCACTATCACCTCAAGACCTGCTTTATGGCAGGCCTCCACAAGCGAACGCACCTGAGAACGCCCCTGTTGTGCATCATTGCCAGCCACATAGGCATGGTGCGGAGCAAACCAACTCAAGGGGCTGTAGCCCCAATAATTCAAACGGCCAGCGGGGGCATCGTGGGGGTCGAAGGCCATTGGTGGCAACAGTTCCACCGTTGTAATACCCAGGCTTAATAGATAGGGAATACTTTCAATTAGGCCTAAAAATGTGCCGCAATGATTGGGGCTAGCGGGGCTTTTATCAGCTTTAGTGAAACCGCTAGGGTGCAGTTCATAGATCACCGATTGCCGCCAGGGCCGCCGCGGCCTAGGGAAACGCTGGAAATCAAAACGCTCTCTTTCCGTTACCACCGCCTTCAAACAATGAGCCGTGTTTGGCTGATCGCCAGTGGCTAGTTCTCTGTTGTAAACATCCCAACCGCTGATTGCCCGTGCGCATGGATCCAAAAGCACCTTGGCTGGATTAAAACCATGGCCTGAGCTGCACTTAGGGCCAAAAACCCGATATCCGTAACAACAACCCAACCCCACTCCTTCAACAGCCACATGCCAGTAATCACCACTGCGGTGGTTTAAATCAAGTGGGATTACTCGATAGGGCTCCGCTGAGCTGCCGTTTTCGAATAACAACAATTCCACTTTGGTGGCCTGGGGGGCCGCCACCACAAAGTTCACCCCCGCTTCTGTGCAACTGCTGCCCAAGGGCCATGGCCTCCCAATTCCGAAAGCCATCTGCCCTCTGCCATCTGCCACAGTTCCAATTTAGCCACTGGCAGCTACTTCATTCCACCCATGGGCATTAGCCAATTGCGCGCCGATCTATGGGTTTTCCCGCCAAATCGCCATAGCGCTGGCGGTAACGCCTGGCTGCTGCGCAGCAGCGGCGGCTGTTCAGTGCTGGTGGATGCCCCACTTTTAAATGAGGAAAATCAACAATTCCTTGAAAGCCAACCGCCCGGCTGGATTGTGCTTAGCCATCGCCAGGGCCATGGCCAGTGCAAACGCTGGCAGCAACTGTTGGGCTGGCCAGTGCTTTTGCAGGAACAGGAGGCCTACCTACTGCCAAATCTTGAATTAACAAATCAAACTGCCCTCCATTCATTCAGCCGCCAACACAGCATCGAACCTGGCCTAAATCTGCTCTGGACACCTGGGCCAAGCCCCGGCTCCTGCGTTCTCCACTGGAGCCAAGGCCTTAATGATGTGCTGTTTTGCGGGCGTTTGCTTTGGCCCACCGCCGCTGGTGGGGTGTGTGCCCGCCCCAGCAGCAACAATTTTCATTGGCCCCGTTTGCAACGCAGTTTGGAGCAACTACAAGCTTGGCTGCCTAGCGGTTCACCTGGGCAGATCGCTTGCGCCGCAGGGCTTGGCCCCCTGGCTGGGGCCAAGCTGGTGGAGCATGGCGCCCGGGCACTGCAGCTGAGAAGCATTGCGAATGCTGAAAATTAAGGTTGCACACTCGTTGCAGGCTCAATACGATTGCGGAGTTCACTGAATTCGTAAACACTTTTATGAACAAAGCAGATCTTGTTAATTTGGTTGCCGCCCGCACCGACCTCACCAAAACCGATGTTTCCCAGGTTGTTGATGCAGCCATCGAAACGATCGTTGATTCAGTTGTGGAAGGCAAAAAGGTTTCGATCCTTGGCTTTGGCTCCTTTGAATCCCGTGAGCGTTCCGCCCGCCAGGGTTTGAATCCTAAAACTGGCGAAAAGATCGCGATCCCAGCTAAAAAAGTGCCTGCTTTCACCGCCGGCAAACTGTTTAAAGAGCGGGTTCAAGGCTGATTCACCTGCTAGAGGCGCTCCCCGCTCATCTGAGGGGGGAGCTTTTTATTGCCCAGGCTTGCCGCAGCCAACGGCAGCGTGGTCGCTTTGCCCCCACCCCCAGTGGCCCTTTGCATCTGGGCAACCTGCACACAGCATTGCTGTCGTGGTTGTTTTGCCGTTTGCAGGGAGGGGAATGGTTATTGCGCATCGACAACCTCGACACACCCCGGGTGCAAGCCGGGGCAGAAGCGCAAATAATTGCTGATCTGGCCTGGCTTGGTTTGGCTTGGGATCCACCTATCTGGCGCCAAAGTGAACGCCGGGGTTTATACGCCAGCGTTCTTTCAGCCCTACGCCGCAGCGGTGCGCTTTACCCCTGCCGTTGCAGCAGGCGCATGTTGGCCCATCTTTCCGCACCCCATGGTGGTTGGCCCCTTTACCCGGGCACCTGCCTTGATAAACAGCACAGCTGGGGGGAAGAACAAGGCAAATTACCGAGCTGGCGCTTGCGTTTGCCCGCCACTGAATTGGAATGGCAGGAGCTGGGTAATTACCCAAATCAATTAAATGGCGCAGAGCAGGTGGGGGATGTGGTGCTGCGCCGCGCTGATGGCTATGTGGCCTATCACCTCGCAACTGCCGTAGACGAATTGTGGATGGGCATTAATACGGTTGTGAGAGGAAGCGATCTTTGGGTTTCCACAGGTCCCCAGGTGGCACTAATGCAAATGCTTGGCCAAACAGCGCCCCAGTATTTGCATCTGCCGCTGCTCTTGGATAACCAAGGCAACAAATTGGCAAAACGCGATCGGGCCCTAGGCGTAGTTAGCTGGCAGGCCCAAGGCGGTAGCGCCGCACAATTGATTGGCAAATGGGCTGCTCAAAATGGCTGGGTAGCGCCAGGCAGCAGCATTAGCGCCCAAGAATTGTTGGAAGAACTTAAAAATAAACCAAACAAAATTTCACTAAAAACCCTAAAACAGCAACTTCTTTAGAATTAATTCGGGATCAAGTGTGTGTATTCACACCATTATGGACAAAGGTTTTTTGTTTCCATGGGTCCAGCAGTAGCAGTTTCGAAAGCCACCATCACCTGTGTTTGCTGCGGCGGCAGCGGCGTGCTGCGCCAAGGCAGAGACTCCTACCGCACTTGCCTGCCCTGCCTTGGCAAAGGTTTTCAGTTGCCTAACAAGCTCAAAGCTTCGCCCGCTTTTGCCGCCAGATGAAAAAGGCTGCGGTAGCAACCACCACGGCTAAGGGTGCTGCCGTGAGAAGCAGCAGAATAACGGCGGTCCAATCGGTGTACATCGGCGTGTTGAACAACAAGTTGGGCGCATCCATCATCGGTGCTGCCTTGCTGATTTCACCAGTTCATGCGGGAGTTGTGTTCGACAACTGCAGCACTGCCAGTGATGGCAGCATCACCTGCGATACCCGTCCCACCGGCAACACCGCCACCGATGCAGTGGATGCCCAATACGGCTTAATGGATCAAGCCAGCCCGGGCTGGAATGAATTCATGCCATATCAAGGTTTCGACGACGACTTCGGCGGCAACTGGACCTAACAAACAACTTCAATTGGCCCAAGCGGCTGCCTTTGGTGGTTGAGCTGCAGCTGCCAGGTTGGTAATTGGGGTTGTTGCCACAACGGTGCAAAACATTTTTCTGCCGGTAGGTGGCCATAAAAAGCCAACACCATGGCTGCCACCTGCTTAGCTGTTAAGGCACCACCCCCATGGCGACGCTGTTTAGCCTCCGCCTGCAATCGCCAGCGCATCACCCGCCCATAACTAGGGGGGCGCAGCAATAAAAGGCCATCAAGTTGCAGCCAAATGGGTTGGTATGGCTGAAGCGTTGGCACACCTCTTGCACCCACACACCAACCCTCCAGCAAAAGCAAATCCCCAACCAAAAGGCGTTGCCCTTGGCGATCACCAGCACCAGCCGCTAGTTCCTTCACAAAACAAGGGGCCATCGCCTTGCCGTACTGGCGAAAATCAGCCAACACTTGCTTCAGTAGTGGTAGATCATGGCTGCCCGGTAAACCGCGTTGATACTGCTGTAATTGCGGCTGGGGCCAATAAAAATCATCTAGGGAAATAGTTACCAAACTCAGCCTTGTTTGCAATTGGCTTGCTAACCAACTTTTGCCACTACCCGGCGGGGCACATAAGCCCAATATTTTTTGGCCAGCAGCAGCGCGATCAACACACCATTGCTCTAACAAATCAATACTTGAAAACAACTCATCCCTCCTATTTGGGAACCATCAAAGGCATGGGATCAAGGGCAACCCAGCCATTACCTTGACGTTCACGCCATTCGAAATGTAGGTGGGGGCCACTGGCAACACCAGTTTGGCCAACCCGCCCCAATAGGGAACTGGGCTCAACCTGATCACCAGGTTTCACATCAACCGCCGAAAGATGGGCATACAAACTTTGATTCAACTCACCATGGGCCACAACTACAGTGATGCCATAGCCAGAAATTGTGTCTACTAAAACCACTCGGCCGCTTTTAACAGGTCTTATGGCTTCCCCCTCCGGTGCCATCAGATCAAGGCCAGCATGCATGCGCCAACCCTTGCGGCTTTCTGAATAGCGCCAATTAAAAGGGCTGATATCCAGGGCTGGTTGATCGAGGGGGTAAAACAACAGAGCCGTTGCTCCAGGCTGTTTTTTAAAAGCCAAGAACCCTATTGGTGGTGGTGGAGATGGCAAAACACGAAAAATTTCTTCCAGATGGGCAGGTAGTTTTGTGTTAGTGCCCAGATCAGCCACCGGAGTGCTGCTTGGAATTAATGGGGGCTTACTTTCAGATGCAAGCCCCAGGGCAAGGAGAACGCCAATTGGCAAACAAAACCAGCGAGCCAGTGATAATTTGCCAACCATGGGCAACCGCTGTTGCAACTGAACCGTTGTAGCTGCTTTAACTGATAACCACCAGGGTTTAGGCGGGGCCGCCCAGCGCTTTTTCCAAACGCTCCATCACCCGCTCCAAGGAGAAACTTGCGGCTTTTTACCTGGGGGGATAGGGGAGCAGATTGAATATCTTTGGCACGTTCATTAAACACGCTGTTCGCGGAACACAAACTTCCAATTATTATATTTTAAACCCACTAAATCACCAGCAACGGAGAAGTAGAAAAATTCAGGCGAGGGCTTTTTATCTATTTCACCAATCCAAAATAAAGCATATTATAACCAGTAGCTAATAGCAACTGCAATAACATTAATGCCATAGGGGAACAAGCACACAGGAGACCGCCAAATACGCAATAAAATCCTGGCTGTTTAAACCATCCCAGCAGATTTTTATTATCAACGCTCACCCCCAAGCTGAGTATTATCATGAAAATGTTGCTTTAACTAATATTTCTGGCAATGAGTTTATCTTCCAGTGCTACCAATCATTACTAAAACAATCGCCACAAGGCCAATCAAAGTAATCATCACCGCAGTTGCAGCCGCAAGCGAAGGCTCCTCCTTATAGGTAAATTCCTGCCGTGATAATCGCTTCAGATTTTTACGATGCACAAGGGTGGCAGACGCCATAGCCACCACACCAGTACCCACAAATGCATAGGAAATCAGTTGAACACTCCAGCCTTGATTAGCAATTGCCGTGGGGTTAGTGCTACGGATTGCAGTAACAATTTTATCTAAACCAAAACCAAAACTAATCAAAGAGAGGCAGGTGCGAATCCAAGCCAATAGGGTGCGCTCTGCCGCGTCGCGATTGCGTTGCTTTGCTAATTCATCGGTAATTGCCATAGCAGCGTAATATTTTTTGATGGTTAGGCCAGGTAACCGCAACAGGCAACCAGATTGAAATGCCTATTCAGAAAAGCAAGCGGGCGGCGGGAATCGAACCCGCATCATCAGCTTGGAAGGCTGAGGTTTTACCACTAAACTACGCCCGCGAATCAGGCAAGTTTTGCCAGATCTTCAAGCATGATAGGCGCACCGTGCGCAAATAATCCCGCTTGGGTAGCTTGATTGATCCACCGGCTTCTAAGCCAAGCCTGCTTTCGGCAGGCAGTGAGCGGCGTTTGCTTTGGAGTTATGGCCTTGGCGATGCCGGCACCGGCATGGCCGCCACCCAAATGGGCTTCTACCTGTTTGTGTTTTTCACATCAGTTGTGGGACTACCCGCCTGGATGGCAGGCAGTGTGTTGATGGTTCTCAAGCTTTGGGATGGCTTAAACGATCCATTTGTTGGTTTCCTGAGCGACCACACCAAGCACCCCCTTGGCCCTCGAATCCCTTGGCTTTTGTATGGCGCCCTGCCCCTTGGCATTTTTGTTGTCGCCAGCTGGTGGAATCCCCCAGGTGGCATCTGGATCAAATTTGCAGTGCTTGTTGCTATCGCTTTTTGCACCCAGGTTGCTTACACCTGCGTTAATTTGCCCTATTCCGCTCTGGCAGCGGAGCTAACGCCGGATATCGATCTACGCACAAGGCTTAATGCCGCCCGTTTTACCGGCTCGATCGTGGCGGGCCTCAGTGGCGTGGTGATCGCTGCCCTAGTGGGCGTGAAAGTAAATGAATGCAACGGCGGTGCAGGCCTAAATGGTGCTGCCTTCCTTGTGATGGGATTGATCACTGGTGTTGTGGTGGCCGCCGGCACTTTTGCCTGTGGCTGGGGTTTGAAACCCTTCGCTAAACACTGCCAGCAGCCCAGCGCAAAGCCAGAACCAATCAAGCAACAGCTGCTTCGCATCTGCCGCAATGGCCGCTTTTTAAAAGTGCTTGGTCTTTATTTACTGCTTTGGTGCGCATTGCAGTTGATGCAAACCGTGGCACTGCTTTATCTAAATGTGTTGATGCAGGTGCCCTCGAGCTGGAGCACCTGGATTCTGGTGCCATTTCAAATCAGTGCCCTAGTGGGCTTGCAGCTGTGGAGCTGGGTGAGCAGCCGTTGGGGACGGATTACAGCCCTGCGCACCGGCGGCCTGTTGTGGATTGCCGCCTGCGGGGTGGCAATGCTTTTAGTGCCCTTAAACGCTTCGGTGGCGCCATTGGGTTCATTTAGCAATGGCCTGAATTTTTTGATGATTGTGATCACAATCCTGGCTGTGGGCCTCGGCGGCTCCACCGCATTTTTGATTCCCTGGTCTTTATTGCCAGATGCGATCGATGCAGATCCCGAAAAACCAGCGGGGCTTTACACCGCTTGGTTGGTGGTAATCCAAAAATTTGGCATCGGCCTCAGTATTTTTGTGCTTGGCAATGTGCTCACCCTCAGTGGCTATAGGGCATGCACCAACGCCGCCCTATTGCCCCAGTCGGCCCTCACCACCATCAGGCTTTGCATGGGGATAATCCCTGCTGTGATGGTGGTACTTGGTTTGTTAGTAGTTCGCCGCTGGCCGAGGCGTGCCCACATCGATGGCTTTCAACCATGAAAATACCCAGATGGCTACAAAGGCTCGGCAGCAGTGCCCTAATCGGCGGCCAAGCCCTAGCAGCTGCCGCTCGGGGCAAGATCAACAAGAGTGAATTAATAGACAACTTTATGGAAGCTGGCCCGGGCAGTTTCCTTGTGGTTTTAATTACGGGCATAGCTTCCGGCACCGTATTCAATATTCAAGTGGCTGCTGAATTAACTAAACAAGGGGCTGGCTCAACAGTTGGCGGCATTTTGGCCCTTGGCTTAGCAAGGGAGATAGCTCCCCTACTAACCGCCACCTTGATCACAGGAAAGGTGGCCACCGCCTATGCGGCATCCTTGGGAACGATGAAAGTAACGGAACAGATTGATGCAATAACAATGCTTCGCACAGACCCGGTGGAATTTCTTGTGGTACCAAGGGTTTTAGCGTTGCTGGTTATGTCGCCAGTGCAATGTTTACTATTTTTTGGGGTTGGGCTTTGGTCGGGACAATTCAGTAGCACCTTGCTTTATCGAATTCCACCAAATGTGTTTTGGAATTCGGTGCGCACTTGGATGCAGCCCAGTGATGTGCCATCGATGTTGATTAAAGCAACCGTATTTGGTTTGATTATTTCAATTATTTCCTGTGGTTGGGGTTTAACCACAAGGGGCGGACCCAAGGAGGTGGGCACAAGCACCACAGGGGCGGTTGTGATGATTTTAGTGGTGATTGCAATCGTAGACGTGATACTTACTCAATTACTATTTGGTTAACTTATACTTTATCATTAAAAATCTACGATTTTTGTTCACAAAACGACTGAATCTAATGACTGAATCTAATGACTGAATCTAAAGTTTCCATTGTTCAAGAAATCACACCAAGCCCCTGGGTGGCCCTTGGCATGCTGCTAATCGCTGCTTGTGCTGGCCTGCTCTATTGGCCCTTGGCTTTAATTTTTGGTTTATTTGGCATTTTTTTAGCAATCCAAACATATCTATTGCGATTGCGCTTTGAGGCGGATGCCCTGCTTGTATTGCGCGCTAAAGGCACAGTTGAAATTAAACGTTTTCCCTATAAAGATTGGCAATACTGGCAGATTTTCTGGCCGCCATTTCCTGTGCTGTTTTACTTCCGTGAAGTGAACAGCATTCATTTCTTACCGATGCTTTTTAATGCGGATCAATTAACGGAACAACTCACGCAGCGGCTCGGTCCCAGCGGAAAAATTGAAACTGCGGCGTTAGCTGAAGAAGCTTCCCCTCCCCACTCAAACTAAAACGGGCAAGCTTGCCTTCTGCAGCAACAAAACCGCTGAAATTTCCTCCCCCACCAGCTGTCTGCAAACTCACCAGCTGCACCTGTGCACCCACTGCCCTACTGAGCCGTTTGCGGATCAAACGCTTGAAGGCAATCGATGCAACTGGATTCATGCCGGATCCCGCAAATTGATGAATTAGGTCTAAAGCAACAAATGGCCACAAACCGCCAAGCAATAGAATTGCTTTGGTATCCCGCAATACATAAACCCAGCTGGTGCCACACTGCCCAAAGCCACTTTCAAAGCTGTGGATGAGCCTTGGCAGCAATTGGCGCTCCAGGAGCTGCAGCAAAAACGCGCTGAGCTGCAGGCGGAACTCAACGTTTTGGAGAGCCGTAAAACCCAGCTAGAGGCTGAAATCAACAATCATTTTGTTGGTAATGCCGATGGCATAAGCCGCAGGGTGAAGGGCTTTCACGACTACCTAACCGTGGCACTGCAAGACCTTGCCCGCAGTGTGGAGCAACTGCCTCTCATACCTGAAACCGTAACGCTGCAGGCTTCACCCCTTGATCAAAGCAACTCCAGCAGCCTTGCTGCAGAGCAAGCGCCAGCCCCCAGCACTGCCATCGGTATTTTTAGTGATGATGCCGATCTGATCATCGAGCGCCTGAACACATTTAAAAACAACCCCGATTTCTCCGCCGAGCCCTGGCAACTGCGCCGCAGCCTTGATGAAAATTCAATGCAATTGCTATTGCGTTGGTTCCTCGAGCAGGGGGGCCGAGGTGCCCAACCCAGTGGCGGCAGCCGCAATCGCAATGTGCTGGTAACGGCAGCAGCCATAGCCACTTTGGGGGAGCTTTATGGCGATCGTTTTCAAACGCTTGTGCTCGCTGGCGAACCGGAAAGGCTTGGCGATTGGCGCCGAGGCTTGCAGGATTGCCTCGGCCTTACCCGCGAAGACTTTGGCCCCAATAGTGGTGTTGTGTTGTTTGAACGTCACGAGGCCCTGGTGGAAAGGGCCGACAGATTGGAGGAAAGGGGTGAGCTGCCTTTCATCGTTATTGATGCAGCTGAAACATCAGTGGCAGTTCCAATTTTGCAATTCCCCCTTTGGTTGGTATTTGCCGCTGATCCAGCCGAATTAAACAACCTCGAAGATCTGCTGTGATTACCAACTACTTACTTGTGATGCCGATTGCATATCTGCTGGGCTCAATCCCCAGCGGTTATCTGGCGGGCCGCTGGCTTAAGGGCATCGATATTCGTGAGCACGGTTCAGGTTCCACCGGCGCCACCAATGTGCTGCGTCATGTGGGTAAAACTCCAGCCTTAATAGTGTTCCTCGTGGATGTGTTCAAGGGCAGTGCAGCGGTTTTAGTGGCTAAGCAATTGCTCGGCAGCGATGCCCATGGCTGGCTGGTAACCGCAGGTTTATTAGCGCTGGCGGGGCACATCTGGCCCATCTGGCTTAAGGGCAAAGGCGGTAAAGCGGTAGCTACCGGCCTTGGCATGTTGCTGGGGCTTTTGCCGGCCGTGGGTTTCGCAAGCCTTGGGATTTTTTTGTTAGTGCTTAGTTTCAGCCGGATCGTTTCGCTTTCCAGTGTGGTGGCGGCCCTTGCCCTGCCGGCCTTGATTTGGATCGCTGGCTACAGCCAAACCACTGCTTATATGGGCCTTGGTGTGCTTGCTGCCCTTCTGGTGGTTTGGCGCCACCGCGGCAATATCAAAAGATTGTTAGCCGGCACTGAACCAAAGATTGGTAAGCGCTCTAGCCAAGCTCACAACTCCGCGCCGCCGCCTTAACAACGGCTTCCATTAAGGCCGATCGCAAACCGGCCCGCTCCAGTTCCCTCAGGCCAGCAATGGTGGTGCCACCAGGGCTACTAACCATGTCTTTGAGTTGGGCTGGATGCAAACCCTTTTGCTCCAGCAATAGGGCAGAGCCCCGCAGCATTTTGATTGCCAAATCAGTAGCTAACTGCCTTGGCAACCCAGCTGCCACTGCTCCATCAGCTAAACCCTCCACCACCAATGCTGCAAAGGCAGGTCCTGATGCAGTGAGCGCTAAAAAGGCATCCAACTGCTGCTCGGGCAGCTCCATCACCTCACCCACCAGTTCGAATAAAGCGATCACCTGAGCCCGCTGGCTAGGGCTAACATCAGCGCCAAAAGCAATGCCCACCAATCCCTGTTGCACCAGCGCAGGGGTATTGGGTACCACCCGCACCACCCCATGGCCGGGAAATGCTTTCTGCAAGCGCTCAAGGCCCACACCGGCCAGCACTGAAATCAAGAGGGGCCTAAAAGCAAGCGCATTTTGGCTGTGGGCTGGATGCTGCAAAAAATCAGCAAGCTGTTGGGGCTTGATGGCAAGCAGTTGGAGGGGTGCAGCAAGGCAGGGGCCAGGGTTGACGCCAACTTGTATGCCATAGCGCTGCTCTAATTTTTGCGCAGATGCAGCAGTTGCTACGCAACCAACCACCTGCTGCGCTTGAAACAATTTTTGCTCAAGCAAAGGCTGCAATAAAGCCTGGGCCATCTGGCCTAAACCAATGAGCCCTAATTGATAACCAGTAGTTTCAACCGTTAAGGGCATCCGTGCGGCCCCAGGCTGGGCTTGGAGCTGCGGGCTGCTCCAAGTTGGTGTCGCGGGAGATAACGCTTGGGGAGGCGGATTCCTCGGTGCTGGCGGTGGTAACGGTTACGCAGCTAGGGGCAAACAGGAAAATGCTTTCTCCTACCCGTTCCTGGTGTCCGTCGATGGCAAAGGTGCCACCTGCAACAAAATCAACGGCCCGTTGGGCTTGATCTGGCTCCATCATCGTGAGATTGATGATGATGGTTTTACGTTCGCGCAAAGCTTGAATCGCCTTGGGCATTTCATCAAAACTGCGCGGTTCCATCACGATCACCTCTGCAGCACTGGAAGAGATGCCAGGCATGCCGATCACATTCGAGCCGATGAAACTTTCACCGAGGTCAAACTGATTAGCCATTGATAGGGCACCACCGCGGGGAGCTGGTTCACCAGCATCGATGGATTCATCGTACTCAAGGTCGTCGTCGTAGTCGGAATCCAGGTAATCGTCACCCGTAACAACCGATTTCAGACGCGAGAACAATGACACCGTCTTTACCCCGTAGGACGTGATGCTCCTAGATAGCGCCCCCTGAATGCACTTGCAAGTTCTTGGTTACAGATTGCTGTTGAAATAGGCCACTGCCAAGCCGCACCAGGGTGCTGCCCGCTGCCACCGCAAGGGGCCAATCGTTGCTCATGCCCATTGAAGAACCGGGCAATTGCAGCTCTGCCGCAAGGCTGGCTCCCTGTTTAAAGATTTGGGCCAGTTCATCAGCTCCTAAATCCTGGGGCGGAATCAGCATTACCCCAACCCAATCAACGCCAGGTAGTTCCTTCAATTGCGGCCACTGCTGGCGCAATTGCTCCAACTGAAATCCACCCTTATTTGGATCTAAACGCAGCTGCACCTGGGCATAAAGCTTGGGGCTACGGCCCTCCTCAAGGGCAATGCGACTGATGCGTTTTGCTAATTCCAAACTATCAACGCTATGCAGGCAGCTAAATCTGGCCAGCACTGGCCGCACCTTATTGGTTTGCAATCTGCCAATAAAATGCCAATCGATATCAACTAAATCTGCCAATAAAGCTTGCTTTTCTTGCGCTTCCTGCAACCTACTTTCGCCAAAACTGCGTTGGCCTAGTTCATAAAGCAACCGCACAGCATCGGCGGGTTGCCCCTTGCTAACGGCCAGTAGCTGCACAGAAGCAGCCAGCTCACGCCGCAACTGCCGATAGCGCTGCGCTAATGAATCCACGCTTTAGATGAAAGTTTGATCAAACAACTTCTGCCACAGCGGTAAATCAACTGAACGATTACGTCTCTCCCTCAACAGATTTTGCTCAGCCAGATGGCGGGCATCAAGCAAAGGCATCGAGTCAAAATTAGCGCCGCGGCCGTGGAGGCTTACCCGGAAAAACATGCGCTGGGCGTAAAGCGTGGCATAAACCTCCTGGGCCTCCCCAGCCGGACACACCCGATAGAGCAAACCAAAAGTGGGATGGTTTAGGTAACGCTCAGCACTCACAGGGGCTTGCTCCGTGGAAGATCTCAGAGGCTGCCAAAACGCATTCGAAGCGCCACAAGCAACAGCAAAGCCAAAAGGCCCTTCCTATCCAACCAGATCAATGGTTTGCGGGGCACCCGCAATGCCGCTGGCGATCGCCACAGATCAGTGCGGGCCAGTAGGGCCTCAGCCCCCTGTTCCGCCCGCAGCAACACATTGGCCAGCAGCCTCTCACCAAGGGCTAACACAAGCCCCAGCAACTGTTTCCAGCCAAGCTCCCGCAGGTTCAAAGCGCGGGTAGCCAGCCCACGGATGAGATTTTGCAATTCCTCCTGCACAAGTGGCACAAATCGGAGCGCCAGCAGCAATTGAAAGCCGAGTTTTTGCACTGGCACCCCCAGGCGCTCCAAGGGCCGCAGCAGGGCACTAATCCCCCAGGCCAACTCCTCCGGTGGTGTGCTCACCAGCAACAGATTGGCGCTGTGCATCACCGTAAAAAGCAAACTTGCCGTGTTTAAACCCAACTCAGCCGAGCGTTTAGTGATGCGCAAAGGGCCCGCCTGAAAAAGCACCCAGGCTGGCGGTGCGGGCAACTTTTGCTCCACTGGGGGGGCTTGCAGCGGTAGGGGTCTTTCCTGGCCACTGGGCAAAAATGCAGCCAGTAAACCCACCGCCAGGCCTAAGGCCAATAGAACGGGCAAACTGCGTTGCCAAACCCGCAGGGCGATGCCACTGCAAAAAGTAAGCGCTAGCAAAAGCACCACTAGGGCCAAGCGCCAGCCGGGCCCCGCCAGCACTGGCGTTAGTAAAAAAGCCAAGCTCCAAAGGAACTTAAGGCGCGGATCCAGCTGCCTTAACCAGCCCCCACCAGCTACGTATTGGCCATAGGGAAGTTGCCGCAGCCAATCCATCAACGTTCAGCAGCCCTCGATTGATCCCTTTCGGCATCACGCTGTTGTTTACCCCGCCAAAACAAGCGCAGGGGAGAACCCTCATAGCCCAAACCCTCTCTGATTTGACGTTCCACATAACGGCGATAGGTATCACCAAACAACTTTGGATCGTTCACAAATAAGGTGAAACTTGGCGGCCGCACTGCCACTTGGGTGCCGTAGTAAAGCTTGCCTTGGCGGCCACCTCGGGTGGTGGGGGGCGTACGCCAACTAAGGGCTTCTTTGAGCACTTCATTTACCACTGAAGTGCTCACCCGGCGGCGATGTTGCTCCACCGCAAGGGCGGCCAATGGAAAAATGCGCTCCACCCGTTGGCCGGTGAGCGCAGATATGAACAACATTGGCGCCCATTCAAGGAAATAAAGCTTTGAGCGCAACTCCTTTTCCATGGCGGGCAGGGTGTGGCTGTCTTTGGAAATAAGGTCCCACTTATTCACTGCCACCACACAGGCTCGGCCGTCTTCTTCTATGCGGCCAGCAAGCCTTTGATCCTGCTCTGTTACCCCCTCTTCTGCATCTATCACCAAAACGCACACATCACTGCGTTCAATCGCCTTAAAGCTGCGATTGATGCCAAAAAATTCAGGGCCATAGGAAACGCTGCGACGGCGGCGAATACCTGCGGTATCAAGCAATTTCCAAGTTTTACCCTCTCGCTCAATAGTTGTGTCGATCGTGTCGCGGGTGGTGCCCCTAATGGGGCTAACGATGGCTCGATTTTCGCCGCAAATTGAATTGAGGATGCTGCTTTTACCCACATTTGGCCTACCGATAATGGCCAATTGGATCGGTTCCTCCAGGCCCTCTAATTCTTGGCTGGCAGGCAAAAAGCTGATCACCTTATCGAGTAGTTCACCGGTGCCAGCACCGTGGATGGCGGAAACCGGATAGGGCTCACCAAGGCCAAGGGTCCAGAAATCGGCTGCCATGGCGAGGCCCTGATCGGGCGACTCGCATTTATTAACTGCAAGTAGCACCGGACAATTCTGGTGACGCAACCACTCGGCGATGCTTTCATCGGCGGCGGTGAGGCCCTGTTGGCCGTCCACAATCACAACAGCAACAGCTGCTTCTGCCATGGCGAGCTTGGCTTGCTCGCGTATTTCAGGCAAAAATTCACTGTCGTCGTTAAAAACCAAGCCGCCGGTATCAACCACCTTGAAGGTGCGATCAGCCCAATAGCCTTCCTGGTATGTGCGGTCGCGGGTAACACCCGGTTGGTCGTGCACGATGGCATCTCGGCTACGGCAAAGCCGATTAACCAAGGTGGACTTACCCACATTGGGACGTCCGATGATTGCCACCACCGGCAGGGCCACGGTTGCTCTCCCCTAAATATTTCGTACCAATGACCTTACAGCCAAGCCTTAACCGCAATTTTTTAAAAGCTTTTGCCTATTGCAACAACTCGTGAAAAGTTTTCTGCAATTGATTGTGCTAACCACTGGCCTGGTCGCCCTCACACCAGCTTTCGCTGGAGACGAGTTATTGCAAGAAGCTTACCCCAGCCTGGCTGAATGGTGGAACGGAGAGGGGCTACTTGCACCGAACTCAAAGCCGAGAAAAAGCCTCAGGGAGGAAGGCCTGGAATTTGGTGGTAAGTATTACGGAGCACTATTTGGAATCCAGAATTCAGCCAATGGATCGGCTAGTCCCTGGGACGACGGAGGCCAACTTAACTTCAGCCTGAATGCAGGTAAATTACTTGATATCTCCAGCCTGGAAAAACTGAAATTCAATGTTCAGGGCCGTTGGCGGGAACCAAGTATCTATGCAGATCCTAACACCTATGTGGCTGGCAACAGCATGTTTGATCCCTCCAACTGGGCTTCAGGTACCGGTTGGCGGTTTCTTCAAGCAAACGCCGAATATATCGATAACCTCGGCACAAGTTCTCCAAATCTGCTTTGGTTAAAAGCTGGTTGGGTTCAGCCCCGCTATGAATTCGCCCTCCAACCTCTGAGCGATAAATTCCTAAATAATGCCGTAAATAGCGCAAAGGGAATTGGCGGCAATATCCCCTTTTCAAGTAGCTTTAGCACCTGGGGTGCCATGGCCCAAGTAAACCCAAATCCCGCTCTGGCATTTAAGGGGGGTGTTTTTATGGCCTATCCATCAGCTACCTCCTCTAGCAACCATGGCCTCTGGTTTGAAGGGGATGTAAATAGCAATCAAAACAGTTTGATGGCTATGCTGGAATTCACCATTCGGCCCAATTTAGACCAAGGACGTCTGCCAGGACGCCTCGCATTAGGGGGTTACAGCTACAATAATAAGACCTCTAGATCCGCAGCCAAAAGCAATGCGAATTACGGTCTTCAAACTGGTATTTATCTACAGCTAGATCAACAACTAACCCGCGAGGGTGAATCCAAACCAGGTGCTGAATTACAGGGACTTTCTAGTTTCAATATGTTGCTGCTCGCCCCTGAAGAAAACAATCAATTTCCCCTTTATTTTCATACGGGGCTTAATTACACAGGCCTAATCCCAGGTCGCGATAACGATGCCCTGGTAGCTTCTTTAGCCTATGGAGCCTATTCGCCTTACAACCCAGGGAACATGAAATCCTCCACAGTATTTATAGAGGGTGGTTATCACATAGCGCTCAATCCCTGGCTGGATCTTTATCCATTTGTGCAATGGTCGGTGCGGCCTAGCGGCAATTCAGATACGTCCAATGCCACTGTTATTGGCTTCGCCACAAACGTGAAGTTCTGAGCGTCTGTCAGCGGGATTTGTACAACACATCGAGCAAGCATCAGCTCGGATTGCTTTCAGCCCCAGAGGGCACCTGGCGACGCCAGGCCAGCAGCCAGCTGACCGCCGTGGCTCGCCGGGTGCGGCGTGGCACCAGTTCGTTCAGCTGATAGCCCTTGAAACCCAGCTCTTGTTTGAGCAATTGCTTATGGGCCGCTGGAATTGAACGGGTGAGCATCACTGTGGGGGGACGCTCACCAATGAAATCAGGGGCGATGGGGTAACCATCCCGCCATGGGAATGGAGTGCGGGGCCCCGCCGGCCAGGGCAAATCACCAGCGTCTAAGTATCCAAGCCGAATCCAAATCAATTCACATACCTGGCGATCCTCGAGCTTGTCCTCAAGGATTTCCCAGAGCAATTCATCACTGATTGATCCAGGGGATTGATCATTCATGGCAGCGGCACCTGGGGTAAGGGGGAAGTGGCATTAAGGAAACAGGCACTCTTAAATAACTGCTGCTGGCTTAATTGCTGCAGCTGGGGGCTGCCAGATCCCTGCCCAGGGAATTGCAGCAGAAACAATTGATCAAAGTCAGTGTCATCAATCGCTGGCAGACCCTGCCAGCCCAGGGCAGCGGCCAAGGCTGGCAGCCGCTGATGTTCCCAAAACAGCACCACAGAACGGCCAGCAAAGCTGGGATCTTCCAGCAGTTTTCGGGCGGCCATGGTGGAATCTTGGCGGGATCCCCAGAAGATTTTGATATTTAGACCAGTGGCTACGGCCAGGGGCACCGCTGATTGATAACTGCGGGCGTTCTGTTGATTATTAGGGTCAAGCTCAAAACTGCCGATGAACTCCACCGGCCCGAAGCAGGCGGGCAGCAATCGCCCCAGGGCAATGGCCCGCAGGAAACCTCTGGGGGAGAGGTTGTAATCGCCGCGGCTGGGATCCTTATCCCCATGGCGCAGCAGGATCACCTGCAGGGGCTGGGCCGCCAGGGGGGGCGCTAGAGCGATGCTGATAATTACGGCCCCAACCACGCAGGCAAGGGCTGCGAACGAGCTTTTTGAGATCTTTCTGGCGTCAGGCAACATGAATAAACCGGTGGGGCTCCCCTGCAAATGGTTGCACTGAACTTGTTCTCCCCAGGGCAGCCCAGCAATCCAAGGCGCCGGTTATGAACCCGGCATTGGTTTTGCAATCTCCCCTCTCCGGGGTAAGCGACCGTTGCTTTCGCTCGCTCGTGCGGCGCTGGGCTCCCGATGCCCTGCTGTTCACTGAAATGGTGAATGCCACCAGCCTGGAAATGGGCCACGGCCGCTACAAAGTAGAAGAACTGGCAAATGAACCAGGCCCCGTTGGGGTGCAGTTGTTTGATCATCGCCCCACTGCCTTAGCGGAGGCTGCCCGTCGGGCGGAAGCAAGTGGTGCGGTGTTAATCGATATCAATATGGGTTGCCCCGTGCGCAAAATCGCCCGCAAGGGTGGCGGCAGCGCCTTAATTCGCAGCCCTGAATTAGCAGCCCAAATAGTGGAAGCTGTTGCCAAAGCAGTTCAGGTGCCCGTAACCGTTAAAACCAGGTTGGGGTGGTGCGGTAATTCAGCTAACCCAATTGGTTTTGCCTTACTGCTTCAAGAGGCGGGTGCCCAAAGGCTTTGTTTACATGGCCGCACCCGGGAGCAAGGCTTTAAGGGCAAAGCCGATTGGCTAGCGATCGCAGCTGTAAGGCAGCAGCTGCGCATACCAGTAATTGCCAATGGCGACATCACAAGCCCAAGTGATGCCAAACGCTGCCTTGAAATCACCGGTGCTGCTGGGGTGATGGTAGGTAGGGCCAGCATGGGGGCGCCATGGCTGGTGGGCCGTTTGCAGGCAACGCTCAATGGTGAGCCTGATCCTGGTGAACCCAGCAGCCAAGAGCGTTTGGCCTTAGCTGGCGAACATTTGCAAATGCTTATTAGTGAATGGGGCGACCACGGGCTGATGATCGCCCGCAAACACTTGGGCTGGACCTGCCACGGTTTCAGTGGCGCTGCGCAGTTGCGCCAAGCCTTGATGCGCGCCCCCACGGCAATGGCAGCCCAAAACTTGTTAAACCAGGCACAAGCAAATTTTGCTTCCACCTAGGGAAAGCATTAGGAAAACTATTAATGGATGTTGTTATCTGGCTGGCACTACTTTGGCCAATTCTGCTAAGCCGGGTGCCAGAGGAGAAACGTCCCCTCTGGATGCGCCGCAGTTTATTGCTGCTTCTTTCCCTACTCAGCTTGCGATATCTTCACTGGCGATGCACAGAAAGCCTCAACCTTGAAAGCTCAACCTCTACTTTTTTAAGCCTGTTGCTCTTAACAGCAGAAGCATGGCTGCTAATAAGTGGGCTTGTGCCTATTTTGCTCTCGTGGAAACCCTATGGAGATGGCAGGCTTGCTGCAATTAAGGCAGAAGCTCAATGGGAAGCGAGCGATTGGCGTCCCTGGGTAGACGTATTGATACCCACCTGCGGCGAGCCATTACAGGTATTAGAGCGCTGCCTTCAAGGTTGCAATCAGCTCATATATAAAAATCGAACTCTATGGGTTTTGGATGATGCTGGGCGAGCGGAAGTTAAAGAATTAGCAGCACAATATGGCTGTTGTTATCAGTACCGCGGTGGTTGCTCAGGGGCAAAGGCGGGGAACCTTAATGCAGGTTTAGCTAATGCAACTGGCGAACTGGTGGCAGTTTTTGATGCAGATTTCATCCCGCAAAAACATTTTCTCAACCGTTGCATTGGTTTATTACTAGAGCCCAATGTTGGCCTTGTGCAAACTCCCCAATGTTTTTTCAATGCCGATCCAATAATGAGGAACCTTGGCTTAGAAGCTTGGCTGCTTCCTGATGAAGAAAGCTTTTACCGCTGGATTGAACCAGTGCGTAGTGCATGGGGTGCAGTGGTTTGCGCAGGCACTTCATTTGTGGCACGCCGCAGCGCCCTTGATGATGTGGGCGGATTTATCGAAAATGCGATTTCAGAGGATTTTGTTACCGGCACCGCCCTCACAGCAAAAGGCTGGCGACTGCTTTATACAGCCGAAAAGCTAAGCGCTGGCTTAGCCGCTGAAACAATGTTGGACTTCGTGCGGCAACGCCAACGCTGGGCAGCCGGCACAATTCAAGCGCTTCGATTACCCCAAGGGCCCTTACGAGTTAAGGGCTTAAGCGTGAAGCAACGGCTAGTTTATTTAGAAGGAGCCTTGCATTGGTTTAACACTATTCCAAGATTAGTATTATTACTTATGCCCTTGAGCATAGGTTTACTTGGAGTGCTGCCTGTGCATTTCACAACAGCAGCACTTCTTACTAATCTTTTGCCGCTGTGGTTAGCATTTTTATTGAGTGTGGGCTGGTTAAATCGCGGCAGCCGCCATGCTTTACTAGCAGAATTGCCAGGTTGGGTTCTTGCTATTCCCTTGGCAAGCACTGTTTTACTTAGCCTGGTAGGGAAAATATTACCTTTTCGAATTACACCAAAACACAGGGTGCGGGAAAAGGGAGGTATCGCAATGGAACTAGCAATGCCGCTGCTTGTGTTGATGCTATTGAACGGAATAAATCTTTTGGCAACTATCAGCACCCTAAACATAAGAACAGATGAGGGTTCAGGTTTAGGTTTATTTTGGGCAAGCTTAAATTTGCTTGGCCTGTTGGTGGCATTAAGGGTGTGCTGGGATCGCCCCTGCCCCGACCCCACACCCTGGTTCAAGATTCATATGGAAGGTTATTTATTGAATCCAGCTGGCAAAAAATTTCAAGTTGAAATCGATGCAATTAGCGAAAAGGGTGCAGATTTACGTTGTAAGTTCGCTTGGCCCCAAGGCCCTGGCTGGAAGTTAATGCTAGATGATGAAACCTCTGGAACAAAATTGCCAATGGCAATCCCCCTTGGCTTTATAACTCCAGGCTCAACTTTAAGTGTTAACTGGCTTGCAAATAACCTGGAAGAGGTAAAGGACCTAAAGAACTGGTTGTTCAGCCGACCTAAAGCTTGGCCGGATCGGCAGGCAGCGCCTGAATGGAAAACATTTTTCATATTATTAAGCCGCCTAGCCTGGTTTCCAAAAACTCCCAAAGCGGGCAGTAGAAGTTTAATACCCCAGCAGATCACGGGTGCCGCTGATTGCCTGCACAGCTAAAAGTATCGCCACTAAAACATTACTAGTTACATGCAATCTGCGCATACGAATTGAACTATGGATTTCTGGCCTTGCCGCCAATGAGAAAAGTAATAAGCCTGTTAGTAATACACCGCTCCAATAATGGGAGCCCCAAAAAGCAGCACTAAATGGGTTATCGCTAAGGCGCCAAATTTCTGGCTCACTGCCAAGGCCAAGCACACCAGCCCAGCTGAGCAACGCAAAAATTGCCCGTAATGGGGAGCGCTTTACCTGCGCAAGCGCCAATACTGAGCCAAAGCTGCCTGCTGCCACCAATAGCAGCAGAGCCAACCGTTGCAGGCCACCGC
>Ga0214917_10001371_pt1 | contig 31242 bp, 33 predicted proteins | sample LL_1208_BB_MetaG_FD_177983 | JGI IMG/M metagenome (GOLD analysis project Ga0214917, IMG submission 177983) | Freshwater microbial communities from Lake Lanier, Atlanta, Georgia, United States - LL_1208_BB | ecosystem: Environmental > Aquatic > Freshwater > Lake | place: USA: Georgia | collected... | reverse complement strand
CGATCTGTCTTAGCATAACTTCCTCCAATAGATCTCTGGCTCTTGATTTTGACAAATTCAGGTCGGGATAGTGTCTTTCAATGACATAATCCATTAGAAAAGATGATTCTTTGGGCACAAAACGATGAGCAAACTCAAAAGTACCCACTCTGATATGAGAAGAGGCTATTCTCGTTAATACAGCTCCCTCATGAACTTCCTCTCTGTAAACTTTGGCGCCTGTTTTAACCACGGCCAAACTTCTTGTTGTGGGTATTTTCAATCCTGCCATAGCTTCACTTATCAGGTATTCTCTAAGCATAGCCCGCATAGTGGCACGTCCGTCGCCTCCTCTGGAAAAGGCTGTTTGCCCTGAACCCTTCAACTGTATATCAAACCGAATTCCCTTCTTTGTGATTTGTTCCCCAAGTAAAATTGCCCGTCCATCTCCAAGCATGGTAAAATTTCCAAATTGGTGGCCAGCGTAGGCTTGCGCAATTGGCATTGAGCCGGGAATTAATTTGTTGCCTGAAAAAAAAGCAGCTGCTTCCTCCATGTCCTTGTTGCCTGGGGACAAATCCAATTCCCTGGCTAGATTGTCATTGAATAACAAAACAGAAGGATTAGGAACAGGCGTAGGATTGGTTGGAATAAAAAAATCCTTAGGTAGTCTTTTGCAGTAGCTATGATCGAAATGAAAATTCATTTTTTTTTCATATTAATGATTTAAAAGACCTTTTTGTTTCTGGGAGTCTTTCGTAAAATAAGTATTCTTCGTATTTTAAAAAGGGTAGAACAAATTTTTTCAGTTAATTTTATCTTCACTTTTTAAACATAGTTGAATCATTTTGAGCCAAAATAAAACAAATCACTACAAAATAACGACCTTAACAGGTCTTGCCATCGTTCTGGCCAATATGATTGGAACTGGTGCTTTCACCAGTCTTGGTTTTCAGGTTAAAAGCCTGCATCAGACCAGTACCATTCTGACGCTATGGATATTGGGTGGTGTCATTGCTTTATCGGGTGCTTTCAGCTATGCCGAGGTAGGTTCCAGAATCAAGAAATCGGGCGGAGAATATGCTTTTCTGTCTCAATTGTATAACCCTCTCATTGGTTATTTATCTGGTTGGATATCATTAACGGTAGGATTTACAGCACCGATAGCCCTTTCTGCAATGGCCTTAATTACCTATTTTCCCTATTTAAGTGTAAATCCAAGATGGGCATCTATCGCAGTTATTGGCATCATTACATTCATTCATACCAGGAATTTAAAAATAAGTTCCCTTTTTCAAAATTCAAGCACGGTAATAAAATTACTATTGATTTTATTCCTCATTGTTATGGGTGCTTTTTTGCCTGGTGTAACATCTGCATCAAATACAACCGACGTTTCTTATTTAACAGAACTCATCTCTCCTGCTTTTGCCATTGCCCTTATCTATGTCGTTTATTCTTATTCTGGTTGGAATGCAGCAGCCTATATTACCAATGAATTTGAGAACCCTGCAAAATCCTTACCCATCGTTCTTATTGGGGGCACTGTTATCGTTACCATTTTGTATTCATTTCTTCAGCTAATATTTTTAAAACATTTGACTTTAGGAGAAATGGAGGGGCAATTAAATGTGGCTGCTTTGGCTGCTCAAAAAATGTTTGGTAAATCTGCAGGAAATCTTTTTGGCCTGGCTATTTCTATTTCTCTTATTTCAAGTGTCAGTGCAATGGTCTGGGTTGGTGCGAGAATAACTGCCAGTATGGCTAATGACCATACTTTCCTTTTCTTATTTAAAATGCAGTCGAATCAATTGCCTGTCAGAGCTTTATGGCTACAATTTGGTATCAGTAGCTTGTTGATCCTATCAGGTACCTTCGAACAAATATTGGTTTATTGTGGTATTCTAATTTCTCTTTCGTCGATGCTGGTTGTCATAGGTATTTATAAAATAAGGGAACAACATCCTGATGCAGAGGGTAGTGGATTTAAAAGTCCCTGGTATCCATTTTTTCAAATTATTTTTGTGTTGTTAACCGTTTGGATGATTATTTTTACGCTGTATAACAAACCATGGGAATCGCTGGCTGGGATAATTAATCTGCTTATTGGCATAGCTACTTTTTATTGGGGACATTTCAAAATAAAATAATTTCACCCATGACAAAGGATATTGAAACGTATTTTTTAGAGGGTTGCGGCCGTTGTTCTTTGGGTGGAACGCCTGATTGTAAGGTTCATACTTGGGCAAAAGAGTTGAAACTATTAAGAGACATCGTTTTGGAATGTGGACTCACCGAAGAGGTAAAGTGGGGTCAACCTTGTTATACTCACCAAAATCATAATGTTCTGATCATTAGTGCATATAAAGAATGTTGCATTATCAGTTTTTTTAAAGGAGCCTTGTTAACCGATCCACATAAATTATTGGTTTCACAAGGGGAAAATGTACAGGGCGGCCGCATCATTAAATTTACGCATCCCAGCCAAGTTTTAGCCATCGAAGCTACGCTAAAGGAATATATATTTGAAGCGGTTGAAATAGAAAATGCCGGATTGAGGATTGAGCTGAAAAAAACATCTGATTACCCCGTCCCTGCTGAACTCAAACAGAAATTCGAGGAAAATGAAGCCTTTAAAGAAGCTTTTTACGCATTGACTCCTGGAAGACAAAGAGGATACCTCCTTCATTTCGCAGCACCAAAACAATCGAAAACAAGGGAGTCCAGGATAGAGAAATGTTTACCTGATATCTTCAAAGGTAAAGGTATTCATGACTAAATGCTTGCGTCATTACTACTTTGAATGCAGGTTATTGAACATAAAGCAAATATTTTTCCTCAAAATAAGCTTCCTTAAAATAGTTACTTAACGGGTGTTTCTCTGTGATTAAATGTCGGGGTAATTCTTTTATCTCACCACTTAATTGTCCCCCTTTTAAAGCAAATAATCCATTGGGAACAGCATGAATACTCTCTTTTTTTATCAAATGCATACACCATTCAGCCAACTGACTAAGTGGTGCAACCGCCCTGCTTACCACAAAATCGACTTTTGTTTTACTTTCCTCGGCACGACCGTGAATAGCAGTAACATTGTCCAGTCCCAATGCATCGGCCACTGCTTGAACTACTTGAATCTTTTTTCCCGTGCCATCCATTAAAATAAACTGAGTATCTGGAAAAAAAATAGCTAACGGGATCCCTGGAAATCCACCACCGGTGCCAAGATCCAGCACCTTTGCCGATGGTTTAAAATTTATGTATTTTGCAATAGCCAGTGAATGTAAAACATGGTGAGTCATAATTTCTGTAATATCCTTTCTTGAAATAACATTAATTTTACTGTTCCAATCACAATATAAATCAGGAAGTTGCGAAAATTGCATCTTTTGATTTTCTGTAAGTCTTGGAAAATATTTTATAATTACTTCCATGTTTATATCTGTCATTTTCAATATTTAACGCGAAATTACTATCTTCCATCCATACTTTGTCCATATTTAAAAGAACTATTGATGATGCCAGTTATTTCCTCCCTTCCTGAAAATAATCAACTGAATGATTTACTTATTAATCTTAAAGATTTTTTAAAAAAAGAAATTATTCCTCATGAGCAAAAATGGCTGAAAATGCCCTGGACAGATGTTGAAAAAGAAATTAGAACCCATAGAGATTTCCTTAAAGAAATAGGCGCCTGGAATCCCTATCTTTCAAAGCATCACGGTGGTCCTGGTTACTCCCTATCCGAGGTTGCTCAAATTAGTGAGGTGCTGGGAGGATCATTTTTTGGACATTTCGCTTGTAATTGTCAGGCTCCAGATGCTGGAAACATTGAACTTTTGCTTCAGTATGCCAATGATGAGCAGAAAGAAAAATACTTATTTCCTTTGTTAAATGGAGAAATTCGCTCCTGCTTTTCAATGACTGAGCCCGAAAACGCAGGTTCAAATCCTGTATTATTAAATACGATGGCAAACAAGGAAAAGGATCATTACTTCATAAATGGCAGAAAATGGTTCACCACCGCCGCCGATGGATCTTCTTTTGCTATCGTAATGGCAGTTACTGATCCTAAAGCGGAAAATCCTTATCAACAAGCCAGTATGTTATTAACTCCAACCAATACACCGGGTTTTAATCTTGTTAGAAATATCCCTATCATGGGACATGCTGGAACTGGTTGGGCAAGTCACAGTGAAATCATTTATGATAACGTAAAAATACCGGAAAGCAATTTAATAGGCCCTGAAAACCAAGGTTTTAAATTAGCACAGGAGAGGCTTGGACCAGGAAGAATACACCATTGTATGCGCTGGATAGGCATTTGTGAAAGGGCTTTTGACCTTATGTGCCACCGCGCCGCTACGCGAAAAACGGGTGTTAAATCATTCCTTGGAGAAAAACAGATGGTTCAGGAAATGATTGCAGATAGCAGAGCTGAAATAAATGCAGCTCGTTTAATGGTTCTTCATGCGGCTGAAAAAATGGATAACTTTGGTCAAAAAGATGCTGCTTTAGAAATTTCAACCATTAAATTTTTTGTAGCAGATATTTTACATAAAGTGCTTGATCGTGCTATTCAGATACATGGAGCACTGGGAGTTACTGACGATACCATTCTGGCCTTGTACTACAGAGAGGAAAGAGGAGCAAGAATCTATGACGGTCCCGATGAAGTGCATAAGGCTTCACTCGCTCGGAAAATATTACAACAATATGGTTTAAAGGTACATAATGATTAGTTTTTTATGGCTGATATATTAAATAATCCAAGAAAAGGAGAAGAATTACCTGTTCCTGAACTACTTTACTATCTGAAAAATATTCTTCCAGAAATTCAGATTATACATCATATCAAACAATTTCAAGGTGGATATTCCAATTTAACCTACCTTTTAGAAACGAATGCCGGCGCAATCGTACTTCGTAGGCCTCCAATTGGAGCAAATATTCGAAGTGCCCATGATATGTCACGAGAATTTAAGGTGCTTTCCTCTCTTTTTCCTTTATTTCCAAAAATACCAAAACCCTTACACCTTTGCTCTGAGGTTGATTTAATGGGTACACCCTTCTATTTGATGGAAAAAGTAGAGGGACTTATTCTTCGAAATTCTCCGCCTCCCTCCCTTAATTTAGCTAAAGAAACCATGTCGGCACTTTCGGCTTCTTTCGTTAAGAATCTGGTCGATTTACATGCTATCGATTGTTCTCAACCCAATATAGCCGCCTTGGGTAAACCAGAAGGTTACGTGGAAAGACAAGTTTCAGGATGGATAGAACGTTACCGAAATGCAGAAACATTTACAGCCCCAGGTATGGATTTTTTAATGGAATACCTGCCTTCTGCAATGCCTTCAACCCATGATATTTCCATCATACATAATGATTACAAATATGATAATCTGGTCCTCAATGAATCCAACCCCGCTGAAATATTAGCTGTTTTAGACTGGGAAATGTGTACGATTGGTGATCCTTTAATGGATTTAGGTACTTCTTTAGCTTATTGGTTCGAAGCTTCTGAAATGAATTCCTTAGTAAAAAGTTTTGCTAACTTAACCTGGCTACCAGGTAATAAATCAAGAGAGGAAATATGGCAGTATTATGGTCAGTTAAGTGGCAGAAATATTTCTGACCGTTCATTTTATTTCGCCTTTGGATGCTTTAAAGTAGGGACCATTATTCAACAAATTTATGCCCGATATGCCAAAGGAATTACTAATGATCCTCGTTTCGCACATTTAGACAAATTAGTTCTAACCTTTGGTGAAAGAGGAAAAAAGTCTGTTAAGTCCTTATAGTAACCCTATAAATCACGCTTTTACAAAATGTTATGATGCCAAATATCAAAAATGATATCTTTGCGTTTTTTAAAGTGATTTTGGAATTAAACAAGAATGGAGCGAACGATTTATAAGAAAGGTAAGGGATTCAACAAACTTTGCATCATCTTAACCCTTCTTCCTCTTTTTTTAATCTCCGGGCTGGCACAAGGTGATTTGGAAGTTAAAAAGAAATATATTGAACAATATAAATGGATTGCCCTCAAAGAAATGGAACTGACAGGCATCCCAGCATCTATAAAACTTGCCCAAGGTTTATTGGAGTCAAATGCCGGATTTAGCAAGCTCGCTACAGAAGCAAACAATCATTTTGGTATGAAATGTCATAATGACTGGAATGGATTAACCTACTATAAAATAGATGATGATAAAGATGCAAATGGAAATTTAATCCCTTCCTGTTTTCGAAAATTTTCATCGCCAGAGGAAAGCTATCACGCTCATTCTCTATGGCTTACCCAAAGATCAAGATACAGTAGCCTCTTTACGCTGGAACCAGATGATTACAAAAGCTGGGCTCATGGACTTAAAAAAGCAGGTTATGCTACAGATCCCGGTTACGGGGATAAACTCATTTCAATTATTGAAAAATTTGAACTTTATAAAATTCAGCCTGAACCAAAACCGAAAGTACTTAACACGATAGTAAAATCTGAAACAAATAATGATAAAAAAGATGCATTATTTAAAAAAGAATCGGTAAAAACGACAGCCGTTACAGATAATTCCCAGTCAGGAGTATGGATAATGAACGAAGTTCGGTTTATTTATGCAAAACAAGGAATGAGTCTTTCTGAAATATCCAAAATCTATGATATTCCTTACAAAAAAATTCTAAAATATAACGGGGCGCTGTCAAGTAAAACCATAGAAAAAATTAAGGGTAACCAACAAATTTTCCTTGAAGCAAAAAGAAAAAAATTTCACGGAGTTCAAAAATGGCATATTGTCCAAGAAGGTGAATCACTCCAAAGTATTGCTGATTATTATGCCATTCAAACGAATCTACTGCGCAAAAGGAACAGACTTTTCGAACAAGAAGAACCAACGATTGGGTCAAAGTTAAAATTGAGTGGAAAAAAAATTATAATTAATTCGATCCTTAAATGACTTCTGTTCATAAGACCCTATTATTCCATTTTTATTATATTTACCTTGTATCTTCTTTCCTTTAACCATAATAAAGATGCTACTTATGAGAAATCTTACCCTTTTGTTTCTTTTGTTACTTTTCTCAATGGCCATTCATGCACAAAGTTCAGCTTTTGGATTTAAAGGGGGTGGATTAATGGGCTTACAACGATGGGATAATAGTTTTCAAACTGAACCTCTTTTTCGCTATCAGGGAAGTTTATTCATAGAATCCTACGAGGAAGACAGCCCTTTTTCCTTGTTTGCACAAGCTGGATTCCATATAAAAGGTAGTTCTTTGCGAACTTATTCTACCGTTTTTGTTAGACCTGATGGTACCCAGCAAACTTTACCCAGCCAGTTCACCCCGCTGGAGTTCAGAAATTTATCGCTTCTTATTGGTGCAAAACAAAGAGTTGGCAGCGGTTTCATGGGCGGTCAGCCTTATTATATGTTTGGAGTTCGCGGTGATTACACAGTTAATACTAAATTTGGATTTGGAGATCCTTCCATCAATCCTTTTTATTCCTATATCTATCCCTTTGAAGGTTTTGTTAGAAAATTTAATTATGGCTTTTCTGTCGGTGGCGGAATGGAACTGCCCTTTACTAAATTAATTGGTATGATTGTCGAACTATCTGTTAATCCTGATCTTTCTCAACAATATAATCAACCAGCAATACCCAATATCCGAAATCCAAATCCTTATGGATCATCTTCCTTAATTACTATTCCCGAAAGAAAAATAGCTAATATAACTATTGAACTATCTGTTGGATTTCGTTTTATACATAAAGTTATATTAATCGATTAAATGTGCTTCAAGGAGATTACAATTAACTATTTATGTTATTACAATCAACATTGCTAGAAAAATATTACGGTAAAAGACCGGTTGTTAAAGAGGTTTCCATCAAAGTTAACAGAGGTGAAATTGTTGGCTTACTTGGTCCAAATGGTGCTGGAAAAACAACTACCTTTTATATGCTTGTTGGTTTTATAAGACCTGATGCAGGTCAGGTATTTTTAGGAGAAGATGAAATCACGACGCTGCCTATGTACCGCAGGGCTCAAAAAGGAATTAGTTACCTACCTCAGGAAGCCTCTATTTTTCGAAAACTAAGTGTTGAGGACAATATCAAAGCGATTCTTGAAATGACTTCACTTTCCTCACATTTGCAGAATGAAAAATTAGAAAACCTTCTTGATGAATTTGGATTAACTAAAATTAGAAAAAACCGTGGCGATACCTTGTCGGGTGGTGAACGTCGCCGGACTGAAATTGCTCGGGCCCTTGCCGTAGATCCCTATTTTATTTTGCTTGATGAACCCTTTGCAGGAATTGACCCTATTGCCGTAGAAGATATTCAGGGAATTGTCGCCCGTTTGAAAACAAAAAATATTGGCATACTTATTACCGATCATAATGTCCAGGAAACTCTTTCCATAACTGACCGGGCATATCTTATGTTTGAAGGAAGTATTTTAAAAGCAGGAACAGCTCAGGAACTGGCTGATGATGAAATGGTCAGGAAGGTTTATCTTGGAAGAAATTTTGAACTTAGGAAAAAACTCAATCCCGATTTAATGAATCCATGAAACCCTCATTTCTATCAATATTTACAAGGCTTTTCTACTTTAAATACCTGATCTTCATATGGATCTTTATCTACACTAATTCTTGCGCTGAACCTCCACCTTTAAAACTTACCTCAACGCAAAGATCCGAAGTTGACACCCTGTATCTAAGAATTGTAAATCCTATGGGAAAACAGCTAGACTCAATCTGTGAAGCAAACAGAACAAGGAAAATTCAATCTTTAATTGATTCCATGCGAAATGTCCGTCTTTCAGAAGAAGAAAAATTAAGGTTAAAGTATTTGCAGTATGAAAAAAAATAACCTCATTAATGTTTTATTCTTGTCTTTCTTATTACTTTCCATTTCAAGCTGCTTGAACAATGAAGAATATTCCCCTGAAGAAATTCAGCAACTAATTCAAAATGAAGTGGACAAAAGAGTTGAAGAATATGTTTCCATTCGAAAATCTCAATGTGAAGAGAGCTTGCTGACGGAAGCTACCCGTTTACTAGATTCTATTTTAATTGCTGAAGCAAGGGAAATGAGAGATACCCTTTTTCAACCCGTTAAGCCCGAAAGACCCGAAACACCAGCTTTTAAAAAACTAGATAAAGATATTCCCCTTAAACCTCTTTTTGAAAAGAGCGATTCCCTTTCTAATAATCAACGATTTTAGTTGTTTGCACTGTTAGAAAAATTCTGCATTTTTGTAAACTATTTTTTAAAACAACCGTGTTTATTATGCAAAATATTGATATTGAAGCGATTAATGCACAAATCCGTATTGACAGCGCCTTTTTAGAAGATTTAAAAAAAGAAACCCAAAAGGTTATCGTTGGTCAGGAAAAAATGCTTGACCGATTACTTCTGGGTCTTTTAACAAATGGACATGTTTTGTTGGAGGGTTTACCTGGTTTAGCTAAAACCATGGCTATAAAGTCATTATCAAAAGCAATTAATGCCCGATTCAGCCGTATTCAGTTTACACCCGACTTATTACCCGCTGATATTATTGGAACGATGATTTATAATCCCAGCCTTAATGAATTTACAGTTAGAAAAGGCCCTGTTTTTGCCAACTTTATTCTTACCGATGAAATAAACAGAGCGCCAGCCAAAGTTCAAAGTGCTTTATTGGAAGCCATGCAGGAAAAACAGGTGACTATCGGGAGTGAAACTTTTTTGCTCGATGAACCTTTTCTCGTTCTCGCAACTCAAAATCCAATTGAACAAGAGGGAACCTATCCCTTACCTGAAGCTCAGGTAGATCGATTTATGCTTAAAGTAAAAATTGGTTATCCTTCCATCTCAGAAGAAAAGGAAATTATTAGACGCAGTTTGCTTGATGAAAATCCAGAAAATACAATTCGTGCTGTTGTACAGCCCGAAGATATATTAAGAGCCCGACAGTCTGTCAAGAAAATTTACATGGATGAAAAAATTGAAAGATATATTCTGGATATTGTTTTTGCCACCCGGTTTCCAGAAAATTATGGTTTGGGAGAATTGTCAAATCTCATCCAATATGGTGCATCACCCCGTGCAAGTGTAAATCTGGCCATAGCTGGTAAAGCAAATGCCTTTCTGCATAGACGTGGTTTTGTCATTCCTGAGGACATTCGGCAGATTTGTCCTGACATTTTAAGGCATCGTATCGGTTTAACCTACGAAGCTGAAGCTGAAAATATGACCCAGGAAGATATAATTACCAAAATTCTCAACAAAATAGAAGTACCTTAATTTATCCCTTCTATGGAAACTGCAGAATTGCTTAAGAAAGTTCGGCGAATCGAATTAAAAATTAAATCCCTGAGTAAAAATATTTTCTCAGGAGAATACCATAGTGCTTTTAAAGGCAGAGGAATGTCATTTAGTGAAGTTCGCAGTTATCAATATGGGGATGATGTCAGAAATATCGATTGGAATGTAACCGCCAGGGCAAATGAACCTTTTGTAAAAATTTTCGAAGAGGAAAGGGAACTCACCCTTATGATTTTAGTTGATGTAAGTGGTTCCTCCTCCTTTGGAAGCAAAAATCAACGTAAATCAGAGGTTTTTACTGAAATTTGTGCTATGCTCGCCTTTTCTGCCAGCCAAAATAACGATAAAGTGGGGGTCATTCTATTTTCAGATAAAATAGAAAAATTTATTCCCCCAAAAAAGGGCAAACAACATATTCTTAGAATAATTCGGGAACTATTAGATTTTACCCCCAATAATTCGGGTACAGATATTGGTTTTGCCCTTCAATACCTTTCTAATATACTTAAGAAAAAAGCAATTTGCTTTGTTTTAAGTGATTTTCAAGCCGATAACTATGATACAGCGCTAAAAATCGCTTCCAGAAAACATGATATTATTGGATTTAGGGTTGCAGATCCGCTGGAGGCCGAACTTCCCGCTGTGGGGCTGTTGCGCGTAAAAGACCCAGAAACTGGAGAAACAGGATGGATTGACACACACGACAGGGAAACTATGAGAACTTATAAACTTAAATTCCAAAAAAATAAAGATGCTTTTTATCGCCATTTCAAAAAAAGTAAAACAGGAGTAATAGATATCGGAATAGAAGAATCCTATGTTCTTGCTCTCTTACAATTTTTCAAAAAAAGAGCCTCTTGATGAAAACTAAACTCCTCACTTATTTCATTGGTTCCTCGTTTTTCTTCACTTTTAATCTGTTAGCTCAACAGTCTATTTCTATTTCGGCTGCCAAACAACAATTAATCATCGGCGACCCTCTTTCTGTTGTTATAAATGCAACTTACAAATCATCCCAAATTCGTCCTTTTCCCACCTTCAACAGATTAGTTGGAGAACAGCCATTCGAATTGTTAAAAAACCTTTCAACAGATACGATATCCCTTGGCAATGGAAACATACAAATTATTAATGAACTGCTTTTAACTTCTTTTGAGCCGGGAGAATATACTTTAGGCCCAATAAAACTTTTAGCCCCAGGAGAAGCAAAAACATCAGACACTGTTTCCTCAAATATTCTTCGGATAAAAGTTTTACCCTTGCCCTTGAAAAAAGATTCAACTGAAATAAAACCAATAAGGGATATCTGGGAAGAAAATAAAAACTGGCAAGATTGGCTTCCTCTTGTTTATGTTTTAACTGGCATTTTATTTTTAGTTTTATTTCTTTTATGGATTAAAAAGAGAAAGAAAAACAAGGTCCCAATTCAAGAAGCAACCCTTAAAAAAGTCTCTCCAGCCCAGGAGGCCCTGGAAAAGATGGAATGGTTGTCTAGGCAAAATTTCCTTCCTGAGAAAGATTTTGTCAACTTTCACTATGAACTAGGTATCATTTTCAGATCTTTCCTCGAAAAGCAATTTGAAGTGAATGTTTTAGATTTAACCACCTCTGAAGTATTAGAAAAAATCCAAAATTTACCTGTTCATTCTCATCTTCCATCAGATCTGATTCATTGGATGAAAACAGCAGATTTCATAAAATTTGCCAAATTGGAACCTTCCTTTTCTTTCCACGAAGAGGCCTTTTTACAAGTGAGACAATTTATTACTAAGTTCCTCCCTGAGGAAAGTTCAATTAAAACTGAAAATAATTAATTAAATGTTTCATTATGATTGAACTCATCAAAGAATTATCGTTTAAAAATCCTTATTTTTTGCTCCTTTGGGCTATAATTCCGCTTATTTATTTTATCCTTAAAAGGTACTATCTTTTAAATACAGAAAATATCAATTTACCTGAAGGTAGTATTTTATTTAAGTGGAAAAAAAACTGGCGCATAAATTTTATGCCTTATTTAATTTTATTTCGTTTGCTCGCTTTATTTATCTTCATTTTGGCTTTAGCAAGACCCCAACTTGCCTTACAGGAGGAAAAAGTTAATGCAGAAGGTATTGATATCATGTTAACCGTAGATCTTTCGAGTAGCATGCTTGCTCAGGATTTCAAACCAAACCGCTTAGAAGTTTGTAAAAGAGTGGCTTCCAGTTTTGTTGATAAAAGAAAATATGACCGCCTCGGACTGGTAAGCTTTTCTGGGGAAGCATTTACCCCATGCCCTTTAACCAGTGACCACGACATATTAAAGGAGTACTTAGCTAATCTGCAATGCGGGCTTTTGGAAGATGGTACTGCCATTGGTATGGGATTAGGAACTGCCGTTAACAGAATAAAAGATAGTGACGCAAAAAGTAAAATTGTTATTTTACTCACTGACGGAGTTAATAATGCAGGGTATTTAAAGCCGGTTATTGCTGCTGAAATTGCCCTAAAATATAACATCAAAGTATATACCATAGGTGTTGGAACTTCTGGTGCTGCGCTAACACCTGTTAGCAGAAGAAGTGATGGAGAATATATTTTTGGACTCGCACAAGTAGAGATTGATGAACAATTATTACAACAAATGGCAACCCTGACAGGAGGGAAATACTACAGAGCTATCAATGAGCGCTCGTTGGAAAATATATATACTGAAATTGATAAACTAGAGAAAACGTCGTTAGAAGTAACCCGATTTAAAAGATTTAAAGATCTTTATGTTTGGTTTGCCGGTTTTGCACTCCTTCTTATTTTCATTGAAAGATTGCTTAAAATAACCGTGTTTCGAAGTATTCCATAAATATTTTTTATGTTTAGATTCGAACATCCTGCTTTTTTATTTGGTCTTTGCCTGTTGCCCATATTAGGTCTGATTCATTATTTCGTTTTACGGAAAAAGAATAAAGAAATATTGCGCCTCGGTAACGCTTCTCTTTTTTTATCCGAGATGGATGTAACAAACAGAATGAGAAAAAGGAAAACAACCTTTTTTACTTTAGGTGTATTTTTTGTCCTTTTCTCTCTGGCAAATCCACAAATGGGCACTCAATCTGAAGTAGTCAAAACGAATGGTTTTGATGTGTTCCTTGCCCTTGATATTTCTAAATCGATGCTTGCTGCTGACATGCCCCCAAGCCGACTTGATCGCTCGAGAAGATTTTCTGAAGAACTGATTCAATCCTTAGCTGGAAACAGGATCGGACTTATCGTTTTTGCTGGTAATGCTTATCTACAGACGCCTTTAACTACCGATTACAGAGCTCTTCTCCTATTTCTACAAACGCTTTCTCCAGACATTGTAAGCAATCAGGGTACTAATTTTTCTTCCGCCATGTCTGTCGCTCTTCGCTATTTTTCTTATGAAAAGCCAAATGGTAAAGCACTGATTATTTTAAGTGACGGTGAAAATCACGAACCTGGTTTAGAGGATGCCGCAAGACAAGCTGCTCAAAAAGGAATTTCAACTTTTACCGTAGGAATTGGCACCAAATCTGGTGCAAAAATTCCTGATTATTCCACTGGAATAAATACATTCAAAACAGATGAGACGGGTAATCCCGTTATTTCAAAATTGGAAGAAGAAAATTTGAAACTTCTGGCAAAAATTACAAGAGGTAATTATTATGCCTTAAATACGAATCAGTCCTCTACATTGAAAAGTCTTTTATCCGATTTAAATAGTTTTGAAAAAACGGGATTGGAAACCCGAGTTTATTCAGAATATCGTTCTTTTTATCAGTATTTTTTGGTATTTGCTTGTATTTGTTTCTTCTTAGAATTTTTTTATGCTTATAAAAAAATGAGACTGACATTGCTTTTAGCACTATTTTCTTCCGTGCTGTTTTCACAAAATGACCACAAATATTTGAGGGAGGGTGACCGGTTATACAGACAAAAAGAAACTGTCGCAGCTGAAGAATCCTATAGAAAAGCATTAGAAAAAAATGCTTCTCCAAAAGCATGGTATAATCTGGGAAATGCAGTTTATAATCAGGGAAGATTTGAAGAATCCGCAAATAATTTCCAACAATCCATCGATAAAACAAAAAATAATAGCCAAAAAGCAAATGCTTATTATAACTTAGGGAATGCTCTCTATCAAAAAGGAAATTTTAAAGGTAGTATAGATGCTTATAAACAAGCGCTTAGAATTAAACCCGGAGATCCTGAAACACAACACAATTTATCTGTAGCTTTAAAAAAACAGCAACAAAAACAGCAACAGGAACAAGAACAACAGCAGCAACAGCAAAATAATAAACAAGATCAACAAAAACAGCAACAGCCTTCAAATAATCAAAACAAAAGCCAGCAGGATCAAGGTAAAAATTCTCAAAAAAATCTTTCAAAAGAGGAAGCCGAAGCCCTTTTAAATATTATGGATGAGGAAGAGAAAAAAGTTCAGTCAAAACTAAGGCAGGCTGGTAAAGCAAATAGTCAAGTTAAAAAAGATTGGTAATATGCGTCTGTTCATCTATAGCTTAATATTCCTATTCAGTAGTAAACTCATCTGCCAGACCTCATTTATAGCCATTTCTGAAAGTGAAAGCATTCGTCCTGGAAATGTATTTGAAGTTTCATTTATCTTAAAAAACGGAGAGGGAGAAGATTTTATTTCCCCTGATTTTTCAAAAGATTTTTTTGTACTCTCCGGTCCAAACAGAGGAATAAGTACCATTATTCAAAATGGACAAATGCAGCGCGAAATGAGTTTTAGTTACACCCTGCAACCCAAAAGAAGTGGAAAACTCATCATTGCACCTGCTAAAATTAAAGTAAAGGGAAAGAGCTTAAAAAGTAATACCCTGGTTATTTTAGTATCCAATGAAGGAAAACAGGAAAATAATGATCAGGACTTTTTTGTACGTGCCGAAATTGCCCAGGATAATATTTATCTGGGTCAACAAGTAAGGCTGGATTATAAAATTTATACCCGAAAGGAAATTCAGAATTATAGTATCCTTCAAGAGAGTGATTATGGAGGCTTTTATGCTTCCGATATTCAGAGAATGGATAACATGGTACAAACCACCAACATCAAAGGAAAGACCTATTACACAAAAATTCTTAGAAGTGTTGCCTTATTTCCTCAGCAAACAGGAAAACAAATTATTTCCCCGCTTATTTTACAATTAGGTCTTTTTGAAGAAGATCCCCAGCGACCCAGTTCTCTTTTTTTTAACGGAGATGTCAAATATGTTAATCTTGAAAGTAACATTTTAACTATTACCGTAAAGGATTTGCCAAAACCTATACCTGCTAATTTCAATGGTGCCATAGGAAATTTTTCTGTTTCTGCAGAAATAGATAAAACGACATCATCAACCAATGAAACTATTTATTTGTCTATTTCTATTTTAGGTGATGGCGATCCTAAAAGAATAAAAAGCCCAGATCTTAATTTACCCTCTTCCCTTCAACTTTATGATACTAAGTCGACAGAGGAAGAAAGAGGCGAAAATGAGGGTAAAAAGTTTAACCAAAAATCATTTACCTATATCCTACAACCGCAAAAAGAAGGGGAATATTCTATACAACCAACTTTTACTTACTTTTATCCTGTTACAGGTACTTACGAAACTAAAGCATTAGATCCAATACAATTAAATATTAGTGCCGGGAAAGAAGTCGTTAATATTCAAAAAGAAGAAAACGGAAAATTTATTTCCTTAACATTAAATGATTTCATCACTCCCTCTTTTACAAATAAATTTTTATGGATCCTCGGCTTTACCCTCCCTTTCCTTATTTCAGCTATATTTTATCTGTTTAATTATCGAAACAAAAAGGAAAAAAGCCAATCGCCTTACGAAATAACCATGAATCATTTCCAGCAGGCAAAGATTTTTGGAACCAATGGTGATTATGAAAATTGCTTTATTGAACTAAGCTTCGGTCTTAGAACCTTTTTGTTTTATCATTTTGATATACCAAAAGAAAATGTTTCCAATGAACAGATTATAATGAAAATAAAAGAAAAAGGCTTCTCAAATCAGGTTATATTAAATTCCTTGAGCCAGTTGTTAAACCGTTTTGAAATGGTTTTATATGCCCCATCCATGAAAAAAGACCATTGGGAATCAACATGGAAAGAAGTGACGGAACTTATTAATCAATTAAAATAGCCATTCCCTAGTTATTTATCCAGTAGTTGATTTTAAGTACAATAGCTCTGTTTTTGTTTTTAAATGATTCAGGATAATAGTTATCTGTGTAAACCAAATACACATCTGAAACTGGTTTAAACCTCCATTGAATGCGTGAGTTGATATTCAAATTTTCAATTTGTGAATTATATTGAATAAATGTAGTCCAAAATAAGTTTCTGGTGAAAGTTATATCTAATCTGGGGCCTACAAGGAATAAATTTGCATCTCCGTAAGGTGCCGGGAAACGCAGAATATTAATACTGGCTACCATTGATAGTAAAGCATAAGGTTGCATTCTTAAATTTAAAGATCCGTCAAGGTTCCATCTGCTCCCATTGAAATATTGTCCCGATCTGGAACTTAGGGTATAGTTAACTTTTTTTCTGGTATTTGAAGTGTACCGTAAAATAAATAAGTTGTATGCATACGATTTTCCCTCTTCCAGACTTAATCCCTCTCCGCCACTCGGATTAAATGGACTAAATAAATAAACATACTCTCTTCTCAGCCGAAATTCTAAATTAGCTGTACTCCTGAATAATATCCGATACATCAAATTAACGTCAAAATCGGTCAATCCGTATTTTTCATTACCAAGATTGTCAAAATCAATACCAGGACCATGTCGGTTAAGTATCCCTCTTTTTGGATAAAAACTATACCAAAGTGAGGAAGCAACTCTTTTGTAGTCAATCCTCCTGGCAAAACCTACTTCGGGATTATAATTTTCACCTACCGATTGCCCTGTGACGGAAAAATCCCAATGATAGGTATTATAGGCTATATCTCCCCCTAAAACCCCCGAATTACCCTTTTTCTCTTCATCAAAAGAATAATGATAAAAGGCTTTTCCAGCCCATTTATTGTCTGCTGTTGCTAAATTATAATCAAAACCAATGACACGATTATAATTTTGCCTATCAAGACCAATTATTTTTTCGTCATAAAAAGGTTCTTTATTAACAAAAATAACACCCACGTTAGATCTGCTAAATATTTTCCTTTGCACAGCTGCAACACTGTAATTTACAGAAGGCTGGTTATTTGACAAATCTCTGGCCGTTTGCATACTTAACAAGCCTACTCTCCAGTTATTATCCAATTTACCGCTTAATCTCGCACCAAAATAAATAGGGTTTTGAATATTCTGCCCCGTTTCCTGGTCACGGGCGATACCTATTCTTCGGGAGAAGAAAGGTCTTAATCGTTCCTGACCAAATGAAGCAAATAAGTCGGCATTTTCTAAAAAAAACTGCCTCCTTTCTGGAAAAAATATTTCAAATCTATCTAGATTAGTAACCTGCTCATCAACCTCTACCTGCGAAAAATCTGGATTAATGGTTAAATCAAGATTTAATGCCGGACCGACGCTAATTTTAGCATCTCCTCCAATATTTACCTGGTTAGAAACGGGCGTATTATTAATTTTATCAACTTGTGAATTGACTAAGGTATAAGGAATTAGAGCAATATTAGTGCTTTTTTTCGATAGAGGTTCATCCCATACCCCTTTACACATGCTTACCAGATTTAATATTTGAAACTGACGGGGAAGCCTTGGATAAACGACGCGCTCTGCCGATTCACTATCTATTCTGTAAAATTTAAAATTCCAGTATTTAGAGCCTGGTTTAAACCGAAGGGTACTAAATGGAATGGCTCCTTCTGCCACCCAGTAACCCTCAAATTGTTTAGCACCAGCATACCATTTATTATCCCAGCTAAAACTTAAATCTGTGCCATCCGTACCTCCATTGGCTACTAAACCCTCTCTTTGCACGCCAAAAGGATTCACCCCAAATTGAAATCCATTGGTCTGATCTTGAAATGGGTCAATGATTAAAGAAAATCCGTCATTGGCTTCTCCTCGATAATCTCTTCTTAAGGAAGGAGTAATATACGTTCGTTTAACCTTCCTGTTTCTCATGATAGCTAAGAAATATATATTTTGATTGTCATATGCTATTTTAACGGAAATTCCTTGCTGCGCAGGTAACGTATCGGTTGGAAAATATTGCCAGAATCCAGTAATTTCCTCTATATTTTTCCAGGCTTCATCATCGGGAAGTCCGTCAATTTTTATGGTTGTTGTAACTTTTTTAAGATTAAATTCAGGTCCTTGTTGCGCATTAACAAAACATGGAAACAGAAGAGCAAAAAGCCCTAAAATAAGTTTTTGATGCATTTTCAGTTTAATAGATTGTGTTTAGGTGCTATTACCTTTAATTAAGGCTAACCAAAATAGACAAATTTTTGAAATTTTTTCGTTAACTTTAACATTGAATTAATTTCTATCTGTTTTTAACCTCTTTAATATACTTCTTTATGAAGCCTTATTTTTTTCTGATTTCACTTGTTTTGTTTGGATCATCTTGTGTAACAAAAAAGAAATACCTTGCCTATCAAGGGGAACAACAGGCACTGCTCAAAGCTGTGGAACAAAATTTAGCAGATTGTCAGTTTCAATTAAGTCAGCTAAAAAATCAGCTTCAAATAAAAGAAACAGAATTACAAAGTCGTTTGCGTGAAATACAAAATAAAGAGGGTGAATTGGCAGACAAAAGAAATCAGGTACGTCTTTTAGAAGACCAGATTGCTCTTTTGAAAGGAACAAATGCCAGTTTGCTGGATCGACTTTCTGACCTTTCCGTAATCAGCAAAAGTGGTGCTGAAAGTATCAATAAATCTCTTCAGGCAATAAGCGAGCAAAGTAAATATATTCAGGATCTTACGGGTCAGATGCAAAGAAAAGATTCTTTAAGCCTTGCTTTAGTCAATACGCTTAAGAGATCATTATCGGACGTAAATGATCAGGATTTAACGATTGAAGTAAAAAAAGGCGTCGTTTATGTATCTATTTCTGATAAATTACTTTTCAGAAGTGGTAGTTATGATATTAACGACAGAGCTCAAAATGTTTTAGGAAAGGTTGCTTCTGTTCTTAATGACCACAGTGATATTGATGTATTAGTGGAAGGTCATACTGATAATCTGGCTATTTCCAATTCTTGTACCATCGACAATTGGGACTTAAGTGTTCGCAGAGCTACCTCAGTTGTTCGCTTTTTGCAACAAAAACATCAGGTGGATCCTAAAAGGATGACCGCTGGAGGAAGAGGTGAATTCTCCCCAAAAGTAGACAATGATTCAGCAGCTGGAAGACAGGCAAATAGAAGAACTGAAATTATCATAACTCCTAAATTAGATCAATTTTTCAACTTGCTTTCATCCCCTGAAAGTAAAAAATAAAGACCAATGAATCGGTTAATTTATGATTCTCCTTTTGGATTATTAGAAATAATAACAAAAGAAAATAAGTTGATATCCCTAAAATTAGTTGGATCGTTACCTGAGGATAATTTATTTTCCCCCCCCGATGACCTAGCATTAGAAACAGCTAAACAACTGAAGCAATATTTTGAAAAAAGTCGCGTCGATTTTGATTTACCTATTTCGTTTGGGAATGCCACACCATTTCAAATAGCAGTATGGGAATCTTTAAAACGTATCCCTTACGGAGAAACTGTAAGTTATAGCGAATTGGCGCGTATGGCTGGAAGCGAGAATGCATATCGGGCTGTTGGAAATGCCAATAGAAATAATCCCATTGCTATTGTTGTTCCCTGCCATAGGTGTATTGCAAAAAACGGCAATCTGCATGGTTATTTTTATGGCCTGGAAAAGAAGAAATTCCTTTTGGATTTAGAGCAATTGGTCTAATACTCCTTCTTAAAATTGAGGGTAATTGACCCAAAAGGAAAATGGTTTAAAATCTAAACTTTTGATTATTAACCTCCACTCACAGGAGGGATAATTACTATTTCCGACTCCTCTGTCAATGGCATTTCATCAGATGCATAAGACTGATTAACAGCAATGGCCATTGTTTTAAGTTTATGCATTTGAGGATAATTTTCAAACAGATATTCCTTCAGTTGACCAACCGTTAAAGCCTTTTCGATCTCAATATTTATACTTGAATTTCCTAAAATATCCTTAGCTATTCCAAATGCTTTGACCTTCATTATTCGCTTTTCTTGTTCAACGACTAAATTTAACTTTTTTTATATTAACTTTCGAGCTTAAAGTTAAATATCTTGATAGTTCAAACAGAAGCCGATTTATTAGGCATGAGAGCAGCTGGGGAAGCAGTCGCGCTTACCCTAAAAGCTATGATAGAATTTGCCAAACCAGGCATGAATACCTTTGAATTAGATGAATTTGGCGCTCAATTATTAAAAAATTATGGAGCCATTTCTGCTCCTGTAAAGGATTACAAATTTCCTGGATACACCTGCATTTCTTTAAATAAAGAAGCAGCACATGGTATTCCTTCAAAAGGAAAAATGCTAAAAGAAGGTGATTTAATTAATATTGATGTGTCGGCTGAACTTAATGGTTTTTACGGAGATAATGGATTTTCATTTATACTTGGAAATGACCTGAATGGTTTACAACCTTTGGTTTCTGCATCAAGAGAAATACTTTTGGAAGCCATTAAAGAAATTAAAGCTGGCGTAAGAATTGCTTTCGTCGGCAGATTTATACAACAAAAAGCTGCTGAAAAAGGATTTAAAGTTATTAAAAACTTAGTAGGACATGGAATAGGTAAAAAACTTCATGAGGAGCCTGAAGAAATACCCTGTTTCTATGACCCTTACAATAAAGCGGTATTTAAAAAAAATAGTGTCATTGCATTAGAAACCTTTATTTCTACTAAAGCTTCATTTGTAAAGGAAGATAGTGACGGATGGACAATGGTTACCCGCGACGGCAGTTATGTAGCTCAACACGAACACACGCTTATTGTTACCAATGAGGAACCTACTATCCTAACCTGGCAAAATGGAATATGATATGCACTATATCGACTTTACCACCATTGTGAATCATGCCTGGTCTGCTTATGACAGCAGCAGAACCATAAAGTCTATCTCTGACATAAGTGCAAGGGTATCAACCAATCATGTTTATAAAATTATTTTTCCTGAAGGTGATTTCGTAATCGCTAAACTTTCATATTTTGGAAAATATGATCACTTTATTGAAGATCATTCCATTATAAATGTTCTTGCTAATAATTTAAATACTCCTTTTAATCACTTTTTAGCCCGATCCTTAATTAAGGGAAATCAACTGTTCGTTCATAGATATAAAGATTCACTGATAGATGCTTGGATTGTTTTTTATAATCCAGTTACCATTGATCAGAAATTACCCGCCCGTTTAAATAATACACAGATAGAACGGCTGGGAGAAGAATTTGCTTCATTCCACAGAGCTTGTTCTCGGGTTTCGAATTCACTGCCTCCATCTTCAAAAACACTTAAATCAGATCTTTATCATTTACTCGATATTTTATCTACCGATTTTGGCCAATTTGAACACAGATTATATGCTTCTGTCATCCAAGAACAATGTGATCGTTTTTTTACCAACAGTGATTTATTAAGAATTGATAAATTGCAAAAATTACCCGTTTTTGTTGACTGGAATATTGGAAATTTTTCTGTGACGAATCAAACCTCTCTCTTTTCTCGCTGGGATTATGACTGGTTTCGAATGGCTTCAAGAATTTTAGATTTTTATTTCCTAAGCAGAGTTGTTTCTGATGCTGGGGACAGAACCGTATTCAGTTATAATATTTCTCCCTTAATGGAAGAGCGTTTTATCTTATTTCTTAAAGCCTACCACCGCGTTTTTCCGCTCACTGAAACGGAAATCAGGTTTATACCCGAAGTTTATCGCTTTTTTATTCTTAATTACGTCATCAAAGATGGCCGATATTTTTTCCATGAAATATATGCCACAAAATTACAAAAGGAAGCTTACAGCACTTATTTTCCCAGCATTGAAAAAGAATTTAATGCCGATAAATTGCTTCGTGCACTAAATTTATAAACTCGATTTATGATTAAAATATCTTCTTTTGCAAATGTTATAAAACATTATGATGCTATTTTTTTTGACGCTTTTGGGGTCCTTAAAAATTACAATGGCCTAATTGAAGGAGTCGCTGAGACCATTTATAGTCTTCATGCCAGTAATAAACAAATTTTTATTCTTACAAATGACTCCTCCCGCAGCCCGTTTGAACTGGCAAAAAAATACCAACAACAAGGGATTAATTTGTTTACTGAAGAAAATATCATTTCCTCTGGAATGCTGGCAAGAGAATACCTTCAGTTGAAAATCAAAAAGGGAACCATAGCCTATTTGGGAACTAAAAATTCAGCTTATTATGTTGAAAATCTGGGTCTTCCTACAATGCCTATCAGCGAGGTTTCAGCTGAAAAATTTTCTGAAATTTCTGCCTTGGTTCTTTTAGATGAAGAAGGTTTTTATTGGGATCAAGATCTTAGTAAAACCATTAATCTACTAAGACACAAAAATATTCCTGTCGTAGTTGCCAACACAGACAGAACTTATCCTGTAAGTAAAAACGAAATCAATATTGCCATTGGAGGAATTGCCAATATGCTGGAAGATATCGTTGGTAAAAGATTTATACGATTCGGAAAACCTGATGTGCCTTTGTTTATATATGCCTATGATAAATTATCTAAACTAAATAATATTCCCAAAAATAAAATCCTCATGGTCGGAGACACTTTACACACCGATATATTAGGAGGAAATAAATTTGGTATTCACACAGCTCTGGTTTTATCTGGAAACACGCTGCCAGATCAGTATAATTATATGATAAACACAAGTGGTATCATACCAGACCATGTTTGCCAATCAGCAGTTATTTAACCCTTTATCAATTTTAATATTTGTTCAGCATGTGCTTTGGTGTCAACTTTATCGATGATGTGGGTTAATCTTCCTTCCTCATTGACGATGAATGTACTTCTTAAAACACCAAAATATTTTTTACCATACATTGATTTCTCTCCCCATGCACCTAAAGCACTTAATAACCTGGCTTCAGTGTCAGCAATAAGTGGAAAAGGTAACTGATATTTATCTTTAAATTTTAAATGCTTTTTTTCATTATCCGGACTAACGCCAAAGATAGTATATCCCAGTTCTTTTACAGCAGCGAAATGATCTCTCAAACTACAATTTTCTGCTGTGCACCCAGGTGTATCATCTTTTGGGTAACAAAACAAAATGTATTTATTTCCTTTTAAGGCATCAGAACTTACTATATTTCCTTGCTCATCCTTTTCCTCAAAAAATGGAATTTCATCTCCAACATTTAATTGACTCATAGCTTTTTTTTTAGCGAAACAAGTAAATTTAAACTTGGTTCATTCCTTTTATCACCATACTACAAAAGACTTTGTGTAATGATTTATATTATTCATCTTATCCCAGCAGGTAACTTTAATTTCTTGTTTACCTCTTTTCAAATCTTTCGGTAAATATCCCTCTATGATATCCCTTTTTCTGTCTGATTCCATTCTTACCCATTCTCCATTTAGGGTAACTTTAAAAAATGGAGCATCTGTTGTTTTTGGAACCTCTATATTATCCGTTATCTGAAATTGAATTTTATATTTTTTTTCCCTCCCCTTTTTAGAAAATGAAGATAAATCCTTAATCGAAGGAGGTATGGTATCAATTCTAATGGAATATTCTCCCAATTCGTCAACATTTCCTTCAAGAAAATCCTTTCTCCATTTACCCCCATAATTTACATACTTCCCTCTTGGATTACATTTTGAAATAAAAGCTTTTTCTCTTAAGTAATCTGGGATAATACCAGATCTGATTGATATAAATATATCCTTATGTAAAGGTTCATATTCATCGTGAATTCGGTGAATTTTGGAAAATGTTTCTTCCTCTATTTCATTAATTTCACGATACCTTAAGGGCACATTTTGGTAAATAGCTCCTTTTGGGACTTTAACCTCTAAAAAATAGGTTTTGATTGTAGAATTAGTATTTCTTTTAATATAATAATCATGATCAGGTAAAGGAGGTAAATACCTTTTTTTACCCCTAATAGCTATTTTTTTACGACTATAATTTCCTGCATAATCAATTGCCTCTATTTCTATGTCTGTTATTTGTCCTTGTTTTACATCAAAATAACCGTCTTCAAAAAAATAAGCATAAGATCCACCTGTATAACCTGGTAACCTGAAACATCTGTAAAAAATATCGTTTGATTTCTTATTTTCCTTATAATCAATCAACGCATTGGCAAACCTTGTTTCAGACAATGGTATTTTATTTGCTGAAAAATGAAACTTTAGTTTTCCATTTACAATCATTTTTAATTGATAAACGCCATTTTTATTATTATTACCTTCCATAACATCAAAAACCTGTGCTGCGAGTCCTACCTTTCCGCTGTAACATTCTATGGTATCAATATTAAAATATTTATTTTCATCTAAATAGAATATTTTCTCTTTTCTTGAAATTCTGTTTTCATCCATTTGAAATAATTTTAATTTTTTCAATTTTGGAGCGGAACAATCCTTTACACGAACACCAAAGAAAAGTGGATTAACCAATTTATTACTTAATAGCTGTCTAACCTCATAGTGTAAATGTGGGCCAAAGGAGAATCCAGAATTTCCAATTTCACCAATTTTATCCCCCTTTTTAACTATTATTTCATTTTTTAAAAAATATAAAGTCAGATTTGATTTTTTGTATTTTTTAGTTTCTTTATCGTAAAAAGAATTTAGTTGAGCATTAAAGGATGATAAATGTCCGTAAATAGAAACATATCCATTTTTGTGTTTAATATAGATTACCTTTCCATAGCCGGTTCCCCTTGATTCCACTTTTAAAACGTAACCGTCTTCAACAGCATAAACAGGAGTGCCTTCTAAACCTTTGATATCAATGCCACCATGAAAGTGATCTGGTCTCAATTCAGCAAATGTTCCGGAAAGGGAAATTTTAATTTTCACTGGCTCTCCAAATTTTGTTATGGACAGCAAACAAATTATATTAATTATCAACAAATTAATCTTTAAGATAAACTTCCCAAGATCCAAGATATGTATCCTCAATTTCATTTTTATTTAAAATATCAATAAAATCTTTTCTGTGAATAGCAGAAGCACCCAAACTTTCTAAATGTCTTGTCTCCTGTTGACAATCTATAAGAAGGAAACCTTTCTTTTTTAATTGATTTACTAAAGTGATAAATCCATATTTTGAGGCATTGGATACTTTTGTAAACATCGATTCTCCAAAAAATACTTTTCCTAAAGATACACCATAAAGACCACCTGCTAATTTCTTATCTTGCCAAACTTCAACTGAATGTGCAAAACCTCGCTCATGCAGTTTTACGTAGGCAGCAAACATATCAGAGGTAATCCAGGTTCCTGGCTGATCATCTCGGTTTATCTTCTGACAATTTCTAATGACTTCCTCAAAATTCTGATCAAAAGTAACCTGGAACTTATTCTGGTTAAACAAAGGTCTCATACTTTTTGAAACTTTTAGTTTTGAAGGAAATAGCACAAATCTTGGATCAGGTGACCACCATAAAATGGGACTATCATCAGAAAACCAAGGAAAGATTCCTCTGCTATAGGCCAATATAAGTCTTTCAACCGATAAATCACCCCCAACGGCAACTATACCCTCTTCTGAACTATCTTCAACGTTGGGAAACCATAAATTGCTATTTAAAATCATATTTTGTAAATTTAATTTTCCACATAGTTATTAACAATGTTTTATTTTTTTAATAATTGTAGATTGCTTTATTCATCAACCTTTAACACAAAAAACACCAAGTATCCAATCAAATTTAGATTATTTATTCCCCTTTTTAAATGACGTTATTAACAAATTTATCATAATTCATTTTTACTAACACGCTTATCAACAGTTCTCTAAACCCTTTATTTTATTAACTTTCAGAAAATATTATAAAAATATAATTTATAAAATATTGTAAATCAGTATAATATTTATTTTAAAATAATTTAATAGTTTAATTTTTAGTAGCTCAATGGAACATTAAATTCCACCCAAAAAATTATATAGAAAGAACATCAAATCAAGGTTAACAGCTATATAATCAAATTTTATATAATATATAGCACACTTTATTTGACCTATTAAAAATGATTCAAAACCTAATTTTTATTCATAAAAATCTGTCAACATTTCTTGAAATAATTGTGGATAATATGTGGAAAACGATAACTTCTTGTTATTAATGTAAATATCTCCTCTGGTAAATCCAGAACATAAAAAAAATTTAAAGAAATAAGATAATAAATAGCAGAATAAAATATTTTTTTATTTCGTTTTCCACATAGTTATTAACAATTAGTTGTAATCCCTATTTTTTTCAACAGAAAATAACATCGTCAATAGGGTAGTCAGTAACATCAAAGCGACGGCTTGGTGGGCTACCCCAAGATCCACTGGAATCTTATAAACACTATTTTTAAGAGTAAAAATACCTAGTAAAACCTGTGTTATTAACAATATTACCAACATCATTAAAATTCGCTGGTAAGTCTTATTTTTAACGCTATTCCAAAAGAAGTAAACAAATGTTAATATACTGATAGTCAGTATGTAAGCTATGTTTCTATGTAAGAATTGAATCCAAGCACTGAAGTATGGATTTTTATCATAATTTATAAAATTATCAAGATTCATGGAGCCTTTTTCCATCAATATTCTTGGCATATATTCCCCATTCATGTAAGGCCAGGTTGGGTAAAATAAGGCTGCCTTAGAGCCCGAAACAATGCCCCCCATTATGATTTGTATAGCTAAAAGAACAAGCAATGTTTTTGTCCACAACTTGATGTTAGATATGTTGATAACATGTGGAAAACGTCTAAAAGTCAATAAAAACGTCCAAAATAAATACGAATAGAGCGTTATTGCCAAAGAAAGATGTAAGGTTAATTTATAGGCATTCACCCATGGACGTTCGATAAGTCCGCTGGCTACCATGATCCAACCAAATGAAGCGACTAAAGCTGCTAAAAGGACTACAACAACTAAACGCTTTAACAGAAATGAATCTATCCATCTTTTTCTTAAGAAATATAAAAAGGGAATGATAAATACAAAACCCATTGTTCTTGCCCATAGTCTGTGAAAATACTCCCAAAAATAAATGAACTTGAAATCCTTCATTTTCATTCCATCATTTATTTTTTTATATTGCGGTGTATCTTTGTATTCTCTAAAAGCTTCCTCCCAGGCGCCTTCATTCATGGGCGGCAAAGTACCTGTAACTATTTCCCATTTAGTAATCGACAGACCTGATCCTGTCAGTCTTGTTATTCCGCCTATAATTACCTGAAAAAAAATCATTGTTAAACCCAGACCTAACCATAAGGTTATAATTCTCGGATAATTTCTGACTGCGTTTTCTTTGTGCATATTTTTTTTAACAAATGTACATTCTTTTAAGATTTTTGAAAATTGGATGACTATGCGATTATTATTGTTATTATTTTTCTTTTTAAATAAAATTAATATTCATCATAAAGCATGTTGGTATGTTAATTGCCTTTTATTTTATTAAGAATTTAAGCATGTATTTTATAGTTTTCCACTTCATTATACAGTTCCTTTTTAATTTGTTTACTCACTTTTTTTTATTTACTAACAGGACTGTATAACCTGAATGTTGATTTCTTTTTACTTTTATAAGGTGTTAATTTAAACATTAAAATTGTTGGTTTAATCGATTGTTGAGTGGATATATTGTGAATATATTGCTCATTTAAATCCATATACCTTAATCGTGTTAATAAGTAATACTTTATCCCCAGACTAATGTTCTTTTTTGTGGAAAAATAAAGAATAACTTTTACTGTTAATCAATTAATTATAAATATAATCAAATGTAATGTTTGTAAATTATGTGTGGAAGGTACTCTTTTAATCTTAAAAAGGACGATTTGAAGGTTCAACTCCCTGAAATATTGCTGCCAGAAAACTGGCTTCAAAATTTAAATATTTGTCCCACAGAGGAGGCATTAACCATCTTTGATGTTAATAATCTTCTTCAATTATCAAGAATGAGATGGGGATTCCAAAATGATGTCATCTCAAAAAATGAAATGGCCTTGTGTATAAATGCACGCTCTGAAACAATTTTTGAAAAGATGAATTTTAAAAATGCCATTTTAAGCAGAAGATGCATCCTCCCTGCCGACAGTTTTTATGAATGGGGTAAATATGGGAAGGCAAAAATACCATACAGAATATTGCCTTTTGATGGCTCGGTTCTCTTTATGGCAGGAATATGGAAAACATTTGAGCATAATCAGTCATTATATTCAGCATTCGTTATTGTCACTACTGTTGCAAGTGAAGATCTCTCAGATTTACATAATCGAATGCCTGTGCTGCTGGATACCCCGAAGAAAAGAGAAAGCTGGTTATCTGCTGGAACACCGACAGTTGAATTAATAAACATGATGAAACCATTACCTGCAGGGTATCTAAAAAAATATCCTGTTTCAAATCTTATTAATAATATAAAGATTAAATCGGGAGATCTTCATACTCCTGTAAATTCACCTTTAACCTTATTTTAAATGTATGAGAGTGGTAGTTCAAAGAGTATTAGAAGCATCTGTCAAGGTAAATAATGAAATGGTAGGCAAAATCGACCAGGGTTTATTGGTATTAGCCGGTTATGAAGAAGACGATATTGAGGGAGATATCGATTGGATAGTTAAAAAAATAGTGGGTTTACGAATTTTTAATGACCAGCAACAAATAATGAATTTATCCATATTAGAAACTGGTGGTGATATTCTTTTTATTTCACAATTTACTTTACATGCTTCAACCAAGAAAGGAAACAGGCCTTCTTATATAAAGGCTGCAAAACCTCATCATGCGATTACTAAATATGAAAAAACAATTGATGTTCTTTCAAAAGCTTTAGGAAAGAAAGTGGAAAAAGGTATTTTTGGCGCAGACATGAAAGTATCCCTGATAAATGACGGGCCAGTTACTATTTTAATGGATTCTAAAAATAAAGAGTAGTTTATGGAAATTTCAAAAGCTCAGGAATTGGTTGATGAATGGATAAAAAAAATTGGAGTCAGATATTTTAATGAGCTTACTAATACCGCTGTTTTGATGGAAGAAGTAGGAGAAGTAGCAAGGCTTATGGCAAGAATGTATGGGGAACAATCGTTCAAAAATACAGAGATGGAAAGAAACAGTAAAGAATCTCTGGCTGATGAATTAGCCGATGTCTTTTTTGTCCTTATTTGTATTGCCAATCAAACTGGAATAAATTTGGAAACAGCGCTGGAAAAAAATTTAAAGAAAAAAACGGAGAGAGACCATAAAAGACATCTTGATAATATTAAACTAAAATAAGTACTTTAAAAATTCGTTTTTTTTAAAAGGTAATGAATGAATGATTTAGGAGGAATAAGTAAACATATTACTACCGTAACCAACCTGGAAAAATCATTGCATCTTAAGCAGATGCAAATTTCAGGCCTCCTTGCTATAACAAAAGGGATAGGTATGAACTATTCTGCCTCGGATCTCTTCTCAGAGTATAAATCTTTCCTCGACTGGGTTTTGGGTGTAAAATATATGTTGCTTTTTATCAGGGAAAATGATAAATGGGAATTAGCAACTTCTCTGCGTGTCCCTGAAAATCTGCTTCGACTTGATATCGTAGATAAACTCTCCTCCTATCTTGAGTTGCAAAATATTGAGGGAGATGAACATCCATTGATAAAAAATTTTGACATAGTTATTCCCATTAATCATAAAAATCAACAAATTGCTTATGTATTCGTCGGAGGTTTTTTAAGTGAAGACGATGATATTTTTAGTAAAGTTCAGATTATTACCGCTATTACTCAAATCATTGCAGTAGCTATTGAAAATAAGAGATTGTTTAAAGCTCAAATTGATAAAGAAAGGTTGAATCATGAAATGGAATTAGCAGCAGAAGTTCAGAAAATGTTGATTCCGAAAAAATTGCCCATTTCTTTATTTTATGAATTTGATAGTATATATAAACCAAAATTAGGCGTCGGTGGAGATTATTTTGACTATATTCAGTTTGAAGATGGAAAATTAGTATTTTGTGTCGGTGATTTTACGGGAAAAGGGGTCTCGGCCGCTTTATTAATGTCCAATTTTCAAGCAAATTTTCATACATTAATAAAAAAAAGAACGGCTTTAGATTCTTTTATTAGAGATTTAAATAAAACGGTATTCAGGTTAACAGAAGGTGAGCGTTTTATTACTTTTTTTATTGCAGAATATGATATATACACACATTCTTTAACTTATATAAACGCTGGACACAATCCTCCTTTTTTATTAAACGGAAATGAAATTATTGAGTTGAAAGACGGATGTATTCTATTGGGTCCTTTTACGGAAATACCCCATATTGATACGGGCTATGTGAAACTTGACAACGAATTGCATGCTATGATTTTAACTTTTACAGACGGGATTACTGACATAATGAATGAAAAAGGGGCATATTTTAATGAAACCTATCTGAAGGATTTCTTGTTAAAAAACAGTAGTTTGAGTGTTTCGGAATTTAACGAGCAATTAAATATTTTTATTGATACCTTTAAGGGAACGGAAACCTATCCAGATGACTTTACTGTTCTGACGGGTAAATTTAATCCACCTAAATCATTGATTAAATAGTTAAAACGGATTCTTCATGAGCCGGCTAAAAAAGGAAAAGGATATTGCAGGCCTCCTGGCTTTGTTTTTTGGATTTATAGGACTTCACCGTTTCTACCTTGGTCAAAAAGGAAGAGGAATCCTATATCTATGTCTCGCACTTAC
>Ga0214917_10001369_pt1 | contig 31251 bp, 30 predicted proteins | sample LL_1208_BB_MetaG_FD_177983 | JGI IMG/M metagenome (GOLD analysis project Ga0214917, IMG submission 177983) | Freshwater microbial communities from Lake Lanier, Atlanta, Georgia, United States - LL_1208_BB | ecosystem: Environmental > Aquatic > Freshwater > Lake | place: USA: Georgia | collected... | reverse complement strand
GCAAGAGTCAGCTTGGGATGCAGCACTAGCTACTGGTCGCGCAATTGCGTTGAAAAAATTTGGCGGCGCAGAGATTGCAAGTCCAATGAAGGCGCTAGAACTCATGGCCGCCTCTCGCACATCTTCTCGCGGAGCTGGCTTTGATGCCGAAGATCAGACACTTGCCGATCTGACTATGTCTGATCCACTTCGCGCATCTCTCTATGCATTTAACCTCATTCAGAAAAAGCGTAAGAAGGTTGAAGGCGCACCTAAGGCGGCTTTGGCTCGCAAAGTCGGCAAGGTCGGCGTTGTTGGTGCAGGCCTGATGGCCTCTCAACTCGCTCTCTTGCTTGTCCGCAATTTGAAGTGTCCTGTCGTTATGACCGATATTGATCAAGAGCGCGCCGATAAGGGTGTTGCTTGGGTTAAAAATGAATTGACAAAACTTGTTGAGAAGAAGCGCATGAGCGCCGAATCTGCCGGACGCCTCTCGCTACTTATCTCAGGATCTGCCGATCAGAGCGTTTTCGCGGGATGTGACTTCATTATTGAGGCAATCTTTGAAGAACTCTCACTGAAGCAGGAGCTCTTTAAGAAACTTGAAAAGATTGTTTCCCCTGAGTGCATCCTTGCAACAAATACTTCTTCACTTTCAGTTGAGAGAATGGGTGAGGGGCTAGAGCATCCAGAGCGCGTTGTGGGCTTCCACTTCTTCAACCCTGTCGCGATCATGCCGCTCCTAGAAATTGCACGCACCTCAAAGACAGATGATGCAACAACTGCAACTGCCGTCAATATCGGTAAAGATCTCAAAAAGACGATGATCATCTGTAAGGATGCTCCCGGCTTTGTGGTTAATCGTCTACTGACTCGATTTATGGGCGAGATTACCGACGCTGTCGATGAAGGAACATCACCAGAAGTTGCCGATAATGCAATGCGAGCAATTGGTTTCCCAATGTCTCCCTTCGAGCTTCTTGGTCTTGTTGGCCCAGGCGTTGGTCTACATGTTGCAGAGACACTGCACGAAAACCTTGGACCTCGCTATCGCATCTCCCCCACCATGCAAGCTATGGTTAAAGAAGGCGTCAAGACTTTCTACATCAAATCAGATGATGGATCAGTTGTTGCAAACCCTGCAGCACTAGCACTCATTCACAAGGGCGATAGTCCATCAACGGCTGAACACGTTCGTCTACGTGCACTGAAGGCGCTAGCTGAAGAAGCTCGCATGATGCTCGATGAAGGAGTTGTAGCAACACCTGCTGAGATTGATCTCTGCATGTTGATGGGCGCTGGATGGCCAATGCACCTTGGTGGAATCTTGCCTTACTTAGATCGCGAAGGAATTAGCGATTCTGTCTGCGGCTCTCGTTTTCATCCTGCGGGAGTGGCATCTCTGCCTTCAAAGTAGAGCTAGACCATTCGACAATTTCGCGAGAAATATTTTGAGCTGTCATTCCAAGATCGCTCAAAATTTCTGAACGCTTCGAATGTTCGATAAAGGTCAGAGGCACGCCAATTGAATGAATTGGCGTATCAAGTCCCGCAGTTCTAAACATCTCTGAGAGCGCGCTTGCAATTCCGCCATGTGCAATTCCATCTTCCACAACGACAACGCTCTTGTATCGATCAGCCATTGTGATGAGTGACCTTGGAAGCGGCTTCACCCAACGTGGATCAATGACCGTCACGCCAACTCCCTCACGATATGCCTGGGATGCTGCTTCGACTGACATGGTCGCCATTGCGCCAACACTGATCAAAAGAACATCTGCGCTCTCTCCACGGTAAAGAACATCGATGCCATCGCGACGTTCAAAGGCTGGAATATCTGCAGAAACGGCGCCTTTTGGAAAACGAATCACAGATGGTGCATCACTGATGGCAACCGCTTCACGGAGAACTTCCTTCAACCGTGCGCTGTCGCGTGGTGCTGCCAAATGTAACGTCGGAACAATTCCAGTAAGCGCCATATCCCAAATTCCGTGGTGGGAAGGACCGTCATCGCCTGTAACGCCTGCACGATCGAGAACAAAGGTAACTCCTGCCTTATGCAGAGCTACATCTAAGAGAAGTTGATCGAAGGCGCGGTTAAGGAATGTTGAGTAGACCGCAACGACTGGGTGAAGACCCGCAAATGCCATTCCAGCAGCGCTAGTTACCGCATGCTGTTCAGCAATTCCAACGTCGATGGTGCGCTCAGGAAATGCTTCAGCGAATTTATCAAGGCCAGTGGGTCCGAGCATCGCTGCAGTAATTGCAACGATATCTTCACGCTCTCTGCCAATCTCGATTAATTCTTCAGAAAAGACTTGAGTCCAAGACCTGGCGCTCTTTGAAACTGGAATTCCAGTAGCTGGGTCGACAACGCCGACGGCATGAAACTTTTCAGCTTCATCTTCGAGCGCTGGCTGATGACCGCGACCTTTCTCGGTAATCACATGGACCAATACGGGCTCACCAAATTGCTTAGCTTGTGCCAGAGCCTTCTCTAAAGCTACAAAGTCATGGCCATCGATGGGACCAAGGTATTTCAAACCTAAATCTTCAAACATTCCTTGTGGGGCAACAATATCTTTGATCCCCTTCTTAACTCCGTGCAGAGTCTCATAAATTGGAGTTCCGACCACTGGAGTCTTATGGAGAACTTCTTTGCCCCAATCAAGGAAACGCTCGTAGCCTTGTGTAACGCGCAAAGTTGAAAGGTAGGTCGCAACTCCACCAATAGTTGGTGAGTAAGAGCGTTCGTTATCGTTTACAACTAGAACTAGGTTGCGATCTTTTGCAGCGGCAATGTTATTGAGAGCTTCCCATGACATTCCACCAGTAAGTGCGCCATCACCAACAACTACAACAACACTGCGATCGCTCTGTCCGGTGATTGAAAAACCGCGAGAGATTCCATCTCCCCATGAGAGCGCAGTTGATGCGTGTGAATTTTCGATAACGTCGTGTTCGCTCTCGCTACGGTTAGGATATCCAGCAATGCCGCCGCGTTGACGCAAGAGATCAAATTCGCCGGCTCGTCCTGTCACGATCTTGTGAACGTATGACTGATGGCCAGTATCGAAGAGAACAACATCTCGCGGAGAATCAAAAACGCGATGGATAGCCATCGTCAGTTCAACTACGCCGAGATTTGGGCCTAAATGTCCGCCTGATTTTGAAACTTTTTCGATCAGGAAAGTCCGAATCTCTTGAGCCAAAGAGAGTAGCTCTTCTTGGCTTAACCCCTTGATATCTGCAGGGCTCTTGATGGACTCGATCACACGTGAAATTCTAGATCACCCAAGCAATTGGCGTAGGACGAACTGCATAATTCCGCCATGGCGGTAATAATCTGCCTCACCAGGTGTATCAATGCGGACCTTAGCCTTGAAGGTAATTGCACCAGCTGTGACGGTGACCTCCTTCGGGACTCCCCCAGTATTCAGAGCAGTGATTCCCGCAATCGCAAAGGTTTCATCGCCTTTGAGTCCAAGGGTTGCAGCGCTCTGACCTTCAATAAATTGCAACGGGAGAACGCCCATTCCGATGAGGTTCGAGCGGTGGATGCGTTCAAAACTTTCAGCAATGACGGCGCGAACTCCAAGGAGCGCAGTTCCCTTAGCAGCCCAGTCACGAGAAGAACCTGAGCCATACTCCTTGCCAGCAAGAATTACGAGAGGAATTTCAGCCGCTTGGTATGCCATTGATGCGTCATAGATTGTTGATTGCGATCCACCATCAAGGAAATTGCGAGTGAATCCACCTTCAACGCCATCGAGCAATAAGTTCTTCAGGCGGATATTTGCAAATGTTCCACGAATCATCACTTCATGATTTCCGCGACGTGAGCCGTAGGAATTAAAGTCATTGCGTGCAACACCGTGTGCTTCTAAATACTTACCGGCTGGGGAATCCGCCTTGATATTTCCTGCTGGAGAGATGTGGTCAGTCGTAACTGAATCACCAAGTATCGCCATCACGCGGGCTCCTGAAATATCTACAACTGGAGTCGGTTTAGCTGGCATGTTTTCAAAGTATGGCGGCTTGCGAACGTAGGTCGACTGAGCATCCCACTCGAAGGTATTGCCTGTTGGAGTATCAAGTGACTTCCAGCGATGATCGCCATCGAAGACGCTCGCATAATCTTTAGTGAACATCTCTGACGAGATCGAAGCATCGATAACTTCTTGAATTTCGTGGGCAGATGGCCAGATATCCTTAAGAAGAACAGGGTTTCCATCTTTATCGTTACCAAGTGAATCGTTTTCGAAATCATGATTCATAGTGCCTGCTAGCGCGTACGCAACTACAAGCGGAGGCGATGCCAAGTAATTCATCTTTACATCCGGACTAATTCGCCCCTCGAAGTTTCGGTTTCCTGAAAGAACTGCCGACACGGCGAGATCATTTTCATTAATTGCCTTGCTGATTTCGATCGGCAATGGGCCAGAGTTACCAATACAGGTGACACATCCGTAGCCAACGAGGTGAAAACCAAGCGCCTGCATATAGGTAGTCAGACCAGCACGATCATAATAATCCGTAACAACTTTCGATCCTGGCGCTAGCGTTGTCTTTACCCAAGGCTTTGAAGTAATTCCTTTCTCTACCGCCTTTTTAGCAAGCAGAGCTGCACCAATCATTACTGATGGATTTGAAGTATTTGTACAAGAAGTAATTGATGCGATAACTACATCGCCATTCTTCACTGTCGTCTGATGCTCTCCCACCTTCGCCGGATAAGCAGACTTTCCAGTTTTCTCAGTGAAATACGTTGGCAGAATCTTTTCAAATGCGCTCTTGGAATCTGAGAGTGAGATTCGATCCTGAGGACGCTTTGGTCCTGCAATAGAAGGAACAACAGTGGAGAGATCAAGTTCAATATGCTCTGAAAAACGTGGTGATGTTGCAGGATCGTGCCAGAGACCTTGAGCCTTTGTATAAGCCTCAACAAGTGCGACTTGATCTTCATTACGTCCAGTAAGTCTTAAGTAACGCAGAGTCTCTTCATCGATTGGGAAGATTGCGCAGGTTGAGCCGTATTCAGGACTCATATTTCCGATCGTTGCGCGGTTTGCCATCGGTACGCTGACAACTCCCGGACCATAGAACTCCACAAACTTTCCAACAACACCATGCTTGCGCAGCATCTGGGTAATTGTCAGTGCGAGATCTGTCGCAGTTGTTCCGATAGGCAATTCACCGCTGAGCTTGAATCCAACCACGCGAGGAATCAACATAGATACTGGTTGACCCAGAAGAGCTGCTTCGGCTTCGATTCCGCCAACGCCCCATCCAAGAACTCCAAGGCCGTTAACCATTGTTGTGTGTGAGTCTGTGCCCACGACAGTATCTGGATACGCACGAAGAACACCATTGACTGTACGAGTCATAACAACGCGAGCAAGAAATTCGATATTCACCTGGTGAACAATCCCAGTTCCAGGTGGAACAACCTTAAATTCATCAAACGCTCCTTGGCCCCAGCGCAAGAAGCGATAGCGCTCACGGTTACGCTCATATTCAATATCTGTGTTCTGCTCAAATGAATCGCGAGTTCCAAAGAGGTCAGCGATGACAGAGTGGTCAATGACGAGCTCTGCTGGTGCAAGTGGATTTACCTTCGAAGCATCTCCACCGAGTTCAACAATCGCCTCACGCATTGTTGCAAGGTCAACAACACATGGAACGCCCGTAAAATCCTGCATCACTACACGGGCTGGGGTGAATTGAATTTCGGTATCTGGTTCAATCGCTGGATCCCACTGCGCTAAAGCTTTGATGTGATCCGCTGTGATGTTGGCACCGTCTTCAGTGCGCAAGAGGTTTTCGAGAAGAATTTTGAGAGAGAAGGGTAAATCTGAAGCACCCTCGAGCCCATTGATATCAAAGATTTCATAATCTTTGCCGCCTACGGTGAGATTTTTCTTTCTTCCCAGCGAATTCTTACTCATAGGGTCAAGATACCGCAGTGGGCGTGAAGAGGGCAACGCACTCGATGTGATGCGTCATTGGAAAGAGGTCAAATGCACGTATCTTTTCAAGGGTGTAATTGGCATCACGCAAGAGAGCGCTATCCCTCGCCAGGGCTGCAGGATCGCATGCCACATACACGATTGCTCGAGGCTGACATGCAACCAGACTTGAAATTACATTCTTCTTTGCACCATCTCGAGGTGGATCGAGAACAACTACATCAGCTCGAGAAAAGCGTGGAAGAATTTTTTCGACATCACCAGTATGAATTTTTACATTCTGTGCCCCAGCAAAGTTAACCGCGGCATCTGTTGTCGCACTCTTGCTTCCCTCGACAAGATCAATTCTTCCTCCCACACCGACGGTTTCAAGAAGCTGTAACGCAAAGAGCCCAACTCCTCCATAAAGATCCAAGACATGATCACCGAGGTGTGCGTCCGCAAATTCGCTCACGCAATCAACAAGAATTTGTGGCGCGTTTACATTGCTCTGCCAGAATGAATCCGGACTCACTTGATAGCTCTTACCATTGACCGTGAAAGTTTGAATCTCTTGTCCTCGAATTTCTTCACCGCAAACAACGCGTGCTGATCCGTCAGTCGATGCGCTCACTTGTATGCGCGAACCGGGTTGCCAACTTTGAGATTGAATTGTGGAATATCCGATTGATGGATGAAGAACCAAGCAATCGTCGATTGCCATAATTGTGTTGGTGCGTGAGGCGTAGAACCCAGCCCTCCCCTGCTTATCGCTTCCAATTGTGGCTTGAGTTCGCCAACCCAATGGTGGTGATACTTCTTCAACTTGTACTCGAACGTCCATCTTTGCGATACGAGCAAACTGTTCAGTGATGACATCTTCTTTAAGTTTGCGCTGAGCTGAGATTTCTACATGCTGGAAATCACAGCCACCACAACCGTTGCGATTGGCATATCGGCATGGTGCTTGAACTCGATCCGGAGAGGCTTCAATCACAGTGACAACATCACCTCGGTTAAATGAAGATCCCACACTCGTGATTGCTACATCAACAACTTCGCCTGTTAAACCATGGCGAACAAATATGACTGCACCCTCATGGCGGGCGATGAAGTGTCCACCATGGGCCACCTTTTCGATCATCACGCGAATAATTTGGCCCGTGGTAAGGACGGCACGAGGCGTGGATGTCATAAAGGTAAGCCTAAGGGGGTAAGTTATGTCCTGTGCACGTAGTCATCATGGGTTGCGGTCGAGTCGGTTCTTCTTTGGCGACCGAACTTGAAGAGCAAGGTCATACAGTCTCAATTATCGATCAATCGCGTGAAGCATTCCGTCGATTAGGCCCAGACTTCAAAGGTCGCACTATTAGTGGCATTGGTTTCGATAGAGACACCCTCCTTGAAGCAGGCATTGAGACAGCCGATGCATTCGCCGCAGTAAGTAATGGCGATAACTCAAATATTTTGGCAGCCCGTGTAGCTCGCGAAACTTATGGCGTTGGAAATGTAGTTGCTCGAATCTACGATCCTGGACGTGCTGAGATTTATCAGCGCCTAGGTATTCCAACAGTTGCAACAGTTATCTGGGCTACCGACCAAATCATGCGTCGCCTTGTCCCAGAAGGTTCTCGCAGTGAATGGCGCGATGCGACAGGAACGATCGAACTTGCCGAAGTGCATCCGCATGCTCAATGGCTTGGACTTCCAATAACTCATATTGAATTATCAACGACGGCCCGCGTTGCATTTATCACACGACTTGCAGAGGGGCTTGTCCCGAACGAACACACTGTTCTTCAAGAGGGCGATCTACTTCATATGATTATTGAAACTGCACGCGTTGCAGAAGTCGAGGCAATTTTGGCTAAAGAACCGGCGGAGCGCTCATGAGAATTGCAATTGCAGGAGCAGGAAATGTAGGTCGAGCCATTGCGCGCGAACTCCTTGATAACGGTCACCAAGTTTTGCTTATCGACCGCGACCCCAAAGCGCTCAAAATGGATTCTGTACCTGATGCCGAATGGCTCATGGCAGATGCATGCGAAATTGCATCTCTTGATAAAGCAGCACTTGGTAGCGCGCAGGTTATGGTCGCAGCGACCGGAGATGACAAGGTCAACCTCGTAGCTTCACTGCTCGCCAAGACCGAATATGGAGTTCCACGTGTTGTTGCACGAATCAATCACCCAAAGAATGAATGGATGTTTGATTCATCCTGGGGAGTAGATGTCGCTGTATCTACACCTCGCATCATCTCAGCACTCGTTGAAGAGGCGGTAAGTGTTGGTGATGTAGTTCGCCTCTTCAGCTTTAGAAAAGGCCAGGCAAACCTAGTTGAACTCACACTCCCAGATTCATCAAGTTGCATTGGTAAAACTGTAGAAGAAATTGAACTTCCCCAAGATGCATCCCTTGCTGCCATCGTTCGTGATGGACGCGTATTCGCACCGACAGCAGCCGATGTATTTAGCGCAGGCGATGAACTTCTCTTCGTGGCATCTGAAGCCGCTGAAGATCAGATTAAAGAGTGCTTTATTAAGAGTTAGTTTTATCTTCTTCCGGCGGAACAGTTACTGGAACGCTTCTGAGCACCACCCACGAACCATAAACAGTTGCAAAAAACAGTGGGTAGCCCATCGCCAGATTAACTGCGCCTAGGAGATTTACGTTATCGGACAGATAAATTGGGAACTGTACGATGAGACGAACGAAGAAGAGCGCTACCCAAATCCAACCGGCACGAATATAGGCAGCCTTTCGAGCAGGATCATTCCTCCACGCAAAGTTCTCGCCAAGAATTGGTCCAAGCATCACTCCAAGGATTGGCCAGCCTGCGATATTTGCAATGAGATACACGAAGCCGTATCCAAGATTTGTGAGCATCTTAGGAACAAATACATCGCTGGGATTACCGGTGCGATTGGCAAACCATGCCGAAATGAGGGTTCCGATAAATCCAGATAGCGCATGTTGAATCGTATCTTTCATCACGAGGCGAATGATCGTTAAAATGGCAGAGATAATGATTGATGCAATGAGCGAATTCCAGAGATCTTTTGTGATGTTAAATGAGATAAGGAAAACTAGTGCAGGAAAACCTGCATCAATCAGACCTTTCTTTCCTCCAAAGGCAGAAAGTATTTTCTCTTTATCTTCTGAATTTGCGCTCATGCGCGCCCCGTTGATCCGAAGCCGCCAGATCCACGACCAGAACCAGGTAATTCGCGAACTTCAACAAATTCAGCGCGCTCTACTTTTTGAATAACCAATTGAGCGATGCGATCTCCGCGTTTAAATGAAACTGACTCACTCTTATCGTGGTTGATTAAAATAACTTGCAGTTCGCCTCGGTAGCCGGCGTCAACTGTGCCCGGTGCGTTCACCATGGTGACACCATGCTTAATTGCCAACCCCGAACGTGGGTGAACGAGTGCAACATAACCATCAGGAAGTGCGATTGCTATACCCGTCGGAACCAGCGCCCGCTCCCCCGGGGCCAATGTGATGTCTACGCGAGAGACGATGTCAGCACCTGCATCTCCACCTTTGGCGTAACGCGGAAGCGGAAGTTCTGGATCTAATCGTGTGATGAGGACTTCAACTGAGTTCATGGATTTATCTCGAACTCAGGATCAACAAACGCCATTAATTCTGGAGACTTTTTGATGTATTCAAGGTATTCGGCAGGAGCATTAGACATGAAGTGACTCATAGGAACAATGACAAAAAGCGCTGCAGCGCGCACAGCGATCTCTCCATCGGGACCATTAAGGCGACCGACCGCTTCGGTGTAGACCTTGCGCTTTACCTGCCCCGTGATTTGCGCAGATATATGGAGCGTTGTTCCGATTGGAACTGGTTTCATAAAGTCAGTTTCTAATCGGCCAGTAACCGCTGGAGATCGTATAAGCCACATCAGTTTTCCCAGAGCTTCATCGAAGGCGAGCGAGAGCAAGCCACCATGGGCAAGACCTGGAGCGCCCTGATGATTTTCTGTCACCGTAAATTCTGCAGTGAGATCAAGTGCAGTTCCTGCATGTGCGATGAGGTGTAATCCGGTGGGATGCAATTGACCACAACCAAAACAATGTCCAAAGTGTGAAGGGATCTGTGTTCCGACGGCAGGAGCTAAAGGGTGGCGTTCAGGAAGTACTGCTCCCTCAGGTGGTGTTGTGCTTGCCACTCTTGTCATGGCTCCACTTTACTCTCTCCATCTTCCTATACGGTATCGCTATGAGTGAGAGATTAATCAAATTTCGTGAGGTGATCCGCCCGCCTCTCTGGTTGATGACATTTATCTACTTTCTCGCCCTCTCGCTTGGGATAGCAGTGTGGGCAGCTATAAATACGTTGGCTGCAGCAATAGTGATGGCAACACTTACATTGGCTACCATTGCGATTTACTTCGCTTCTGCACTCGTGATAGAGATTGATGAATGCGAACTGCGTGTAGGCAAGGCTCATATTGATAAGAAATTTTGTGGTCAAGTAAGAGTGTTAACGCCTGCTGAGATGTCTCTGCAGCGCACACGCGAGGCAGATCTGGCCGCCTTCTTAGCAATTAGATTCTGGACAGCGCACGGCGTGAAGATTGAGATCAAAGATGCGCGCGATCAAACCCCATATTGGTTAGTGACAAGTAAGCGCGGAGATCATTTAGCGAAGGCGTTAAGAGAAAATTAAGCGCATTCCTTGCACACAGCTTTAGCGCCTTCACCCTTAGCAAGCTGAGTGATGTGGTGAATGAGGAAACAGCGCGAGCAAGTGAACTCATCCTCTTGCTTAGGAACTACGCGAACTGAAAGCTCTTCACCTGAGAGATCAGCACCTGGAAGTTCAAGATTTTCAGCAGCTTCTGCTTCATCTACATCGATCTGACCAGATTGTGCATCAACGCGTTGCGCTTTGAGCTCTTCTAGTGATTCTTCGTGAAGCTCTTCGTCGGTCTTTCTGGGTGTGTCATAATCGGTTGCCACGTTCTCATCACCTCGCTCTCTAAATCTCTAGCTCTCTCGCGCCGGAAGTTCTCGCTACGGGCGCATCATGGCCCATAAAGGGTGGAATAGACAATGTAACCACGGGCGTGTCGGATTTATTCCCCAGATGTGTCGAGAGTAACTACCGCTGCGATCGCCTGTGATAGTCCAGCATCGACTCTGGCATGAATATGAGTGCCAGCCTCTTCGTAAAGCTCAGAGATGATCTCACCATGTTCGTGAATAGCACTCACGAGATCTCCTCGGTCGTATGGAATAACACAATTAATTTCTACTTGTGGGTGAGGCAGTGATTTTTCAATCGCGTGAAGAAGTCCCTCAATTCCAAAACCGGTACGTACCGAAAATGCGTAAGCATTCTTTTCAGTACGCAATAGGTTCATCACAACCTCTGGGTCTGCAATATCTGCCTTATTGACTGCGATGATCTCAGGGATTCCCGCTCCGCCAATTTCATCAATTACTTCTCTAACTGCGCGGATTTGCTCGGAAGGATCAGGATGAGAACCATCAACCACATGAACAATGAGATCCGCACCTGAAACCTCTTCCAAGGTAGATTTGAAGGCATCAATCAGTTGATGTGGCAGATGTCGAACGAAGCCCACAGTATCTGTCAAGGTGTAGATGCGACCCTCAGGAGTCTGTGTCTTACGAACAGTTGGATCCAGAGTTGCGAAGAGGGCGTTCTCAACAAGTACCCCGGCATCCGTGAGTCTATTCAGCAGTGATGATTTGCCGGCATTTGTATAGCCAGCAATAGCAACTGAAGGAATATTGTGACGCCTACGTTCTTGTCGCTTGGTATCACGAGAAACTTTCATCTCTGCGATCTCACGACGTAACTTAGCCATCTTGTCTCGAATACGACGCCTATCCGTTTCAATTTTAGTTTCGCCGGGTCCTCGACCACCGATACCCGCACCGCCTGCTGCACGTCCGCCAACCTGACGTGAAAGTGAATCTCCCCATCCGCGTAATCGAGGAAGCAGATATGCAATCTGAGCTAACTCGACTTGAGCCTTTCCTTCTCGACTCTTTGCATGCTGGGCGAAAATATCCAAGATCAGTGCGGTGCGATCTACAACTTTTACCTTCAACTTATCTTCTAACTGTCGCAACTGTGAGGGAGATAGTTCACCATCACAAATGACGGTATCAGCCCCTGTTGATCGAACAACCTCTTTGAGTTCGATCACTTTTCCTGATCCAATGTAGGTAGCTGGATCCGGTTTATCGCGCCGTTGGATGAGCCCTTCTAAAACTTCAGATCCAGCAGTTTCAGCTAGCGCTTTAAGTTCAGCTAGTGAGTTCTCTGCACTTTCAATTGATCCTTCAGTCCAAACACCAACAAGCACAACTCGCTCTAACTGAAGCTCACGATATTCAGCCTCTGAAATATCTTGCAACTGTGTCGAAAATCCTTTGACACGGCGAAGCGCTTGTCGTTCAGATAGTTCCTGCGCAGCGCCATAATCCATCTCTTCTTCGGCGGCATCGAAATCAGCCGCGGCTAGTGCACTTTCACGCATCAACTCTTCAAAGCGAAGTTCTCTCTGATCTGGAGTTTCACTCATCATGCGGTGAGATAACTTGTAACGTCATAATCTTTGATTAACACTGCCGGTCCGGTCAAAGTCGCATTGGAGTGGCCGTCGATATCTACGATCAAAGTTCCGCCCGGCGGTTTAATAATCCAACGTGCTGGTAAATGTCCACGAGTATGGATCGTTGCAGCAAGAGCAACGGCACATGTACCCGTGCCGCATGATCGGGTCTCACCGCTGCCGCGTTCGTGCACACGCATAATAAGAGTGTCTGGAGATTCAATCTCGACAAATTCAACGTTAACACCCTCTGGATAAACATCCGCTGGTGCGACTATCGGTGCATCTGCCAGTGAACCAACGGCCTCTAAATTCTCAAGGAATGCGACTGCATGTGGGTTTCCGATGTTGATGTGGCGTGCTGAATATTTCTGACCATTGGCTTCAACGGTGACGACATCACCCTCGTCACTTACCTGGCCCATATTGACTGAGATATCGCCTTCAGCTGGGACTCGTAAAAATTTTGCTCCATCACGAGTTTGAATTGGAAAGAGCCCTTCACCTTGGTGTCCGTTTGAGACAAGATATCGAGCCATCACGCGAATTCCATTACCGCACATTTCTGCAAGAGAACCATCAGCATTTCTATAATCCATAAACCACTTGCCATCAGGACGAGTAATTCGAATAACTCCATCTGCCCCGATTCCATCTGCTCGATTACATATTCTTGCTACCTGCGCTGGCGTCAGAGTGATCTCTTCTTGCGGATCAAAGATAATGACAAAGTCATTCTCGGTTCCGTGGCCATAAGTGGCAATAACAGGAGTCTTCATAACGTTATGAGTTTATCCTTGTCAGGATTTTTTCGAGTCGATTTTCGTAGTGACCTAGCCAATGAAGGCGATGATCTCGAGTGAACCACGTGTCCTGACGGCGAATATATTGACGTGTTACGCGCTTAGTCTCTTCTCGCGCCTCATCAGAAGTCAACAACCCATCTATCATCTGCAGAACTTGGGCGTAACCGAGCGCCTTCTGTGCAGTGACACCTTCGAGCAATCCTGTCACCACCAACCCTTCGACTTCAGCAACAAGGCCCGCATCCCACATTGCATCAACACGATTGCTTACTCGCATATCCAGACTTTCTCGATCTTGACTTAACCCAAAATGAAAGGCATCCGGATAGCGAGAGCTTTCCTCTCGTGGAAGATTGGCAGTAAATGGTTGGCCAGTAATTTCGATAACCTCCAACGCCCTCACAATACGGCGCGTATTTGCGCGATCAATTGCCAGTGCGGCAGCTGGGTCTAGTTTTTCAAGTCTTGCAAATAGGGCAGCAGCACCTTGTTCGATTGCTTCAAGTTCGAGACGGGAGCGAATAACAGGGTCAGTATCTGGAAAATTCAAATCGTCAACTATTGCCTTTATGTAGAGGCCAGTTCCACCCACAATAATTACATCTTTACCGCGCTGATGAATTTCATCAATTGCCGTGCGCGCCGCTTCCTGATACCAAGCAACTGTCGAATCTTCGCGGACTGAGAGGACATCGAGAAGGTGGTGTGGAATTCCACCTCGCTCTGGAATAGATAACTTCGCCGTACCGATATCCATGCCGTCATAGACCTGCATGGAGTCAGCGTTAACGATCTCTGCACCAATCTCTTTAGCAAGAGCAACTGCAAGATCACTCTTTCCGGTAGCGGTAGCGCCACAGATGATTATCGTGCGCATCTAAACCTTAGCCTTGAGGACAGATGGGATTCCGAGCATCACTCCTGGAGTTGAAGTGCTCTCTTCTGTCCTGCGTGCATGCGCATCTCCCCCACGAGTTTTGACGTGCGATAGCTCTCGTCCGATCAAGTAGTGAGCCGATGCATCAGTGATCTCAACATCAACGAAGTCACCGGGACGAGCAAGGCTGGTGTTATCAAAGTGCACGAGACGAAAATCTTCTGACCGACCTGTCAGGCGAGATTGAACGACATCTCGCCTACCCTCAACTTCTGTCACCAAAATCCTATGACGCGTGCCTATCGCCTCTTGATTTACCGAGAGTGAAATCTGTTGCTGGTGCTCATGTAGCCGTGTGTATCTTTCACCGACTACATCTTCGGGAATTTGGTTCGTCATTTCTCCCGCAGGTGTTCCTGGGCGAATTGAATACTTATACGTATAGGCTGCGGCAAAACTAGCTTGCGTTGCAACATCTAGCGTTGCCTGAAAATCACTCTCACTTTCACCTGGGAATCCGACGATAATGTCTGTAGTGATCATCGCCTGAGGAATGTGAGTTCGCACCCGTTCCAAAATTCCTAAATATCGATCACTTCTATATGACCTGCGCATAGATGCAAGAATTGAATCTGAACCTGATTGCAGAGGCATATGTAGGTGCGGCATCACTACTGGAGTTGTTGCCATGACTTCGATGACATCATCGGTGAAATCTCGCGGGTGTGGCGACATGAAGCGAAGACGCTCTAAACCATCAATTGCCGCAACCTCTTTAAGAATCTTTGCGAAGGCTCCTCGCTCGCCCAAACCCACACCGTAGGCATTGACGTTCTGGCCCAACAAAGTTATTTCGATAACTCCTTGTTCTACCAGGGCGCGCACTTCAGTGAGAACATCGGCCATCGGACGATCTTTTTCTATTCCGCGAAGTGCAGGTACGATACAGAAAGTGCAGGTGTTGTTGCACCCGACCGAGATAGAAACCCAAGACGAAAATGCCGAAAATCGTCGCGCGGGAAGTGTGGATGGGAAGTGTTCGAGGGATTCAAGAATTTCAATCTGTGACTCCTCTTCAATTCGTGCTCGCTCTAACAACACTGGAAGCGAACCAACATTGTGAGTTCCAAAAACAACATCCACATACGGTGCTTTTTTGAGAATGATGGCTTGATCTTTCTGAGCTAGGCACCCACCGACTGCAATCTGCATTGAAGGATTAGCTTTTTTTATCGGTGCAAGAAAAGATAGATTTCCGTAAAGTTTATTATCAGCATTTTCTCGAACTGCGCAGGTATTAAAGACCACGATATCTGCCTGTGTTCCCGAATCCGCAGGAACGAATCCAGCATCATCGAGTAATCCTGCAATTCGCTCAGAATCGTGGACGTTCATTTGGCAGCCGTAAGTTTCGACTGTATACGTTCGCGACATGAGAGTAACTCTAAATATCTAGAATTTTGTATGAAAGATCTGCGCGATTAACTACGAGCATCTTTCCATTAGTTAATGGAGTCCAATCATCGTGGCCCCATCCAGTTGAAGCCACCTTGATCGCTCCATCTTCCTTTGCAAAGCGAAGCTCGTAGTGAAATGGAACTGTCCATTCACTCTGTTCTGCCACATTGAATTGGCAGACAGCGATCAAGAAATCTGGAGTAAGAGTGATTGAGTTAATTGCCGAATAATCTGAAGTACTTGCAATTTCCTTAACCGTTGAGGCGATTGCTTCGATAAGTCCCATTTTCTTTGCTGCCGTTAATATGGCAAAGAAATATCGCTCACTATCAGTAGTCGATGTGACCTGCGCTAGCAGGTCGGCATCGACAAGGTGTTCGATACTCGACGCTGGGCGGATCGTCCCATTGTGCATAAAGGAGATATCACCGTGGATAAATGGATGATTATTTGAAAGATCAACTGTCAAACCTTTCGATGCAAGTCGAAGATGAACAAGAGCGCCATCAGTAGGCTTAGTTGAAGCAACTTCTGCGAAAAGCTCACTTTCAACCGCTGGTGCTAAATCACGTTCACGCTCTTGTACTCCACCAATTGACGCACACGTCGTTACTCCCCAACCGTGTTTATGTTCTTTGGAGAGTTCCACGAAATCTGAAAGTGTCGGACCCACGATTGTTGCAAGGGTCGCAGGTTCGGTTGAGGCGTAGGCCAGTAATCTGCACATAGCCCTAATCTACCGTGGAATACGAATTGGTTCCTGCCCACGAGCAATTAGACGCTCAAAATGAATCTCACGCTTTTCATTAAATCGCTGTGCATCGGCACTCGCTGACTTGAGGAAGGCGGCAAGCTCTTCTCGCGCAGCAAGTCCATCACCAGTGAGATCTGTCCGCTCGAAGACTCCCCATGCACGCAAAACTGGTGCGATTACTTCATCAAGGTGCTGCTGCAGATCATAGATTCCAGCCAGGGCAATCTGCACCGCCTTGCGACCGAAGCCAGGCATATTTGCTCCCGGCATGTCAAAGTTTGTAACAACATCAGCAATAGCTCGCATTGCTGCATTTGGCTCGAGCTCTAGAGCAGTACCTAACAAATTGCGGTAAAAAATCATATGTAGATTTTCATCAAGCGATACTCGCTGCATCATGGCCTCAGCAATTGGATCATTTGAAAGCTTGCCAGTGTTGCGATGAGATATGCGAGTAGCTAACTCTTGGAAAGAGACGTATGCGATCGTGTGCAACATGTCGTTCTCATATGGAGTCTGATATCCCAAAGACATATGTGCCATTCGAAGATCTTCGAGCTCGTACGGATCTACTCCACGCGTTGCCATGAGGTAATCACGGATCACAATACTGTGACGTGCTTCCTCCGCTGTCCAACGTTCAATCCAATTTCCCCACGCGCCATCTCGACCCATAGAGATTGCAATCTCAGTGTGATAGCTCGGTAAGTTATCTTCGGTGAGTAAATTAAGCACAAGTGAATCTTGTGCAACGGGAGTTAGACGCGAATCCTTTGCTTCCCATGCATCACCATTGAGTGGTCCAGCAAAGTCGCGACCTTCTGACCATGGGACATACTCGTGTGGATACCAATTCTTCTGAACGCCTAAATGGCGATTGAGTTCGACTTCAACAGTTGGTTCTAAATCGCGAATAAGACGCGATTGAATCGCTGCAGAATCGTAAGTCATAGAGTGAACGCTACGGCAATGAGCGTGTTACTCACTAGTTACTATTCGTGTCTTTTCTCGTCTGCGCCTGTGATGCTCGCCATGCAGCAATTGCTCCGTGGTTTCCACTGAGCAAAATGGGTGGAACTTCTAACCCCCTCCACTCTTGCGGACGAGTGAAGTTGGGATATTCAAGATATCCCTCTTCATTATGTGACTCTTCAGCCAAAGAGAGAGGATTTCCAAGAACACCAGGAATCAGACGTGTGATTGCTTCAATCATCACCATGGATGCAACCTCACCCCCTCCAAGTACATAATCTCCAATTGAAACTTCTCTCACCTGAATATTTCGCTGCTGATATTCGGCTTGGCTGTAATGAATTCGAACTCTGTCATCGATACCTTCATAACGACCGCAAGCAAAAATCAGATGTGAAGCACGCGATAGTTCCTCTGCCATCTCTTGGCTGAAGCGTCGTCCAGCTGGAGTTAAAACAATCAAAATTGCTCCATCATCAATGACGGAATCAATGGCCTTGCCCCATACATCTGCCAACATAACCATTCCGGCTCCACCACCATACGGTGCATCATCGACAGTGTGGTGAGTATCCGAAGTCTGAGAACGAAGATCGTGAACATTGATCGAAAGTAAGCCTCCGTCTTGCGCTTTTCCCAAAAGTGATAATTGCAATGGGGCAAAGTAGTCAGGAAAGATTGTGATCGCATCAATTCTCATGACATCTGCCCATCGATAATTGGTGGAATAACAGTAAGTCTTTTCCCTGCGATATCAACGACTGGAACAAGAACACGCACAAATGGGATCAGAACTTCTCCACTATCGGCTTTGATGACAAGAACATCTTGACCAGGAAGATTGAGAACATCACTCACCTCGCCTAAGGTGCTGCCATCTTCTAGCTCGGCTCGACAGCCAATGAGTTGGAGGACGTGATAATCATCTTCATCTTCACCGGGTGCGTCGATATCCACATCGGCATACAGCAGGACGTCCCGTAATTTTTCGATTGCATTGCGATCTGCGTATCCAACGAATGCGAGAAGAAGAATTCCATTGTGAACCCGCACTGAATCAACTACAAGAGTTCCGTGACTATCTGTTTCTAAAACTGCACCAAGTGCAAAACGGGATGCAGCATCATCTGTACGAACTTCGATTGTCGCCTCGCCCAAGATTCCGTGGGCACGACCAATGCGCCCAACATTTAGGCGCATGACATATGTTTTCTTAACGAGCCTCGTCAGTATCGATGAGATCAACACGAACGCTACGTCCAGCAAGAGCGCTTACAACTGTGCGAAGCGCCTTTGCTGTACGACCGTTACGACCAATGACCTTACCGATATCTTCAGGATTAACACGAACTTCAAGAGTTGTTCCTCGACGATGTGTCTTCTCCTTGACGTTAACATCCTCAGGATTATCTACAATCCCTTTAACGAGATGCTCGAGCGCTTCGTCAATCATGCTTACTCAGCTGCCGCTTCTGTAGATGCTTCCGCTGCTTCCGCTGCTGGAGTCTCTTCAACCGCTGGAGTTTCAACAACCGCTTCTGTTTCGGAGGCTACAACTTCAGCTTGAACCTCTGCCAGCTCAGCGACTGCTTCTGGTTCGGACACTACGACTGGAGCTTCTTCAACAACTGGGTTTGCCTTTGCAGCAAGCTTCTCTTGCGCCTTCTTCTTCAGAGTTGTTGCGCCTTCTTTTGGCTCGTCCATTGCAGACTTCACTGCAGCTTCATATGCAACGCTCTTATGTGGCTTTGGAGCGGCAACACGAAGTGTTCCTTCAGTTCCTGGAAGACCCTTGAACTTCTGCCAATCTCCTGTGACCTTAAGAATTGCCTCTACAGCCTCAGATGCTTGTGCGCCAACGCCTAACCAGTAGAGAGCGCGCTCTGAGTTAACTTCAATAATAGATGGCTCTTGCCCTGGAACGTAGCGACCAATTTCTTCAATTGATAGACCGTTACGTGCCTTGCGTGAGTCGGTAACAACGATGCGATAGAACGGTGTGCGGATCTTGCCCATGCGCATTAAACGAATTTTTGTAGCCAAAGCAGTGGTGCTCCTAAATAAATGTGTTCAACCTCGTAGCTGTAGCGGGGTGCCCAGCGCAAAGATCCAACGATGGATGTGGATGTTTCGGGGGTAGAGGGCCCCGTCACAGGGGTCCAATCTTGCCATGTGAGCCCCTCGATCCAAAATCAAGAGCTCTCTTCGGCCGCTCGCTTGGCTGGATTTCCTGAACGTGACTTCTTCTTCGCTGGAGGGGACGCTTTTTTGGGCATAGGTGGCATCCCTGGCACTCCCTGCGGAAGGCCCATTCCGACAGGCGCTCCCCCACCATTTCGCATCTGCTTCATCATCTTCTGCGCAGCAGTGAATTTATCAACGAGAGCATTCACTTCTTGAACTTTTCGCCCTGATCCTGCTGCAATTCGCGCACGCCGAGATCCATTAAGAATTTTGGGTTCGATGCGCTCTTTCGGCGTCATTGATTGAACAATTGCTTTGGTGCGGACAATTTCACTTTCATCAAAGTTATCAATCTGTTTCTTCATCGCACCAGCACCGGGGAGCATGCTGAGCAATTTACCCATGGATCCCATCTTCGACATCGCTTCTAGCTGTTCAAGAAAATCCTCTAAGGTGAAATCTTCTCCCTTGATGAATTTCTCTTCCATCTTGGCCGAAGATTCGCCATCGAGCGCCTTCTTTGCCTGTTCGGCCAAAGTTGCAACATCACCCATTCCGAGAATGCGTGATGCCATACGTTCTGGGTAGAAAAGATCAAAATCAGAGAGTTTTTCACCAGTTGAAGCGAACATGATTGGCTTGCCTGTGAGCGCTGTAATTGAGAGCGCAGCGCCACCGCGAGCATCACCATCTAATTTGGTGAGAACGACGCCATCAAAACCGACGCCGACTTTAAACGCCTGAGCAGTCTTCACAGCATCTTGGCCGATCATGGCATCTACAACAAAGAGGATTTCATTTGGAGAGATGGCATCTCGAATATCGCATGCTTGCTTCATCATCTCTTCATCGACACCAAGTCGTCCGGCGGTATCTACGATGACGATGTTATGTAATTTGGATTGTGCAAATTTTATGCCCGCTTTGGCTACCGAGACTGGATCTCCAACGCCGTTGCCAGGTTCGGGAGCAAAAACTGGTACAGAAACACTTTCACCAACAATCTGTAATTGGTTAACAGCGTTGGGGCGTTGTAAATCTGAAGCCACCAATAAAGGTGTGTCACCTAAATCTTTAAAGTGTTTTGCAAGTTTTCCAGCAAGAGTTGTCTTTCCTGCGCCTTGTAAGCCTGCCAACATGATTACAGTCGGTGGATTCTTTGCAAGACGTACACGTCGTGCTTGGCCGCCCAGAATTTCAATAAGTTCGGTGTTCACAATTTCAAAGATTGCTTGGGCTTGATTCGAACCAGACTGAAGCGCAGGAAGAGCCTCTAGCGACTTAGCTTTAATTCTTTCTACAAAGCTCTCAACTACTCCAAGTGCAACGTCGGCTTCTAGGAGAGCTTGATAAATCTGATCAGCTACTTGATCAATGTCGGCAGAGGTGATCTTTCCGCGCGAACGCAGCGCTGAGAAGGCCTGCGTAAATTTTCCTGTGAGCGACTCAAACATAGTGAGCGCACTCTACTTGAGAAGGGCGGCCATGACGGAGTTGTCGATGACCGCCCAATCCCTAGATAGCCTCTGACCCTCGTTCACCTGTACGAACGCGAATGACCTCTTCGACGGGCGTGGTCCACACTTTGCCATCACCGATTGAGCCGGTGTGGGCAGCTTTCACAATAAGCTCAAGTGCACCTTCGACATCTGCGTCATCGACAATTAACTCGAGCCGAATTTTTGGCACAAGATCAACTGTGTATTCAGCGCCACGATAGACCTCAGTGTGTCCACGTTGACGACCAAAGCCACTTGCTTCTGAGACGGTCATGCCTTTTATTCCGGCGGCGTGTAGCGCCTCCTTAACATCGTCTAACTTAAATGGCTTCACGATTGCTGTAATTAGTTTCATAGTGATGAACCTCCAGGTGTTGTTCCAGCGAATTCATAAGCACTCTCAGCGTGCTCGACAAGATCGATGCCTTCTAACTCGTTCTCGCGCTTGATTCGGAATCCCATCGTCTTTTCGATAGCAAAACCGATGGCTAAAGTAACAATAAATGAATAAGCAAAGACTAGGCCAACTCCTAGAAGTTGCTTCATCAAAAGCTCTGTACCTCCTCCATAGAGGATTCCGTCTAGTCCGATGCTATTTACTGCCGCCGTTCCAAAGAATCCAACTGAAAGCGATCCCCAGATTCCTCCGACGAGGTGAACGCCAACAACATCAAGGGAGTCATCAATGTTGAAGATGTACTTGAGTCCCACTGCTAACGAGCAGAGGATTCCAGCGACAAAACCAATGACAACAGCTGCCCATGGATCAACAAATGCACACGCTGGTGTGATTGCAACCAATCCAGCAACGGCTCCAGATGCTGCACCTAATGAAGTTGGATGGCCATTGCGAATTCTTTCAACGAGCAACCATCCAAGAATTGCACCGCCTGTAGCAACTTGAGTATTGATTAAGGCAAGGCCTGCAATTCCATTGGCAGCAAGTGAAGACCCCGCGTTAAATCCAAACCATCCGAACCAAAGCAAGCCAGCACCAAGCATCACCAAAGGAAGTGAGTGCGGACGCATAGGATCTCGTCTCCATCCATGGCGCTTGCCTAGAACGATTGCCAGCGCAAGAGCTGCTGCACCTGCATTGATATGTACAGCCGTGCCGCCAGCAAAATCTTCAATGCCTTTACCTGCCAGGAAGCCGGTACCTGTAACGGTATCTCCTACTTTATTTCCAAAGGCAAACACCCAGTGCGCGACTGGGAAGTAGACGACAGTTGTCCAGATTGCAACAAAGACAGCCCATGCTGAGAACTTTGCACGATCTGCAATCGCACCTGAGATAAGGGCCGGAGTAATGATTGCGAACATGAGCTGGAATGCCGCAAAGACCAATACCGGAATTGGATAGACCCCACCGTTATTAGTGAGTTCATTTACCTGTGAACCAAGTCCGGAAAAAGAGATATTTCCGTACCATGCAGACTCTGCCTTGTATCCAAATGCTAATTCAAAACCATAGATGACCCAGAGGACGCTCACGATTGCAATTGTGATTATCGACATCATCATCATATTTAAAACACTCTTAGTACGAACCATTCCTCCATAGAAAAATGCAAGGCCAGGTGTCATGAGGAGCACTAATGCCGTGCTCGCCAAGATCCAGGCGGTATCGCCTGAGTTAAGAACAATCTCTTCCATACAGATTTTCCCTTTTCATATCTTGTAAAAGAAGCCTCGCCCTTGAGGTCTTTGGTATGGGCACAAGATGCTTGGGGGTCATTACAGACAGTCGGAAATGAAGTTAAGAAATGGTCACAAAAGCAGCCCTTGTGTTACATCTTGGTTACGTAGAGAGGTTTTTAGGCGTCGAGCAAGGATTGGATATAGAGCTGGGAGTCAAATGGGGCAAAATCCTCGATCGATTCCCCAGTACCAATGAATTTAATCGGAATTCCTAGCTCGGCCTCAATCGCTAGAGCAGCGCCACCTTTAGCGCTGCCATCCATCTTTGTCACAATTAATCCCGTTACCTCCACCGCTTCACTAAACACCTTTGCTTGAATCATCGCATTCTGTCCAGTAGTTGCATCGATGACAAGAAGTACTTCTGTTACTGGCGCAACCTTTTCGACAACACGCTTGACTTTGCCCAGCTCATTCATCAAATCGCTCTTGTTATGCAGGCGTCCAGCGGTATCGACGATCAGAACTTCCCGATTGTTCACTTTGGCAAATGTTGCTGCATCAAAGGCTACCGATGCCGGTTCAGATTGATTTTTTCCTGTAACGACATCTACGCCAATGCGAGTACCCCAGGTTTGCAACTGATCAACTGCTGCTGCGCGAAAAGTATCTGCAGCCGCTAGTGCCACGGAGCGATGACTCTTTTGTAGGACGTTAGCTAACTTTGCAGCTGAGGTTGTCTTTCCAGTTCCATTAATCCCCACGATTAAGAAAACCGAGAGAGGGCTCTGATAAGAAATCTCGCGTGATCGAGTGCTCAATATTTCGGTGAGTATTGCGGTCAAGCCTGATTGCGCATCCTCTGCACGTAACTTCTTTGCCGAGGTGATTACCTGATCAACCAGAGTGGGACCTAAATCCGAGGCTAGTAGCTCTTTGCGCGCTTCATCCCAATCTAATGGGGTAATTGAAGATCGCGAAAGTTTTGCAACGAGTTTTCCAAATAAACCCATCGAAGTGACCTTAGATTATGCGTTTTCAGATTCGCGTAGGCGCTGCGAAATTACTTCTGTCACGCCATCGCCACGCATAGTTACTCCATAGAGCGCATCAGCAATCTCCATGGTGCGCTTCTGGTGGGTAATGATGATCAGCTGTGAACTTTCACGTAACTCTTCGAGTACGCCGAGTAGGCGACCAAGGTTGACATCATCGAGTGCAGCTTCAACTTCATCTAAGACATAGAACGGACTTGGACGAGATTTAAAGATTGCTACCAGCATCGCAACGGCGGTGAGTGACTTTTCGCCACCTGATAGAAGTGAGAGTCGCTTGATGCGCTTTCCCGGAGGACGCGCCTCAACATCAACACCCGAATTCAAGAGATCATCAGGGTTGGTCAAAATCAAACGGCCATCTCCACCTGGGAATAGGCGAGGGAAGATTTCGGCAAATTGCTTGGCAGTCTCTTCATAAGCTTCCATAAAGATCTGTTGAACTCGATCATCAACTTCCTTGATGATGTCGAGTAGATCCTTCTTTGTGTTCTTAAGATCTTCAAGCTGCTCAGCTAAGAACTTCAAGCGCTCTTCGAGTGCGCTGTATTCCTCAAGTGCAAGAGGGTTGATCTTTCCAAGTAACGTTAATGATCGCTCTGTCGCAGCGAGACGTTTCTCTTGCTGATCGCGACGATAAGGAACCATCTCGGTGGCAACGATTTCACCACTTTCGGTTTCAATAAATGTTGGAACGTCTTTATCTGGTCCGTATTCAGTGACCAGTGTTGTTACATCAATACCAAGTTCTTCGACTGCCTTAGTCTCCAGCGCCTCGATACGCATGCGCTGTTCTGCGCGAGCAATCTCATCACGATGCACGCTTGAAGTAAGTTGATCAAGCTCTAGTGTGAGCTGACGGCTACGCGCACGAACAGTAAGCGTTTCACCTTCGCGATCACTTCGGGAACTCTCTAGTCGTGCACGCTCTGCTGATGCTATAGCGATGGAGCGCTCAATGTGAATCAGCGCCCCGTAGGCTGCTTCTGCAATTGCTTGGGAAATCAGGGCACCACGTGCACGTGCACCCCGTCGCGACACTGCGCGCTCTGACGCATCGCGCTCTGCTCGTGCACCATCTTCTAACGCTTGCGCGCGTGCAGCCAGTGAATCCACTCGCTCTTCACTTGTTCGTACAGCCAAACGTGCTTCAACTTCGGTTGTACGTGCTTGTGAAACTCTTTGACGAAGAGTTTGAGCAAGTTGATGATCTGGCTCAGCAATCTCACCATGATGCTGCAATTGCTCCGAGGCAACTCTTAACTCGTTTTCATCGCGTGATTTTGCCGCACTGGCCTCGGAGATAGCGAGGTTAAGTCGTTCGACTTCAGCGCTGGCTGATTTCATATTCTGGCCAGAAACCGCAAGCGCCTCTGTGATTGCAGCAATACGCGCATCTGATTCGTTGAGTTGCGATAGAGCTACGTCGAACGCACTTTGCTTTCCTTCTACTTCGCGTACTGCAGTTGAAATTTCAAAGGTAAGGCGGTTGCACTCGTGATTGAGGCCTTCCAACTTGGTTGAGAGTTCTTCGATGAGTGCGTTAATTTCGATGAGAGACGATGAGGACTGTGAACCACCGCGTACACGCTTACTAGTGAGGACATCGCCATCTCGAGTTACAACAGTTAACTGTGGGTGGCTACGCAGAATGTCTTGAGCTGCGCGCGCATCACTGGCAACCACAGTCGTAGCAAGAAGTGATGTAAGCAAATCATCAATCTCACTTGTGTGAATATGCTGCAGAAGCGGAGTCAGGCCCTGAGGTATCGAGAGCGTTGGTGCGCTAGTGCCATCGTGAACAAGAACATCGGCTTGACCCAAATTTTCGCTGCGCAAAGTTGTCAGCGCGCTTACCGCAGAGTTGAGATCACGTACCACGATTGCATCTGCGAGGGATCCCAACGCTGAAGCGGTTGCCGCCTCCCACCCTGCATCAATTCGAATGAGTGATGCGATTGAACCCAATATTGAAATACCGCGAGAATCGCGCACTAGCGCAGCGCCGCCATCACGGTTACCGGATGTGATGCGCATCGCCTCAAGCTTTGACTCAGTTGCATTCTTCTCGCGCTCAGTGCTGCGCTCAAGATCAATCAGATCTGAATGCTTCTTCTTTGCCGCATCTAGCTCGCGCTTTGCTTGTTCAAAGAGTGAATCTAGCCCTTGTTCACCGGCATCTGCTCCTGCGATCTCCATCTCAAGAGTGGAGTACTCGCGAGATGCGCTATCTACTCGCGCCTGAGCTTCATCGCGTGCCTTTACAAGACGAGAGATCTCTTCTGCAATTGCTTCCAGTCGTGCAGCGAGAGATTTAATGTGTCCCTCTTGTCGAGCAGTTCCTTCACGTTGATCTGCAATAGCTCGAAGGGCTGCTGCGATTTTATCTTCTTCACTTTTCAGTCCAGCTTCAGCATCACTTAATTCTTGAGTTGATTGAATGAGGTGCGCACGTGCTGTTTCAACACTGGCGCGGAGTGCGCTTTCTTCGCCACGCAGAATGGCTGCTTCCTTTTCAAGTGCCTCTGGATCGCGACCTGCGTTGCGTGCTTCCTCGGCTTCTTCAGCTAAGAATCGTGAGCGTTCCTGAGCAAGAGATTGGGTGCCGCGAAATTTTTCGCGAAGAGCTGAGAGTGAATAGAAATTCTCTTGTGCCTGAATGAGTAGTGGGCTCTCGATTGCTGATTGTACATCGAGCGACTCTTCACGGCGACGAATCGTTTCAAGTTCAGCTTCGACTTCTGACCTGCGAGCACGTAGTGCAGTTTCATCTGCAACTTCGGCATCGAGCGTCTTAGATAAATTAATAAAATCATCTGCCAGAAGTCTCAGCTTGGCATCACGAAGATCAGCTTGAATTGTTGCAGCCTTCTTTGCAACCTCTGCCTGCTTACCTAGCGGGCGAAGTTGGCGGCGAAGTTCAACGGTGAGATCTTGTACACGAGCAAGGTTTGCCTGCATAGAGTCGAGCTTGCGCAGCGCCTTCTCTTTACGCTTGCGATGCTTAAGTACGCCGGCTGCCTCCTCGATAAATCCGCGACGCTCTTCAGGAGTAGCCATCAAGATTGCATCAAGCTGACCCTGACCCACGATTACGTGCATTTCGCGGCCAATGCCTGAATCACTTAAGAGTTCTTGTATATCGAGAAGTCGTGATGCTTCACCATTAATTTGATACTCGCTCTGACCGTTACGGAAAAGTATGCGCGAAATAGTTACTTCGCTAAATTCAATCGGAAGCGCGCCATCTGAGTTATCGATCGTCAGCGATACTTCAGCGCGACCAAGTGGAGCACGTCCTGATGTACCGGCGAAAATTACATCTTCCATCTTTCCGCCACGCAACGACTTTGCGCCTTGTTCGCCCATAACCCAGGTGAGCGCATCTACAACGTTTGATTTTCCTGAGCCATTAGGACCAACTACGCAGGTGATTCCTGGCTCAAGGCGAAGAGTCGTCGCAGAAGCAAAGGACTTAAAGCCCTTGAGGGTCATACTCTTCAAATACACGTGGGCAAACCTATCGGTTTATGAGCTCAATTTTTCGTAGGCACTACGGGCCGCGGCTTGCTCGGCTTCGCGCTTACTTTTGCCTTCTCCTTGCGCGATTTCGTCTCCCCCGACAACTGCGGTGGCGGTAAAGGATTTGTCGTGGTCTGGACCACTTTCGGTGACCAGATATTCCAGCGTTCCCTTTCCTAGGGATGCAACGAGCTCTTGTAGAGCAGTCTTTCCATCAAGACCGGCACCTTTTGCCATTGCTTCTTCAAGGGTGCTTTTAATGAGTTGTTGAACAACGCGGGATGCCGTTGCAAATCCACAATCAATATAGATGGCTCCGATAAGCGCTTCTAGCGCATCGCCCAGCAATGAATTCTTATCGCGACCATTCGTGACCTCTTCACCTTTGCCAAGGCGGATATGTTTTCCAAGTTCCAAGGCACGTGCAATATCTGCGAGCGCTCGCATATTTACTATTCCAGAACGCAGTGGTGAAAGGCGACTTTCATCTAAATCTGGATAGCGAAGATATAGCTCTTCTGTAACAACGAGACCAAGAACTGAATCTCCTAGAAACTCTAAACGCTCATTGGTTAACGTTGAACTATTCTCATAAGCATAAGAACGATGAGTTAACGCTAACTCTAGAAGTTGCGGATTAACCTCAACGCCGAGAGCCTTCGTGAGATCAGAGAACAGAACAAGCCTTCGATCAGATGTCGATAACTTGGCGGCGGTTATATGTACCGCATGTTGGACATGCTGTGTGCTGCAACTTTGGCTGCTGGCACTGTGGGCAATTCGCAAGAGCTGCGGCAGTTGTCTTCCACATGCTTCGACGTGAACGTGTCTTCGAACGAGACATCTTTCGCTTTGGTACTGGCATGAGGTAAACCGTCCTTCGTAAAAAAATATGTAATCGAGCGGGGTGTTATATGGGAGAAGTATCCCCTAAGAGTCCGATTTCTTAAAATCCAGCCCGTCCAGACCTGCCCAGCGAGCATCAATCACCTCGTGGACATGGTCTTCAGGCAGCGCCTCCCACTTCTGACCGCAATCTGGGCAGAGCCCTAGGCAGTCGGGGTCGCAGAGCGGGTTAACTGGAAGATCCAGCACGATTGCATCGCGAATCGGTGGCTCGAGGTCCATGATGACGCCATCAAGGTAGAGCAGTTCAACCTCATCCAGATCGTCGTCAACTGGTTCGTTCCTCTTGGAGTGGCCTTTCTTTTTTGAGCCATCGTCTTCATAGAGATAGAGCTCTTGAATTCTGCGATCAATCTCTAACTCAACGGGATCTAAGCATCGGATGCACTCACCGGTTGCAACGGCAAAAATCTCTGCACTCAGCAGAATTCCTTCGGTGACCGCTTCAAGTCGAGCATCTACTTCGATAATTGAGCCGATCTGCACAGAGATAAGAGGAACGCCCAATGGCTCAGGGACCACGAGATCGAGTTGATACTCCTTCATTTCGCCTGCGCGACGAGGAACTTCGTGCGTGTTGAGGTGATAGATATGGGAAGGTTTAACCACTTCGCTAACTCTTACTTTCCCTCTGAAAGTTGGGAAAGGACATCCTTATCGCCTGCACCTTCGAGGCGCTCGCGTCCACGTGCGACTGCCTCCATTGTTTTATTAAGTATCACTTCAAGAGTAGCTAGACGTCCATCGATATAGCTTTCGACTTCAGCGCGTTCCTCATCAGCCAGAGCGCGTGCATCGTCAAGAATACGTTGCGCCTCATCACGAGCCGCCTGAACTATTGCAGTTTGTTCAACCATACGCGCAACATCCTCGCGAGCAGTTGCAATTAAATGTTCCGCACTTGTGCGCGCTTCTTCGATTATGTGTTCACGGGTAAAGATGATTTCAATTGCCTGATCAAGATCTGTAGGTAGGGCAACACGAGCACCATCGAGAATTTCAAGAATCTCTCCACGGTGAACTACGCAAGAGGCTGATAATGGAACTCCACGTGCTTCTTCAATGAGAGTAATCGCTGCATTGAGTTTTTCAATTGAATCCATGGTCAGTTACCACTTTCTGCTACGCGAGCTTTAAGAGCCTCGTTCACGATCTTTGGAACCATTGATGATACATCTCCCCCGTAATGGGCAAGCTCTTTGACGAGCGAAGAAGAAAGGAAGGAATGTGCAGGGGCGGTCGCCATAAACATTGTCTCAACGCCAGACGCTTGAAGATTGACCTGTGCCATCTGCAACTCATAATCGAAGTCGGTGACAGCGCGAAGACCTTTAACAATGCTCTGAATTTCGTTGCTCTTGCAGTACTCGACAAGAAGTCCTGACCACGAATCCACGCGAATATTTGGGAGATGGGCCGTCGTCTTTGTAATCATCTCCATACGTTCTTGCACTGTGAACATGCTCGACTTAGTTCGATTGACCAAGACGGCAATAACTACTTCATCGAATTGGGCGCTAGCACGCTCGATAATGTCGAGGTGCCCAAAGGTGACGGGATCGAAAGATCCTGGGCAGACAGCGCGCTTCATATGGCAAACGCTAGCAAGAAGATCAGCCGAGATCCATTTCAGGCGTAGGAACACCGTAGAAAATCGTTGCTTGACCATAGTTTTTTTCACGAAGTTGCTCAAGTCCGTATGGCCAGCTCAATTCACGCACTCTGCTGTTTCTCTCAACTGCAATGAGCCCATCAGGATGAATGAACTTTCCATCAACAATTGCAATGAGATTCTCAATTACTTCAATATCTGAAAATTCATACGGTGGATCGATATAAATGAAGTGGTATTGCATCGGCGCAGGACCTTCTAGAAAACGATCAACGGCCATCGAATAGAGATGAAAGTTCCCCGGAAATTGTGAACTCTTTATCCCCTCATAGTTGGAAAGGATTGATTGAGCTGCCTTTTCATCACTTTCAACACAATGCACGGTCGAGCTGCCCCGAGAAAGTGCTTCAAGACCAATAGCGCCAGTACCTGAATAGAGATCCAGAACGTTGAGACCATCGAAATCACCAAATTCTGATGCAAGAGATGAAAAGAGCGCTTCTCGTGCACGATCGGAAGTTGGCCGAGTTGATTGAGCAACTGCAGAGATATTTCTACCTTTAGCTAGGCCAGCAATAATTCTCATCGACCTAACCCTTATCTATGAAATCGGAAGCTTCGTCATCTTCAACTTTAGCGAATTCTTTTGCTAACTGCTTGTGGCTAGATAAATCTGGGTCGCTGGCCAATATTTCCTGGGCATCTGCTCGCGCGGTCAGAATGAGGTCTTCATCTCGCAAAACTCGAAGTAAACGTAGATGCGAGCGAGAGCCGGATTGCGCAGAACCTAAAACATCTCCCTCACGACGTTGCTCCAAGTCAATCCTCGAAAGCTCGAAGCCATCTGTACTTCCAGCGACGGCTTCAAGTCGAATTCGAGCTGGAGTATCTGCAATGGCCGTTGTGATCAAAATGCATAATCCAGGTGAAGTGCCACGACCTACTCGTCCGCGCAATTGATGTAGTTGTGAGACACCGAAACGTTCTGCATCCATGATCACCATAACTGTCGCATTAGGTACATCTACACCTACCTCAATAACAGTTGTTGAGACGAGGACATCAATCTCGTGGGTTGCAAATGCGGTCATAGTGGCGTCTTTAAGTTCACTTGAGAGGCGACCGTGGAGTGGGGCCACACGCACTCCCTTTAGTGGACCAGTTGCAAGTTTTGGTGCTAACTCATCAACGCTTGCGAGTTCAAGAGATGTTGTTCCCAACAGGAAGTCGATATCAGCATCTTCGGTGACATCAGCGCTGATACGGGACGCAACGACATAGGCCTGGTGTCCTTGCGAGACTTCTTCGCAGATTCGCTCCCACGCTCTCTCAAGAAACGCCGGCTTTTCTAACGTATTAACTACATGAGTAGTTATTGGAGCACGACCCAACGGCAGTTCTCGCAAAGTTGAGATATCTAAATCACCAAAA
>Ga0214917_10001368_pt1 | contig 31276 bp, 41 predicted proteins | sample LL_1208_BB_MetaG_FD_177983 | JGI IMG/M metagenome (GOLD analysis project Ga0214917, IMG submission 177983) | Freshwater microbial communities from Lake Lanier, Atlanta, Georgia, United States - LL_1208_BB | ecosystem: Environmental > Aquatic > Freshwater > Lake | place: USA: Georgia | collected... | reverse complement strand
CCAAGTCCTCCTTCGCCACCGTCGCCACCAAGTCCTCCTTCGCCACCGTCGCCACCAAGTCCTCCTTCGCCTCCAAGTCCTCCTTCACCACCGTCGCCACCAAGTCCACCACCACCACCACCACCATCACCACCACCAAGTCCTCCTTCGCCACCTAGTCCACCACCGCCGCCACCACCACCACCACCAAGCCCACCACCGGGATCAGTATGTCAACCATGTGCAAACGAAGGATCTTATGTAACAGCGCCAGCTCCAGACGGATGGGGAACAGCTTGTATGAATGGTTGTTTATGTAGCGATGGGAGCGGAGGGCTTTGTTATAGTAGTCTTACAGGCATTGTACAGTGCTGTTGTGCGGAAGGAAGTACTGCTGAAATTTCTCAAACATGCGGATGTGGAGGAAAATGCAATCTAAACGCTGGACCAATAGACTGCTGTACTGGGCCTAATTGTATAGGCAATCCAGGTGAATGTAAATGTAGCGAAATAGAAGCTTTTTGTAATCAAGTTGGTGGAACATATAATAATCAAAATATAACTACCGAGCAAAATAATAATGGTAATCCTGGTAGTTGGAATAGATGCTGGTGTCAAGATGGATGTATGATAGCTGCTGTAGAAGAAGAGTGTAGTCCACAACGATTACTTGCAGGGAATATTGGTATTGTTGGATCGTGGGTGCCAGCATGTAACCTTGGTGGTATAGTTTATGTAGAATGCACAAACTTTTGGCCACCGCAAAATAATAACTAAATTCGATTTGGTGTATATATTAATATAAAAACTATAAACATTTATATGAAATATTATTATGAATGAAAATATTATCGATTTTTGGCAAGTAGTTGCCACCACAAGTTTTGGGATCGTTGTAACCCTTATAGGATTTTGGGTAACAGTAGGAAAAAATATGGCTACTAAAAGCGATGTGTTACATATGATAGAAACTCAAAGTCCATACTCTCAAGATCGTCAATTTATTATGGAAAGATTGGCCGCCAATAAAGAAAGCCAAGCAGCATTCGCCTCTGCATTACAACGAAACACTGAAGTTATGAATGAACTAAAAATTCAATTAGTCACACTAGGCAAAACACTAGAAGCACTAGAAGAAAGAATAGAAAGGGCATAATATGGCAAATGATATTGGTTTAGCAAATAGTGGTGAGGCTATAAAGCATGGCACTCTTGTAGTGGCTCCGTCTCCTTTTACAAATAGTTTTCAATATCAAAACGTTAACGTTTATAATAAACCAGTTATTACTGACATAGAAAATAAATATGATGAAAGATTTGATGATATTCGCTACTATACAATAGGTTCAGGAACTCTCTAAGATTTAAATCATGTCACATAATTGTATTGTAACAGATGGGCTACAACTACTATTAGACGCTGGAGATTCTGAATCATATTCTGGTTCCGGCTCCACATGGTACGATCTATCTGCTAATAACTATGATGCTACATTAGTTAATGAAACCTCATACAATTCTGGTGACAAAGGGTACTTTGTTTTTGATGGCGACAATGATTATATTGATGTTAATGCTAATTTATCTTATGAATCTTTTAGTGTTGGAGCATTTTTTAGAACATCATATGCTGGTGTTAAAATGATTATATCCAAAGAAACAATCGCTGGTGTTCCTTGGACTTATAGAATTTGGTTGAGTGGTGGACAAATAGTAGCCGATATAGCTCAAGGGGTTACTCAACAATCGTTAACTAGTCCATTAACTTCGTACAACGATGGAGAATGGCATTATGTAATGTTTACTAGAGATGATAATAACTGGAAATTATATGTTGATGGATATGAAGTAAATACAAGGGTTGATACTTTTACCGGCTCTATTGTTGATTCTCAAGAACTATGGATTGGCCGAAGTGCTTTTACCGGAGGTTCACCAACCGGATCATATCCATATGCTGGAGATATTAGTGTGGTAATGATTTATAATAAAGTATTAACAGGATCGGAAATATTAGCAAATTATAATTGTTTATTATCTAGATTTGCAGTTTTTAAGATCAAAGTCGATAAAATATTCAATAATAATGGTACAATGAAAATTAAAAAAATTATACAAATGTAATGGTGTATAATACAGCACAACAGGTTGAGTAACGCTCTAAGATTTAAATTATGACTGTTTTTAAAATTAATTTAAATAAAGTATTAAATAGTAATGGATCTATCAAGGTTAGAAAATCAGATGAATCTGTTACGCCCACACCAACTCCGAGTCAAACCACAATAATTACGCCTACACTAACTCCAACCACAACGACCACTCTTACGCCCACGGCTACTCCCACAACAACACCAACAGGCACTACAACAACAACACCAACAGAAACTCCAACAACAACCCCAACAACAACCCCAACAGCAACACCAACGACAACCCCCACACCAACTCCGAGTCAAACCACAACGATTAATTCTACGCCAACAACAACTCCAACTAGTAGCATAACACCAACACAAACCCAAACAATAACACCAACTAATAGCGTAACACCAACTAATACCGTAACACCAACTAATAGCGTAACGCCAACTAATAGCGTAACGCCAACTAATAGTGTAACGCCAACTAATAGTGTAACGCCAACTAATAGCGTAACACCAACTAATAGCGTAACGCCAACTAATAGCGTAACACCGACAATAACTCGTACAGTAACCACAACACCAACAAAAACACCAACAACAACTCCAACTAGTAGCATAACACCAACACAGACCCCAACGATAACATCCACAACCACAACCACACAAGCTCCATTTTCTTCTCAATCGATAATTTTATCTTCTAACTCATCATATACTGTGCCGAATGGAGCAAAAGTAATGAAAATATGGAGTATAGGCGCAGGAGGAAGTGCCACATATAATTGCGATGGCGGGGGAAGTAATGATGGACGCGCAGGTATTGTGGCATATAGACATGGATTTATATCTAATACCAATGTTTCCGTTAGCGGTTCTATAGGCCAGCCAGTTGCTTCTACTTGTAACTTATTTACTGCTGGCGGTTCAACATCTTTAAGTGATCTATCCACAGTTATAAACCCAACAGTATCTTCTATACAAGGCGGTGGTGGTGGAAATAATTTTGTTAGTGACAGAACATCTTCTGGTAATTTTTCAAGCTATACACTATGGACTAATTACAATACCAGACGAGATTATCTTGGTATAAATGCTGTTATCAATGCTGCTGGTGGAAATGCTGCAACACACACATATGGCAGAGGTAGCAATGGCGGTAATGGGTCTGCTGGCGCTATAGTTATGCAATTCTTACCCGCTACAGATTTAGTTATACCTTTCTTTAGCGGGAGTGGAACGTTTACGGTTCCCACAGGCTATAGCAGCGTCAAAATCTGGGTTGTTGGCGAGGGTGGTATAGGAACTATTTATTGTGATGGTGGACCCGACACGACAGGCGGAAGAGGAGGAGTAAGTTATAAAACATGGTCTATTAGTGGAGGCGAGACTATTAGTTATAGTGTCGGAAGAATCCTAACTGGAGGTCGCAATTGGTGTTTAAAGCCAGCCACCGGGGCTTCGTCAACAGCGACACTGAATGGAGTAACCATTACAGGTACTGGTGGGCAGGGAAATGGCACAAACGGAACCGGAACTGGTGGGGATGGGTCTGGAGTTGCAGGTAATGATGTAAGTTCTATAAATGCAGCTTATTTATCATACTCTCCAAGTCTGATAAACTATGGTTTTCCCGGTGGTGACAACGGCACCGCTTTTGGTGGTATAGTCTTGGTTCAATGTATGGTGTAATATGATAAACGAATTAATAGAATTACTAAAATCATTACCAGACCCAGTATTAGAATACGGGTCTAGAGAAGATGATCAAAGTAGAATTGTAAATATATTACCAAATCACAATGATGTTACCGTCTCTACTAAAGATAGAAAATTATTTATTTGGAAAAACCCTCCGGTAGAATTAGTACAATTATGCAGAGATATTGGTGGTCGTGGACCAAGCGGTAATTGGATATATAATAAAGAAGATTATCAAGGTTGGCATACTAATAGTGATATTCTTGGTCAAAGATTATATATCTCTTGGGCAAGCGAACATAAAAAAAGTGGTATGAAATTTTTTATTAACGACATAGTTGTAGATAGTCCAGATAATAAAGGATGGAATATTAGATTATTTAACCCACCAGTATGGCATATGGTTTATAGTGATTGTACAAGAGCTAGTGTAGGATTCATTTTTGATCCAGATATCTCTGAAGAAATACTACAACCAGTATGTTTAAAATAGTATACGATTTACCAAATGGCAAAAGTTTTGCTTTTGTTTCAAGAAGTGGTAGTAGCTCTATGGGCTTAATGGCTCTTAAACAATTCTTTCCAGAAAAATTAGCACAATATGAGAGTGATCCTAATAATATTAATACTGGCACATCTCACAGAATGTTGGGTGGAAGATTAGTAAACTCTATACCAGACGGTTGTGCAGTTATGCTTAGAAATCCCATAGAAAGATTTGGATCACTTCTGAATAGAACTGGCTATGATTTTGAGTCAGCTATAGAATTAGTATATTGGATATATAACACTGGAGAAATGCCGATTAGAAATAATAGACTCATAGAAATATCATCTCTTGATGCCGTATATCATTTTATTCCATATAGTTTTATAGTAAATGAAAATAGTAATTTATTTCAGTTTCCTAATCTCAGAAATATGGCAAATTATCTTGGCATAGACGAGAATATACCATGCGAACAAATTAATCGAATATCAAAATCAATATCATTTAGCTCAGATCAAATAAATAAAATTCAAAAAGCGTATGCTAAAGATATTCAACTGTGGGAATCATTGATGAATACATAATTTATGAGTCAAAAATTATTAACAATTGGCATGGCAACATACGATGATTACGACGGAGTATTTTTACGATATAAAATAAAACAAAATATATTCAATCAAGCTTTAAAAATCGTAAAATTTGATAAATAATAATAAAAATCAGTATGGTGTATTGTTTATATAGTATTTATTTTTGGAGAAAAATTATGATCAAACCCGGCTATCGCACTACCGAATTCTGGTTTACATTAGTTAGTTTTATTTTTAGTGGATTATATCTAACTGGTATTATTAATGATAATGCTAACAAAGAAGAGCTTATTAGTGTTGTTAGTCATGCTGTGGAAAGTTGCATTTTAATTGGTGGTCAATTTGTAATATTATATAAGTATATTAATAGTAGAAAAAATATTAAAACAGAAATTAAACCAGTAGTTATTGATACTCCACCAGTTATTAATGAGGAGAAAAAAGATGACAAACCAAGAAAGTCCCGAACAACCAAAAAGCCAAGAACTAATACTAAACGAAGTAGAAAAACTGATAAGTAAAACAAAAGAATCATTTAAGGACGTTAAAAGATTCGCAATAGATCAAGCATGGAAACTTTTACAGTTAGCAATAGCTAGTATAATACAAATTATAGAAATAATAGGAAATGATTTAAGTAGTCCACAAAAAAAAGAGCTAGCTATGAGTATGATTAGTAAATTCTACGATAGCTTATTTTTAGCAGTTGACATTCCTGTTGTGCCTCACATAATAGAAGGGTACATTCATTCTTATGTTAAAAGTTTTCTTATGATTTTGGTCAGTTCAACAATTGATAGCATGGTTAAAATCTTTAGAGAAGCGGGCGTTTTTAAACCAAAATTAACAGTTCAACACAATTATCTAGTCTGAAAGGACGAATCTTATGAATTATGCCGAAAGTTTTCAAGAATTTAGCAGTAGATTATCAGGAACAGATCTAATGGTTTATGGAGGGGCCGCTCTTATATTATTTGTACTATTTAAAGATCAGTTAGTACCAGTTAAGGATTATGTTGCTGGGCTTGTTGGCAAACTAGTAAACAGAGTCAGCGCAGAGTCTGCTGTTGCAAAAAATGATAATGATTTTCTAAAACTAATTAGTAGTTGGAAAAATACTAGAGATTTGGCAGAAAAAATGAAATGTCCAAAAGCTGTTGAAGTTTTAGATAGCGCATTTCCACATCTTAGTCCCAACACATGCGGCCAGGAGACAAAATGAATATTAAAAATACTAATATAATAGTTCTGGTTATTGGAGGACTATTATTAACATATGGATTACTTGGACCAGTTATTAAAAATAATCTATCCACCAATCCAATAAATCATGCTCCATCGGTATTAGCTCCGTTGGATCCGTCATTAAAGGATAATTGTCAAAAAGTAACCGAGATCCTAAAATCCGGAAGCTCGGATCGATCAGTTGATGGTGTGAAATTAAGCGGATTATTCTCTGACTTGGCAAGACTAATAGAACTAGATGGTGAAAATGAAGTAATTAAAAATACCGATGAAATTAGAGAAGCTAATAAAATAGCTGGGGCTTTTTATAATCTTGATCTTAAAGGTAAATATCCTGATCTAACGCAGGCCGCTACTTATGTTGTTGTACAGCATATCGGAGACGATAATGTTGCTCTAGACCCCGAACTTAGAAAAAAGGCTGTCGAAGCTTTTAATGGTTTAGCATGGGCTTTTTATGAGGGTAGCAAATAATGGCTAGATACTCACCAGAACAATTATACAAACTTTATAAGGATGGATTTCAAGGGTGCTTGTGGGAACAGCATATTTTTGATCATTTATTAGAAGTTTCTAAATATGCTTATTTTGGTGATGGAGCAAAAAGAATAGTTGGGACAGGCAAGGGTAAACTATCTACTCCATACAAAAGTGTTTTGAAGTTTGATAAGAATCCATATAATGAGCGTCAGGTGACGAGTGACTGTGTTAGCCACTCTACCCGTAATGCGGTAGATGTTACCCGTGCTGTAGAAATAGATGTTAAGAGAAATAGAGAAGCATGGATAGCAAGAGGAGCAACAGAAGCTATTTATGGAGCAAGAGGACATGGTGGTCAGGGTATGAGTTGTGCTAGAGCAGCAGAATTTGTAAGTAAGTATGGTGGGGTTTTAGTCAGAAAAAATTATAAGGGTGTTATAGATTTAACAAAATATCAAGGTATGCTAGGTGCTGGTTGGGGAGGACGAGGACTACCAGATAAAGTTATAGATTTAGCCAATGACCATCAAGTTAAAACTGTTAGTCTAGTTAGAACAGTAGAAGAAGCAAGAGATGCTTTAGCTAATGGTTATGGTATTAGTGTTTGTAGTATGTATGGCTTTAGTAATAAAAGAGATAGTAAGGGTTTTGCTAAACCACAAGGTTCTTGGGCTCACGCTATGGCCTGGATTGCTTGTGATGATACTGGTAGTGAACCAGCGTTTTTAGTACAAAATAGTTGGGGTTGTTATTCAGACGATACTGAAGTGCTTACTAAAACAGGATGGAAATTATTTAAAAACTTAACAGACACTGACATATTAGCAACATTAAATCCAAATAATCATTATTTAGAGTGGCAACAAATTCAACAAAAATTTGAGTATGATTATAATGGCTATTTAAATCATTATCATTTTAGAGGAGTAGATTTATTAGTTACAGATAATCATAATATGTATATTGGTAAGTTAAATTCTGATTTAGATAAAATTGATTCTTGGCAATTAATAGAATCACAAAATTGCCCTAAATATATTCATATTAAAAAAAATGCAAAATGGAAAGGGGAAGAAGTCGAGAATATAAAAATAGGCTCAAATATTATATCTATGGACTTATGGTTAGAATTTTTAGGATATTTTATTTCTGAAGGACATACTTGTAATCATAAAAAAGTAATGTCTAATGGAGATATTAAATATTATGGATTAGTTGGTATAAGTCAGAATAAAAAAGAATCAAGAGAAATAATACAAAATTGTATAAATAAGCTACCATTTAGATTTTCTTCGAATATGGTGTCTTATGACAAAAACTTATATAATAAATTGAAAATTTATGGTAAAGCTCATCAAAAATATATCCCAGACTATATAAAAAATTTATCATCAAGACAACAAAAAATATTTTTTGATGCTATGATGCTAGGAGATGGTTCTAGGTCTAATGGTAAAATTAATTATTATACATCCTCAAAAAAACTAGCAGATGATATGCAAGAACTAATACTAAAAATAGGATTAGCCGCAGATATAATAGAGATTAATCGTATTGGTAGAGATAATGAAAAAAATGGTCATAAAAATATAACTAGACATAAAGAATATAGACTTAATATAAAAGAAATTTCACTAACACCAAGAGAACATAACGGAACAAAACCAATATTATTACCTTATAATGGTAAAATATATTGTGCTACTATTCCTAATCATATTATGTATGTTAGAAGAAACGGAAGGGCTGTTTGGTGTGGGAATAGTTGGAACTCTGGAGGGCATCCTGAATGGGACACTATTCCAAACGGGTCATTTTTAATAAAAGCAGATGTAGCAGCCGGTATGTTAAAAGGCAACGGAGCGTACGCTTTTAGCGACTTTGACGGATTTCCATTACAAAAATTACCAGACTATGGTTTTGATTATTTAGGAAAATAAAGGATTTTAATATGAGCTTACCAAGACTAATTCCTGTACCATCTTTGGGTTTTAATCTTCCATCTTTACCAGCTTATCAAGAATGGGCTATTAATGCTGATACTAATTCTTTGGTATTAATAGAATTTCCGTATCTTAAAGACACAAATCTAACAACTCAAAATACTGATTCTCAAAATTTATTAAATACAACTTTGGAACAAAATTCATCATTAATAAATAATCAGTTACAAACTTTAGAAAATCGTATAACTAATTTAGAAATATTAATTAATAATTCTACTAATATAGTAAGTAATTAAAAATGAGCGATATTTTAACTATAAAATGTTGTGCGATAATTCCTAGCGCTACCCCAACGCCAACAAATACTATAACTCCAACCATAACATCTTCGCCAACAATAACGCCTAGCATAACAGCTTCTCCGACAATAACACCAAGTCACACCGCAACACCAACTATAACACCAAGTAATACTGTTACGCCAACAATAACTCCAAGTAATACTGTTACGCCAACAATAACACCAAGCATTACAGCGTCTCCGAGCATCACACCATCTATAACTCCAAGTAATAGTCTTACGCCAACCATAACTCCAAGTAATAGTCTTACGCCAACAATAACTCCAAGTAATAGTCTTACGCCAACAATAACTCCAAGTAATACTGTTACGCCAACAATAACACCAAGTATCACACCATCTCCAAGTGTAACGCCAAGCATAACACCATCCCCAAGCGTAACACCAAGTATAACCCCAAGTAATAGTCTAACACCAACTATAACTCCTAGCAATAGTTTAACTCCGACTAGAACACCAACCAAAACACCAACCCCGACTCCTCCACCACAATGGCAACAAGATTTTCAGTGGACAATACCCGCATTGTCTTCATTTTCTACTTTTTCTAAACCACAAATACATATTAGTAGTGATGGAGTAAAAGTCGCAGTAAGTACAGATTCTACTTATTATATAATAAGAGGAAATAATGATATTTATGAACTTAGTGGCTCTGATACATCACAATATAGCGATATAACAGGATCTAGCGATGGTCAAACTCTAATAGCATCTAGATCAAATGGTCTCTTATCTAGAAGCTATAATAGAGGCGCATCGTGGTCTAATCTTGGACTGTCTAAAAATTGGAGAGCGATAGTATCAAATAATGATACAAGTAAAATTTATGGAGTTGTTAATAACGAATACATATACTACAGTCATAATTCTGGATCATCATTTACAGTTACTAATAATGATATACCAAGATTATGGAAAACTTTAGACATTATAGAAGCCGCCGGTTTTACAACCATATATGCTGCTGCTACGAGCGACTATATTTATAAAGGAATTCAACAACTAGATGGATCATTTGTATGGTCAACACTAACCAGCGCTGGAAGTCGCGATTGGACCCAATTAGCTGTTGCTAAAAATTCTGGAACTATAGTAGCATGTAGTAATGAAGGAGTTTACAAAAGCACTAATGGTGGAACATCATGGACAAATATATTAATAGGAAATATGCTGTCTATAGGAATATCAAATGATGGTAATAAGATTATAGTTAATACTTCAGGTAGTATACTTTATACTAGCTTAAATGGAGGAACAACATGGTCTTCGGAGAGTCTTGGTTATGATGAATTAGCTGTCACCGTCAACCCAACTGGAACAAAATTTGTAGCAGTAGGGTTCTATGGGGTCGGTGGCGACTCCGATATCATAATTTCACATAAATTAATAGTATAAAATATATGGTGTATAATTTATTATTTAAGGAAATATTATGAATTTTTTTGATAAATTAGCACTAAATAGATTAATTAGTATAGTACTAAACTTTATACTAAATATATTAAAACTTATAGTGCCTAAAAAAAGTAATGAATTAGATGATATAAATCCTTTTCCTCCTATTCCAAAACCACCATTAAAACGTAAGCCATTATTTCCAAGAATTAAAAAATGAATAAACTAATATTATCAATTTTATTTGCGTCCTTATTTTTTACATCAATAAAATATAATGGATCATCTACAGCTCCTGTTATTCTATCTGGAGCTATAGTTAAAAATATTGGTAACGAACCAATTAAAAAATATAAACGCAAAGAATGTCCAGTTTGTAAAGGAAGTGGAAAATATTTAAGTGGAGACGTAATAAAAATGGTTGATTGTGGATATTGTTTACCCTAACGAAAGATTAAATATGCAATTAAATCCTAATCTAGAACATATTGCTCAAAAGGTTATTGACAAAGCAAATATTAAAAATAATAATTATGGATTTGATCCTATAACAATAATCATAGTTATTGGAGTTATACTTAGTCTTATAAGAGTAATTCAAGAATGTAGAAGTAAACGAAGAAAAAATGATAAAATGAGCGAAGCTTTAGATTTAAGACATACTATAGTTAATTTAACTATTAAAGATAGCTGGTTAAATAATTATAGACTAAATAAAATATTAAAACAACATTTGAGCAAAAAACAATATCAACAATACGGAGTTAGTTTAAAAAATGCCATCATGGAAGTTGGTAAGAATCTTAATGATGAAGAATCTTTAACCCTTCTGGAGGCTACTAATGTTTAATCTTCTAATCTGGATTGTATATGGTTTATTTGTTGGTTCTTTAGCAAAGGCTATTGTTCCTATTAATTTAAGACTAGGATTTTTTCAAACAGTGGCTCTTGGGGTTGCTGGTTCATATATGGGAGGCGGAATACTCTATATATTAGGAACTTATGATAGTCTTAGCCCATCCGGAATATTTATGGGTGTTGCTGGAGGAGTATTGAGCTTAATACTGTATAATAAATTCATAAATAAATAATTAGGAATATGAATGTCAAATCCTCCATCTTATTCTATTTTAGGAAATTGTAATAGTGCAAATTACAATGGTTCAGCAGATTGGAATAATCAAGATGGCAACGTTACTAGCGTTGGCAGTAACGGAGGTCCTAGTTTTTTTGGTACATATGATCAAAATGGAAATATTTGGGAATTAATAGATTATCAAGAAAATGGTGCTATATTAGCTTATGGTGGTTCATATTCGTCGTCGTCTTTAAGCGGCACTGTCTTTGTTAGTCGAACATCAAGAAGATCAGATATTGGATTCAGAGTATGCGCTAATAGTGGACTTAATATAACACACTCTAGTTTTGTCTCTGTTTCTGGCACAGGAAATATTGGAGATATTAATAGAAATAATTTAGGAACAGTTAATTATAATTTTCAGATATCTAAATATGAAATTACTAATTCTGAATATGTCACATTTTTAAATAATGTTGCTAGTAGTGGTAGTAATACACAAATAAATAGTATTATTTGGCCATATAATATAGCTATGACTAATGATCCAAGAGGAGGCATACTATCAAATGGAATAAGCCCAAATATATCGTATTCTGTTAAAACAGACATGGAGGATAAGCCAGTTAATTTTATTAATTGGTATGATTCTGCAAGATATATTAATTGGTTATATAATTCAAGACCACAAACATTAGGGCTTAGTTTAAATTCTACAGAAAGTGGCGTATATAATTTAAATTTTACTAATCCTATTAGTATACCAGTAGCCAATAATAAAAATTTATATTGGTTATGTAATAGAAATGAATGGATAAAAGCAGCATATTACGATATTACAAAAAACACAACAGGGGATTACTGGCTATATGCTACACAAAGCGATATAATTCCAGATCAAGTAACATCAAATTCTGATGGAATAGCTAATAATACCGTTAACTCTCCAAATATTTGTATTAGTCCGACACCAACTCCTAGTATCTCACCAACCTGTTCTATCACTCCATCGATAACGCCTTCATTAACATCGTCGCTCACCGCAACACCGACCCAGTCTCCAACAGTTACACCAACAATAACTATTACTCCAACTGTAACTAGTACCAGAACGCCAACATTAACAGCTAGCCCAACAAGAACTTGTACTATTACTCCAACAAATACAGTAACTCCAACTAGAACATTAACTAGAACCCCGTCCAATACTCCAACTAATACAGCTACGCCTACTGTTACTTGTTCAGCGACTACTACGCCAACTGTTACTCCGACACCAAGCACAAGTATATGTGACAGAATTAAACTTGGTCAATTAATTTATGATAATCGTGTTTATAATAGTGAAGAAATTATAGTCAAATATAAAGGATTTATATTATCTGGAGCACAATTAAATAGTAAACTCGTTAATGTATTCGAAAATGCAGCTGTTGTTAGTCAAACACCAACAAAAACCACTACGCCGACACCGACGCCAACACCAACAATAACACCAACAATAACACCGACTAATAGTGTAACACCAACAGAAACTCCTACGGTAACACCAACAGAAACCCCAACAGTAACACCAACTAATAGCGTAACACCAACAGAAACTCCTACGGCAACGCCAACAGAAACTCCTACGGCAACGCCAACAGAAACTCCTACGGCAACGCCAACAATAACCCCAACTAGTAGTATAACTCCAACAGTTACTACGACAGAAACTCCTACGGTAACTCCAACTAATAGTGTAACACCGACGGAAACTCCAACGGAAACTCCTACGGCAACGCCAACAGAAACCCCAACAGTAACGCCTACGAATAGCGTAACACCAACAGAAACTCCTACGGCAACGCCAACAATAACCCCAACAGTAACACCTACAAATAGTGTAACACCAACAGAAACCCCAACAGTAACGCCTACGAATAGCGTAACGCCAACAGAAAGTCCCACACCGACACCAACAGAAACCCCAACAGTAACACCAACTAATAGCATAACACCAACAATAACATCGACTGTCACACCAACAGTAACCCCAACCCAAACAACAAATCTAATACCGAGCACAACGCCAACAACAACACCATCAATAACGCCGAGCACTAGTATAACTGAAACTCCTACAGTAACTCCAACTAATAGTGTAACACCAACAGAAACTCCTACAGTAACTCCAACTAATAGTGTAACACCAACAGAAACTCCTACAGTAACTCCAACTAATAGTGTAACACCAACAGAAACTCCTACGGTAACTCCAACTAATAGTATTACGCCAACACAAACCCAAACAATAACACCAACTAATAGCGTAACACCAACTAATACCGTAACACCAACTAATAGCGTAACGCCAACTAATAGCGTAACGCCAACTAATAGTGTAACGCCAACTAATAGCGTAACACCAACTAATAGCGTAACGCCAACTAATAGCGTAACACCGACAATAACTCGTACAGTAACCACAACACCAACAAAAACACCAACAACAACTCCAACAGTAACACCTAGTCAATCTTATATTAGCGGACAAAGTATTTATTTTGTTCCATAAAGTTAAGTTATAATGGATCGTATCGCTACTATATTACATCTTTATCATATTGATTTATGGTATGAATTTAAAGTATTATTAGAACCATTTAAAAATAATATTAAATTGTATTTATCTTTATGTAAAGAATATGATACTACATCAATTATAAAAGAATGTTTTAACACATTTGATACCAATATATATCTATCTAATAATTATGGAGCAGATATATCTTCTTTTCTCAATATATTACCATATATTAAAGAAAAATATTTTATTAAATTACACACTAAGAAGAGCCAACTAGGGCAATTTAATCATGTAAAATGGAGACATATTTTACTACATGATCTAATAGGAAAAAAGAATGCTATAATAGATAACTATAAAATAATTTCAAATTATAATAATTGTGGAGCTATTGGAAATAAACATTTTTTATTAACAAATAATGAAAATTATCATAGTAAACAAATTCAAGAACTATGTAAACTACTTAATATCAATTATTCTAAAATAAATAATTATTCTTTTTTTGGTGGCACAATGTTTATGAGTCATACAGAATTATTTCGAAAACATTTTTGTCCATATAATCATGAACTTCAAAAAATATTAAGCAAAGAAAAAAATAAAGTAATCGAAAAATATAGTGGCACATATTCACATGCTCTAGAAAGAATTTTTGGATATGTTATTTCATATAACCATCTTAATTTTTATCATCCTGAACTTCAATATATAAAAATTTTAAATACTAAAGCACCAATGGGCTATTTTCATATGATAAAATTATATAATAATGACTGTTATTTGCAAGAAGATGCAAATGTTTACGGCCATATAATAGATGACTCAATATCTAATTTCACTATACAATGGTATCATATAGACTCTAATCCTATTCAAAAATATGATTTCGTCGATAAAGCAACAGTCATACAAAACTAGTTGACACCGACAGAAACCATAGTATAATACATGAATGATGCAAACAAAAAACAGACCGTCATGGACCGATTATTTTCTTGGATTAGCCAGGGTGGTTTCTCAAAGAAGTCATGATATTCATACCCAACACGGATGTGTTATAACAGATAAGCAAAATCGTATTCTTGGTGTTGGATATAATGGATTTCCCAAAGGATTGGATGATAGCCAATTACCTTTAACAAGACCAGAAAAATATAATTGGATGGTACATAGCGAAAAAAATGCTCTTGCTAATTGTGTTGTTAGGCCAGACGGTGGCACGGCGTATGTGACTGGGCAATGCTGTAACGACTGTATCATGGCTCTACACCAAGAAGGTATAGATACTGTTTATATGATTAATAATCATGGAACAATTTTATTTGATGATGATGCAAAAAACAGATTCGATATTTTTGTTAGAATGAGCGGTATAAAAATTTTCTATATAGATCCAAATCTTGAGTGGCTGAGACAATTGAATGGTGTAATATGATGATTACCCTATTTTATATTTTATCTACCATATATTTTATACAACTATATCTAATAGAGAACTTTAATCCTATCGGTAAAGAATTTACAACTTTAACTATATTAGGTTTAGCTGCTATTTTAGTAAAAAAAGAAAGAAAACCATTATGATATTCGACGAACAAATTTCCAGAAAACCCGACAATTATCCTTGGACCCAAGACTTTATAGAAGCTATGCATAATGGATTTTGGACTCATCGCGAATTTAATTTTAGTAGCGATGTTCAAGATTTTAGAGTAAATTTAACAGAACAACAAAAACAGATTATTATTAGAGCATTATCAACGATTGGTCAATTAGAAATTAGTGTAAAGAAATTTTGGGCCAAACTTGGTGATAATTTACCACATCCTTCTCTTAATGATTTGGGCTACACAATGGCCCATGTGGAAGTTATTCATGGCGATGCCTACGAAAGACTTTTGGAAGTTTTGGGTATAGATGATAACTTTGAAAAAATTCTAGAATTAGATATTATTAAAGGTAGAGTGAATTATCTTCGTAAGCATTTACATAAATTTCATCAAGACAATAAAAAACAATTTATTTACTCTCTTATTCTATTTACTCTGTTTGTTGAGAATATAGCATTATTTTCTCAATTTTATACTATTAGTTATTTCGGCAGATTCTTGAATTTGCTTAAAGACACAAATAAACAAGTTGAATATACTAGTAGAGAAGAGAATCTTCATGCTATGATAGGTATTAAAATAATCAATACTATCAAACAAGAATATCCAGAACTATTTGATAAAGAACTAGAAGATAAGATTATTCATGAATCCAAAGAAGCGGTCAGATACGAATGTGAAATAATTGATTGGATTGTTAATGGTTATGGAGAAGAAAACCTAAACTCTGATCTTCTTAAAGAGTTTATTAAAAACAGACTAAACGAATCATTAGATCAAATAGGATACGAAGCGGTATTTGATATTGATCAAAAATTGTTATCAAAAACACTGTGGTTTGATGAACAAATTCTTGGTAATAATATGACCGATTTCTTTCATTCTCGCCCCGTAGAATACTCTAAGAAAGCCCTATCGTTTGATATAGAGGCTTTGTTTTAATCATTATTAATGGTTTTATAGGACTTTAAATGACAACGCAACCGTACTATTGGCTTAATTCACATAGTCGTTTATTCTTAGAAAGAGGATATCTTGAACAAGGTATTTCTCCAGAAGATAGAATAAAAAATATCTCCCAAAATGCTGAGAGACTGTTAAATATCCCAGGTTTTGCAGAAAAATTTGAACATTATATGAGTTTAGGATATTACTCATTATCCACTCCCGTTTGGACTAATTATGGCAACTCCCGAGGATTACCAGTTAGTTGCTTTAATTCTCATATTAGCGATAGGATGGATAGTATTCTTTATAAAGTAGCCGAAGTGGGCATGATGAGCAAATTAGGTGGTGGTACTAGTGGTTATTTTGGTGAATTAAGATCACGAGGCGCAAGTATTAGTGTTGGGGGAGAAAGTAGCGGACCTGTTCACTTTATGGAATTGTTTGATAAAGTAGCAGATGTGATTAGTCAAGGATCAGCACGAAGAGGAAGTTTTGCCGCATATTTACCTGTGGAACATCCCGATATAGAAGAATTTTTACAAATTCGTAATGAGGGTCATCCTATTCAAAATATGAGTATTGGTGTTACTATCACCGATGAATGGATGAATAGTATGGTCGAAGGAGATAAACATAAAAGAAAAATTTGGGCTAAAATTATTCAAAAACGATTTGAGAGTGGATATCCATATATATTCTTTTACGATACTGTAAACGATAACGCTCCACAAGCTTATAAAGACAAGAATATAAAAATAAATAGTAGTAATCTATGTTCAGAAATTAGTTTAGCATCAGACGAAAATAATAGTTTTGTTTGTGTTCTAAGCTCTCTTAATCTGCTTCATTGGGACGAAATAATACAAACAGATGCAATAGAAACTCTTATATATTTCTTAGACAGTGTTAATCAAGAGTTTGTAAATAAAACAGAGAATATTCGTTTTATGAAGAGCGCCAGAAACTTTGCTCTAAATCATAGAGCATTAGGTATGGGAGTATTGGGATGGCATTCGTATCTTCAAAGCAAAATGATAAGTTTTGAAAGTATGCAAGCTAAACTAATTAATGCTAATATGTGGCAAACTATTAGAGAACGATCAGACAAAGCATCAAGAGAATTAGCAGAAAAATTCGGAGAAGCTCCTATCCTCGAAGGATATGGTCGTAGAAACGTTACAACATTAGCCATTGCTCCTACAACTAGTAGTAGTTTTATATTGGGACAAGTTAGTCCTAGTATAGAACCATTGAATAGTAATTATTTTGTTAAGAATTTAGCAAAAGGAAAATTCACATATAAGAATCCTCATCTAAAAGAAATTCTCAAAAAATATAATAAAAATGATGAAACAGTTTGGAAGAGCATTTTAGTTAAAGGAGGCTCTGTTCAACATTTAAAGTTCTTATCCGATAATGAAAAAGAAGTATTTAAAACTTTTGGTGAAATTAGTCAGAAAGAAATTATTATTCAAGCATCTCAAAGACAGAAACATATAGATCAGTCTCAGTCCTTAAATCTAATGATTGGGCCAGATATACCACCAAAACAAGTTAGTGATCTTCTTATAGAGGGATGGAAATTAGGAATCAAAACCTTTTATTATCAACGAAGTGCTAATCCGGCACAAGAATTAGCGCGTAATATTTTAGCTTGCACAAATTGCGAATCTTAATCTTAATATAAAGGATATTAAATATGGGGAATGTATTTGAAGACCAAACAAAGTTCATGATAGCCTGCGATCAAACAGTATGTGAGTGGAACCAATCTCAGTTTGATATGTATTGCACACTTATAAAAGAAGAAGTATCGGAACTTCAAGAAGCTATAAATAATATAGACAGAGTAGAAATACTGGATGCTTTAATAGATATCGTTGTGGTTACGGCTGGTGCCATAAACAGCACTGGTAGTAATGCTCAAGGAGCATGGGATGAAGTGATGAAAACTAATTTTGCTAAAGTAGATGCTGTTACAGGAAAAGTAAAAAAAAGAGAAGATGGTAAAGTATTGAAACCGGAAGGATGGAAAGCTCCTAATCTTAAGCCATTTGTAATATAATATATGGTGTATATTAATATGTCATTATTAATATATAACTTATTATAAAGGGCATAACTTGAGAAAGAAAAAAAATGGCAGCACTAGAAAAGAAAAAATCATTGATCTCACAAACTCGCCCCTTAATCAAGATAATACAAGACTATCATCTAGAAATAGACTAAAGCCAAGAACAGAAAATCAAAAAGAATATATACGATCTATAATAGAAAATACTATTACTTTTTGTCAAGGTAGCGCTGGTAGTGGCAAAACCCACTGTGCTGTTGGTTTAGCTTTAGAACATTTATTAGAAGATAAAATCAAGAAAATCATAATAACAAGACCAGTTGTTGAAGCAGGAGAAAAAATAGGTTATCTTCCAGGTAAATATGAAGAAAAATTATTTCCTTATCTTTTACCTATAGAAGATGAGATAAATTATTTTATTGGTCCAGCATTGAATGCGACCCTTAAACTAAATAATAAAATAGAAATCGTTCCTTTAGGATTTATGAGAGGCAGAAATTTTCATGACTGTTTTATAGTAGCAGACGAATGTCAAAATGCTTCGTATGAACAATTAAAAATGCTATTGACAAGAATTGGTCAAAACAGTAAAATGGTATTAACTGGAGATGTTTCGCAATCAGATCTTGCTAGACATTTACAGGGTGGTTTTTATGAAATGATAAAAAATCTATCAGACGTAGACGGTATAGGTATTTCTACACTAACCGACCATGATATTATTCGTAATCCAATAATAGCAAAAATTTTAGCAAAACTAGATAATTATGAACAAGGCAGAAAATAGCAAGTGTTTATTATTAAATGCTGATTATTCGCCATTAAGAATTATTAGTTGGCAAAAAGCTATTATTTGGTCTATCAAGTATGATAATAATCCAACTTTTAAGATAGAAATTATTGAATATTATAAAGACAAATATATTCAAGGAACTAATGATAAACAATTTAAGGTCCCATTAGTTGCAAAAACGCAAAAATATTTCAATATTCATAATAGATCATTAAAGTTTTCTAGAAAAAATCTATTTATTAGAGATGATCATACTTGCCAATATTGTGGAATAAGATTTAATCAGAATGAATTAACTTACGATCATGTTATTCCAAAAAGTCAATTTCATCCTGACAAAAAGAATGCTACTAATTGGTTAAATATAGCCACTGCTTGTGTTAAATGTAATAGAAAAAAATCAAATAAAACACCAGAACAAGCAAATATGAAGTTACTTAATATCCCTAAAAAACCATTTTATGAGCCAAGATACTTGCCGTTAGCTAAAGAACTACCTACTATATACAGTAGTGACTCAGATCAAAAAGAATGGATAAAATATATAGATGGCTATTTTTAATACAAATCGATCTACTTCTAATGAAGATAAATTTTATTGTTTATTAGGATCCGAAGACTATATAGACGACGATGGATATCCGAGATTGAATAATGAGAATATTTCGAAAGCCATTGCTAAGATAATATTTTCTAAAAAATCAAAACATTTTGCTGATAATGATAAGTCTTATGGTAGATATTATATTAAATTGGATCCAAATTCAAAAATTTTCAATCCTAAAAAAATTCTATCTCCTATAGAAGAAAAAAATTCTTTATCATTTATTAATAATATATGTAAAAGTGAATGGGACTTTAAAGAGGTTACTCCACAAGTATTTCAAAAATATATAAATTTTCTAAAGACAAAAAATCTATCTTGGCTAAAAGACGCTCAAAGAGATATTAAATAAATTATGCCAACGTACACTTACCATTGCGAAAATTGTAATAAAAAATTTGAATTATTTTTTTATATTAAGGATTATATTCCTTCGCCAAAATGTAATTTTTGCAATAGTAAAAAAACAGAAAGAAGCTATACTGACGATGTTTCTACTATTCAAAACTCAATCAAAAAACATGATACTGAGCTTAAAACGGTAGGAGATCTGGCTAACAGAAATAGAGATCGTATGAGCGATGATCAAAAACAAAGTCTATACTCCAAACATAATTCTTATAAAGCAACAGAGGATAAAGTCTTGCCCAAAGGTATGAACAGAATCAAGAAACCGCCAAAAACAAAATGGACCTAAAATGACAGACAATATAGAATCATCTCAATTTTTTACTAAAGAAGAAATAGATATTTATAAAAAACAAATAGACTCTTTAAAAGATTTTAAGCCAGAAGATCTTTCTGAATATAGTTATATTTTTGATGATCCTAATAATATTAATAAACAAACAGATGCCCAATATGAAATATATATCAATCTCACAGCAAATATTCTAAAAAAAATAGAAGACAATAAGTACCCAGAAATTAACACAGTATGCACCAACAGTTACCACATACCGGTTCCATCTGGAGAAAATTATAATACATATATTAAAAACTTTTTCGAATATGTAGAAAAATGCATGATATCATCGGCTGAAGAAGCAAACCTACCAGAAAAGGTGAAAGATGAGTGAGGATTATTTATTTACGCCTAAAAAAGATCGTAAGTCATCGGATACAACAAACAAGTTTTTTTGTTTAGAGCAAGATTGTGATTTTATAGATGAAAACAATCTTTATAGAAAAAATATTGATGATAATACAGTATTAGCAAAAACAATAAATAAAGACAATCATATTATCTATCAGATTAAAATATCAAATAATAATGAGTTATTCAATCCGTTTTCTAAGCTCGATAGAGAAAAGAGCTATAGTTTTCTTGATAATGTTGTTAGACCAAGTAATAAATTTATCAATACCAATCAATCGGTATTTAATTATTATCTTAAATTTTTATCTACTAAAAATAATGCATGGCTAGTTAAAGCAGAAAGGGAGAGATTGTAATGGCAAAAATATCAAAAAATAATATTTACGCTATAAAATATTTATTTTCACAAAATTTTACATTAGAACAGATAGCTGCGGAAACCAATTTATCTATTGATAGTATTCAGGCAATAGTGGAATCAGAAAATCTTATTAAGACTAATCAACAGCCAACAGCCAAGGACTTGATGATAAACAAAACAGCAGTTAAGAAAAATAATACTGTTGCTATTATGACACAAGAGGCGTCTATGATGAACGATCACAATAAAACAAAGCTGTCTCATTTACAAAAGTCACCAGATCATATATTTAAGCCATTCAACAAATGAAATTTATATCAAGATACTCCAATAATAAGGAAGTATCAGCTGCCCAATATATCACAGAAATTATTTGTGAAAAAAAGGCAAAACTTGATAAAAAAGATATTCACTATAAATTTTGGCTAAATAAAGAATGGTCTGCTTTTTATAGAAATCAGATCGCAACAGCCAATAAATTAGTTAAACAATACAGTCCTTTGGCTATAGTAAAAGCTTTACAAGATAGCAAAACTGTGAACACATATTCGTTGCGAGCGCCAATGCTCAAGGCTATTATAGAGCATCACCAGAAAATTTTAGATTCACAAAACAAAGAATTTTCAAAAGATATAGACAGATCATCTCATAAAAAATATAAAACAAACAATAATAAAAAATCTAATAATATACTTTCAAAACTAGAGGACATAGATAATGAGTCTTAAAGAAGATATAATCAAAAATTTTGGAGATGATATTATATTGTCTGGTAACTCACTGGTAGAAAAAAAGATATTAACTATTCCAATTAGTCCAGCTCTGGATATAGTTCTAGGTGGTGGAATACCAGAAGGTAGTTTTGTGATATTTACAGGACAACCTAAATGTGGTAAAACTTTGTCATCATTAGACTTTGCAACCACCGCACAAAAACCAGAATATCAAGGAGATCTAAAGAACCCTAGAGAAGTATACTACCTAAATATCGAAGGTAGACTAAAACAACGAGATCTACTTGGAATAAAAGGATTAGATCTGAGCAGATTTCATATTATAGGATCCCAACAAGGTAAAATCTTACACGCCGAAGAATATTTACAAATAGCAGAAAGAATTATAAATGAAATTCCCGGCTCTATAGTAATCATAGACTCGTATTCTGCACTATGTACAGAAGCCGAAATTACTAGTGATATGGACAAAATGCAGAGAGCAGATGGAGCAAAGTTATTAGCCAAATTCTGTAGAAAAGTTTCTAACGTTATTCCTGTTAATAAAAATATTGTGATCGGTATCACTCATTTGATGGGTAATCCGACAGGATATGGAGCAGAGTTTAAGGAGAAGAGCGGTCAGGGCATCGCATATCAAACCGATATTAAACTACGAGCAAAAAGTTCTAAGCCATGGTCTTTAGGAGCAGACGATACTCAGATAGGCCAAGAGGTTGAATGGCAAGTTATTTGTTCCGCTCTCGGTCCTCCGGGAGGAGTAGCAAAAAGCTTTATTCGTTATAATGAGGGCATAGATAAGCTCACAGAGCTTGTCAACTTGGCGTCAGATGTCGGAGTTATAAATAAAGGTGGAGCATGGTATACCATCAAAACCAGTAAAGACTCTCATAAATTTCAAGGGGCAGAAAAAACTAGAATATTTTTAATGGAAAATCCAGAAATAGCAAAAGAGGTCGAAGATTCTGTTAAAAGCTTACTGGGTATTAAAAAGTAATGAATATAACTAATTTGGATGGAGAAGTTGTTTCTTGGGCCTTGACAGGTTACGTCTCAAAGGGTAAAATACAAAATAAGTCATCGTACCATTTGCAAGCAAGAAACCTATTGATTTCTCTTCATCCGACACTACAAATATTAGAAGAGGTTTTGGTACCTATAAGAAAAGGACAAATAGCATATTTAGATTTCTATCTACCACTATTAAAATGGTGTGTTGAGGTTCATGGAGAACAACACTATAAGTATGTACCATATTATCATGGCAATATGATGAGTTTTCTTAAAGCTCAAAAAAAAGATAGAGAAAAATCAGAATGGTGCAATATTAATAATATAAGATATATAGAACTACCATACCATGAAAATATAGACCAATGGACTCAAAGAATAAATTATGAACAACAAATCATCTAAAGAAGAATTACAGTATTGGGATAAAATTTTAGACGAATATGAAAATTCTATAGGCTTATCCGAATTCTCTGCTAATATTATACCATCGGAAGAAATAAATAAATATACATCAATGAATAGGGACGAAATAGAGAAATTAAGCCCAGAAGATTGTGCGCAAATATCATATAGATTATCCCAATTCTCTTTCTATATACAACGTAGTTTAAATAGAGAAATAGCCAGATATAACTGGGCAGATGAAAATATAAAAGAAGTTATAGCAGATGATATCAATAACTATAAAGGATATGGTTATATTGAAAAATCAATACAGGCTATTAAACATAATGAAAAAGCTAATGGCTTGAGTAGTATTAAAAAATATGCAAAACAACGCAGCGATAGATTACAATATCTTGCCAATAGCATAAAAAACTTATCCGATGTCATGATTTCCATCCAAAAGAGTAAAAGTAAACATGGATCTTAAAGATTTATTAAATAATCCAGAACAAATTAAAAATTTAATTACCGTACTTCAATCTTTGTTGCCGGACGAAAAAATCGAAATAAAGGAAGAAACTTCTTCTATTAATAACGAAGATATTAAACCAACAAATAGTATCCGTACTAAAAATAAAAGACCTCCAGTACAATCTGGTAATAAATTTGAAAAAATGAGCGAGTTTAATATGCATAAAGATGATAATCTAATAGATGAGAAATTAGCAAAACATCCACCAGTAGCACGAACAAGAGAATACGAACCAATATCTGTGAAGTGCAGAGTGTGCGGAAAAACAGAAAATATAAACCCCGCCCTTGTGCATGATAGTCCTTCCCGCTATAAATGTAATAACTGTTCAACAAACGCTGGATGAAAAATGATACTTTGTGATCCTGCCGCAGAAAGAGCGGTATTGTCTGGAATATGCAAATATGGTGAAAATGCATATTTAGATATTGCTGATATTATACAACCATCAACATTTACTGTTGATAGTAATGTAATGATTTATCAAGTAATAAAAGAGATATGTGAAAAAGATCATAGTCCTTCTATAGACATAGCGTCGATACTATCTGTTGCTCAATCGTTAAATTTTGGTCATATTTTATCCCAAAAAAATGAGACTCAACATTTAAAGGCTATTATAGATTTTCCTGTTAATCTAGAAAATGTTAGAAAATTTGCGGCTAAAATTAGAAAACTACAAATAGCTAGATTACTTAGGGACCAATTAGAAGAAGCAAAAGAAAAGTTATTAGATATCACCGGAGCCGAACCAATATCGTCGATTATAGGATTAGCAGAAGATAGTATCTTCAATTTCTCGACACTACTAAATGATACTGATAATAATCCTGTTTGTATAGCCAATATCGTTGATGATTATATCAATAATATCAAAGAAAATCCTATTGATCAAGTTGGTATATCTACAGGATTTCATGTTTATGACAATGCTATAGGTGGTGGCCTTAGAAAAGGATCAGTAAGTATTATAGCCGCAAGACCAAAAACTGGTAAGACTCTACTAGCAGATAATATTGGTTTACACATAGCAAAAAATGTTAAAGTACCAGTATTAAATATGGATACGGAAATGAGCACAGACGATCATCTTAACAGAGTTTTAGCTATGATGACAGAAATAGACATTTCAAGTATAGAAACTGGTAAAGCATTTGAGTCTCCGGATAAAAATAATAGATTACAAACGGCTCAAAAAGAACTTAAAGATGTTAGACTATATTACAAGTCAATTGCTGGTAAACCATTTGAAGAACAATTGGCTATCATGAGAAGATGGCTAGTTAAAGAGGTTGGACTACATCCAGATGGAACAGCCAAAGACTGCGTTATTGTTTATGATTATCTAAAACTAATGGATAGCGCAGGAATATCTCAGGATATGAAAGAGTATCAGGTTTTAGGTTTTATGATGACAAGCTTACATAATTTTGCTGTCAGATATAAAGTTCCTATTCTTGGTTTTATACAATTAAATAGAGATGGAATAACAAAAGAAACCACAGATACCGCCAGTGGTTCTGATCGTATAATATGGTTATGTAGCAATTTTACTATTTTCAAAAGAAAAAGCGATGAAGAGATCGCTGAAGACGGACCAACTAATGGTAATAGAAAACTTGTTCCTATTATTAGTAGACACGGCGGTGGTCTAGATGATAATGATTATATTAATTGTCATATGAAGGGATGGTGTGCTAAAATTGAAGAAGGTAAGACCAGATTGGAATTAGTAAATAATAATACTAACACAGATAAAGGATTTATTGTTAATGACGAGAATAATGACGATGATCAAGAAATCCCGTTCGTATAATCAGCCACAACTTAAAGTACTATCTGATTATTTATGTGAAGATATAGATAATCTATTAGATAATTTAAATGTTGGTGAGTATAAAACTTTTGATCGCATGATAGCCATGAGATGTCCAATTCATGGTGGAGATAATAATTCTGCTTGTAATCTATATTACAAAGGAGACTCATATAGAGGCAACTGGAAATGCAGAACACATCAATGTGAAGAAACATTTAAAGGATCTATTATAGGATTTATAAGAGGTTGTTTATCTAAACAAAATGGTTGGACAGGACCGGGGGATCCAACCGTTTCTTTTAACGATGCTGTAGAATATGCTATTAATTTTACTAAAAAGAATCCTAGTCAAATAAAAGTTAGTAAAAAAGAAGTAGAAAAAAATAATTTTGTAAATATTGTTAATAATATACAAACAGATATTAGATCTGTTGACGATGCTCCTAAAATCACAAGAGATAAAATAGTAAAGAATTTAAAAATTCCATCAGATTATTTTATTAGCAGAGGATTTTCTTCTGAAATACTTATCAAATATGATGTTGGTGAATGTTTAAGTTCCGAAAAAGAAATGGGCGACAGAGCTGTTGTGCCAGTATACGACGACACTCACGAGCATATGGTCGGTTGTTCTGGCAGAAGTATTTTTACTCAATGCTCTAAATGTAAAAGCTATCACGATTTAACAAAAGATTGTCCAAATCCAGATTATTTATGGCAATATTCCAAATGGAAACATAATAAAGGATTTAAGACTCAAGAATATTTATATAATCTATGGTATGCCAAAGACTATATACAACAAAATAAAAATGTTGTTTTGGTTGAAAGCCCAGGAAATGTTTGGAGACTAGAAGAGGCTGGAATTCACAACAGCGTGGCACTATTCGGCTCTGTATTACAAGAAAAACAAAAATTGTTATTGGATATTTCTGGAGCAATGAGCATATATATACTTATGGATAATGACGAAGCCGGAAAAAGAGCTGCTCAAAAAATCTATGATAAATGTCATAAGACATATAATGTTTTCTATATTGATATCGACCACAGCGATGTTGCTGATATGTCAGTAGCTGAAGTAAAAGAGATTATTTTACCACAATTAAAAGATAAATACTAATGAATACTAAAATAATAGCATTTTCTGGCCGTAAGCAGTCTGGCAAAACTATTTGTTCAGAATTTTTAAAAGGGTTATTGTTATCTAATGGATATTCTGATGTTGAAATATATAACTTTGCAGACCCATTGAAAGAAGACATATGCATGAATATGTTTGGACTATCATATGTTCAATGCTATGGTGAAGATCATAACAAGAATGAGCTGGTTGATGCCTATTGGGAAGATAAGCAACTAACAGCCAGAGATCTAATGCAATTAATAGGCACTGACTTATTTAGAAAATTAAATAATAATGTTTGGGTAAATGCTCTTATCAATAAAATTAAAAAGAGTAAACTTCAAGTTGTTATAGTTTCTGATTGTAGATTTCCTAATGAGATAGAAGCTATAAAAAATAATGGAGGAATAGTATTTCGATTAAATAGAAATCCACACAAATCAGAACATATTAGCGAATCAATATTGGATGCTTGTAGGTATGATTGGAATAATTTTAATGCTATCATTAATAATGAACATATGACAGTTAGAGAACAATATGATAAACTTAAAAAACTTATGTTACATTTTAATGTATTATCAATAGAAAAATCATTATGATTATAGTCTATTTTATAGATCCCATAAATAATAAATATTGTGTTTCCAGTTGTATTTAGTGTATATTAATGTAAACAAATACATAAGGAGAATTACAATGTCAAAACAAAAATATTTTATAACTAAAGAATATTTAGAAGAACATTATCTAAAACAACAAAAAAGTACTATTACAATAGCAAAAGAATTAGAGGTAAAGTCTACCACCACAATAAAACAATTATTAATTAAATATAAAATACCAATAAGAACATCTAATAGATCTGGCAGACCACACAAAAATATTAAAAAATTTGGTGAAATTCATCAGTCTTATTTATACATTCTTAGATCCAGAGCTAAAAGACTAGGACACGATTTTAATATCAGTGGTAATTACATATGGAAACTATATCTTAAACAAAATAGAAAATGTGCATTATCTGGTCTAGATATAGGGTTCCCTACAACCTGGGGAGATAAAAGCAAAACAAATATAACTGCATCTTTAGATAGAATAGATAGCTCTGGTGGGTACACTAAAGGAAATGTTCAGTGGGTACATAAAAAAATCAATACCATGAAAATGCACATGACAGATATCGAATTTGTAAATTTATGTAAAAAGGTGGCTAATTATTCATGATTATAACATACTTTAGAAGCTCTTCTTATAATACTCATAATATGTGCGAACAACAATTTTTTTTTGAATACGTACTAGGATGGAGGGGTCCAAGTGGACAAAAGGCGGATAAAGGAACAATAGTTCATAAAGTTTTAGAAATTCTTGCTATGATCAAACAAGGCCAGCAAGATAAATTATCTCATATAAATGATGATGAATTCTTAGGTCTTATAGATATAAATGACTATAGTCTTAATACCATAATAGAAAAAGTATACAAGCATTATAGTACTGCTAATAGTCATCATACTTGGACTCTAAAAGACTATAAGGACTGCTATAATTGGGTTTACAAGGCTATAGAATTTAATGGCGGTATGTTTGATCCTAGAAATCGCACCATTCTTAGACCAGAACAACACTTTGATTTGGTAATAGAAAAACCATGGGCTAAATATGAGTATAATATTAATAATCAAAAATTAGACGGATATTTAGGCTTAAAAGGCACTATAGATCTTATAACTTTGGCTAATGATAATACTATTGAGGTCATAGATTGGAAAGGATTGCCATTAGATACAAAATTACCTACTCTTGACGGATGGACAACAATTGCAGATATAAATGTGGGATGTAATGTCTTTGATCAATACGGTAATATATGTCGCGTTGTTGGAAAATCAAAAGTCAAAACAAAAAAATGTTTCAGAGTAACTTTTGATGACAAAACATCGGTAATTTGTGACGATGAGCATTTATGGAAATTATCTAATGGTGAAACGGTATCTATACAGGATCTAGCTATTGGCGATACTATTAATGTGACAAAACCATTAAAATGTAATGAACAATCCCTACCAATAGATCCTTATCTATTAGGAGTCTGGTTAGGAGACGGAAGAAATAGAGGCTGCGAGATTAGTGGCAATGATACTGAAATTTTTGAAGAAATACAAGCAAGAGGTTATGAGCTAGGAAAAATTCAAAATGATAAAAGATCAAAAAATAAGACAGTATCGATCCTAAATGTGACAAAAATACTAAAATCTTTAAATCTATTGAATAATAAACATATACCAAAAATTTATTTGAGAGCATCTTTTCAACAAAGGCTAGACTTACTAAGGGGTTTGATGGATACAGACGGAAATGTAAATCCAATTAGAAAACAAACTGTGTTTACTTCTTGTAATAAAAAACTATCCGACGATGTTAAAGACCTACTTTTAACCCTTGGGCAAAGACCGAATCAAGCGTGTATTAAAAGAGATACAAATTACAAAAAAAACGTAATCATATATCCTATTTCGTTTCGTCCAATTGACATTAATCCTTTTCTATTGAACAGGAAAAAAGAACTTGTGGATGTAAATTGGGGATCTGGAAGATCTAGGGTTAGACGAGTTTCTAAAATAGAAGAATCGATTATACAAAAAACTCAATGTATTTCCGTAGACAGTCCAGACAATACTTATCTGTGTACAGAAAATTATATTCCAACACATAATACTGGACGAAGACTAGATTGGGCAACAGGTCAAGAAAAAACCCAAGAAAAGTTAGAGAAAGATCCACAACTCAAAATTTATCACTATGCTATTAAAAAATTATATCCGCATATTGAAAATGTAATTTTTTCTATCTACTTTATTAATGATGGTGGTCCTTTTTCTATGGTATTTCACGATAGTGATTTAATAGATACAGAGAATATGCTAAGAGAAAAATTTGATATTATTAAGAAAACAAAACGACCTAAACTTAATAAAACATGGATGTGTAATAAATTATGTCATTTTGGTAAAACCACTTTTGAGAATACTAATATAGAACCTTTGCAGGAGTATAGAGATGGACAAATATGTGAAAAAGGATCTGTGATGACAAAGTGCGAACAAGTCAAGCACGACCTTGAACTTTACGGGATCGATGCTACAATGAGTATGTACAAACACCCGAATCATTCTTTTGGATCTTACAAAGCACCAGGATCAGTATGACCTATTCTGTTCTTCATTGTCATTCGCATTTTAGTCTTTTGGATGGTCTTAATCGTCCAGAACAAATAGCCAATAGATGTTCTAAATTAGGCATTAATTCTTGTGCCTTAACCGACCACGGTAATATCGCCGGTTCTGTACAATTCTATCAGAAAATGCGAAATAAAAATATAAAACCAATTCTTGGTTGTGAATTATATATATGTGAAGATGATCCGAGTATACAAACAAAAGAAAATGCTTCATTATCACATTTTTTGGTATTGGCGAAGAATTTGCAAGGATGGAAAACCTTAATAAAGATTGTTTCCGAATCCAACAGACCCGATTACTTTTATCATAAGCCACGTTTAAGTCTGGCGAAATTAGCAGAAATACTAGACGGTAATATTATAGGTATCTGTGGACATTTGGGATCAACATTAGCAGATAAGATATTATGCGATGAATCCAAAGCTATAGATAATGGATTATCTTTTGTAGATTATATGAAAACTATATTTGGTAATGATAATTTTTTTCTAGAGACACAGCTATTTGATCAAGCATATCTAAAACAACAAACATATTTAACAGATACAATAAGAAGAATCTCTCAATTAAGTAAAACAAAAGCGGTATGCACACCGGATGCTCATTATTGCGAACAAGATGATGCTATAGATCAAAGAATATTACTCTGTAATAATCTTAAAACAACATTATCAGATATAAATACTAAGATGCTTCATAATCAATCTGTACCTATGGAGTGTTTCTTTAAAAGCGACAAATACTATATTCTGTCTCCAGAAGAAATGAAAACTCTTCATAATGACGAAGAGATAGAAAACACTTTATTTGTGGATAGTCTAATAGAAAATTTTGATATACTATCGCCACCTAAATTGCCTAAATTCGAATGTCCCGAAGGATTCTCTCCGGATGAATATTTAAGAGAATTATGTAGAAAAGGTTGGAAAAATAGAATTATACC
>Ga0214917_10001366_pt1 | contig 31285 bp, 28 predicted proteins | sample LL_1208_BB_MetaG_FD_177983 | JGI IMG/M metagenome (GOLD analysis project Ga0214917, IMG submission 177983) | Freshwater microbial communities from Lake Lanier, Atlanta, Georgia, United States - LL_1208_BB | ecosystem: Environmental > Aquatic > Freshwater > Lake | place: USA: Georgia | collected... | reverse complement strand
CACACGCAACTTCACACTGCCTCTTCAAAACGGTCAATACATCGAAGTTGTCTGCCCACTAGATCACCCAGCAACAGAGCAAACTCCTTGGGGTAAAGCTGTGAGCAAGAAAGCACAAGAAGGTGGCGGCTGGCTAACTTGGGTTTTTGCAACTGAAGATATTTCAAAGGTTGAAGAGAAGTTTGGACGCCCTGCGATCGAAGGTCACCGCACACGACCAGACGGCACCGATCTTAAGTGGAAGCAGATTGGAGTTAATGAAATTACAGACTCTCGTGAACTTCCATTCTTTATCCAGTGGTTAACCGCTGATCACCCATCACAAGATGGAAAGGCAGTTGCTGCAATTGAGAAGATTACGATTGCTGACACTGAGCAACTATCAGACTCATGGTTTAAGTCAGAGATCCTTGATGGTTTAAAGGGGACAGATATTGAATTCATTGACCCGTCAACAAATGATGGTGAGTCAGGGATAGTTGCAGTTCATCTAAAGACACCTACAGGATCTGTAGTTCTCGACTAATTAAAGTTTATTTCTTGAAATTTTGCATCTTGGTTGTTGCCATCAAAAACCATTCAACAATTGATAACGAAAAGCTCTTTGGGGTTTTTTGATGATTAGAAAGACCCGTGGTCTTCAATCCGCTCGAATTTTCAATGTAATGCTTATATGAATCAATTAACATTTGGCCGTTAGAGAATTTTGGTTGGTAGCCAAGGGTTTGCCAGTCTTTTTCGCAGTCAAAGTACATAGGCTTTGAGTAAAGTTGAAGTTGATAAGATGCAAACGGTAAGAGTTTTAAGAAACTCATCAATTTTATAGCTGGTCTAACCAACCAATCATTTAATCCAACTACTCGACTCCCAGATTTCGAGTAGTTGCAGAGTGTTTGCAAATCATCTTTAAACGATTCGTAATCTAATGCACCTAGGTTGAACTCAAAGTTACCATTAAGTTGAGCAGCTCTAGTTATTCCATTAGCCAAATCTTCAGCATGTACAAATTGATAGGACCCTTTGCCATTTCCTAGTGTGTAAATATTGATTCCTTTACTGACCCATCTGAATAGAATTCCAAAAATTCCAAGACGACCTAAACCTAAAATGGTACGAGGTCTAATAATCTTTACTTGGATACCAAAACTGATTAAGTCTTGACAAATAAGTTCACCCTCGAGCTTGGCTTTGCCATAATCTTCCACAGGTAATTTTGGATCCATGATTTTTACTGGTAATGTGACGGGAATGCCATAAACAGCAGATGAGGAGGTGTAAATAAAATTCTTTATACCATTAATCTTGCTAGCTTCACAGATATTCCTAGTCCCGCCGATATTTACCGCTTCAAACAATTTGGTGTTATTTGCTAATGGCACTTGAGCAACGTTGTGGAAAAGATGCTCCACTCCGATAGTAGCCTTCAGACAAACGTCCAAATCACAAATGTCACCTTTGATGTATTCGACAGAGGGTTCAGGTTCTTCCGGATAGTTTAAATCCAATACACGAACCTTGAAATTTTCAGCTAGCAACCTCTTAACTAATGTCGTACCAAAGTACCCAGATCCACCTGTAACAAGTGCAACCCCAGAGTCAGACATTGATCCGACCTAAGAAGAGTACCAACGCAAAACACAAGACTAATGAAAGCAGCAAAAGATCCTTAGTCATACCTTCCGTCACATCAGCATCTTTATATTTTTGAGGATGAGTTACCAACTCAACAAATCGGACTAATCCCATTCCGAGAGGCAGAGCGGAGACAATCAATGCTTCTTTCCCCCAAATCGCTACTACCTGAGGGTCAGTTATAAAGCCTGAGTACGTAGCTGCAAAAAGAGCTGCAAATGTAACCATCGTGAGCAACCAAAATTGCAGCTCCTGTTCTCGAAAATCAAAAGGGGGGTTACGCAGGATGGTTTGAAACCTTTTCCCAGATAGCATAAACATGGCCAACTGAACTATTAGTACAAATGCCCATGTAGAAAAATCCAGTTCTAGGACGGCAGTTCCGATCGAGAATCGAATTGCAAACCCGAGAGCCACAATCACAATTCCAATAATTCGATGTTTTTTTAAGTGAAATTTACTATAAAAAAGATTTGAAATCAGATAGAAAAATAACAGACCAATAACTTGCGTACGACTCACACTACTTGCTGTGCAGAAAGCGGCTATGAATCCCACTAGAGTCAAAACTACTCCGACGATCATTACGTTCGAAGTACCGACGACACCTTTAACTAGCGGTCGATCAGACTTTACGGGATCGACTCTATCGGTTTCTAAATCTTGCAAATCATTGAAAAGATACAGCGCAGATGCTACGAAAGAGAATGCAATTGCTATAGAAATAAGCTGAGCAACATCAGTTAAGCGTACCTCATTACCAAGTGCGATGAGGGGAAGTACAATTAGAGCCTGCTTATTCCACTGACGAATTCGTAACGCGCTAATCCAAATTTTCATTATTCTTCCTTAAGATGTAACTAACGCGTCGCATAAACTCATAATTACGCCTTGTGGATTAACACCGGGGCCAAAAGGTAGCAGTGAACCGTCACTTACTTGGATACGCGGTTCAACCTTCAATCTAGAAGTTCCATGAATAAAGACGCCAGAGTCAACTGGCAAGGTTCCAAATATGTGCACCGTAGATAACCCTTTTTTTACTCTTTGGTTTGGGTTGGCAAAAGTTGCTCCACTCGCTAGAACTACATTCTCAATCCGGGACCGAATTTCCTGAAGATTCTTGCGGTCTTCCACACTCGGAAGGTAATATGGCATTTCCGTTTGGGGGATTAACCCACCTTTTCCATGACTCACAAATGAACCGTAGATGGACCTCAATCTCGGCAATTCATCAACCGTGGGTATTCGAGCTAAGTTCATGGCCAATAAACCGGGAGTACTTACAGCCGACCCAAACTTGAACTTTCTGTCACTGGTCCAAGATTGGAATGGATCTACATCATGGAGCCCCAAATCGCTGGGAGAAGTATCAATTATGGTACGAACCATGGGATGCCATTGAAAGTTGGTTACACCCCAATCCAATAATCCACCCTGGCAAAGAAGTCTGGGTGTTTGAATAGCGCCTGCGGCCATGATCAAATTTTGGGTAAATACTTCAATAGATCCTCCACTGGAATCAATGAAAGTGACTTTGATTGAATTCTTTTTGGAGGTATCAATTTTGTGGACTCTTGAATTCAGTTCGAATTGAAAATTTGCATTTTTACTTAGATGATTCCAGGCTACATCAATCATCCCGTGTTGGGTAAACTCGGAATTCTTCTTATAAGTTCGCCAACGGAGAATATTTTGATATTCATAGCCGAGCTCTTCAGCACCTCTAGCTATGGGAGAGTCTTGAGGAGCAACTTTCATTTGGGAGATCTGCAGTAACTTTTTTACTTTGTCCTGAGATTTTAGATATGTAACGTGTGCCAAACCAGCAGCAACTAAGAATTCATCTATAAGATAATTTGGTAAGTCGTGATACAACCCTGAATTCACTTCGGAACCGCCTCCGAAAACAGATGCCTGTGCGAATTGTGGAAACCAAGGACTCAGAGCGATTTCTTGCCCACCCTTGTAAAAATCATTTCTGACATGAGCCAAAGTGTGATGTTTGGAAGAGGGAGTTCTTGGCAATCCACCTTGTTCGATAACCAATACACTCGAGGTAGGATTAATTTTTAGAGCGGCGACTGCTGCCCCTGGCCCACTCCCAACAATTATGTAGTCAAACACCTTATTCGTGTTTGGGTTTAAGGCACCAGTAAAACCTGAAGGTGCCTCAGCAATACCAGGGGAACGCTTGTCAGCCGGTGAAGTTGTCTGGGATTCAACAATATAACCAAGAAGAAGTCCTTGAATTGATCGAGCCAAATCTGAAACGACCGGAAAACTGAAAGGTAATTTTAGAAAAGAAAAGTAAAGTAGGGCGGTTATTCCTAAACCACGAAAACGGCCTTGCTCTACAATCGAACAAGTAAACTCCAAGTACGCCTTATCTTTGGTGGACTTCAACTGCAAAAATTCTTTTAGTTTCATGCCATATCTGCATCAACCATAAGCTCAGCAAGCTCTTTCCAATGAGTCCTTGCTTTCCACTTTAATTCTTTAGTTGCCTTTAATGGATCACCAATCAAGGCATCTACCTCAGTGGGGCGAATGTACTTCTGATCTACCTCAATATGGTCTTGCCAATTCAATCCAACACGTGCAAAAGAAACTTCTGCGAACTCTTTGACTGTTGCTCCAACCCCTGTTGCTACTACGTAGTCTGAAGGCTTGTCCTGCTGCAGCATTAGCCACATGGACTCCACATACTCTTTTGCATAACCCCAGTCACGCACGGCATCCAAATTACCTAAGAACAACTTCTTCTTTGATCCATTGGCAATTTCAGCAACAGCGCGAGTGATCTTGCGAGTAACAAAAGTCTCGCCACGACGAGGTGACTCATGGTTAAACAAGATTCCGTTGGTCGCATGCATTCCGTAGCCTTCACGGTAGTTCACCGTGCACCAGTAGGCCATTAACTTTGCCGCCGCATACGGGCTGCGTGGCTTGAACACACTTTCCTCATTTTGTGGAGGCGGCGTTGAACCAAATAATTCAGAGGTACTTGCTTGATAGAAACGGGTATCAATTGCAGCTGAGCGAATAGCTTCGAGCAACCCAACAGCCCCCACAGCATCGACCTGACCTGTGTACTGAGGCATTGTGAAGGAAACCTGCACATGTGATTGTGCACCCAGGTTATAAACCTCTGTAGGCTGAATCTCACGCACTAGATTTGTCAGACCAACGCCATCGATCAAGTCACCGTAATGTAAAAACAATTTGGGATCTGTTTCATGTGGATCTTGATAGATGTGATCAATGCGAGAAGTGTTAAATGTAGAGGAACGGCGAATCAATCCATGAACTTCGTAGCCTTTGCTTAGCAAAAGTTCAGCAAGGTAGGAACCATCTTGACCCGTTACGCCGGTAATTAAAGCAACCTTGCGACTCATTTACGAACCTTTCCTCGAGCGTTCGCCTCTTTGTACCAGGCGATAGTTGAAGCAATTCCTTCGTCAAGTGTAATTGTTGGCTTCCAGCCCAATGCCTTGATTCGGGAAACATCGAGCACTTTTCTTGGTGTTCCGTCAGGTTTAGAGGAGTCCCATTCGATTTTTCCAGCAAAGCCGGCCGCCGCCGCAACCTTCTTAGCTAAATCCTTAATCGAGAGATCCTCACCCGACCCAACATTCAAGTGAAGGTTTGAGTCGTATTTTTCAGATGCAACCACAACCGCTTGAGCTAAGTCATCTACATGCAGGAATTCTCTTAACGGGGCACCAGAACCCCACAAAGTTACTTTGTCTGCGCCGCTTTCTGCAGCCTCAATAAAACGTCGAATGAATGCCGGCAGGACATGCGAAGCAGTTAAATCAAAGTTATCTCTTGGACCGTAAAGATTTGTCGGCATCAGTGAGATCCAACGGGTTCCATATTCTTTACGGTAGGAATTAACTAGCTCTATTCCCGCAATCTTTGCAATTGCATACGCAGAATTTGTTTTTTCCAGTGGGCCGGTCATTAAATACTCTTCTTTAATAGGCTGAGCACAATCACGTGGATAAATACAGCTTGAGCCCAAGAACACAAAGTTTGGAACACCAGCTTTGTTTGCCGCACCCATTAAATTGCTTTGAATAGTTAAGTTGTCAGTTAGAAATTCCACCGGGTACGAATTATTTGCTCCGATGCCTCCAACTTTTGCAGCCGCATCAACAATTAAAGAAGGTTTTGCTCTAGCGATAAAATCCGCCGTTGCCTTCTCATCCTTTAAGTCAACCACTGAACGATTGATGCCAATTACAGATTCACCATTGGATTCAAAAGCTTTGACAATTGCAGAACCGGCTAGGCCTGTTGCGCCAGCAACGATTACTGTCATGTTTGAACTCTAACAGTCACGAGAAAATAAGACTTGTAACTTCTGTGGCTTGGGCCGGGATCGAACCGGCGACCTAACGATTTTCAGTCGTTCGCTCGTACCAACTGAGCTACCAAGCCAAACAAGGTTTCAATGTCATGTACCTCAAGGGATACGACACTGAAACCTTTGCGACCCGGACGGGACTTGAACCCGCGACCTCCGCCGTGACAGGGCGGCGCGCTAACCAACTGCGCTACCGGGCCTTAAGAAATTGATAAACATAAGTGGCTCTTATGTCACCTTAAAGCCTTTACTTCTTTAAAACTGGTACTGCGTGCCCCCAACGGGATTCGAACCCGTGTTACCGCCGTGAAAGGGCGATGTCCTAGGCCCCTAGACGATGGGGACGTTCTAAGGCTTCGCAATCTTACCCATGATTAACCAAGCAACCAAACCCAATAATTAAGCACAAAAAAGCCGCTACCCCTTCGGATGAGGGGTAGCGGCTTTATTGTTTAAGGGTTTTTCTTGCCTAGTTAAGAGCCCAACGAACGGTAATCGTCACTGTCACATCTTGCTCACCTAGATCAATCTGCACTGCAGAGTTTGCTTCTGCCTTTGCCATTGGGAATGGAGATGAGTAGACAGGTGAAGATTGCTCTTCAAGTGAGAGTACCTTGCCGATTGATGTTCCAAGAAGCTTTGCATAAGAAGAAGCTTTTGATTTGGCATTAGCAACAGCTGCCGCTCGTGCATCTTCTGTGGCAAGAGATGGGTTAAGAGTTGTTGGTACTACTCCACCAAGTTGGACGTTGTCGCCACCTGCTGTGACAACTGCTTCAATGATGGTGCCAGCCTTTGATGCGGTGCGGACTAGAACATCAAATGATTGTGAGGCACGATAGCCAGTGATCTTTGTGCCAGCCTCTTGTGTCCAGTTGTATTCAGGATAGACAGAGATATTTGCTGAGCGGATATCTTTAGTTGCAATTCCTGCATACTTAAGCGCTGTGCGCACAGCTGCTGCTGATTTGCTGGCAGATGAAAGTGCAGCAGTATTTGTTGAGGCAAGGGCTGAGACTGTTGCGTTGAAGCGAACAGCATCTGGGACAAGAGAGATAGTGCCAACACCTGTGACGGTGATGTAGCGGTTATCTGTGGTGCCGGCGCCATTGGCTGGGATTGCTAGGGCAACTACACCTGCGACTACAGCGACGGTGAATAGGGATGTGATTGTGCGAAGTTTTGTTAGTTTCATGCCTTAAGTATCCACTGTTAACTGTGAATTAACCAAGAATTGCACTTAAAGAGATTGTGAATAGAGCCTTTGATGATGCTCAACCATCGAGTGTGAAGAGAAAAAATCTCTAGCCCTTTGCTCGCCAGCTTTTCCAAAAGCGTGGCGGAGTTCTGGATTCTCCAAAAGTCTTGTAATCCCTTGGATTAAACCCTCTGAAGTAACCTCAGTTAAGAAGCCGGTAACTCGGTCAATTACGATGTCGCTAACCGAGCCAACATCAGTGCTTACTATTGGTAAACCCGCCTGAGAGGCTTGAATCAAAGTTAGAGGTATACCTTCATTGTCGCTACACAAGATTGCAATGTCGCCGGCGGTTAGAATCAAATCAATATCACTTCTCCACCCCAGAAAAGTCATCGGAAGACCTTCAGATGTTGACACGCCTTCAATAGTCTCAAGAAGTTCGCCAGCCCCAGCGATAAGTATTTGAGAGTTAATCTGATTCGTTTTTAGGTATCTTGCTATCTCTAGCAATCGATCTGGACGTTTAATCTGTGTGAGTCGACCAACAAAGACCAAATAGGTTTTGTCCGATTCTAGGCCTAAAGAACTCTTGGCTTCTTCCTTGGCATAAGTTTTCAGAGGCTGTAGACCAGGAAAGATAACTTCATACTTTGAATCTGTTCCGATTTTGGCATCGACTAAATCTCTCTTAACGCTGTTACCGATAGCGATTAATCGAAATGTGATTACAGCGAGAAACTTCTCCACAAAGACCACAAGTTGAGTTTTGCTCTTACTAAAATAGCCGTGAAGTAAATGTCCGTGAAAAGTATGCACACGCTTGGCCGAGGGAGCGGCAATTAGGCCTGCAACTCTTCCAAGCACTCCAGCCTTGGCGGTATGGGTGTGGATGACATCGGGCTTAAATTTTCTAATTTCTTTTATGAGAAGGAAAAAGGCATTTACGTCCCTAAGTGGTGAAATAGATCGGCCCAATCCAGGCACTCGGATCGCCTTCACATCTTTGGCAACTTCATCAAGGTAGTCAGACTCATTCTCGTCGCAATAGCCAGTGACGAGAACAGCATTTACCAATTTAGGGTCAAAGTTTCTCATCAAGTCAGCCACCAGCACCGCTGGGCCACCCACATTCATGCGGGCAATGATCTGCATAACTCTTATCGGATGCCCTGACTTCATGGCTGTATCTTCCCCCAAAACAATGGATAATTGGGCAAGTTATGAGCAACTCACTATTTATTTCAAATTGCACTGCAGATGCCATCCGTGATGCTGCCCTCGCACTAAAGGCTGGGCATCTGGTGGCATTCCCAACTGAGACCGTGTACGGACTTGGCGCGGATGCGCGCAATCCAGAAGCTGTCCAAAGAATTTATGAAGTAAAAGGACGTCCGACAGATCACCCTCTAATTGTTCATATTTCCTCTGTGAATCAATTGGATAAGTGGGCAATAGATATTCCAGAGTACGCAATCAAATTAGCAAGAAAATTTTGGCCTGGACCGATGACATTGATTCTAAAAAGAAGTGAAATTGCTGGAGACTTTATAACTGGTGGTCACGATACTGTGGGTTTGCGTGTGCCAAGCGACCCAATTGCACAGGCACTGATTACTGAATTCGAGAAGATTTCAAATTCGGCCATTGCCGCACCTAGTGCAAATCGCTTTGGTCAAGTCTCACCTACTTCTGGAGCAGATGTGTTCGAGGAATTAGGTCAGTTCTTAGCTGATGAAGATCTAATACTTGATGGGGGTAACTCAACAATAGGCATCGAATCAACGATAATTGATTGCACTGGAGATCAACCGACAATTCTAAGAAACGGTGCTGTAACAAAGGCGGATATTGAAATTGAATTAGGGATAGAAGGCCTCGAAAATAATAGGAATTCGAGCGTGAAATTTAGTGGATCATTTGAGAAGCACTATGCACCAAAGTGCAAGATTATAATTGATGCTAAAGGAATTACAGGAGCAGGATTTTTTGCTCTGAGTGATGTCGAGACCCCGAGAGGCATGGTGCGATTAGCGTCACCAAAGACAACTGAAGACTTTGCTCGTATTCTTTATTCAACATTCAGAGCAGCGGATCAAACTGGACTAGTTTCGATGGTGGTCTCGGAACCGAAAGGGGAGGGCCTTTCTGTCGCAATCCGAGAAAGACTTGAAAAAGCCGCTCACGGTGGATAAGGACCTGTAAATTAGTCGAAAGTTATAAGTTAAGATTGAACAGTTGTTAAGTGGGGCCTATAGCTCAGTCGGTAGAGCAACGGACTTTTAATCCGTGGGTCGACGGTTCGAGCCCGTCTGGGCCCACTCATTTTCCCAGACAAATCTGCGTTTTTGAGTGGTTTCAAAATTTTTCCAAATGTTTCCACTAGTTTAGGTGCATTATGGTTTGCTAAATCAATTGGCGGACTCTATGTCCTACTTCCCTTACTTCCCGGCTTAACAAAGCATTCTCCAAACTGAAAACGAACTCACACATCTTAAATGTTGCTATTAAGTCTTTAACTAGCACGCCTTCCTGTCGATGGGGTTAATGCATTAACGAGAAGATCCCAATTACCAGGTCTGCATAAATCTGGAGAAGTCACCAAATACACATCACCCTCCTCAGCTTTTAAAGCAGGTCGAGTTCTAAACTTGAGTTTAAATTGATTAGATGCGATGAGATTCTTTCCTGTTTCCCAATTTGTGAGAATATTAAGCCGCTTTTTACAAAGAAAAGTTGGTGGAACTTTAGGAATGATCCCCGAATTTCCAGTAAATCGGAAATACCCCTCTTGGCTACCCTCGGGTAAGTATATTTTCGGATTATCTATTCCTACAAATGGAATACTGAGAAAACTAGGATATACAACGGTAAGCGTTGTTAATGTTTTTGACTTTGCATCAGTTATTGTTGAAAACGGATAATTAAAATCGGCTAGATATAAATTGCTTGTCGCGATTAGATTGATAATCAAGACTGGTATCGCTATAGTTTTAGCCACAGTTAGATTAATTCTGTAGGACCTTGACTGATCTTTTTCTGGTAATGCATTTAAGTATGTAAAAGTTAAATATGGCACGAAGACACCAAAACCCCAATGCCTTAATCCGCCCGGATAAACGAATGAAGTCCAACTAACGAACCCGATAAGTTGACATAGAACTAAGATTAAAAGCAGATGACTAATACGAGCAGCATGAAGTACACCTACTAAAAAAATGATTAAAACAAAGATAAATTGAACCTTAGGATGCTGGAGTAATGGTGCGAAGTCAACAATTGAATCAATCCCACTACCCGATTTAGGCAAAATTGCTGTGGAAAGTGAATGGAGCGTTGCTTGTAGCTTTGAAAAAGGCGAAGAAAAATCTAAGGAAGTACTCGAGCCCGCCCAGGATGCCCTACCGTAATTGGTCAAAAATGGCCAAATACTGACAGAAAGTAGCAACACGAAAAGCATAGTTCTTTTGGTGTTTAGCCTCACACCATTTATGAGGACACAGCCCAATAATCCGATACTGACAAATATTCCCCAAAAACCCAATTGAAGTAAAGCCAAAAGCACAAGCAATTCTGTGGTTGTTAATCTTTTCGCTTTTAGAGTCTGACTTGTAAAAAAAAGAGAGAGAGAAAATATAATCGCATATGGCCTTGCGAATTGAGTCCAATCGTAAAATACGAAGGTAAACGAGAGAGCAGAAAATCTCCACAGAAGGGGAATTTGGCGATTTAGAATGAAAACGGATGTAAAACCAAGACAGATTATAAGAATTGCGAAGAATATCAAATTAGGTGACATTCCAAATGAAAGTACTTTAAGGAAAAGGTACCAAAGAGGTGAGACTGTTTCTAGGCGTGACTCTTCAGCAATTCCGTTTAAAGTTGCATGAGAAATAAAATTAATATTTTGCCATTCATCCCGCCAGGCTTCGTGACGGAAATGTAAACAGATCGACGATGAAATCCAAATGATCAAGAGCGGTAAAGATAAATCTTTAGCACGGAATCGGATTATTAAATCCTTAACTATGTTGGCTGAACTCCCGTAGGAAATAGGTCGCAAATTTTCCTTGCTAACTTTTCTCAAAATTAATTACCTGATGAGTATTTCTCATTAAGCCCATAAAGACTTCCTATTAATTTATTCAACCTCCATATTATGGTTCCCCGCCGGGTTAAACTAAATCTATTTTTCTCTAAGGACAAGTTTCCTAAATCGGTCTGTTCAGAGATTCTTCTACTAATCTCACCACTGTTTTCAGAAAAAAAGTTAGCTGCATTTTTCTTAAGATCTGATTCTGTTAAACTGGTGTCTTCATTCGCTATTTGGTTGAGCATCCATACACTGAATGAACGGTCGATGTTTATCGGCACAGTTGCGTTAAATCCAAAATTAATTAATACACAGACCGCTAAAAAAAGATATCTAAGTGAAACATCTATTTCTTTGATGTTGATTCCAAGTCTTCTTATAATTCTTTTAGCCTGAATCCATGAGAGGGCAGCGGAAAAAGCACTTGCAAATAAGGTTACGTAGAAAAAGGTGGCCACAATTCTATGAATCACGATTGTGAAAATAGCCGTACACACAAAATTAAGAAGTAATTGCTTGGTCAATTCTTTTCTCATGAGACGAGTCTACCAAAGGCTGTACTTGAGCATTAAAATTTAGAAAAAACCAATTTTTTTATTCTAGGTATCTGGATTGCTTTCAACGCTATAAACAGAACCTTATGGTGCTTTCTGCCTTGAGATATGAACATTCTTTAGGATGTTGATGGCATTTGTGCGACGCATGCGAGTCTCATGAAATGCCCAGTATTCTGCCGAATTCAATTTAGAATCTCTCTCATCGACTTTTTGAGGACGTGACTACTTAGTCGTGTAATTGTGCGCATATAGGAATGAGGATGAGATGGTAGAGAGAATTGTCATCTGGGGCTTGAAAACTAAACGTCATAGTCACAGATATATTCATCAAAGTTTTTTTGACTCCTTTCGTCGCCTTGGATATGAAACCGTGTGGGTTGATGACAAAGCTGCGAATCAGAAGTACCTAGAAGGCTCAAACTTAGTTTTTTCAGTAAACATCGCTTCCGAACATATTCGTTGGACCCCCAAGAATCAGTATGTTCTCCACAATTATGATCGCCAAGAATTTATCGGACAGGTGAACGTTTTAAATTTGCAAGTTTTTACACGAGATTCGACTGGCTCAACGGTTGATGAAACTATTGCTAAGTACGATTCAAACACAAAGACTCTATTCCAACCCTGGGGAATTTCCGAAGACGTTTTAAAGTGGAAACTCCCAAAGAAGAATGATTCAAATGTCGAGTACTGGATTGGCTCTATTTGGAATAATTCTCTGAATCAAGGTAACGCGCTAATCTTGGCTCAATATGCCAACGCTTTACAATCTTACGGAATCAAGTTGCGTCGCGTTGGCGGAACGCGAAGCGTCAGCAAGGGCGGGATCGATCCAATGAAAGCTCTGAGCCTAGTTAATCGTTCTCCGATAGGTAGTGTGATGGTCGGGGACTGGCAACGAGAGAATCAATATGTCCCCTGCAGGCTCTTCAAAAACATCGCGTCTGGAAAAGTGCCTACATCAAATGCAGACTTCACAAGTGTCGTTGGGGAGGGCAGCTACTTCTCCCCGGACGTTAATTTAGTTATCAATCATGTACTTACCCTTACGTATGAGACTAAGTTGGAATTAGTTATAGAAGCTCAAAAAGCGATTCAGCCCTATACTTACGAACGAGGAATCCAGAGAATTCTTGAAGTATTTTAAGGTTCAATGCGGAACTAGAATGTACTTGATTTTCTTTTATGTGGGGGCAACACCTACCTAAACCATACCTCGGTCAACATATACATATCTAAACTGCGTCTTGAGCAGTCTTGCGAGTTTGCTTCTTAATCGAAGAAGAGTCTTGGTATCACCAATTTGAAAATCATAATCTTTTTGACTGATCCAGATTAGTAGGCCCCTAAATTATTGGCGTATGAGAATGCTGATGTGTAAACTAGACTTCAATTAAGATTGGGAATTAAACACTGCGCCCAATCATTCTTGTTGGGTGATAAATATCTTAGGTGCTAATTTCTGTACTTTACCAAAGTATTCAGTGCATTTTTTAGCTTCACTAATTAGTGGTTCTAGATATTCATCAAAAACTAATCGTTTTGCTCCCAGATCATGGTTGAGTTGGCAAATTAAATCCATCTGTTCAACAAAAATTATGGATGTAGGATGATTCACGAATAATCCATTTCTTATTCCAAGAGTTATAGCCATATTGTTGCCGTAGGGAACTAACAATGCGGTCTCATTGATCTTCAATTCCTCAGACTTGACTATATTTAAAATCGTGTCAACTTCTAAATTCAATTGTGTATTGGATGGAACCATTTTATAATTCCTGCCAGCACGCTCAAGCTCTCTCTCCATTTGGATTGGATTCAAAATACCTGAACATACAGAAAATATTAGGGCAACAGAAATCAATACATTTGAATCAATCAAAGTTACACCTTGAAGCGAAGTGCTACTTTCATAATCTCTGAAAAGCCTGTATAAACATGCAAAGAGAATTACAACATAAATCGCACAGGACGCCCAAATTTGGGGAGAAAAAGATCTACCTGTTGTGTAAGGAATTGTGGAAAAAATTAAAAGCGCAGATAGAAGAAGCATGGGGTGTAGAACTTTTTGAGCAAATTCATTTTGAAAAATCATAAATCGCTTACGTGCAATTATGATTGCTGCTAAAGCAAACCCCCAAAAAAAGATTTCGATGCCGCGAAAATCGAAAAGGCGAGCAAATCCATTTTCGCCATAAGAAAATAAGTAGTGAGTTATCAAACCTAAACTTACCTGAGATTCTGGTGTGCGAAGCACATAAAAATTTAGTGACACTGAAGTCAAGGAGAAAGTTATGGCGTATAAGAGTAAAAATCTTATTTTGATCATATAAGACAATTTAGAGAACAATACAGAGAGCGCTATTCCAATAACCACGGGTGCGCCGAACATAAGCTCATTTACGATTCCGATACCAGCTAAAACTCCAATAATAGAACTTAAAAATTTGACTTTGACCTGTGAGAACAAAGTTCTTGAGTTCGAGAGCAAATTACATTTTAGGAACAGGAAGTACAGGTATAGCGTAATTATAGGAAATATTGTTCGCGCAGGGAAATTTTGAAGCCAATCCAAAACCCCGTAGCCGTAATAAAAGGAACCAGAAAGTACAGAGAAAGTAAATATAAATGGCCACTTAATGTTACGGGCCCCGACTATGCTAGAAATTAGCAAGAAAAGAATTACGATGGCGATATATTGGATCACAATTAAAAATGCATAAGTCGATACTTGCAGATCAATTGGTGTTTGTTTATTCAAAAAAGGTTTGGCTACATAGCCAAGAAGTGAGGTGTATTGTGCAGTGTAAGTTCGCCAATTATGCAAGCCCGCCGATGGTGCTTGGATTTCATCACCCACAAAGGTTGGGTGATGGGTATCTTGGAGAGAATATGGGGTCTTAATCACATCAATAACAAAAGCAAAAAAACTGACGAAAAAAAGGGCCCAAGCTAGATATCTAACTTTTGACTTGACTCTTATAAAAACCATTGAAATGTCAAGATTCCTCATGAAAAGTACATTTAGCAATGTTAGTAGGAGTAAGCTAAATAGGAATTTGATATAACTTTGCGTGAGGATAAAGCATAAGAAAACTATTAGCAGTATCAGACTACGATCGAGTATAAATTCGGAAATCCCAAATTTTAGAGGTTTAAACTTTAAGATTTTCAACTTAGGGAGTCCAATCAAACTTAGCCCGGCTGATAAGAGCACAAGGAACCCATAAAGTTGATCAGATGACTCACTTCGTATAATTAAGAAAATTGATAAACCAAATATAGTCAACATGCACTGTAAAAAAATCAAACTAAATCCAGTAGATTCTTTAGAACGATCACTCATTGGCGTATCCTTTCCTAATGATTGTAATCACGGGTGGAACGGGATTTCTAGGAAGTAGTTTGGTTCGGAGATTTATATCAGATGGAAATGATATCCATGTATTAACCTCTTCTGGGAAGAATCTCTGGAGGCTTTCCGATTTTCCAAACGTACACTTAACGTGTGTCAATCCTCATGAATGGGCAGACGCGATAATTGATTTGAAACCAGAATCTATAGTTGCGGCCGATTGGTCTGGAGTCGGCAACAACTCACGAAACGACAAAGAAACGCAAGAATCAAATCTAGAGCGCCATATTCAAGTAGCGACAGCCGCACGTGACTTGGGGGTAGCTCTATACATCAATTTTGGTTCACAGGCCGAACTGGGTCCGCTTAATGTGGTTGCATCGAGAGAGGAAAAAGATGCTCCGATTACCGAGTACGGCAAAACCAAAGTCAAATTGCGAAGCGAGTTGTTTGATATTTTTGATAAAAGTGAAACTCGATTTGTTTGGGGAAGAATTTTCTCCACCTACGGCCCAACTGACTTAGGGCCCTGGTTAATTCCAAACCTAATCCGGTCATTCATTTTGAAGAAATCATTTAAACTGACTTCAGGAATACAAGAATGGTCGTATTTGTATAATTCTGATTTTGCATCAGCAGTATCCACAATTATTGAAAACAGAGAAATTCAGGGCGTTGTCAATATCGGAAATCCTGAAGCTTTTAGGATCTTAGATATTGCTCAAATCATTGCTGTAGAAATGAAAAGTGAAACTTATTTGGAGATTGGTGAGGCTTTGATCAGAGATGACCAAGGAAAGATTATGAAACCTGATATGAGCGAGCTTCTAAGTTATGGATGGAGCCCAAGAGTAGATCTAAAAACTGGCTTAATCGAAACAGTCCGTTGGGGTCTAGAAAATAGGGACCTTATTTTGAAGTCATAACAATATTTCGAACACATGAAATAATAGAGTTGAGATCAATTTGACTTTGTTGACGTAAGAAAGACTGTGACCCAACCTTGAGTGAAGTTGGATTATGAACACCAAGGCGGTGAATCTTTGAGTTCAAGTTTATTGAATTTGAAACTTCCATTAAATAAGAGCCAAAACCACCAGCAAGCACATTCTCTTCAACCGAAATAATCGATAATCCTTCAGACTTCCGCAAGAAATCTGCCACTGATTCATAATCCAAGACTGGCACCGACACCATTGAGACTTCAATTCCCTCGAGAGCTAACTGTCGAGTTGCCTCGATCGCTTCAAATCCAATCGCCCCGGCGCTGCAAATCACTACATTCCCAGCCTCCCGTATTTGGATAGGTGATCTAGATATGGGCAGGTTATCCGAGTGGAATGCCTTCTCTCCGCCCTTCCCTAGTCTTAGATATGCCGGTCTTTTAGACTCAAGAATTAATTCAAGAGACAAGCGAACTTCATGTTCATCCCCCGGCAAAAAAATGTCCATATTCGGAAGTGTTCGCATTATGGATATATCTTCAATCGCATGATGTGAATATCCTTGCGAGCCATATCCAAACCCTGCCCCCACGGAGACGATTGTCACCGGATTCTGCATGTAACAAACATCATTTCGAATTTGTTCAAGGCATCTAAGCGTCGGAAAATTCCCAATACTGTACACAAATGGTCTGAATCCTGTGGCAGCCAAGCCTGCCGCCATTCCCATCATTGATTGTTCAGCAACGCCACAATTAAAAAACTGTTTTGGTAATTTCTCTTGGAATTTATCTAAGACACCAAAGCCCAAATCACCGGTTAAGAGCACAATGCTGGAGTCTTTTTGGGCCCTATTCAGTAGTTCATTCGCGAAAGTATTACGCATTGTTTTCAAGTTCCAATATGGACTCTGCTAACTCAGCTTCACTTGGAGATTTATAATGCCATAACACTGAATTCTCCATAAAGGAGATGCCTTTTCCCTTAGTTGTATTAGCAATAATACATTTTGGCTTTGCGCTTTTTACTACAAATGCTGAATACATTTCGTTATGGTCATGTCCGTCAACTTCGGCTACGTCCCAATTAAATGCCCGCCACTTTTCCGCTAGAGGTTCAAGCGCTATAGTTTTTTCAGTGTCATCAAGTGATTGAATACGATTTCGGTCAATTATGACTATTAGATTGTCTAATCTAAACTGTGCTGCTATGAGAGCTGTTTCCCAAGTAGTTCCTTCGTCGCATTCACCATCTGAAATTATCACAAAGACTCTATTCACAAAGTTTCCCTGCTGTTTTAGCCCTAAAGCTATTCCCGCACCGTAGGGAAGACCGTGTCCAAGAGAACCTGTAGATAGTTCGACGCCAATGTTCTGTTTATGGGTAGCATGACCAGAAAGCGGGGATCCATCAAGACAATATTCAGATAGAGAACTCTCTGACATGAAGCCTTTTAAAGCCAAGATTGAATAAAGTGCAGCAGCAGCATGGCCCTTAGAGAGGATTATGCGATCTCGCTCTGTGCTGTCTGCGGTTTCAAATGAGATATCAGCACTTCCAGAATAGAGGTTTGCAAGTATGTCTATAACGGAGAGACATGATCCAACGTGAGAAGCTTTTGCTCTCGAAGTCATTTCTAGAACTAACTTTCTACCCAAAAGTGACGTTTCGATGGCACGCTCAACCACTTTTGCATCAGGAAAGATAGGAATTACCACACACAGAAAGTATCATTAGGGTGGGCAAGAGTGTGGTTAATCGGACTAATTTGGGGATGCTAAATGAAAGCAGTATTGCTAGCAGGCGGTCTTGGAACACGACTACGTGAAGAAACCGAGTTTCGTCCTAAGCCGATGGTTGAAATCGGCGGCAAGCCGATCATTTGGCATATTATGAAGAATTTATCCGTGCAAGGAATTCAAGAATTTGTCATTTGTACTGGCTATAAAGGAGAGATGATAAAAAACTATTTTGTTAACTATGAGCTCTACGCGAATGACACAAAAATAGAACTTGGATTACTCAATCAAGCGAGTTCTCAGACGTCATTGTCAAGCGAACGTTGGACTATTGAAATCAAAGATACAGGTCAGGCCACAATGACTGGCGGTAGGTTATTTAAAGTGCGTAACTCAATTCAGGATGATTACTTCCTTTGCACCTACGGTGATGGGCTGAGTAACATTAACTTAGATAGATTAATCACTTTCCACAAGAAGCATAAAAAAATCGCGACTGTGACTGCAGTGCATCCAGTTACTCGCTTTGGCGCTATGGATATCGAGCCGGACAATCAAGTTAGTAGATTCCGTGAAAAACCCACAAGCAATCAATGGGTTAATGGGGGTTTCTTTATCTTTAATAAGGATGTTTTTAACTATTTGGACGACAATTCGGTTCTAGAGAATGAGCCGCTTGAAAAATTGGTCGCAGATAAAGAGTTAATGGCTTATCGTCATGAAGACTTTTGGCAACCTATGGATACATATCGAGAGACTCAAGAATTGAATGGATTGTGGGAGTCAAATGAAGCACCATGGAGAAATTGGTAAATGGAGAATCTAAAGTGGTATTCAGGAAAGAAAGTCCTTATTACTGGGCATACTGGATTTAAAGGCACTTGGATGTCTCTATTACTTTTGAAGTTAGGAGCGGAAGTGCATGGAATTTCACTCGCCGCTGAACCCAATTCGTTATATGAAAGTTTAGATGAAATTGGCTTGGCATCTTCAACTGAATTTGATTTGACTACAAGCAGTAAGGAACTCCAATCGCATATATCTGAGATTCAACCAGATTGCATCATTCATATGGCAGCCCAGTCACTTGTCAGGAGATCTTATTTAGACCCTACGGAAACTTTTAACACAAATGTAATTGGTACGTCGCGATTACTAGAAGCTGCTTTGGAGACCACAACTATAAAGTGGGTATTAGTTGTAACAACAGATAAAGTTTATTTAAACTTAGAGAAAGGTGTACCGTTCTCTGAAAGTGACCCACTTATGGGATTGGATCCCTACAGTGCAAGCAAAGTGGGGACTGAAATGGTTGCCAGTGCCTTTCGGGTGATAGCTTCTTCAAAAAGTGCCTACCGAATTGGAGTCGCACGAGCTGGAAATGTTATCGGTGGTGGCGATCATTGCGAAGATCGTTTGATTCCAGATATCGTTAGAAATTTCAAATCAGGAATAAAAGTCGCTCTAAGAAATCCGACTGCAATTAGACCCTGGCAACATGTCCTTGATTGCGTAACAGGATATCTGGTGTATGGGGCCAGTATGGATAGGAATACTGAATATTCGAAGGAATTAAATTTTGGGCCGATGGGATCGGCTGCACTTACAGTAATAGATGTCGTTCAGTATATTTCCGAAAGGTGGCCAAATAACCCTGGGTACTCAGGACCAACATCAGATATTGAAAACATTCTTAAACCCGAAGCAAAGGAACTATTGGTAGATTCTTCATTAGCCTGGTCCAGTTTGAAGTGGAAAAATATTTTGGATGTAGAAACCTCACTTGATTGGGTTATTGAATGGGAACTTAATACCCACGATTCCACAAGGGTAAAAACTGACAATCAGATAGATAGATATTTATTGGGAGCCCTGTGAAGAAAATTTCCATAATCACTCCGTGCTTTAATGAGGAAGCAAGCGTCAAAAAGTGTTTTGAAGCGGTCGCGAAAGTTATGGAAGAAAAACTTCCGGGCTACGACTACGAACATATTTTTTCTGATAATGCTTCGACAGATGCCACATTAGAAATTTTGAGGTCGTTATCTAGGAATAATCCCCGAGTAAAGGTATTAGCAAACAGTAGAAATATCGGTCCATTTAAAAATATGTGGAGTGCAATGGCTGAATGCACGGGGGACTTAGTTGTGCCGTTATTGCCTGCGGATCTGCAAGATCCACCAAGTGTGATTCCAAAATTTGTCGAAGAATGGGAAAAGGGCTTTCTAGTTGTTTATGGAATTAGGGCAATACGAGAAGAGTCATGGTTTCTTCGTAAATGTCGGGGACTTTATTATCGAATAATTTCCAAAATGGCGTCGATAGAAATTCCTATTAATGCAGGTGAATTCTTGCTTGCAGACCGCAAAGTAATCGATTCAATTCAAAGCCTGGATGATGCCTATCCCTACATAAGAGGCATGATTGCTAAAACGGGAGTTAATGCAACAAAAGTGTCATATACATGGGAGCGACGTAAAGAGGGGATCTCAAAGAATTCCGCGCTTGATCTAATTGATCAAGCAGTAAATGGCTTAGTTTCAACCAGCAAGCTTCCTGCGCGCTTGGTAACCTTTTTAGGAGTAGCCGTTTCTTCACTTGGTTTCCTTTACGCAATTTTTACATTTATAAAGGTACTTGTAAACCGTGGGGATACTCCAGTGGGCGTACCATCCTTAATCATTGGGGTCTTTTTTATCGGTGGGCTACAACTCATTAGTATGGGAATTTTAGGTGAATACTTATTGAGTCTTCATGCTCAAATAAGGCGAGACCCACCACACTTTTTCTTAGAAAAGCATAATTTCCCCGAAGATTGAGAAAAGTCCGATAGGTTTGTGGAATGAGCAGTTTTATTCCTTTTGATGATGACGTCCAACGGCTTGGGCATTACGTCTATACCGGTGAGGATTCTCCTCTCAGTTCGAAACTCGCAAACAAAGCCCAAACACGCCTTATCCATGAAGCTATTTTAAATCTTCCGGAGAGCAGTTCTTTACTTGATATTGGTTGCGGAGACGGGACATACACCAACGATTTTCTTGCATTAAAAATAGGGAAGATAGTCGGAATCGATCTCTCCGAGGGCGGCATTCAGTCAGCTAAGAAAAATTATGAATCAACAACTAAGAACCTAGAATTTTATTGTGAGTCGCTCGAGGATCATACTGCACGTGGATTTAGATATGACATTGCGGTCCTGAGGGGAGTGATTCACCATGCCGAAGATCCTGCTGATTTGATTGCAGGAGTGGCTCATATCGCCAGATACTTAATAATTTCAGATCCCAACGGGTTAAACCCTGTGTTAAAAGTTATAGAAAAAGTAAGCCCCTATCATATTGAACATCAAGAAAAGTCGTTTACTCCAAAAACAATAAGACATTGGTTGAATGCCGGTGACTTTGAATTAAAAAGCACGAAGGTTGGTGTGCTTGTACCATTTTTTGCCCCATCATTTTTGGCTAAAGTATTAAATTCACTCCAAAAAGCAGTTGAGCAGATTCCATTGGCGCGATGGGTTTTATGCGGCACCCAAGTGCACACAGCGTCATCTAGGAAAAGTGAATAGTTTTCTACACATTTCTCAAAGAGTGCCTTTGGCGGATAACGTATTTGGGAATTGTGCTTCAGCAAATTGGGTTCTTTTCGCAAAATCGCAACAAGGCATTCAGGTGGAAAAATTAAACTGAGGGATAAACTGGGAGAGAGACGATTTAATTGGGTCTATCCCTCTGCGATTTACGTGGTTTTAACCATGCTGAATATTTGGACCGATTGGCCACTATTACGAAGCACAGGCTTACATGCTTCAGGATTCATCGATTTGAAATCCGTTTTAGACTCGGCAAATAATTATAAGACCTTAGGTGATCGGATCTTCGAATTCAATCCAGATGTGCCCGGCTCAGGTTACATGTATGGCTCTTTTCTTCTGCGGACCCTTAATTTTCTGCAATTGAATCCAACACTAAACATCTTTATTGGCTATGTTTTTATTGGGCTGACAATAATCATGATTTCAATCGTTGTCTCTGGTTGCCAATTCAAAAATAAAGTGATTCAAACCGCTTTTTATGTAGCTGTCTACGCTCCGTTTATTTGGCTTCTACAAGAGCGAGGTAATTTAGACATCCTAATTTTCTTTTTACTGTTCATTGCATGTTTTATGCTGAGTAAAAACTATGTTATGACCTTCTATCTCTTGGTCATACTGACTGCTTTATTGAAATTTTATACACTTCCCCTTATTATAATTCCATGGCTCTATAAATATCGAGTTCAGAGATTCAGAAAACCAAAAATAGGACTTCTAGTTTTACTATTGAGTTATAGTTGTTTGCAAATATTTATAGATTTAAAAAGATCTCCGTCATTTCCTGCAGGTGCGGCTGCCTTTTTTGGAACTTTAAACTATGCAAGTTGGTTAGATTACTTTTCAGCTCATTTTCAATTAGGAATACAAGTAAATTCCCGCCTGGTTCAGGGAATCTTTGTTTTAATTACTTTGTTAGCAGGATATATGACGGGAAAGTCTAATATCTTTGGCACATATTCTGAAGCACAAGCTAAATTAAGTCAGGAGGGGAAGTCAAATTTTTCTACAATACTTTGCATCTCCTTCAGTTTACTCTTTCTCAGCTGCTTTCTAGCGGGGTCAAATTATGATTACAGGTTATTGACTCTGTTAGTGGCAGGTATCATTTTTTTGCAGTACGCGAAATTAAGCAATTTCATGAAATATATATTTTATGGACTCTTAATGATAGCTTTTTGGTTCTCGATTCTTGCTATCTCAAATGCTTATTTACAGTTCATCGGGGACTTGGCGGTAAACTGCTGGGCATCGATTTCTTTTGGTCTCCTTCTTCAAGTTTACAATAAGCGGAATCAAATAATCTGATTCCATTCTTTCTCTAAACTCCTGCTAAGTTGAGTTTTTGCATGAATTGAAGATTTAAAAGTTATCCAATGAGGTGGATTCGTCATCCAAAATTTTGGAGCAATTACCAAACCTGTTTCATTTAGTAGCCCACCAACGACGCCATATGAAGACTTGGCAATCACTAAAATATCAGCCAAAGCCATTGATTCCCACTCGGCAACGGAGCTGTTTGCGTCATAGAGCTCAAAATTGGAATATTTACTTTTAGTGTTTTGAAGGAAAGTTCGATACCTGTTCAAATTAGATTCGAAATCATGTTTGAAATTTGGTAGTTCTTCCTGTGCTTGCCAGCGATCTAAGGATTCCTGCGTTACAAATGTTTCAAATAGATTCAAATCTGACCGAGAAAAAAGGATATCCGTGTGCACTGTAATTGATAGCTGAAATACAGAATCCTCAAAGAAGTCATTAATTGTATCCAGAATATCTTCATAATATTCGATGCTAAGAAATCTCTCGCTAGACGGGTTAACATTTTCCCTTCTCATATGTAAATGAAGATTTACATATTGCTTTTTGGGTATGTGCACGAAATTTTTTTGGTTACTGTGCAACTGTTTATAAATATCTGGCTTATAATTCGTGATTAAGTATGAATCTGGCATTTCAATAAGCAGGCGGTTACTCAAGAAAATTGTCATAAATTTGATTCTTAAAAGTATGATAAATTGCTTTGTAGGCGATCCTTCAAGTGAAAGTTTTCGTACCTTTGATTCATCCTCTAAAGTGAGCTCTTCGCATGAAAATGCCAACACTATCCATTCGTTAATCTCCTCTAATTCATCAGACACAGATTGGAAATTTTTGAAATTACTGAACGGTTGGACTTCAAAGGAAGATAATTTTCTAAACTTGAAGTCTATATTTAACTCACGGCAAAGAGCAATTAATGACAAGATGCGTTGAACTTGGGCGCCAGAGCCATCTTTTTGTGAATTTGAATTAGTAAATGTAATTTTTGAATTAAGTGACTTTAGAAGTAGATTATCCGCGCTGGTAAATAAAGAATTTACGATCCTTCGCCATCGACTTAAGGGTCTTATTAATAAAGGTCGGATCATCGACTTGAATGTCAATCTTGTATCCTTTCAATCGATGCATAAGTCTTGCAATCCATGTTGTTTTAATTAACTCAAAGCCCAACTTATGTAGGTATAACTTTATCTCTGTGAGTGAATTGGAAGTTCCCTCATATTCGAGTGTGTCAACCTCAAGAGTAATAGCAAATACATTGCAGATGCGTTTATCAGCACCCTTTAGAACGTCAAAGTCTCCACCTTGAACATCAATCTTTAGATGATCGATAATGGGAAAGCGGTCCCAAGGTAAGACCTGAAATAGTTGACTCAAGGTGCTATGAGAAACCGTTTCGACATAATCTACTTCAAAAGTCTTTGGTCGAAGTAGTGAGGAGCAGCCTGGATCTTTTTTTGTCACGTACATATCCATAGACACTATTGCCTCACTCGCACCAAGGGCACAAGGAATGATCATAATTCGATTATTGATTAACTTTGGATCCAGATTAATGGGCCATGGAGCATCTCCTCGATGAATTGATTCACGATTTGCCAAGATAGGCTCGAAACCAATTACAAAAAGATTAGGATCTTCATCAAGCCAAACAGAACTCTGAGGTGCATTGACGGATAATCCAACATCTATCTTTAGAGTATTTGCGTATGATGGCAAATCTAGCTGTTCATTGGTGAAAGTAAAGCCGCTTTGCTCCAAAATTTTCCGCACATCATCATCCTGTCATAGTGATAGAAAGCGATCAAATATTCAATCGTGCGTGTTTAACTAAAATTTGCCTGGGACTGTAGAATGAGCCTGTGATAGACATGAGGGATTCTGTTGGAGTCGTTATCCCTACTTATAATCGCCCAGACAGGACAGTCGAAGCTATTCGTTCGGTAATGGCGCAAACTTATTCTATATCAGAAATTGTGGTTGTTGATGATGGAAGTTCTCCGAATTATCGGGATGAACTTCGAAGAAAGCTTTCAAAGCTACCAGTTCGGTTGATAGAAATAGAGAGATCCTGTCACCCTGGAAACGCTCGTCAAGTTGGGATTACGAATTTAAGTTCTAAGTGGGTTGCGTTCTTAGATAGTGACGATGTTTGGTTTCCAAATAAAGTAGAGAAGCAATTAAGCTATGCAATCGCGAAGAATGCCCGTGCCGTTTGTAGCAATGCATTAATTAATGACGACAATAATTCTCCTAAATCACTTCTCCAAGGAGTTTCAAGGAAGTTGAATTTGAAGAGACTACTAAAAGTTAATTTGATAATTACTAGTTCGGTCTTGATTGAGCGAGAATTGATTCTAGAAATAGGCGGGTTCGTGAAGTCATATCCAGCGCTTGGGGCGGAAGACTATGCGACTTGGCTACGCATAGCAACCAAAACCAATTGGGACTTCCTCGATGATGATCTTCTTCTGTATGACAATTACTCTGTCGATAGTGTCAGCAAGTCCAAAATTTTTACACATGATTTTTCAAGAATGGCTGGAATTCTAGATTTTGCATCCTGGCAAAAAGTTGAAAATGGAAAGAGACTCACTAGATTTAGAGGACTGATAAGTTTAAGTGCGAAGTTTGTATCAAAATGAATTCTGTGCCGTCAGTCGGAATCATCTCGATAGCAACTAACAACTACTTTGAGTATTGGACCAACATGTTGAAGTCTTTTTCAAAAGTAGTTAAAAATACCGAAGGCATAACATTCTATTTATTCACAGACTCACCGATCAAGGCCATGAGTGTAGCGGATGATTATCAGCAATATAAATTCAAGATATTCACCATTCCGAGTTACGTTTTTCCTGAAGCGTCTCTTTTTCGATATGAGTTTATTCAGAACGAGTCGAGCCAAATAACAAGTGATTTACTCATTTACTTAGACGCTGACATGTTGATAGTGAAAGATTTTATTTTTGAGTTAGCCAAGATAGTTCCGAGCAATCAAATGGTTTTAGTGGCACATCCTGGTTATTGGAGGCCAAAGAATTTCGCGTTACTCAAATTTTATCTCTCTCAGCCTAGATACTTTTTGAAGGATATGTTCAGGAAATTTAGGCTCGGAGGAATTGGGGCATGGGAGACTAGAAAGACGTCAAGTGCGTTTACTCCTAGACGCAAGCGTTTGCATTATGTTTGTGGGGGAATATGGCTTGGTCAAAGGGAAATATTCCTGAAAACAATAGAGGAGCTTTTCTTTCAAGTACAAAAGGATCAATTGAATGAAGTGCTGGCTATTTGGCATGATGAAAGTCATTTGAACTCTTGGGCTTCACAGAATAGTCACTTCATGTTAGGACCAGAATTCTGCTATGAAGCTAGCTACCCACAACTCGATGGTTTGCGCGAACTAGTAAGAGCGGTGAATAAGAATGTTGCATAGAAATAGAATTGGACTCTACTGATGGTGTGGCTAGTTACGGGCGGAGCAGGGTATATAGGATCCCATGTGGTCGACCATTTCTCTAAAGCTGGTCTGAGCCTCGTTGTCTTTGATAATGAAAATACTGGGTTTAGATCCAGAGTAGATGGTAAGGCAACTTTCGAAAATGGCGATATCCGAAATATCGACTCTATACGTGAAGTTTTTTCGCGCTATCAGATAGAAGGAGTAATTCATCTGGCAGCTCTCAAGTCTGTAGAAGAATCCTTTCAGAAACCTGATCTGTATTTTGATGTAAATGTTACGGGCACCCAAAACCTTGTAGACATAGCTGCAGAGTATAAAATCGATAAATTACTCTTCTCATCAAGTGCGGCAGTCTATGGAGATACCAAATCTGGCAAAGTAACTGAGAATTCCGAACTGACACCCCTCTCGCCATATGGGAATTCGAAATTAATTGCAGAGAAGATTGTTTTAGATTTTGGTAAGAGTACTGGAGCAGGTACCTGCTCACTTCGATATTTTAATGTAGCGGGTTCCGAATCCCGACTATTCACTGATAGATCAGTGAATAATTTAATACCCATGGTTATAGACCAAATTCGAAAGAATGAAATTCCAAAGATTTTTGGAACAGATTATCCAACCCCAGACGGATCATGTGTTCGAGATTACATACACGTAAGTGATGTTTCCTTGTCACACTATTTTGTGGCGATGAAGTTAAACGACTCGCATTTTCCAAAGGTATTGAATATTGGAACAGGTCAGGGGGTATCTGTGAAAGAAGTTATTACAAAGTGTTTGGAAGTGATGCATTCAGAAATAGGATTTTCAATAGAAAATCGTAGAGAGGGTGATCCCGCTGCCCTAAGCGCGGATGTTTCACTTTTCGAAGAAGTTGTGGGAAAGTTCAAGATGAAAGACTTAGAGGCGATAATTAAGAGTTCGGTGTTGTATGCCTCATGACATGCGCCCCACCTCCGTGAATTTGGTTGGGGGACTTGGAAATCAACTTTTCCAATATTGCGCTGGGGTATGGTTATCGACCAAGAACGACACAAGCTTAGTTATTGACTTTTCCAGGATCGGTCATGGTGGCACTAACCACGGAAAATCTCTGCTTGAATTTAACTTACCAAATGTGGACCTTCGTGACATACCCGAGGCCCAGACCCAATTCGGCTTACTAATTCGGAGATTAGATTCTAAACTTCGGAGACAAATTTCTTGGTATAACAGATTAGTTATGTTTTTTAGTCACACTTATCATTCACCAGTAATTGGCTATGATGCAAATTTAGAGAAATTAAGCAGTGGAGTAACAATTAATGGTTACTTCCAATCCTGGAGATATTATGATTCTCTTAAGATTCAATTTGAATTGTGCGCACCTTCGAAGGAATTTGGAGAAAGAGTCAGTAAGATTCGAGAGCAGCAAGCAATCGCTGTTCATATCCGGCGTGGTGATTACAATGAACTACTCAATAGTTTTGGTGTATTGAGTGCAGACTACTATTCCAATGCAATTAAATTACTTGATGCAAAATATGGAGAAAGACCCATTGTTGTTTTTTCGGATTCGTTAAACGAAGCGCTGCCACTTCTAGAGCTAGCTGGATATGGCAAGAGTCGGATTTCTTACTTCAGTAATTCGCTTTCTCCCGCAGAAGAATTGATGTTGATGTCTGCATGTAGTTTTCATGTTATTAGCAATTCCACGTTTTCTTGGTGGGGTGCCACGTTAAGCAAAAATTCTAAACTTGTGGTGTGTCCAGAAAAATGGTTCAGGGGATTACCTGATCCGGTTGACTTAATTCCCTCCAATTGGTTCAAGATAACGAGTTCTTGGGTGTAATTTTCTGGCGATATCGGTTTCTTGAGATCCGGGTTGATACCTGAGCGATCGCAGCTCTCATCTGGTAGGGATGTTTAATTGTATTTGACAGCATTACACCCGCGAAATGAGCAATTTCGTTTGTAGTAAAAGTCATTTGGGCTGCACGCAAATCCCGAATCAATAGTGCTTGCCGAAGTAGCCCATTGGGGTGAGAAGCGTATTCGGCAAAAGCGTCTAGGCCAGAATCTCTAAATCTCTTGATATCACTTGGATTCAATCCAATAGTACTTAGGAGGTCATTCTTTTTTATCAACATAGTTTTTCGTGTGGTGCTTGTAATTGATGTTGGTGTAATTCTATATCTCAGGAGAACTTCCGGGATGGAGTGCAAAGAGCCAATTCTGGAAAGTCTAAGCCAAAGCGATAAATCTTCTGCCGGAAAATCTTCTTTTCGGTATCCACCTACAGATAAAACAGCATCTCGATTAAAAATTACACTTGAGTGCGCTGTCCGCTGTCCGCTAATCAATGATAAGGAGACGGCCGGATCAAAAATAGCACTGTAGACGTAACCTAAACTTTCATTGGTTGCCGAAATGAATTCATAATCTGAAAACACAGCTACTACATTATTCTTCAAAGCCTTACTTTGAATTTCAATTCTGGAAGGATGATATTCGTCATCAACGTCAAAACGTGCAATCCAACGATGGGTTGCTTCAGCGATACCTAAATTAAGGGCATCCACGAGCCCGCTTCCTGGGTTATTTATCAGCCTTACATTCGCGCCTTTTTCCGACACCCAATCTTGAATTAAGAATTCGGATTCATCGGTTGAGTGGTCATTTATAATTATTAGTTCATCGCATGCCCTGAGCATGGGGGAGAGTTGGCCCCTAGAAACTCGCAAAAACTGAGCACCATTCTTGACGGGCATCAAGAATGTGATAGGCGGCTCGAGCATCTTTACCCTTAATTGTTTGATCAAACAGATATGATTTAAGTATATGAGATTGGCGGCGACAAGCAAGATGTCCACACTGGGTCTTTTGGAAACTTTCAAAAGTGTGTTGAATTTACTAAACAGAAGAGACCGATTCAAGTACTTGCTTGTAATGCTCACTCAAGCTGTTCTAGGTCTTTTGGACTTACTAGGTATCGGCCTTGCTAGCGTAATCGCATCGCTAGCAGTGAGCGGGGTGCAGTCACGGGAACCGAATGGAAAAATTCTAGACTTTTTAACTCTGATCTCACTAAATTCAAAGACGATTCAAATTCAGATATTAACACTTGCACTTGTAACTGTATTCGTACTTGTTGCGAAAACCGTTTTATCTGTTTTTCTTACTAGAAAAATTCTGCATTTCTTGGGAAGAAGAAGTGCAATCCTTTCCAAGGATTTAATCAGTAGTGTTCTGGCTCAGCCCTTAGTAAAAATAAATTCACACCACTCCCAAGAAATTCAATATGCAGTTGGTACAGGTGTAACCGCAACAATGCTTGGAATCTTAGGGGCGGCGTCAACCCTCATATCCGATGCGTCACTTTTGTTGATCATTAGTTTGGGAGTCTTGTTTGCAGATCCAATTATGGCGATTAGCATGTTTGCTTTATTCGCCAGTATTGCAATTGTAATGAACTTGATAATGCATTCACGGGCGCAGGTTATTGGTTATGAAATCTCCAAGCAGATAACGGAAAGTAACAAATTGATTAATGAAGCACTGAGCTCCTACCGGGAGCTTTTTGTTTCCAATAGAATCCATTATTACACTGAAAGAATTGGGCTTTTAAAGACTAATTCTGCAAAAAACGTTGCTGAACAAACTTTTTATCCAAATATAAGTAAGTATGTAATTGAGATTGTTGTAACTGTGGGTACTCTCTTTATTGCTGTGTGGCAATTCTATATTAATGATGCCGCAAGTGCAGCCGCAAGTCTAGGGATATTTCTTGCCGCGGGAAGCAGAATGGCACCGGCATTACTTAGATTTCAACAGAGCCTTTTACAGATACAAGGAAATATAGGTGCATCGAAACCAACATTGGAGTTGATCGAGGAACTCAATATTGGAAAAGTTGGGAAATATAAAGTTAGCCAAGAACATAATTCAACTGAAGATCTCTTCTTACCTTCAGTAATGATTAGAAACGTCACCTATCTTTACCCTAACACCACCACCCCTGCGGTAATGGATGCCAATCTTGAAATTGAAAATGGAAGTTTTGTTGCAATAGTTGGACCTTCAGGATCTGGAAAATCAACCCTGATGGATCTTATTTTAGGTGTACATGTTCCAACCGAAGGTGAAGTTTTAATATCTGGGCTTAATCCCCGTGATGCAATTAAGAAATGGAATGGCAAAATTGCCTATGTTCCCCAATCGATAGGAATAGCGGACGATACGATTTTAAGAAATATTGCTTTAGGTCTTCCATCAAATTTGATTGACTCTCCACAAGCAGAGAGAGCTATCAAGTATGCCCAGATTGATAGCCTTGTTTCTGGAGTTGAAAATGGATTAAATCAAGTTCTCGGCGAGAATGCTTCTTCAATTAGCGTTGGTCAAAGACAACGCTTAGGAATTGCCAGAGCTCTGTATACGAATCCTAAATTGTTGCTTTTAGATGAGGCGACCAGTTCTTTGGACCCCGAGACTGAATCTCTTATCTCTGAATTTCTTTATTCTCTCCGTGGAAAGACAACCTTGGTTGTGATTGCGCATCGCCTTTCAACCGTTAAAAATGCAGACTTGGTTGTGTACATGGAGGCGGGGAAGATTACGGCCAAAGGAACTTTTTCTGAACTACAGCAGCAGTCTCCGTCATTTGCCAATCAGGCCAAGCTGTTGGGTATGTAAGGCAAGGGGCGTTTCCCTAGCGGGACTTGACCGGACGGCACACCCGCCAAGGGCCCCTCGACACGCTTAAACCCTCAATGCCGGCTTTACCCTTGCCTATCCCATAGACTAGAGACCTGATTCCGGCAGGCTTGTTTTTCGCTGCCATTCGGCGAAAGCCCTGCTATCCATTCCCCCACCCATACCCAGACCGCAGCAAGGATCTTTCTGAAGATTCTTTTCAAAAGGGCACAACATTTGGCCCCCAGCGGTGTCTTAACTAATAGAGGGCAAGACGTTGCCTTCGTTTTATAAACTCGCGGGAGTTACTCAAATGGCACTATTGAAGTCGAAAGCG
>Ga0214917_10001365_pt1 | contig 31294 bp, 37 predicted proteins | sample LL_1208_BB_MetaG_FD_177983 | JGI IMG/M metagenome (GOLD analysis project Ga0214917, IMG submission 177983) | Freshwater microbial communities from Lake Lanier, Atlanta, Georgia, United States - LL_1208_BB | ecosystem: Environmental > Aquatic > Freshwater > Lake | place: USA: Georgia | collected... | reverse complement strand
TGTAGCTTTTGCTGCATTTTTCCCATCACCAGTAGGGATAATATTACCAGTGGCCGGATCTGTATAATAATTACCCGGTCCTAAAAAAGCTGCTGTGTATTGACTTAGATGGCTTTTAGCCACAGACACAAGCGTACCGGCTTTTACAGAAGCACCTTCTTCACCTTGTGGTCCTTTATGCAAAGCTTGTCGTGTTGCCAAAATTGTTTCTAAAGAAGCCAATGCTTTCTTTTCACTATCAGTTTTGTTCTCTTTTAATTTAAGAGGAACAATTTGACTTATAAGAGCTGTATTGCCTTCTTCATAAGTTCTTGCTTTACCAATAACAGAATCCACAGAAGCTTCAGCAGCAATAGTGTATTTTTTTACAGCGTCTGCATATTTATTATTGTTTTTTTCAGAAGGATTTTCTTCCATTTTTAATTTTGCATAGGCTTGACGAACAGAAGCATTCTCTAACAAATTCTTAGGATCGCCAGAGTTTTTAATGTCGTTCAAATCAAAAATGGAATTTCTTGCAACATCAATCTTTCCTTGATCACCGCTTTGAATAGCTCTTTTAAGTTCCACTTGAGCTTTATTAATATCTTTATCAATGTCTTGTGGGCTAAACACACCAAAGTCTACTTGTATTCCACCTTCAGCAAGTTGAGTTTTCTTGTAATTACGCGCAGCCATTAGCTCTTCTTTACTAACGCCGTATACAGTAGCTAATTCATCAATGGTTTTTTGCATAGCTTTTTGACCCCTACTACCAATATTGGGAGGAAGTGCAATTTCGCTATCAGCAGGAGCAGTGGACACAGCCCCCATATATTCTTCTCTAACTCTTTGTTCAGCAGTCTTAGTGTCTTTATCTGGAGCTTCAGCAATAGCACCAGCAGATTTCTTAATTAGAGATTTCCAATCAATAGAAGAAGGATCAAAATTAACTGATCCTTTTTGTTTGGTAATAATGTCCACAACACCATTGTTTGCAGCCAAATCTCTCAATTCTCTTTCAGTGAAATCTGGATTAAAAGAACGAAGAGATTTAATAATATCCACTCTTTTTTCAATTTCTGTTTCTTTATTTTCTCTAGCTTTTTGGTGCATTTCCAATAGGTTCTTACCGGCTAACAATCCAAATTGTTTTCCATTCTTTTCTTCTTCTGCAACTTGTTCGGAGTAGCCTTTAGCAACTCCTCCAATAAAAGACGATAGCCTAAAACCCATTTTATTCTCCCTTACTCATAAGTCCAACAGACTTAGAAGTTTCTGTTTTCTCTTCTTCAAAACTAGACAATGCTCTTTTAATTGCTTCATCAATAATATCAGCACCCACTGGTTTTTGTTTTTGCACTTTGTCTTCCATGAATATATGAAAATCTACATTATTAATAACCGCTAGTGTTTTTAGTAGTTCAATAATAACTGGAGTAATAAGAATACCAGAATCAATAGTGTGACTACCTTTACCAACACCACTAAGCATTAACATCTCAGCAATTGTAGCTAATGGGTATCCTTTTTTAATAGTGTCTAACATACCATCAGCAATTTCTTGATCAGAAAAAGCATCAATATAAAGCTTGGCTACATCCACTGTATTTACATATTTAGGAGGACGCTGCCATGCATAAGTCTTAGGAGGCACTGTCCAAGAGATGCCGGGAATACTGGCTCTAAAGTCAGAAGCAGATCCTGTATTTTTATCATCTTCCATTCATCATCTCCGCTCTAGCTTCTCTAATTCCTTCTACAATTTCAGCTACTAAAGTTAAATCTTTATTAGTAGTTTTTTCTTCTTTTTGAAGAGGAGAAAGAAAACTATTACTTTTTAGTTTAGTTTTTTTAGATTGTTTCTTATTGATGATGTCATCAATTTTAACAAAATAAGCTTTAATCATTTTCATTATCTACTTCCTAACCAAGTTGCAAACTTATCAATATTATTAGTAATAGAGCTAGCATCCTTTAGCAAATCAATTGCTCCCTGACCAATAGCGGCAGACGCATCTGCATCTGCTTTAATAGTTGCTGATGCAATGCCCGCATTGGCAGAGATGGTGGTTTTAATGATTTCTGCTGACCTATCAAACTCATTCTCACCAGTTTTCCAAGACAGTGTTAATGTATCTCTATATGTCTGAGAGGCTTGAGCATACTCAGCAGCAGTGAGGTCTGTGGCATTTTTTGCATTAACAGTGTTGGCAGCATTAGTAGCTGCTGTATTTGCTACAGAAACTTCAGCCAGAAGTTTAGAGTTGGCAATTTCTACTTGTGTTCCTAAATTAGCATTAAACTCTTCTCTTGCATTTGCTTGCTGAGCATTAAATTTAGAAATATCAGCAGAAAGTGCTTGATTAGCAATAGACACTTTAGTTTGCTCAGCAGCATTAAATTGATTTGTAGCTGCCGTAAGTTGAGCATTCACTTTATCTGCATCAAGTTTATTAGAAGCACTAGTAATTGCCGCTGCATTTTTAGCAGCAGCATCAGTGAGAATAGCTTGTGAAATTTCCTGTGACTTAATAACAGCCATTTGCTGTGAATTATTTAAATTTTGCATGTCCATTGCAAGGAATGCTTGAGCATTGACAACAGCAGCCTGTTGTTTAGCATCAAGATTTTTCATATCCATTGCAGCGTATGTAGCAGCATTAGCCAATACAGTTGCTTGTTTGTTAGACAGATCAGCTAAATTAATTTGTTGAATAAACTGAGCATTAGCAAGAGCATTTTGTTGAGCTGTTGTGAAGTTTAAGTTTGCAATTTCAGAAACTTTAGCAGCATTAGTAATATTAACTTGCTGTTTATTGCTAAGCTCTTGCCCTGCTAAAGCAGCATCAATCTGTGCATTTGACAAGGCTGTCTGTTGCTTGTTAGAAAGATTGGTTGTCTCAATAGTAAGAGCATTTGTTGTATTAAACAACTTAGTTTGTTGTTCATTGGTAAGATTAATTTTTCTTTCTTCAAGCTTGGTAGAAACATTAAACAATGCTGTTTGTTGTTTATTATCCAATACCTTTCCTTGAAGAGCAGCTTGTGCCTGTGCATCTTGCAAGAAAGCTTGTTGTTTACTAGTAGCATCAAACTTAGCAGCTTCAAAAGTTTGTGTGCTTTTAAGCATTGCCATTTGCTGTTCGTTGGTTAGTTCTTGCCCAGTGATGGATGCTCTCACTTGTAAATTAGCAATGGCTGCTTGCTGCGTGTTATTAAGATTTGTTAAATCAATCTGCATATTCTCAGCAGATTTCTGCAAAGCAGCCTGTTGTCTGTTAGATAAATTAATATTATTAGTTTCAGCGTATTTAGCAGCATTAACAATTGCTGTTTGTGTAGCAACGTCTAAGTTCTTAAGCTGAACACCAGCTTTAAGTTGAGCGTTAGCAAGAACAACAGCCTGTTGATTAGAAAGGTTTGCACTTTGTAGTGCAAAAGAATTAGCACTATTCTGTAAAGCTGTTTGCTGCCTAGCACTTAAATTTGCTATTTCAAGATTTTGACCAGCAGCAGCATTAGCCAACGCTGTCTGTTGTCTGTTGTTCAAATTTGCCAAATTCATATTGGCAAATGTCTCAGCATCTTTAGCTGCAATTGGTGTAGCACTTTCCATCGCTGCTTGAACAATGGCAGCACCAGCCATAGAGCTACTACCTAACCCCCTAGCAGCCATAGCAGCATTAGCGGTTCTAATGGCCCCAGCAGCCCATGCAGGAGTGCCGTTATTGAATTGAGCCATAAGGTTTGCAAGCTGCCCTTGAACGGTGCTGGCAGCGTCTACAGCGCCTTGTTGAACAGTTGCCATTACCTGACTAAAACTTCCTTGCTGAGCCACTGCTATAGAGGCTTTATCGAGTTCAGCCATTGTTGCTGCTGTGGCTTGAACAGCGTCTTTAATTTGAAGTTTTTGAGCTTCTAAATCAACAAGTTCATTAGAAGTAATTTCTCTTGTAGCTCCTTCAACAGTTGACACTCTTCCAGTAGTTGCTGCTTGTGCTGTTGGTATTGCTGCTGCTTTAGCAGCCGCTTCAACTTTAGTTGGAGCTAATTCAGCAATTTTAGTAGCTGCTACATTATAAGTGTCTGCTGCTTGAGTCTCTGGTGTTGCTCCAGCAAATTGGGCAGCAGTTGTTTCAAATGTCTTTGCAGTAGTTTGTGCCTGTGCTGTTGGAACAGTAATATCAGCCTTTGTAGCTGCTGCTGCTGTTTCTCCTGCACCAAGAGTTCTAGCTGCGGGTCCAACTACCTTTGCCCCTGCTGGGGCTATAGGAGCAGCAGCAACAGCTTGAGGAGAAACTGCTCCTTGTTGTGCTGTTACTTTAGCTTCCTCAGAAACTTTTCCAGCCGCTGCTGTTTGTTTAGCCTGTGCTGTTTCTAAAGTTGTTTGTGCTGTTTCTGTTGGAATAGCTCCAGTGCTAATAGCAGTGGGCGCAGCAGCAGTACCAGCAGTTGCTATAGTGCCTGTTGTAGCTCCTGTAGTTGCTGTACTAGCTTTAACAACATCTGCACCTAAGTCAGTTGTAGCGGTTTGTGAAGCAGTAGCAACCGGCTTAGTTCCCATTGTAGGACCACCACCAGCAACAATATCGGCTGCTCCTCCGGTATTGGTTTTCCCTGTCGTGCCGCCAGTGGTTGTCCCTGTCGTGCCGCCAGTGGTTGTCCCTGTCGTGCCGCCAGTGGTTGTCCCTGTCTTAACAGGAGGAGTAGTAGAAGCGTTGTAAACACCAGCAGCTATAGCGTCACCATAGCTTGAATAACGTGTACCATCTGGCCCATAGACATATGATGGTCCATAACCACCAGTAGTTGTGGTTGTCCCTGTCGTGCCGCCAGTGGTTGTCGTTGTTTTCGAAGGTGTATCGACAACCCACACGGCATATGGGTCAGCGCCACTACCCGGACCCGGATCAATATATTCCCAATGACCGCCACCGCTTACATCACCACCAGCAACAAACTTCTTTACCATCCCGCCTTTACGCATCTTTGGCCCAATAGCGGAAACAACTTTCCCATATCTTTGTTGTGCGCCAGCATCCGACTCAAGAAACTTGTCAAACATATTCATTGGGCCTTCATATCCCAATTTACGTGCAACAATTTCTTTTTGAGTTTCGGTAAAGTTTTGTTCCATTAGCTTAAAGCCTTGTCTTATTTAAATAGCTTATCAATGGCAAATGTAATAACGCCCCCAATAAAGGAAGCAATAACCATACCTACCCAAAAGCCACCTTTGCTTTTGTTAGCTAGTTCTAATAGCTGAGTAACACCCTGCTCTAGTTTATCCACTTTCTTTTCTAAGCTTTCCACTTTAGCTGTTAATTGTCCATAAGAAAAAGGATCAATTTCACTCATGTTAGTTTCCATCAAGAAAGTAAAGAAGCTTCAGCTTGTCTTCTCTTAGTTAGTCCTGCTAACACCCTACCAGCAGCTTTGTTCCACTTAACAATTTCTTCTTGTGCGCCTTCCCAATTGTTGCTATCAATCCGTTTTTTTAATGTAGAAATCCTATAATTACCAACTCCGCAATTATAAGCAAAACTAATAATTGCTGCATATCTTCTTGGCTCTGTCTTTAACAAAGAAGGAGAAAGCTTAGCCACTTGACTTGCAAAATAAAGAAGATGTTTATCTAGCTCTTCTTGTGCTTTCTTTTCGGTCCAGACAGTATCAGGCGTTATATCAGATCCGGTACAGCCCCACCCAATAGTATAAGGATGTCCTTTAGTACCGGGATCTGGATAGGCTTTACAATCGCCATTGGGAAGTCTTTTAGCATATCCTTCAAAAGGTTTTACTAAGACGTTGGCAGCAATGGTGATCGCTTCTGTTGTCATTGTTGAACAAAAGTATTTCTTTTAGAACAATTTACAGACTCTGGTATTACTTGTAAATTCCACGGAACATGCATACCGCATACTATATTGTTCTGTAAAGGAATAATGTGGTCAACATGCCACACCCCTCCAACAATTTGTTCTCTAAGTTTAGCCAAAGAATAAGCTTCTTCAATCATCCATTTGTCATCTTCTGTTAGCCATTTAGGACATGCTTGTTTTTTTGTAGTTAACCTATGCATAACATAAGCGTTTACCTTGTCTTTATTTTTTGTTTTCCACAATAAAACATTAGTCTTTACATGTTCTTTATTTACTTGATAACGAGCAGAAACTTTTTTTGATATGGTGTCTTTATTATTAATATAGTATTGTTTTTTACTTTCTTTAATAGCTGACATATTATTTTCTCGGTACAACTTATCTGCTAACGCTTTCTTAATTTTGTTTTCTGGTTTATTTGCGTTACCCTTCTTCTTTATTTTCCACTCATCTGTTTTAACATATTTTGTATTAGCATCTTTATAACACATTTTACACCAAGAGTCAGGCTTTCCTTTTCTTAGATAGAAAAATCCGACATCTTTTTGTTCTTTACATTTTGAACAGACTTTCATTTTGTTGCATTATATTTTTCAATCGGTCTTCCAACAAAATAAAAAGAAATGACCATATTAAACAAAGCAAAATCATCTGTTGTCCATACAGCCGTAACTACATTTGTCCAGTCTGCCCCAGAAGAGTAAGCCATAGCCATAGCAGCCGCTTTTACAGCAGCATACATAAAGAACAAAGCCCATGTAATTCCGGGTCTAACTAGAGCAGACACAGCAGAGACAAACCAGCCAGCTTCTTTAGCAGTGGTTGACTGTTCTTTAAAGGCTTCTTTAATTGCATCTAACTGATTAGAGGAATAGTCAACATACTTCTCTTCCATTTTAAACTCACCACGCATCTTCTCCAAATCAGTTTGAAGAGTGAACATGGAAAGTTCATGAGTGCGTTCATTCTTCTTATCAAAGAATTTCAGCACTTCTGGTGCTAGACGAAACAGTCCACCAAAAAGACTACCTAACAAACCACCGCTAAGAAGCTCAAACATAAAAATTACCTTCTAATTTTCTTATTTAAGAAACGTCAACTTGTAAATGACACTAAGGAAAGTGGCAACAGCTTCATCAATTAAATTCTGAATAGGAGTGTCGTCTTTAGAAACAGCCGTGTAACGAATGTCTTCTATTTCTGCTTGAAATTCTTTAAGACATTCAATGATGTCTACATCACCATGTGTATAAGGAACAAAAGGAATTTTAATCAACACTTGATTTCTTCCCTGATACGCTTCAGTAATGGCATCAGCCCTTTCTACAATGTTGTCATAGAAATTTCCTAATGCCATATGAGCAGCAAAGCTTTTGGTTGCAAGATGTTCTCTATGCGCTACTTCTCGACTAAGAAACAAGATACCAATAAGCGTACCAATGTCTTTACCAGTTCCGTCTTTCATGGGCTTCTTAACTAGCATTATCTAAACCTTTTAGTTTTATTAGCAATAGCTTTTGGTTGAGCTACAAATTGTTTTCCTTCTTTCTTCCCTTCTCTTTTTGCTCTAGTAGTAGCAGCATATTCTTTATTACTTAAAGAAGCAATAGCTGCTTTAGGTAAATATCTTTCACCAGTCTCTGAAGATTTCTTACCAGATTTTGTTGTCCATTTTTGTTCTGTCCAGTCTTTTAAAGACTTTTGAGAAGCAGAAAGTTTACTCATTTATAACGGCCCCCAGCAGCTTTATATTTCTTTGCTACCAATTGACTTTTACGGGCTGACCATTCACCAGCACCAGTACCCATAGTGGCAGCAGCTTTAACTTCAGCTACAATTTTTTTACGCAAAGTTGGCTTTGTGTAGTTGTTAGCAGGTTTTGTTGCCATTACTTGTCTTTCATTTTATTAATAATATCAAAAGCAGTTTTTACTTTTTCTTCTAAAACAGCCACACGCAAATCAAGCTTAGATAATACAATGATTAAGGTGACAAAGCCTAATAGTATGGGCCATGCTTTAAGAAAAAGTTCAGCAATTTCCATTATTTCTTTCCATTATCAAATTGTGGAATTAGCTTCCAAAAGATTTAGCTGTACCACCCATGACGTAGTGGCCTCATCCCAGTTATAGAACTGCTCATCTGTCGGCATAGAGACTGGCGGGTCCCACAAACAAGTATCTTCGTTTAATGTCCAAGACGGGAACGGTTGTGGAGGGATAAACGCATCTCGAATTCGGTCATAACCAAACCCAATTCCAGCATAATTTTTGCGAATAGGTTTGCCACCGTTGACATGAACTCCGCCGTGAGTATTGTATGAAGTTTGAACCCATTCACCCGGGGATGAATCCACAAATGTTTGGAAAAACTCAGGTTCTGCAACAATAACTTGAATTACCTTACCATCTAAAACTTTTGCAAAGTGACTCATGCAGTGTAACTCCCGCTAGATGTAAATTTGATAATTGTGTTGCTTCCGCTTGTTGTAACAGTTGGAGACCCTGTTGTGATTCCAGTGTAATTTGCTGTTGCAATAGACAAAATTACTACACCAGAACCTCCGTTGCCTCCTGAAATTGCCCCGGCAGAACTGTTTTGGCCTCCGCCTCCACCCCCTCCGCCAGTGTTAGTTGTGCCAGCCGTTCCTCCAGCAGTATTAGCTCCACCCGCACCTCCTCCACCAGCCCCGCCAGATCCACCAGAACCAGATGTATAAGATCCCCCTCCGCCGCCACCGGCATAAGTTACTGATGTTCCTGTAATAGACGATGAAGTTCCTGCTCCCCCCGCCCCGCCGCCGGTGCTAGAAGACCCAGCGGATCCAACGGCAGAAGAACCTCCACCGCCGCCACCTCCATACGCTGGTCCAGCAGCCGCGTTGTTTCCACCAGCAAACCCTTGACCAGAAGTTCCAGATCCTCCCGTCCCAGAAGAACCAGAAACAGAACCACCGCCTCCAGAACCCCCGGATCGTCCGTTGTTAAAACTTAATGTGGTAACTTGAACAGAGCCGCCACCGCCACCGCCAACAGTGCTTATTGCTGAAAAAGACGAACTACTTCCATCCGACCCTTGTACACTAGTTGTATTTGTTGCTGTAGGAGCGCCTGATCCACCAGCACCCACAGTTACAGAATAAACAGTTCCCTGCGTAAGAACAGACGTTCCAGTTAAAAAACCTCCACTTCCAGCGCCTCCACCTCCAGCGCCTCCACCTCCTCCCCCAGCAACAATAAGATAATAAATTAAAATTGGCAATGTGCTAGTCCAACTTAAATTTCCTGTCCCATCCGTACTTAATACTTGTCCAGTAGTCCCGTCTGCTGACGGCAATACATAATTTGCAGATCCAGCTACAGCCGGGGCACTTAAAGTAATTGTACCGCTTGTTGCACCTTTGTATCCAACAGAAGTAAAAGTTCCGGCAGCAGGAGTTGTTGCCCCTACAGTGCCGTTGATGTTAATTGAAGCAGTTCCGGTTAGATTAGTTACTGTACCGCTGGAAGGTGTTCCCAATGCGCCCCCACTAATTAACAAAGTTCCGGTAGCATCTGGCAGAGTAAAAGTACGGCTTGCAGTCAGCGTTGTTGGAGTAATAGTCGCAACGTAACTACTTGTTCCACCTGCTCGACCTTGCAATTGAACGGCGTCTTGCGTTGCTGCTGCAATTGCTTTTGCCGTCGTAAACGTACCCGCTGCCGGGGCCGTCCCTCCAATGGCAGGCGGAGATGCCAAATAAGTGCTAAATCCAGTACCGCTAACGGTTGAACTTGCGCTTAATGTAGTAAACGCGCCAGTGTTTGCTGTAGTTGCACCAACCGTGCCGTTAATGTTAATTGAGGCAGTACCAGTCAAATTAGTAACAGTACCGCTAGATGGTGTTCCTAACGCGCCGCCATTAATAACAAAAGCGCCAGCAGAGCCAGTATTAACGCCCAGAGCCGTAACAACTCCGGTTCCGGTCGTGGTCGTTGCTGGAGCAGCGCCAGCACCACCACCAATAACTAGAGCGTTAGCGGCAAGTGCTGCGCTTGATGCCCAAGCGGTTCCACTAGAAAAATAAGGAACGCCGCCAGAAGTTCCAGCAATTGTAAACGCTGGCGTTGTGGTTGGGTTGGCGACCGAAACAATTCCGCCTGTCCATCCAACGCTTGTGACCGTCCCAGAACCACCGCCACCCCCAGACAGTGCTATCCATGCCGATCCCGTATAAACACGCATTTCATTAGATGTTGTATTAAAATACAAAGCACCTGTAAGAAGAGCATTACCGTCATTATCCAACGATGGATTAGTTGCTTTAGGCCCCAAATAGCGATCATCAAAGCTATCGTAAGAAGCAGCAGCATCAGAAGCACTTGTTGCTGCATTGGAAGCCGATGTAGACGCATTGGAAGCCGACGTAGCTGCGTTGCTGGCAGAAGTAGACGCAGCCGCCGCCGAAGTAGCCGCAGAAGTAGCACTTCCCAAAATACTATCGACATACGTTTTAGTAGCTGCATCTTGAGCGTTTGTTGGATCGCCTAGTCCCGTAATTTTGCTAGTGCCCATTGCAATAGCGCCGGACATTGTGCCGCCAGTAAGAGCTAATTTAAGAGCATCAGCATTGTCTACATATGTTTTTGTAGTGGCGTCTGTACCTGCTGTTGGTGTCCCCAATCCGGTAATTTTATTACTTCCCATTGCAATTGCACCAGACATAGTGCCACCAGCAAGTGCTAGTTTAGTTGCAATGGAATTGGTAATTGTAGTAGAAAAACTTGCATCATTACCCAATGCAGTGGCAAGTTCAGCAAGCGTGTCTAATGTGCCGGGAGCAGAATTAATCAGATTACTAATAGAAGTGTCTACATAACTTTTAGTAGCTGCGTCTGTTGAATTAGAAGGAGTAGAAAGTCCAGTGATTGTCCCAGCAGTACCACTATTCATATCCAACGAACCATTAATAGTGACGTTGGTAAATGTAGAAGTACCGCTAGAAGCTGTTACGTTTCCTGTTAGATTACCAGTTACGTTACCAGTGACGTTGCCGGTTAGATTGCCAGTGACGTTACCAGTTACAGCACCAGACAGTGGCCCAGAAAAACCAGTGTTAGCTGTAATTGTAGTTCCGGTAATTGCTGATGCTGTAGTACCACCAATTACAGTGTTATTAATTGTTCCAGCACTAATTGCTGCTGAAGCAATAGTTGCAGCAGTGTTTACTGTTAGGTTGGTAAAGACACCAGTGGAGGCAGTAGTTGCCCCAATGGTTGTCCCATTAATTGAGCCACCAGTAATAGTAGCTGATGATGTCGTAAGAGTTGGAATTGTCCCTGTGCCAGAAAGAAACAAGTCTTTAAACTTAAGACCGCTAGTTCCTAGACTAAGTACATCAGTGGTAAGGGGATTAAAAACATTCTGAGCAAGTCTAACTTGTTCAGCAGCGGCATTAGAAACATTAATAAAGAAACCAATTCTATTATTAGTGCTATCTACTACAACTTTATTATAAGCATTGCTGTCTGAAATTAAAGGAACATAGGCTCCTTCAGCAGTAGAGCCATCGTGTTTATGCCCACTTGCTTGAGCAAACGCATCTCTAAGAGCATTATACTCATTATTAATTGGTGCCGCACGAACAATAGCCGTAGGTACTATATCAGCAGATGATTGTCTAACGTAACCAGCCAAAATATTCTCCTTATCGCCTATCGTTCATTGAATAATTCAAGACAAATCCTTGAATTGTGTGGCTTGCATTTGTATCATTTGTAACATATTTCATTGCTATTGAAAAGCCACTACCATTAATATTTGTTTTTCTAACTGGAGTCGGGTTACCATCGTAAATGGCCTGTGCATTATACACTGCTTCATTATAATACGCAGCAGCCCCGGCAGTAGTAATTGTAAAATTAGAAGGATTCCATACTTCTACATGATCTGTTGTATCAAAATCGTAAGTGATAGAAAATACAATGTTTGAAGATCCTTCACTTCTTAAGAAAGTGGAAATGTTATAAAAATTCTTTCTTATAGTTGGGTCTTCAAAATAATAATAAGGGGTCTGGTACACACTTAAAATAGGATCGCTATTAAAACTAGAGCCACTTTCTTGTAAATATACTTTGCCAGTAGAGTCCCCGTGTAATACAATTTCATTTACACCAACATATCCACTATCTGCACAAGTAGCTGGTATACCAAAAAGTAGACCATATTCAAAGCCAATTCCTTGTTCTGTCTGTCTTAAACCACCTAATATTCCAATTATTGCTTCATTTGGAATAAAAAGTCTAAATTGTGATTTTTTTCTAATTATGACAGAAGAAAGTGTTTCTACATCAATTGATCCTGATATAAGTTCTTGTAAAAGAGCAGATATACTAAATTGAATTTTCTTTGAAATTGTTTCAATATTTGCATCACCAATTGTAGCGTTTGATGTAGCAGAAATTGGTCTAAAACCATCCGGACCTAAAAATAAAAGATTACCAGAAAGCTCAATAACACTATCTGGAATTACACAACCTAAATTAGACGTAACTTCAACAAGCATAAAATCAGTGATGCTTGTCCCTGTTAGCCTCTTAATTGCGTTCTTACCAAAGATAAATAAATCATCTCTAAATTGCTTAAGTTGTACAACATCAAAACCAACATTAATAACTCCAGCACCGTTTGCTGGGCTATAATTGGTTTCAGCTAAAGGAGCAGAAAAATAAAGATTTTGAGGATCTGTTGGATCGCCCCCTAAAAACATGTGGTTTTTAAATACGGCTGCATACTTAGGAGAATTTGGTGCGTTAGAGTCTGTAATTTGTGTATACGTTGTGCCATCATAAATAGCAGCAGGATTAATACCGTCTACTAGTAATACTTTCTTAGATGAAAAATTATATTTAATAAATCTAACTTTCTTTACACCCGTCATTGTTATTGTACCGGGAGTAGAAATTGCAGACCATGTACTACTAGAGTTTACCCATTTATAAAAATAATTTGTACCTGCTGAAGGAGCACGACAAGCAAATACAGCGTCATTTAATCCTTCAACTACTGCTACCCCTAATACATTTCCAGTGCCAGTTACAGTGCCATAGTTATTAGCAAAACCACTAATACGCCTATACCCACCATTTATAGAAGGCTCGTAATTAATTAATTGTGTGGCGCTGCCGGGAGAGGTTTCTGATTGACCAAGAAAATCTCTATTGGTGTCCAAACCCCCAGAACAAGTAACTTTAAAACCACTAATTCTGTCAGCCACTACATCACCCTAAGAGAAACATACGATCTTGTAATAGCAGTAGATTGCACACTAATAGGCTCATCAAGAAGAAGCCTTCTCATTGCTCTAATACCTTGATCAAACTTTTCAAGATGGATGTTAGCACTTTGTTCATTTGATCTAAACAACATCATGTATGCCATTGCACCATCAATAATGACATTTTTAAATCTATCTGGAATTATACATACGTCTGAATGAAGAACTAGATCATCTGGAAAAGACCAATATTTATACTCTACTTCATACGCATATGCGGGAAGAGGACTAAGCCCAAATTTAAGTTCTTGCGTTTGGTAGACATATACTGGAGGAGCATAGCCACCAGTGCCAGCATTGTCATCTACAGGTCTACGATTTTCTGTGTAATAATCAAATGTAATGAGTTTTAATTTGCCGGGGTTATTGTTATATGTAGAAGACTTCTTTAAATAGAAGCTATCCCAATCAACACTAGCGGCTGCTGTTGGAAAAGAATAAACACCAGTTCCAGCAGTCAATGTTTGTGTGTATGTTACAAGAGTAAAAGGCCACTCTTGAGCATAATGCAGCATTTCTCTAATGGCATTATTAATAGCGTCTTTAGCCAATGCTTGAATGTTTTTAGCATTAGGAAAGTCTAAAACATCCATTGTCACTTCGTTAAGTCTACGAAGCAATTCGTTGGTTAGAGAAAGATAGGTAGCCATAATACCCTACAAAAATAAAGGGGCAACACCATTGCTGATGCTGCCCCTATTACTAGCTTACATTAAGCAAGCTGATCGCGGTCAACTGACAGACCCAAGATTTCTCTACGGTCTTGTACATCGCAAATAACAGCAAAGACGCGGATCTTACCTGCACTTAGCGTGGTGGTTTCAGTAACCAACAGCAAGTCCAAGGTGTCAGCAGCTTTAGTCACGATAGGATAACCGGCAGTGGCTGGCGTTGCATAGTCGCCAACAGACAAAGAACCAGTTACACCAAAAGCAGACACATAAGCAGCAGCCGTTACACCAGTAACGCCCAAGCTCACCGTGCAGCTACCCGTTACAGCACTGATAATTTCAAAGCCAGCAGACAACACAACGGATTGTGCAGGAATCTGAAGAGCTTCGATCACATCAGCAGCAGCCAAAGCACTACCTTTTGCCGTAACAGCAGCAGCCAAATCAATGACGGTTTCTGCGACATAAGGCATTTGACGAATGCCACGCGAAGGATGCGTGCCAGCACCAACCGCATTAGAGAGAGTAGTAATTGTTGCCATTATATTTCTCCTTAAGCAGCGTTATACTTAGCAGTGACAATGCCTTCAGGACGCAAGATTTTGCGTCCATAAAGATGCATACCACGCACAATGTCAGCAAAGCTGTCAGGATCACGATAGGTTTCAGTCTTGGTGATTTGCTGAGCAGTTGCAACAGCAGAGTCATGACCAGCAACCATTACACCAAAGTTGGAGTTTTGGTTAGCAGTACCTGTAGTAGATGGCCCCGTTCCCAATTTAGGAAGGTTATTAGAAACATATACACGGAAGCCGTGCAGGTTGTTAATAACCAAACCATTTTGTAGACCTTCGCCACCAAACAAGCCATTCAAAAGACGGCTGTCTTCGTCTTTAAGAAGCTCAACAAACACTGGATCAACAACAAGCCAACGCCCTTGCGTGTCAACAAACTGTTGATCAAGCAAACGGCTCATCCGTGCAATAACTTGCAATGGAGTTGCGGTTGAAGTGGAAGCAGCAGTAGCCCCGGGCAAACGTGGTGACAATGGGATTGAATGGTCGCCAGCAGAACCAGTGGTAATGTTACCAAAGTCGCCTTTCTTCAATTTCATTGTTGCAAGCAATTCATCTGAACCAGCAGTGGTAATTGCTTTAGTACCGGGGAAAGTGGTACGGGCAGTATCAGACTGAACATGCTTAGCCGACTGGTAGTAACCCGACAGGTAGCCAAGAACGTCTTGGTCATACTGGTCACGCAGACGATAGGCTGCACGATCGGAAGCCATTTGCATGAAATTAACATGCGAATGTGCTGCTTCAATATCGTCAATCTTGAATGCGTAGTAGTTAGCTTGGTCAACAACCAGCGTAAAGTCTTCGTCAGTCAAGTCTTGTGCAGTAATTTGCGTACCGCGAGCATACGTCGTGACAGAAACTTCTGGTTCTTTGATGATTTTAACGCTATCGCCCATGTTAGCGATTTCGCCAAAATAATCACTGTTAGTGATGTCTTCAACAGTCGAAGCTTTGCGAAAAGCAAGCTGGACTTTCTTACTGTAGATTACAGGACTAAAATTACCATTAGGTAGGTTATTATATCCTGTGGCCTTTGGAAATGCCATGATAGTTCTCCTATAGTGTAGGCATAAATTAATACGCTCAACTTTCTACAGGGGCTGTATTATCTAGGTGTAAAATTTTAAATTAATTAAAACTTTAGGCTAGAAAGGAACAGGTGTCTCTGAATCTGTTATTTGCGTTTTTACAAGTAACGTAACTGAAGGTAGGTAAACCGGCTCCAGTTACGTTGATGAAAAGAGATATAACAATAAAATATTGTTATGTCAATACTTAACGGGCTGCTCCACTCAAATCATATACAAATTTTCCAGTGGCCTGAGCTTTTTGAATAGCGTCCATAGCATTTTCAAATTGTTTAGAAGACATTTTAGCTACTTGAGATTCGTAAATAACTCCGTCAAGACTACTCTCATCTGGAGTAGATCTATTTCCTCTAGTAACTATACTCTTAGCCGCTTCTTTATAATCAGGTGTTTTTTTCTTGCTTACACCTTTATCCGATTTGTACAAATCAATTGCTCTTGCAGCAGATCTAGCATCATTTTCATTTGCATACAAAGCATCTTGAACCCATTGAGGTTGGTCTTCAACCCAAGAATGAAAGTCATCCGAACTACGAATATCATCAAAATCAGGATGTAGTCTCAAAAGCTCTGTTTCAGCTTTTTCTCTTTTTGTTTGTTTCTCTCTTTCATCCAAAACTTTAAGTTTTTGTTCAATGTTAACAGACTGTTCTTTGGCTTTCTTAATTGCAATTGTTTCTACAATTTTAGCCACATCTGGGTATGTTTCTGCCCAAGCAGCAAGTTCTTCTTCGCTTTTAGGAAGTTGAATTTGCTGTTCAGTAGACTGTTGTAGTTGTTTACTTAGTTCATCAATTTGACGTTTAAGTTTATTTTCTTGTTCTTGAGCATGTCTACGAAGATCACCATAACGCTTTTTAAATGTTTTTTCTTCAGCGTCTTGTGGTTCTTGTTCTTGCTCTTCTTGTTCGGGAACATTACCTTTTTCCAAAGCAGCAATTTCTGCTTCTTCTTGTTCAATGCGGTCTTTATTGGTATTTCTTTTACCAAAAGCGGAAGCAACTACTTTTTGTTCTTGTTCGATTACCATTTCCATAAAAGTCCTTAAGGTTGGGCTGCACTTGCAGGTCGCAAATGACGAAGATTATTATTAATTATTTAACTGGCTTCGTCAACAGTTAAATTGGTGTATATCCAGATGGGATAGGGTTTAGTGGTTTTTCACCAATAAATGGGACATACAAAGAATTCCCGCTTTGGTTTTTAACTTTTACCATATGAAAACCTTGTATAGGAGCATTTGAATAAGTGGCTTTAGTAGGCATTGTAGTGCCGCCAGTGTAAGTGCTGCCTAATCCAGAATAATCATAACTTGTTTTTGCTTTTTTTGCTGGCTCATCTGGACCAATTAAACCAGTCATTCTAGCTACCCCATAACCAGCAGTAGCAAGTTTTGCGCCAGCAGTTAGTCCTTCAATATTTGCTTTAGTTTCTGGATTAAAAAATCCCGGTGGTGCCGCCTTCATGTAACCAGATTCAACTGGTCCAGTATATCCTTGACCAGCCGGTGTAACCATGCCAGTTGGTTGTCCAATGGGTGCAGTGGTAATTTTACTATAAAGATCACTAGAAGTTGGAGGAACGCCAAGCCCTGTTTTAATTGTCGGAGTTTCTATTGGAGCGGTAATAGCAGAAGATTGTCCTGTTTTATTTATTGCTTCTAAAGTATCTAATCCCCCAGTGCTAGGAGGACTTCCTAATCCTTGAGTTAAATTTGAAGTTTCTGTTAAAGCGTTTGTTGGTGTTGTCAAAGCACCCGTATCAAATTTACTTGCAAAATCTGTAGTTGTAGTCCCAAGAGTTTTAAAACTTTCTGGGAACAAATTTTTAAAATAAGAAGTGGCATCGTCTATTGATTTACCAGCTAGGTCTGGAATAGATCCTAAATTTTCTAGTCCAAATGTCATTAAAGTAGATTTAACTCCGGCTTCTAAATCTCCTCCATTAAGAGTTGTATTAAATACCCCTTGTCCTGCAAGTTTTTGTACACCTGCACTTGCATCTGGAAGTATAGTTTCCCCAATGCTTGTATATAATTTGTTACTTAGTTCGCCAATTTGAGAAAAAACACTTTGAGAAGCTGACGATGTAGAAGTTACATCAGCGGCTGCTGTAAAAGGATTAATTTTATCAACAATGCTACTAGCATATTGTGTGACAGCATCCATTAATCCGCTGCCTTGTGAAACAGAAGAAGCAATAGATGTTGCTTCAGCCGTTGTAGCTCCGGCTTGTAAAGCTGTTGATGCCGCAATATCAGCAGAAGCTGCACTTGCTGTTGCAACACCAGTTGCTTCTAGTGTTCCTACACCAGTAGCAGTAGCAGCAGCAGCCGTTGGCATTTCAAGCATAATTGCATCTACACCAGCTTCTGCCAATATAGCTGATGTAGAAATACTACCAGCAGCAGCCATGCTTGCCATAATGCCTTGAATAGCAAAATAACCACCAACAGCAGCCAATAAAATCATTGGATTTTTTTCAATAGACTCTACAACATCTGTAAGCCTATCTCCTACCCAACTTGCTGCATCTTCAATACTTCTACCAACAGTAGTTCCAACATCTCCAACAAAGTCTACAACGTCATGAGCTGCATCATCAATAGCACTTCCTATTTTTTTAACTTCATTAGCCATTGTTGTTGCTCCTAATTGGACCTAATACTGCTTGAATTACATATCCATTGTCTTTTGTTTTTTTAACTGAATAACCCATGTTTTTATTAGGCATATCTTTAAAGACAAGTTTAAATACATCTACATATCTGACATTATTAAAATAACAAAACACTACGTCAAATCCAGACTTATAAGCAGCAAGGCAAAATGTTTTAATATTGTTAATATAGTTTCTAATGGTATCAGCGTTATATGTTACTAGTAATCCAGCGCCGGGAGTATTTGTTTTTTGAACAACAAAAATAGAATTACCTTCTTTCATTTTCCATGCTGTAGGAGCATTAGCAAAAATAGCAAATCTATTTTTAAAATCTTGAAAATCTTCAACTTTTAATTGTTCTGCTGCTGACTCTAAAACTTGTAATGTAGATAGTTGTTTAACTTTGCTATCAGTATAATTAGTCATTATTTTCTACACCTTCTTGTAAAACTTTATCTACTTCAGAAGAAAACATTTCATCATCCATTTCTTCTTCACCGTGAAGAGCTTCTGGATTTTCTACTTCTTCAGCGTTACCCATTTGACCAATGTCATTCATGCGCTGCAAACCTTTTTTTGCCATATCACGCATTTCCATTAGTCTTTCTAAACCAATATAACGAACTACATCAGCAGGAAATACAAACTCCCCTTCACTAAGTTTTGCATCAACATCATCTCTAACTTCTTTTTGAAGAGCGCCGGGAGGAACGTCATTACCACTGGCTTTGTCTACAGTGTTTCCTTGTTGATTAAGGCCACCGTCTTCAAAGAGGTTTTTACTTTGTTTAATTGCATCCATTCACAACATCCTTAAGATTTTGAAATTGCCTTAATACTGCCAGTGCCCCTTGAGCTTTGTGTAGTTCTGCAACATTATTTGTTTGTTCCATAACTTTGTGTTGTCTTTCAATGTAGAAATCAACAAGATCAGAAAATACTCCCCATTGAGGAATAGAATTTACAAACGGTTTAAGTTTTTGATATTGTTCTGCACTAAACATTTATATTAGCCTTGTGGTGATGCTGCCGGTGGAGGAGCACCTTGTGGAGCGGCTGAGAATCCCTGTTCTCCGGGGACAGGAGCGGCTCCTACACCAATGTTGCCACCACCCCCTCCAGACATGTCAGCGACTGATGGTGGGCCTCCTACCCCTTGTGGGGGAGTAGCCCCAGCAGGGGGCGCTGGCGGCTGTGTCTGCCGCAAGATTTCTGCCTGTCGCATTGCCTCATCCATATTGTTTGTAACTTTGTCTGGGTCCAAATCCATTGCTTTTGCAATTTCTCTAATGATGTATGGAAACTTAGCAAATGGCATAAGAGAAGGGGTACTGGCAATTTGTAAGAATTGCATAAGCCGTTGACTTCTAACTTCGTTAGCCATCAAACTCTCTGTACCCCTAGCGTTAACTTCCAGATCGCCTTTGATGGTTTGATCAAAATCAAATTGCATATTAAAACTAAAGAATGCTTTTCCAATTGGTGAAAGCAAGTAGTCATCAAAGTTTTTAATAACTGTTTTTATGCTGCCACCAGCGGCATTCATTAACATACTAATACCAGATGCTGTCCTACCTACACCACTTACACCTGTTTGCCCGTGTGCAAAGGAAGGCATACCTGTTGATTCATCTGCAAGCTGTCTTGCTTTGTCAAAAAGTTGCAAGTTTTCTTGTGAAACATTGGGAAACTTTGTTCCAAAAATAGCTTGTCCCGGCGCACCGCCCTGTCTTCTAAACACTTTACCGGGAAACACTTGCATGTCTTGACCCGGAACCAAGTTGGTTTCATCCACTTCAAAAACTAAATTACCAGAAAGAACAGCATTATCTACAGCCATACGCATAAAACCATTCATCAAAGTCTGCGTATCTTCCATGTTTTCTGCAATGCCAACACCAGCAAGGGAGTATGGATTGAGTTCATACGGAACAGCATAATACGGAATCTTTGCTGGTTTAAATGGATTAAGAACAAACCTAATAATTTTTCCATTACAAAACCAAATGTTTGCTTGAAGCTCTTCCATTTCTTGGTATTCTTTTGGAATATTAATGTCATTTTCTTCTAGCAAATCAATATCAATGTTGCCCCAATATTCTAACACTTCAAATCTATCAACTCCAAAGTTGGGTTGGTAGTCGCGGATATCGTCCTCCCAATACTTCTTAACATAGCCTTCGCCTTGAGCGATAATGTTGTCGATGACATTAGCTCTGAAGAAGGGGCGACGTTTAAGAGCGCGAAGTTGGGTCCGACTAAGCTTATGTCTTTCAATGACGTATTGGCTGTTTTCAGTGTTGTTTGCGTCCGGGTCCCAATAAAAGTTCCATATACTAACATGCGAAGCTTCTGGCACTGTCTTGATACTAGGATTGTATTTACCATCCTCACCCCATCTTGGATATTCTTTATTTGTTGCAAATGGACCTTTCATGACACCAGTACCAAACAAAGCACATTCAAAAGCAGCCGCTCTCAAATGTTTAGTTGCTCCACTTTCATCTAGCTGGTCATGAATTTTCTTTTCCATTTTCTTTGCAGCAACCATTGCAGGATAAAAAGTTGCTGATGTTGGCGTAGATCCCACACCTTCTTTAAGATTTTTAATATCCCCCAATTCTTCTTTAAGTGATCCCAATAATTGTTCCAATTGATCAATGCCAAATCCTTCGCCAATGCTGGCGCTTCCTTCTTCTCCAAAAGGGATTTCAGTTGGAGATGTAGGAGCCTGTGGTTGATTGGGAGGGGCTTCTTTTGGATCAAAGTGAACAGCCTCAACAACACCTTCTGGAAGGATAGATGGATCTACACTAAGAGGAAATTTGTTATTTGCAAAAAGAACATCTACAATTTGACCATAAGCAGCCAAAACTTTTGTCTTGGTCACTTTAATAAATACACGCGATTTTTCAGTTTCAGTGAATTGAACATCAGAACTATAAATGCCACGATAATTGCGATAGGCTCGCAACCATCTGTCTTCGTCTTTACGTCTGCTTTCTTCAGCTTTACTATATCTTTGTTCAACAAAACTAATAACGCTTTGAGCTTCTGGTGTAGCAAAAGACCCATCAGAAATATCATCTAGGGCCAATTGTTTATCAGTCATAATATCTGCCATTATTTATTCCTAATATCCAAATGTGGCATCTGCAATTTTCATTCCAGAATGTCTAGAAGCTAAAGGATCATAATCCCACAAACTACTTCTAGGTCTACTCATAATTCCGTAACGCAAAGCGTCATACAAATGATCTTCAGCATGCGTATCAATATCTTCTGGATTTCTTTTATCTAACGGAAGTATTGGTAATTGTGCTATAAGATTTGTGCAATTGCTTGTTATAACCATTCGCGGTTGTTCTGTAAACGGATCAGTCTGTAAACGCCTATGCAATTCATTTTTTCCACTAACCCTACTTCCAGCACTTCTATCTGACGGTCGCCATCTGCAACCTTCTAATATCATTTGTTCTGCTAATGAGGGACCAGTGTCACCTCTTTTATGCCAACAACTACTATCTAATACACCATATCTAATTAAACCGTCGTTTTCTTCCGCTCTTAATACCAAATGGGCAAGGTCCTTTGCCAATACTTTTCTGACATATAGCTCTCTATATACCACAAGCTGTTCAGAAGGGGACACGGCAAACCACACAACAGCACTGAAACTACCGTAACCATAATCGCATGAGCGAAACTTTGTCCAATTTTTAGGTATGTCGAAAGAGGATACAACATGTACTTGCCTATTAAATTCAGGAAATGCAGCCCCTTCAGCAACATCCCAATTACCTTCCAGCAATTGTTTTCTTTGATGCTCTGGAAGAGACAACAACATTGTCTCATAATCACCACCATCAGCCAAATAAGGATTGTCTGATAACATTGCCGGAATAAACCGACGTTTAAAAAGAGGAAGTCCTTCTTTAGAATGCCCAACGGGGTATTTTAATGCTTCCCCGCTTTCAATATCCGTTGCCCAAAAAGCTTTACCAGCCGGTGCTGGATCAATAAACATCTTCTTAACCCATGAATGACCGGGACCACCGGGGTTAGTTGTTGCTCGCATGAAAATAGGTAAGTCACTAGCGGGAGTACGCAAACGTGACCGCATATAATTCCATGCAAATGGTGTAGACCATTGCGTTAATTCATCAAAACCAATCCAGCTAAACGCCAAACCTTGATATCTTAATACATCTTCATCTCTATCTAGGTATGACATCCACAATCTTGCCCCAGATGGCGCTTGCCACTGCATCTTTCTTTCGCTCCACTTAATACCGGGGTATATTTGTGGATACATTTCTTGGCTTTTCCAGATTAACTCTCTGAGTTCCTCTGTTGTGTGACGTAAGAGAAGGCCAGAAAATTGAGGGTGGCCCAAGTAGCGTAAAGGGTCAGCCAACATTGCATATGACTTACCGCCCCCTGCCGCGCCGCCATATAACACTTCTCTTTCATTAGCTGCCAAGAATGCTGTTTGCGGTCCTGCGTTGGGTTTAAAGATGACATTTTGTGTTTGTTCCTGCTCTTTAATGCTTTCTGGTTGGATCGAAACTATTGATGGACTTCCAGATATCGGATTCGAAGAACTCTGGGGGTTTTGTACCGATTCTTTCTTCGTACTGCTCCGCTTTCTGGAGGGCTTTTTGATATTTTCTGGCAATGTTGCGGTACGTTGTAGACTTTCTTTTGTGGGATTGCTCACTTTTTATTCTTTTTGATAAACCAACATGGGAAATAGGACGCCCAGTTAATGTTGTTAGCCAATTAGCTACTTCCCTTAATGAATATTGCTTAAGATGTTTTTTTGCTTGCTCTAAAGCCTCTAATTCAGAGGGAATCGGAATAAGCCATTCATCATCTTTATGCTCTACTTTGTAGCCAAACGGAATTGTCCTACTAATCCTTGGTATTGTAACGTATTCTTTATTTTTAGGTTGGGGCAAGATCCACTTTCCCAGTCCTCGCTCAGCCATAACACTCCTTAATCGTCTGAAACATCCTTAATTGGCAATATCATAACACCATTACTGCTTTCAACTTGTACTTTTTCTGTCTTAGTAAAGCCAGCACGATCAAGCATGTCTTTAGCAGCATTAAGCTTTTCTTTAATACCCAACTCTGTAGGCGACACCATACCGCTAACAATTGCTGCCGCTGCTCTAGGCGCATTCATAGCAATATATAGCTGTGTAGCTTCAACAATTTCATCTTTTAAACCGCTAACAACTTCTCGGGTGCTGTAGTCTTTGGTGTATCCAGCAAGTTGCTTAGCAATTAGCGGATTGCCGCCAGCTTCATCAAATAAAACAGAAAGAAACTTTTTTTGTTTCTCATTAAGTTCCTTAGCCATGTTTCATTCCTTTAAGTGTGATAGCAAGCCTTGCGCGTTTAGCAGTTTTTCCATTGCCTTTTGCAGCTTTTTCCAAAAGTTTTGTAGGAATAGTTTCATCTTTTTTCATCTTTAAAGTTTTACGCAAAGCACCGGGTTTTTCAATAGCGTCTGCAATCCAATTTTTCTTTTGAGCCATTTCTTTTTCCTTAATTAACAACAGAATATTCTTCTTGTACCCGCAATGTAATATTTACCGAACTATTAGCACTAGCCAATCCTCTAAGTTTATCGCCAGCTTGAAGAATAAGAGGATCTGTAATTTGAATGGTTGTATTAGCAGGTAACACACTATTATAAAACATACTATATGTTACAGCATCTGTAGCAGAATACCATTGCAAAGTAAAAGTAACACTTGCACTAGTAATATTACTAATAATAATGCTATCCATATGGGAAATAAAACTGTTAGGAATAGAATAAATATCTTGACTAGATGTAGTCAATTCTTTTCCTAGTGTTCTGTCGCGTAATGATGACATAGTTTACCTACTAATTTCTTCCCAATCCATTGACCCATAAATAGGCTGACCAGAAGATCCTCCAGCCACCACCAAAGCAAGTTCATATGGAGTAGAAGTAAAATAATTTCTTTCTAGTTGAAATGAAAACAAAGCTTCTTTTAAAATATCTACAGATGATGTTGATTGATTACTACTGGAAAAATAACCACTAGCCAATACTCTACCAGAGGTAGTAAGTCCAGTACCTGTTAAATTATATTCTACATTGCTATTAGCTCCAGCACTAACCCATGTACCGCCAGTAGTAGTTGGATTACTTTGTACTTGCCAATTATAATTATTATTACTGCCCCCACCCATAATACTAATTGCTGTAAGAATAACAATAGCATCAAGCCTAGCTGATTTAAGACGTAAGCTTACAACAGGAAGAAAAGCACCACTAGCTAACGTACTTCTAGAAGTTGTTATAGGAGTACCAATAGCTTGTTGAAGTCCTCTAAGTTCGTAGCCACCTTCAGAAATAACAGTGGAACAAACTTGTTTTAATGTGCTGCTGCTTGCTGTAGTACCAATATTGGTCATTTCATAACGCAAAGGCAAACTAGCAGTGGTGATGTATGTTGTGGTTACAATATTAGCATGATGAAAACTATGGGCTGGGACAAACACTCCATCAATAACAAACCCCATTCTAACAGTGCCAAGGCCAAGCCATTCAATATCAGTGTATAAAATTTGAGCTTTAGATAAATCTAATGTAAGTTTAGAAGGACCAGTGCCATCAAGTTTGTCTTGATTCCAACTTGATTGCGCTATTCTGGTATTAACAACAGAGCCAGTAACAATGCTTCTTTCTACAAGATAGACGTTGCTGCTTTCTCTTTCTAAATAAAAACCATTATCATTACCAAAATATCCCACTCTTTGTCTTAGGTTTGTTTTAGCAGCCCCCATAACAAATGTGTTCATATTGAGTAAACTTTTTCCGGGCTGATAAGCAAATACCCGAACAGTTTCTCTTATGATTTGATCACCACTAGCTGTACCAACAGAAAGATTTACAACTCCTTCATTTGCTGAAAAAGAAGAACTAGCCGTTCCTGTAATACTTTCAACCCACAGCCCGTTATCTGCGTATCTATGAGATGAATCAAATAGAGTGAAAGCTTCTGAAATTCTAAGCCTTCCAAAAGCATCGCTGCTAGTGGAAGGAAGCTTTACATTTACAGCATTGGTAGCACTACTACCTAATTCAGGATATACAGTAATCATTTCTTCTTAACTCTTGCAGCCTCACTTAAAGCAATGGCAATGGCTTGTTTTGGGTTGCTGACAATCTTTTTAGACTTTCCACTATGAAGTTTGCCTTCTTTAAATTCACCCATTACCTTTGCAATTTTTTTATTAGGAGTTTTTACCATTATACAAACTTATTAATAACACCTTTCATGGGCTTCTTTTTTACAGCCCCGCCTTTAGCCATCATACCTTCTTTTTTTTCCATTTTCTTTGGCTCTTTCTTTTCATGCTTCATCATAGCAGTTTTAGAAGGATATTTTTCTTTGCCGCCATATTCGCTAATAGCTGCGCCTCCTTTAGCCATTTTCTTTGTTGGAGAAAGTCCAATCATAATAGCCATTGCTGGCTTTGCTGGCTTTGCTTTTGATGGAACTTTTCCACCTTTAGCCATCCCCAATCCTTCCTGTATTTTTATCTTTTCGTAGCCAGCACGTTCAAGTTGATTTGCTCTGTCCAGATAAGTGTTTCTAACAGCTTGAGGAAGTGTTTTGTCTTCAGCAGCTTTTCTAAGCTCAGCAATTTTCTGAGCATCAGTTTTCTTTTCGCCAACAGCCATCTCTATCTCCTTAAAAGACTTTTATTTCTTAGCTTTTTGCGCTGGCTTTACTGAAGCACCGCAATTAGCATACACAACACCACCTTTTCTAAAACCAATATCTTTTAACGTCATTTGTCTAAACTCGTCATCCCTAGCTAGTTTTTTATCTTCATCACTAGGACCGTAATCTTTAGTATCCTTATAAACTTCTTTTCTTAGTTCTTTAATTTTTACAGCATTGTTTTCAATTTCCTGCTCTCGCATATTTTGAAGTTTATTATATGCTTTTTCCATGTCTTTCTTTTCTTTTTTAGAAGAAAATAAATTACTTCCCATTTTAACAGCTTCCCCACCAATAGGAAGCATGCTTGCTTTTCTATATTCTTTTTTAAGCTTTTCTTGTTCTTGTACTAGCTCATTAAGCCTTTCCCACTTTTGCATGATATCTCCTTAATTTTTTCTTTTTTGCGCTGGCTTTACGGAAGCCCCACAATTGGCGTAACCAACATTACTCTTTACATATCCGCCTTTTTGTAACCTTGAATGAGGCTCCACCATATTAATTGGAAAAATGCCGGGGCTATTAACTTCGCTGCCCATCATTGCAGTTTTCTTTCCCATTTGTTTGGCTACTTCTGGAGAAAGTTTCATTGTAAAACCTTATAATTTATTTCTTTACTTTTTTCATAAATTTTCCCATATCAATAGAATTGTAATTCATTGAATGAGAAGTACGGTTGCCATTATGAGCTTTTGGCTTTGCTTTAACAAATCCACCCTTAGCAAGAACATTCATTTCACCTGCTTCGTAGCGTTGACGATTTTCGTAGCTTTGTTCCATACGGCCAGCAAAGTCATCTTTGCTTTCAAATTTTTTGTTAAAAGCACTAACAGACTCTTCTTTTAAACGGGTAGTAAATTCTGATCCTTTAAAAGAAAAAGTTTTGTCACCAGCTTTTCTAGCTTCAGCAAAAGCTTTTTCAAAATCGCTAATAGTTTTTTTAGCTTTCTTTTCAGGCATGTCTTTAACTGCGTCAGCCAAAGAACCGCTATCGCTTTTACTTTCGCTAGCTTTGTTAGAAGAAGTTGACTCATTGTCTTTGCTAGCTTTGTTAGCTTTACTTGGTTCTTTTTCATTCCTATCCATAAGAGCAATAACACCAAGACTACCAGCGCCAGCAATACCAGCAGCAATGCCAGCAGCTTTTCCGCTACCAGAAGAACCAGCCGCTCTTGTTCCGGCTCTTAAAGTTTCATCCTTTAGTTTTACAGCCTCTACAACGTCTGCCATGCCCATATTTTTCTCCGCCCTAGCCTTAGCATTGGCAGCAGTCTCTGCGAGGCTTGTACGGCGTGTGAGAGCGTTGCTGCCCTCTTCTTCAGCTTTAACAGCAAGACGCCCACCAGACTTAACAGAAGGAACACCACCTTCCATAGCTTCTCTTGCTGCCTTTCCGCTTTCTTGTTCATACTTTCCAGCAAACTTTCCATAAGATTGACGGGGTTGAAAATCTTCTAGATTGAGTTCGTTGGCAGCAGAGGTTTTGCTACCAGCAACTTTGCCAGTGGCACCTTTAACTAGATTAGCAGCTTCTTCATTAGCAGCTTTCTTTCCGCTTTTCTTTACAATTTCTCTTCCACCAACAGTAAGCAAACCCATGTCTATCTCCTAAAAAAAATAAAAGACATTAAGTCTTTTTACCAAATGTTTTCTTCTGCGAAGCTGGAGGTTGTTTAACATCTCCACCTTTTTTCCAAAGCTGTTTGTCAGCCCAATACGCTGCTGACATCTTGCCTTTGTCTATATTCTTTTGATGTCTACTTTTAAAAGCTTCTCTAGCTTCTGGGCTGTAGTTATGCCCCATTGAGGAATCACCGAAGTGGATGAGTTTAACTTTTTCCCCTTCTTTGGCTAACACCATTCCTACTTTTTCTTTCCGGTCGGATTTGATTGGCTTGTTATAACCCGGAAACGTCTTACCGTGGTAGTCGATTGGCATAAAATTTTCCTCCTGTTTTCTTATAACAAAAAAACTATTAATTTCTTTTTTATAAACTCTTTCCTAAATAAACATGTCTTTGTTCTTTCCAGCCTTCCATCCGCATGGCTTCTTCAACAACATTTAAAGGAAAGAAAAATCCGCTATGTTTTTCCAGAGCAATTCTAACAAAATAAACATCACTATGAGGAATATGTATTTTTGTTTCTTTTCCTTCATGTAAAAGTTTATATGCTTCTGTAATAATAGAATAAGGAGGTATGTTTATTTCTCCTGTTGTTTCTAATTCTTTTCTTGTTCTAAAAAGTTTATTTATTTTTTGTTCATTCATTATAATGATCTATATAGGTTGCTGTCAGCATAACATCAGCATATAAAAATATATAAAATAAGTAATTAAAATTACTAATCAATTTTACAGAGTGATATTGTCTACATCAACTATGTAGATGTTATAGGAAAAAATAGGGAAAAGAGCAAAGACTTTCCAGAATGTCTCATTTATACAACAAAGATGTTGTTCTTTCCTTTTCTAAATGAGAATGATTTTCATCTTTATTGTTCCACATGAAACATTTTGTTGTGTTGCCGACGTTGTAGACACTAGCCAAAATACAAAGTGGTTAACAAGTCAATTTTACCCTTCTGTGGGTAGACGTATATACAGATAACGCCATACCCCCCGGTGGCCCACGCGTCCCCCCACCGTAGTATACATTAGAATGATACTAAAGTTAATTACGATTGCTTATGGAAAAGATAACTATCATGCGATAAAGTATGATGCAATGCGTCATAATCATTCTAGCAGCACTCACTATGCTGTGGAGCAACATCGTACCGCTGAGCATAACTATACTTTTGAGCATAATCATTCTGCTACTGATAAGCATATAAATATAGTTATATAAAATAACACTATTCTAGGAATTATTACGACTGTGTTACAGTGTAGTGAACCGGTCGACACTATCATCCTAAAATTTATCACTACCCCTACCCCATTCGTTACAATGTCTATAACGAAAAATGCCTAGCACACTTTCGCATTCTTTACCATAGGGAAACCCCTATATTGACCGTAAAAAGAAAGCATGCATGCCAGCACTCATTCTAGAGAAAAGAACGAAAAAACATACCAAAAAATAGCATGAAAAACCTGCCAATCGCTCTACAGCAATCGATCGCGATCTAGTCGCTACCCTACCCTTCACAATCCCGAAAAACGCTCTACGGGCTTCCTATCGCGTTTTAAAGGCATAGGGTTTACCCTTAAAATAGTATCAAAAAATAGCATGATAGAGCCGCTGGCATGCTTTATGCTCTTCGCGCGGGCGCACGTTTTCTTTATTAGTCGCTCGCGATCCGCGCCAGCACTCATGCAAAATCCCATAACGACATTATTGCCGCTCTACCGGCAAACTCTACCGGCAAAGCTTGCCGCTATCGTTCTATAAAATGGAAGCTTCCACGGTAGAATGCGGGTTGTAGCGGGTTTTCACGCTGGCACGGTATCTGCTATATTGTGTGTGCCGGTAGGGCAACGTCAGCAACACGAAAAACCAAACCACACAGCGCTGACGCTGTAACGCTTACAAACCACGGCTTACCGCTTTGATCATGCGACTAACGATTGCATGCTAGTGCGAGGTTCGAAGGGATTGATTGCCGCGCATGCGTTAGCGTCAATCCCATAAGTAAAGACAATTAATTATTAATTGATTGTTTTTATATTGTTGTGGCAATGCGAAGGGATTAATAGGGTATTCCGACGCATTGTTTTATCCAATGCAATTTAATTAAATAGATTGCATTGGCGGTGTTTATTAGGATGCCGTTAATATCTTAATTAAAAGGGTTTTATCATGTTTGAAAATGGCACTTATGTAACAGCAATTGTTCGCGGCATTCGTCATTACGGATTCATTATTGACTATCGCGTTAAATATGGCGGTTCAATTCAATATACAATTATTAGTGACGATTCAGAATGGCTTTATGTAAACGATGACAAGGTCGATTTATACGTTTATTAAAACACCAATCAATGCATCATTGGCAACAATGGTGCATTAGTGGGTGTTTTCTTTTTTGTTTGTTTTTATTCGGAGAATTATCATGGCACACTATATCCCTAATGCTCTTTTCTCGGTTGACACCAACCCTAAAACATTAAAAGGACAGCAATACGGTTTTATGACAGCCGTATTATATATGGCTCCTGCTAGAATGTCGGGAATTAATCTTTGTGCAATGGCAGAAGTCGCACAATGCGACATTGCATGTTTGAATACCGCTGGCAATCCCGCATTTGCCGATGCAAAAACTAAAGGGCGTTACAACAAGGCCCGCTATTTCATTGAAGATCAATTGGGGTTTATGCGTCATCTTGCAAAGGAAATATTCAAAACCAATGCAAAGGTTATTGCAAAGGGTTTCAATTTTCTTTGCAGATTGAATGGCACAACCGATATCCGGTGGGAATTAATTAGCGTTGATGTTGACGCTAAATTGTCAGCAACAATTGGCAAGCCAATGGGTGTTTACAAAAACATCTTCGCATTGTTTCCTGAAATTCAATTCTACGATTACACAAAAATCCCTAATCGTAAAGATATCCCTGCCAATTACGATTTGACATTCTCTTATAGTGGTGTCATTAAGTTTCAGCCTTATGTCAATAAGGCAATTGCATCGGGAATGCGAATTGCCGTAGTGTTTCGCACTAAGGCATCAATTCCAACGTCATTCAATGGCATGCAATGCATTGATGGCGACGATAGCGATATCCGACATCTTGATCCGAATGGCGTTGTTGTTGCCCTTTATGCAAAGGGTAAAGCCAAAAAGGATATGACTGGTTTTGTGGTTGATGCTGCAAAAACAATTCAAATTGTTGCCGCCTAATTTCACTAGCCGTTAGCAATAACGGCTTTTCTTTTTTTCAATCGGAGTTTTTAAAATGAATGAAATTGCAACCCTTAAGTCTGTTTTCAATAAGCTTGGCGACCGTGATCGAGATTTTGCCGGTAGTTTAATCGAAGGTTTTGATCGATATGGTAGGGTTTCTGAAAAGCAATTGTATTGGGTTAATGTGCTGATTCAACGCGCCAACGGCGCAAAACCAATGGCATCAACTGAATTGGTTTCTGTTGTCGAAATTAAAAACTTGTTTGCAAAGGCAAGTAAATCATTGAAGCGCATGAAAATCAGACTTAAGACAACATTTAATCAAAATGTTGTTTTCACTATTGCTGGCGAGCGTAGTAAATACGCTGGTCAAGTAATGATTACTGACGGTGGTCCATTCGGAGATAATATCTATTTTGGCAAAATTGATATGGAAGGCAATTTGCTAAAGACTGGACGTTGTGATGACAATGTATTGGAATTGATCAAAGAA